>Ga0208938_1000008_pt1 | contig 316366 bp, 318 predicted proteins | sample AD_UKC125_MetaG_FD_184434 | JGI IMG/M metagenome (GOLD analysis project Ga0208938, IMG submission 184434) | Active sludge microbial communities of municipal wastewater-treating anaerobic digesters from USA - AD_UKC125_MetaG (SPAdes) (version 2) | ecosystem: Engineered > Bioreactor > Anaerobic...
GAGCAGGATTATTCATGATAGGACGCCTGCCAGGACTCATATCCCACGTATACGAGGAGAAGGTCAGGGAACCCGCCTTCAGGAAATTCTTCGACATCGAAGAAATACACTACGACGGAGAAGAAGAAAGAATAATAGGAAGTTCAGAGAAAACACTTTATGGTGTTGAAAAATGCAGGACCCATACGAGAAAGCCCGGAAAAGAGTGAAGGAACTTAAGGAATTCTACATGCACCTATCTGTTTTTGCAGCCGTCAACCTCACCCTTTTCCTCATAAATCTTGTTTCAACCCCCGGACGCTGGTGGTTCTACTGGGTGACGGTATTCTGGGGTATAGGACTGATATAGCACGCCTTCGGCGTATTCATAGAGGATAGATTATTCGGGAAGGAATGGGAGGAGAAAAAGATAAGGGAGTACATGGAGAAGAACAAAAAATAATTTTTTTCTAAACCCCCAGATTTCTAAAGGCTTATTCAAAATCAAACTCTTTCTCCCGTCTTCTGAAGCGTTCAGGTGTTGTGGTCCTTGGAATGTTTCTGTAGTACTCGCCTGCCGTGTCAAATATCTCTATGGATATATCCGCAATCCTCTCAAGGGTTTTAACGATCCTTGAAAGGGAAATATAATAGGTTGAACGCTCCTTATCCTCAAAGGGTGTCTCCGCCATCTGAGTCGCCACACAGTTAAGGGCGCTCTTCTGGACCCTGTGTATCTCATCTTCAAGGGACATGAGGCGGCCCTTGAGTTCAAGCTTCTCATTCAGAAATGCTTCCATTGCGGTTTCCAGCATTTCAATGGCGATGGAAAACATTTTCCTGAGGTAATCCATCATTGCAGGGTCAACCTCATAGGCCTCCTTTATAACAAAGTTCGGCATTATTGCAGAGTGGTCACCTATCCTTTCAAGGTCATAGGCTATCTCGGTGAAGTTCATGGTCTTGCTGAACTCTGAGTATGGGTTCATTGATATGGCGGTATCAACAGACGCCCTGACCTTCTCATGCATCGTGTTTGTTATGTAATCCATCTTAAGGGCATCATTTGCAAGTTCCTCATCGTATTCCTCAAGGGATTTAAAGGAAGCCCTGAGCTGTTTGCAGACATGACTGGCCATGTCCCTCAGCATCTCCTTTATGAAGAAGCTTCCAGCATATTCCCTTGAGGTTATCTCCTCATCAAAAAGATTAGGGAACTCCTCTAATCTCTTGATGTCCACTATATACGCCCTTCTCACCAGGCCCTCCTTTATGAGTGGCTGGAGGAGCTTGGTAACGTACCTTCTTGTTATCCCAAGGCGTTCCGCGATTTCATCCTGGGTTGATGGACTCTCATAGAGTATAACATCTATTATGGATTTGAGTGTTGCATTCTTTGTCTTATTTTTCATTCTCTTCAGACACCTCTTCTTCCCTTACGATAACAACTGAATCCTTCAGTATTGATATGACCATGTAACTCAGGACCAGGATCACTGCTAAAGCAATCAGGATATCAAATTCATAGAAAACCGTCCTGTAAATTGTCACAATGGGTGACTGCACATCCACAAGGCCCCTCAGGAGAATGATAAATCCCATGATGATGAGGATGTGTCCATAGGACTTCTTTATGGTCTCAGGCTGCAGAAGCGGATATATCCCCATCACCATAAGCCCGACCCCCACCGACCTGAAGAGGTTCCATGCTGTTGCCTCCTCAAGCAGGTAGAATATCTGCTGGGGCTTCCAGTAGAAATTGCCGAGGAGGTATATGGCTTCAATTACTACTATTATCATGAGGGGAATTGCAAATACAACTCTGCTCTCAACCCTTTCAGTTTTAACATTCTTGAGGGGCTCCCTGAAGTAGTATGAAAGGAGCTGATATAGCATTGACCCTATAACGGCACCTATAACTGTTCCTCCGACTCCTATCTTTGAGGTTGTGAATGCGACTATTCCTGATATGATCCCCGCCATGATTATGTCAAAGGCCCTGGTCAATGCAACCACCCTCTTCATATTTTGAGTATTTAGTTTCTCTATTAGAGAACATTAGGTCATGGTTATATTAATCCTTTGCCATGATATGCCCAGATATTGGTGATGAAAAAACATGAGCCAATTTCTTCAGCTGCATGTGCATGCTGAACACATCTAGGAGAACATCATCATACTGAATGTCTGTAGGAGCATATCCGGTACTCATCATTCTCCACACTGACAGAATAATTTGCGATCTCCCTCTTTGAACCATTCTCAGTATTTATAAGGTCCACTGCAATCATTTCATCGTTTATTCTGAGCTGGTTATGGGATGGGAATGTTTCACCCCTCAGTTTCCTTGTTGTCGCTGTTCCCGAGTTGAGTGTCACCATACCCTCAATCATCCAGACATTTGGGACATGTTTGTGGCCGTTAAGGACAAAGTCAACGCCGTATTCATTAAGAAGCCTTAGAAGATCCCCTGAATCAAGGAGTATGTTCCTTTCACGACCGGTGTTGGGTATGGGAAGGAGGTGGTGGTGGAAGGTGACTATCTTACAGAGATGATCAGGGACTCTATCCAGCTCCCTTCGAAGCCACTCGAGCTGATCCATACCTATCTGGCCATCATTTATATCGGGTTCCGATGAATCCAGGCCTATAACTGCAAAGTCTGAGTCATGGTGGACAAACTTCCTGTTGCCTATGAGCTTCTCGAAGTGTACAAGTCCAACATTCCTAGCATCATGGTTGCCCGGGATTATGTAGGTTGATGTTATCTCCCTCAGCGCATCTGCAAAGGCAGCTGCAAGTTCATATTCATGGGCATAGCCCTCTGTTGTCAGGTCACCTGAAACAACTATGAGGTCCGGGTTTTCATCCTCAAGCTGCCTGATAAGGTTATCCTTGAGGGTGTCTGAGAAATTCTTTTCACCGAAGTGTATATCAGAAATCTGTGAAATCTTTTTATCCATTAAAACACCTTAAAATCAATGAAAAGCCTTAGGCGGGATTCGAACCCGCGACCTATGCCTTACCAAGGCATCGCTCTACCACCTGAGCCACTAAGGCACTGTATTTTAAATAATAAGGGTTGAAATTCATAGTGCAGGGGAAGGGATTCGAACCCTCGAAGGCCTGCGCCAGAGGATCTTAAGTCCTCCCCCTTTGGCCGCTCGGGCACCCCTGCATAGTAATTGATAGTAGTAAAAAGTGATATATTAATTTAACGGTCATAATAAACTGACCGTATAATAAATATGATCATCATATCTACTCATGGTGATCTCCTTGAAGCATGAAAGGTCAAGGTGTATGCTCTGCGGTGCGTGCGAAAACGTCTGTCCATATGACATAATCGAAGCCGGAGCGAAGCCTAAAGATGAATGCAGAGGCTGCGGACGCTGCGCAGCAGTCTGTCCCGTGGATGCTATTGGGTGTTGATGATGAACTACGATGTGGTTGTTGCCGGTGGACGGGTGGCTGGATCCATATTCGCATATCATGCTGCAAAGAAAGGGCTGAGGGTGATTGTGGCTGAAAAGAACCCTGAAATAGGAGTCCCTGTCCAGTGTGCAGGAGGAGTCAGCGACAGTTTCTTCAGGTCCATGGACATCAAACCCCTCCCTGAATTCACCTACACAAGGATAAGGGCCGCGGCCATCAACTCCCCATCCGGTGCAAGGATAATAACAGAAAACCCCATCATAAGGGGATATACAATTGAAAGGAAGGTCTTCGACAGGTACCTTGCATTGAGGGCTGCTGAAGCTGGGGCCGACATAACCGTAAATACAAGGGTGGAGGGCCTACTCCTCGATGAAGGCTCCGTCACCGGTGTGAATCTCAGGGGGCCAGATGGCAGCAGGGATGTGAGATGCAGGATGGTCATTGCAGCGGATGGCATCAGCTCCAGGGTTGCCAGGATGGCCGGACTGGACACTCGATTCAGGCCAGAGGACATCTGCTCCTGTGCCCAGTACGAGATGGTGGGTGTTGATGTTGAGGATGATATGATGGAATTCTACTTCGGTAGCCAGGTGGCGCCCTCAGGTTACCTCTGGGTGTTTCCCCGGGGCGATGGGAAGGCTAATATAGGACTAGGTATGCGGAGAAGGAGCTGCTCAGAAAGGGGGCCCCTCCATTACCTGAAAAGATTCACGGAAGGAATGGGATATCAGAGGACAGAGTTTGTTGCTGGTGCAGTTCCTGTTGGAGGTCCTGTGGAGAAAACATACACAGATGGCATCCTTGTTGTGGGTGATGCTGCAGGACAGGTAGACCCCCTTACAGGTGGAGGCATACACATCGCAGCAGAATGTGCAAAAATAGCGGCAGATGTGTCTGCAGATGCAATAGAAAGTGACAGGACAGATAGCGAGTTCCTTTCAGAGTATCAGAGAAGATGGTATGATAAAATCGGGCGCAACCTTAAAAGATCACTTAAATATAGGAGGGTCCTTGATGATCTTGGTGACGATGAACTTGATCAACTCATAGGATCCTTAGAAGGAAAAGACTTAAGTTCAATCTCAAAGATATCTCTTCTGAAAGCCCTCAGGGAATATCCTTCAATAATTAAAATACTGAAGGAGATGCTCTGAAACTAATAATTCTAAAACATATATCATTACAGGTGATTCTGTGTTCAAAGCTGGAAGGGAAAGGCTGTACCTTGCAATTATACTGTTAGCTTCATTCATAGTGCGACTTATACCAAGCAGAAACCTCTCATTTGCAGGTAATGATGCCTATGTACACCATGATATCGTGATGAGAATCGTTACAGAGGGTCCCGGAATAGTTTCACATGACATCCCGTCACTTATGGGCCTCAAAGCATATGCATACCCCCCATTATTCCATCTGATAGCCTCCGCACTATACACGGTATCAAGATCAGACGCCGTATTCTTTCTCCTTCCTGCATTTTTCGGAACGGCAGCCGTCCTTGTAATCTACATGATCTCCCTTGAGATCTCGGGTAACCATGAGCAATCACTCCTATCAGCCCTTCTTTTCTCCATGACCCCATCCTTTGTTACAAGGACCTCCACATTCATGCCTGAATCCCTCGGTATTCTGCTATTCACCGGGATCCTGTGGATGATTGTAAGATACATTAAAACCGTGCCGGGTACCCGGATATCAATAACTTTGAGCTTGGAGGGTTTCTGAACCTCTTCAAGGGTAATGCGAGGTACCTCCTTGGAGCTTCAGTTATATTCATAATGTACCCCTTCACCCACAGGGGGTGGATTTTCCTTGCAATCGCGGTCCTGATCCTTATTGCCACATTCCTGACACCCTCATTCAGGAAAAGGCCCCTTGAATTTGGCTTGATATTTGCAGCCATGGTAGTCTTCCTCGTTGAGTTCATAGCATTCGCTGCAAGATTTCAGGCCGTGCCTGTTACAATACTTGGATTCCCAAAGTGGATGGGAGTACTGCAGCTTGTAGTTGGACTCTACGGCGCCCTTATTCTTTTAAAATCCCGGAATCCTGTTCATCGATTCCTGATAATCTGGGCGGCGGTCTTCATGATAATAGGAACCTACTCATTCAGGTTCCGAGACCCCTACGCGGCAATACCCCTCACACTGATTGCCGGTTACGGACTCATGTCAGTAATCATGAAAATAAGGGATTCTGAAGTCCTAAAAAGGTATCCTCTCCTTAAATGGGACATCGGGCCTTCGCTGAAGAGTGGGGCGATTCTGCTCCTGATACTGGTACCCGTAAGTCAGGGCGCCGCCATGGCATACTCAAACGTAATCACACCGAGCCCTGAACAGATCTCTGCATTCAGCTGGATAGAGAAAAACACGCCTCAGGATGCTGTTTTCATGGCAAGAATCAATGAATCTTATCTTTTAATTGGGAACACCCATCGAAGAGACGTTCTTCTCTGGAATACGGTCTACAGGGGTTTCATGGGGGATGCTCCATCCGTAAAGGAGAACCGGATGATCCAGAAGGAGGTCTCAACAATCTTTGATTCCTCGATACCCCCAGAGGCCTATTACCTCATTGAAAAAAACAATATAAGCTACCTGTACCTTACAAGGAATGATCATAAAAGCGGTATAGGTCTCTACGCCCCCTACGACCCCCACTTTAAAACTGTCTTCGTGTCGGGGGATGTCTCGGTTTACCGCTACATCAGAAATCCGGAGCTTGAATCAAATACATCAGAAATAAGGCCCCAGAATAACAGATACGGTGAAATTATAGGCTTTATCGAAAAATTCTGGAATGGCTACTCATATTCAGAGGCTGGTGGTAATGGATACAACGACCCTGCAAGGGACCTCGAGTTCGGCAGCCTCTTTAAGGGTTCATATGAAAGTAACGCCATGATAGCAGCTCTCTATCTCCAAATGGGGGATGAAACAGGGGATGCAAGCCTCACAGAGAGGGGGAACTATCTCATTAAATGGCTGTCTTACAGGCAGATGGATAACGGTTCATTCCCCGCTGGCATGCCCCCTGCAGAATATACACTCACGACAATGCAAACCATTCACCCATTAATGGCTTTGAAATCAACTGAAAGCAATGAGATTGTCAGCAAAGGTCTAAGGTTCGTTGAATCCCAGACTGAAAAGGATGAAATCAGTATAGCGCCCGGCAAAACCTCTTCCACAATCCTTGGACCGGATTATCTCAAACTCAAAACAGAATCCCAGGTATCCGGCATGAACCCCGAAGGTAAAGGGGAAGTTGTGAACTCCATTATCCGGGAACAGGGCTTTGATGGTGCCTGGAGTTCCAGGGAATACGAGAACATCGGAATACTGAAGGGACTGGCACTTTACTACATCTCCACAAAGGATGAACAGGTACTTGAATCAGTTCAGAAGGGTGCGGAATGGCTCAGGAACCACCAGAACACTGACGGATCATTCCAGGGTGATGGGGAGGAGGATGTATACTGTTTAAGCCATTACTCCGATGCAGCCCTGATCTACAGCGTTGCCGGGGACAGCGCATCCCTTGAGAGAACACTCAACCATATCACTAAAAGGGGCGTTAAAAACGACCCGACACCCCTCAGATCCTTCATGACCCTCATATGGGATATGAAGCTGATATATGGTGATGACAGGGCCCTTGAGATTGCAGGTAAAACTCTCCACGACTGAAACACAAAATTTATTTTTCATATCCTCCAATTTATTATGGGGGATAATTCATTGGGATCTTCTATAAACACTGAGGTGCTCCTCAGGAGGGGGGATGTTTACGGCCTCATGGAGGCCCTGGAAGATGATGACTTTACCGTCAGGAGGGATGCTGCCGAGGCCCTGGAAACTCTGGCAGATGAAAGGGCCCTTGAAGCCCTTATCAGATCCCTGAGATATGAGGAATGGCAGGAAGAATATCCTGTGCTTACAGGGGTGAGGGCGGCTTCAGCGAGGGCCCTTGGAAGGATAGGAAACCCTAAAGCCGTTGATCACCTCATAATGGCCCTTGATGACACCGACATCGACGTTAAAATAGCGGCCATCAGGTCCCTTTCAGGGTTCCCTGAGGAAAGGGTCTTCGAAGCCATAAGGAGATTTATAGACCATCCCGACGAGAACGTCAGGAAAAATGCTGTTTGGGCCCTCATAAAACTGAACCCTGAAAGGGGGCTCAGGTATGCCTCCATGGCCCTTTACGATGAATCATGGGTTGTTAGGAAGACTGCTGCCAGGTCAATGATAGGAGTGGCAGACGAGGGCTACCTGGACATCCTCATTGATAAACTTGGCGACCCTGATTCCGATGTCAGGAGACAGGCTCTTCTTGCAGTTGTGAATATAGGGGAGGCAGCTGTTAAGCCACTCATCCAGAAGCTTGAAGATCCCTCCTGGCAGACAAGGGCCATGGTTGCGGAGGCTCTTGGTGAGATAGGATCAAAGAAAGATGTTAAACCGCTTAAAGGGATGCTTTCCGGGCGTAAAAGGGATGAAAACCGTTATGTCCGCGGTAAGGTAGCCGAGGCCCTTGGACTCATAGGCGACCCTGAAGCCGTCGAGGCCCTCCAGAGGGCCGCGAAAGACCCCTACCCCTTTGTAAGGAGGAAGGCCCGTGCAGCCCTTGATATTATTGATGCCAAACCTGACCTTGAGGTATTTGATAACGGGGAGCTGAGGTTCAGGTACCCCCGCTTCTGGGATCTCAGTGAGGCCAGTGAGGATGAAAGGCTGGTTGAAGGATCATGGGACGACAACCTTGAATTCGTTATAAAGCGAAAGGAAGTTCCTGAAATCACTGCAGAAGAGTTTTCAGAAGTCCTATTTGATGTACTGGTTAGGAAAGGATTTTTTAATCTTTCAAGGGATATAATAAGAATTGATAATGAACACGGGTATATAATGACGGGTGAAACAAAGGAAAAAAGGGTTATTGTATTTGTTTTTAAAAAGAAAATGAACATATACTACATCTACTTCAGGGGGCCCCTTGAGAGAATCAGGGACTCATACCGGTATATCAGGGTGTTTATCAACACCCTCCATGCTTAACCATGGCTTCTCCTCCAGAGACTCCTCATCCACTATTGTCCCTGACCCATCCACTAACTTTTCCTGTAAAACTTCATGGCCTCCTCAAGGATGTCGCTGAACTCCAACCGGTCATTCAGTTCCGCAAGGTCGTCCACTGAAATAAGCTTGAGGACGTTCTCCTTGCAGGCGTCAACGCACGCCGGGATGATGCAGTCGGCGTCCATGCAGAGGGTGCATTTCTCTGCAGATCTCTTTTCAGGGTCCATGACTATCATGCCAACGGGACATGCCACCATGCAGAGCTTGCAGAGTATGCATGCGTCTTCATCGATTACAAGGGCCCCGTCAACCTCCCTTATGGCGCCAACAGGGCATATGCGTGCGCATGGTGCCTTTTCAGGGTGGCACTGGAGACAGAACACCGGCATCTTATTTCCCTTCTTTGCCCTTGCAGTTCCATGGGTGTTCCTGCATGCATTGATACAGTCATCGCAGCCACTGCACCTTGCCGGATCAAGAACCATCAGCATCTTCACAGGTACACCACCTACTCTGATGCGAGTTTCTCAAGGAAATCAGGTATCCCTGATGAGTCCCTTGGTCCTACAAGCACCCGCCATCCGGTATCATCCTCTATCTCACCACTTGCCGGTGCTACAAGGCCCGGTATGATGAGGACCTTGTTTTTAACCCTTTCCTCTATCCCGGTATCCTTTATGAGGTCAGCCACTGCAGGACCGTTGAGCTGGCCCCCTGCCAGGGAAACATCCACAGCCCTTCCCTCTGTGTCAAGGACAAGGAGGTAGGCTGTAACATCCCCTGACTTGAGGTCCCCCTCCACTGTATAGTATGTGAGGGAGAAGTTAGTTGTCAGTATAACAGGTGAATCCTCATCCACCTCTCCGAACTCATATACGCCAGGGTCGACGGTCTGCGGCTTCCTTGGATCAGTGTAGAGTCCCTGTCTGAGTGTTAAAAGGGGCATTAACTCCCATATCTCCGTGCCCCCCAGGATGAGGATGTCCGCGTACCTGTTCATGAGGGTTGCTGCCACCGTAGCCTCCCTTATGTTTTCCTCCACAGCATCCCCTTCTCCTGAGAGCCTTGAAAGTGCAGGTACCCCCAGGATCGGGAACCTGAAGTCTGCATCACGCTCCTCAACTGCAAGCCGCCTTATCATTACGAAGTTGTCAATTGTATCCCCTATTCCCTCACCCGTAAATGTGCCAGGGTCAAGGATAATGTCAGCAACGCCCATTGAACGAAGCTTCCAGGAGAGTCTCTTCATCCCTTCAAGGTCGCCCGGCGCAAAGAGGACGACGGGGCATTCATATTTAAGTGCGAGTTCTGCCATTTCATCCAGGTTCTCCTCTGTTGCAGCATAAATGATGGGTCTCTGGTCACCCACCACCCTGAGGGCTGCCTCCATTGCCTCAGGGTTGAAGCTGCACAGTAGGAGGGGATATCCCATTCCTCCAAGTCTTTCTGCCGCTTCAGCAAATTTTTCAGGGCTTCCTGACTTATTTCTCAGGGCTATTCCGTCAAGTGTCAGTGTTTCCCCTGTTCGTTCGAAGCTCAGTGTCTGGATATCCTCGGCCCTCCCCATGAATTCATCCTCTGGGAGATCATCCGGTAAGTCTATCACGAGGGCTGTGGGGTTGTAGTATGTGAGTTCATACCTATAGAGGACCTGATCCCCTCCTATAGTAACCTTCCTGTTTTCAGGGCCGAAGCTGATCTCTTTAACGGCCGGTGCAAGCAGCTCTTCAAGTTCCTGTCTTTCATCCCCGCTCAGCTGGGGGCAGTCATCGAGGGTTAGCTCCTTTTCAATGAGTTTTGTGGCAAATGCCATGCATGAAGCCTCATTACATTTACCACAGTTGCTCTTTGGCAGTAAACGATACACATCCATAGCAGTGACCTGCAATTTTAAAACCTCCTAATAATCCAGTTCTGTTATCCATTCCCTCAGGTCAGGTGTCTCTGCAGTCATGTATTCCCTTGTGAAGGTCTCCCCTATTTCCCTTAGAAGCTTCACGGATGTTGGGTGAAGCATCATGAATATGTCCACACCTGACAGCATCATAGTAAGTCCGGTTACAATCTCCCACAGCGGACCCCTGTAGTCGGTGGGTCCCCATTCATCCTTCTTCATCCATGCCTCCCTTGAACCCCAGGCATTGGTTGTCCCTGAGGACATTGGCATCTGCAGATCGGCGTCTCCCTTGAGGGCTGCAAGCCTCGTCCTTGTTATTACGTCTATGGAGAACTCTATACCGTAACCAAGTGCACATGTGGTGGGGTCCATGACAATGTCCTCCCTTGTAAGGCCCTCCTTCATGAGGTACCTGTTGAGGGTCTTCTGCATGTTAACGTCGGTGATGGCCCATGACAGGACGGCATGGTTGTAATCAATGGCCGCCCTTGCAACCTTCCTGTAATCAAGGTCAAGGTTCGCTGATGCCAGGAGGCACCTCTCACCCTCGGCGGCCTCCGCGGCCTTTTCAAGTACAAGGGGGTCCTTTTCAGGGTCTCCTGATCCTCCAATTACAAGGGGGACATCCACGGCCTGGAGGACCTCCTCAATGTCCCTTGCAGCGTCCCTTGGTGATTTGTCCATGACCTTTGGCCCTGTACCTATCAGGTGTATTGTGACCATGTTGGCACCGTACTCCTTCACAGCCTTCCTTGCCCAGTCACCCGGGTCCTCCATCACGTCACTGAAGTGTTCCCTTATCGGCCTTGGAAGTCCCGGCATTGGTATGTCAAATACATCGAAGGTTACGACTGGAGGGTTTGGCTGGGGCTCCTCAAACCTGTAAAGGGCCTTCTGACCTCCAAGGTAGACAGACTTTCTTGTTCCATCCCCCAGCTTTACCTGGGCAACTTCGCCTGGATAGGATCTTACTGGCGGGTTGAATTCTTCTTCAGGGAGTGCTTCAACCTTCTCCCTTACTTCAACCGTCTTCTGGATGGCCTGCTGGACTGCAGGCATCATGTAGAGTTCAAGTTCATCAACGTCCATCCTGAACTCCTTTATTTCAATGGATTTTGTGTTCTGAAGCAGCTTCAGAAGCTCCGTTAATTTATCCATAAACACACCTCTATAGATTTAGTATCCTTTCAGCCACCTTCTTTATGGCCCTGAATGATGCGGAATCTTCAGGTAATTCATAGAGTGGTTTTCCCTCCATATCATACTCTGATACCAGAGGGTCCTCGGGTATGACGCCTATAACCTCAATACCCTCCCTCTCCACGCCCTCTTTCAGTCTTTCAAGGTCCTCATCCCTTACCCTGTTGAGGACAAGGAATATCTCCCTGAAGCGTATTTCAAGCTGTTCTGAGAGTTCAAGTATTCTCCTTGCAGTCAGCACCCCCCTCTTTGAGGGGTCGGTTACAACTATCATGACGTCAACGTTCTGTGTTGTCCTCCTGCTGAGGTGTTCCAGACCTGCTTCCGTGTCAATTACGATGTAGTCGTAGTTACTGGCTATGTTCTCAATTATCTTTCTCAGCATTGTGTTAACAGCGCAGTAGCAGCCGCTTCCCTCGGGTCTGCCCATTACAAGGACGTCAAAGTCCTCTGTTTCAACTATTGATTCCATCACACGATAGTCAAGCATGTCCCATTTATTTGCTGATGGGGGTATCCTGCCCTCTGCGGTGTCCCTCTTAAGCTGTTCCCTGACATCACCCACCGTCCGGTCAACGGACACACCCAGGGCCTCTGGAAGATTTGAATCGGGGTCAGCATCTATTGCAAGGACATCTGCCCCTGTTGATGCAAGTATCCTTATAAGGGAAGCTGAAAACATTGTTTTTCCGGTTCCGCCCTTTCCACTGACTGCTATTATCACAGGATCACTCTTGACCTATTCACGTTTTATTATCACGCTTTCAGCGTAGATCTTGGCATTTTTGAGGATTATTCTGAATCCACCGGCAACTGGGACGCTCATTTCAGGGGATGAAACTACGGGTACTGTTGAGGGGGCCTCTTCCATGGTTATCTCTTCTGCCTCCTCCTCCTCTTCAGCCTCGGGTTCAGGTTCTGCAGCCGCCCTTTCAAGGACAGGGTGGCCCTTCTCCCTTAGGAACCTCCTGATCTCCTTTATGGATGTTGCATCCTCCTCGGTTGCTATCTTATCCCTGAGGTCCTCTGGAATGAATTCTATTAATGAATCCTTGAGTTCCTTTGGCATCCACACTATCCTTGAGTATCCTCCATCTGCCTGGAGGAATTTCGGTGACCTCATATATTCCAGGCTGAGGCCTGAGAATCCTTCAACCTGTTTTCCGCCGGAGCACTGGCCTGCCATCGCCGAGAATGGTATTCCCAGAGGTGTTTCTCCCCTGAAGTCCCTGTTCACTATACCTATACCGTCCAGTTCGGGTATGTAGAATGCCACTGCCTCGAAACATCCGCAGGATGTGTGGGGGTATCCGAATATGCTGTGAAGGTAGACCCTCTCTGTTGTTCCCTGTGAATGTTCTGCAACTGCAGCGTTAATGCCTTCATATTCTCCCTTCTCTGCGTCAAGCACTTCTCCCTTTTCAATCTCAAATATTGGTCCCTCAGGATCCATCTTGTATGCTGCCCTGCAGTCGAACCAGTTTATTGCTCCGCACAGGGCTGTTCTGTCTGGTGTCACTGCACATACATGGGTGGGTGCAAAGGACTGGCACATCAGACAGCCGTAAAAGACATCAACATCCTCGTCTGAGAGTTCCCTTGCCCTGGAGTCCCTTAAATCATATTTTTCCCTTGCGGTTTCAAGGAAGGATTCAACCTCCTTTTCATCTGTGATTATGGTCACGGATATTGACTCTATTATGGGGAATTCCTCCCTGAAGAGAACCGAGAGTGCCCTTGCAAGGTGTTCAAGTCTGAATCCTGCATCCCTGGCCTCTGTGCTTACACGGCACCATATCTGGTCCCTCTGGTTGAGGTGCATGAATCCCTTGACATAGTTGCAGAGCTCGTGGACCCTTCTTTCAATAACACCCTCAAGTTCCTCCTCAAGTTCCCCCCCACCTATCTCTATGCTTATGGCAAAGGGGTAGATCTGGCCCTGTTCCATTTCAGGGATGTCCGGCCCTATAACCTCTATCTTTCCATCCTCGACACTGTCCTTTACCTGAACCAGCTCGGCTCCTATTGATTTGGGGCCTGCCAGTTCAACGAACATGTTTGCTGATCTTATCCTTTCCCCCTCATGCATTGGACTTACATCAACGGGTATGTCTTCAAACATTGAATTCCTCCATCAATCTTCATGCATCTTTTCAAGGTATCTGAACCATTCCTCATCATCCATGTTAGGGAATGATGCATCTGCGTTTGAATGGAATGTTTTGCATATTGTGAGTGTCTTTATATGTGGTGCGAAGTGTTTCAGGGTTGACAGGCCCTGGGATGCGATGTAGTATATGCATCCTATGAATATCACGAGGTCATGCTGACCCTCACCCCTGACACCCCTCCATTCAGGGTCCTTCAGGAGGTTGGTTATCTCAACTATGCCGTAGGGCTCTGTTTCAACACCCCTCTCATTGAACACCCTGAAGGTGTCTGCAGTTGTTACAACAGGCAGATCCCACCTTTCCATTATCTTCAGTGTGTGGTCAAGTACTGGCTGGCGTTTTGCAAGGGGACCCACCACCATGAGGGGCCTCTTGGCCTTTTTGATCATCATTACGGCTGTTTCAGGGGTTACGAGCATTGCCTGCTTTGGCCCTGCTATAACCGTTGGCTGCCATGGTATTATACGGTCATTCATGGGATCACCCCTTCTCCATTTCCATAAGGGATGGTTCCTTTGGAACCTTCCTTGGCTTCCAGTTTTTCTCTTCAAGTATCTTCATCACGTCCTTCTTGTAGACTATCGGGATGTCCTTCTCTGTCCTTATGAACTTGTCGATGTCGTCAGGTATCGTGCCGAAGTACTTCCTGTGGAGGTCTATGTAGTTACTGAGTTTCATCTGGCGTCCCTTTGGGGTGTCCGTTGGCCTTATGCAGAGCTTTGCTATCATGACCGTGACCTCCTCCCTGTTTTCTGCGGCGTAGAGGAGGTGTTCGGGGGCGGGTTCGCCGTCGATAACCTCTCCGGTTCTTAGATCGTTGAGTTTCCATTTTTCTTCATCATCGGCCCTTCCAAGGAATAATCTGCGGTATTTTGATCCGTGGGGTCCGAGTACTACAGGTATCCCCCACCTGTTGACACCTGTTGCTATTGCAGCCGCCTTCTGGGAGTATGCGCCCCATGCAACTCCACATGCACCGACACGGTTGAGTATGTAGTCTGCTATCTCCTCAAAGTTTCCCTCAAGGGGTTTCTGTGCGAATATGTTTGCTATCTTTATTGCGGCACCTGAAATGTGGGCATTTGAAACGCAGGACCCCATATTCACGAGTCCCTTTGCATCAAATTCTCCACCATATTTCTCATAGAGGGTCTGTCCGTCTTCATCCCGGTATTCGCCTATGGACATTGCACCGCAACCGGTTGTTACCACTATGTAGTTTCTCTCAAGGAACTCCTTTGCCATGAGGGCAACATCCTTTCCGCCCGCAGGGTAATTTGAGCACCCTACGAAGGCCACCACGCCAGGGATGTCGCCCAGTACTATGGGTGCCCCTACACGTCTTATTTCAACGTCCTGGGCAGGGCCCCTTCCTGCCCTTATTTTGTATTTCTCGTCCTTGACCCTTCTCTCACCGGCCTTTGTGACCATGGAGACTATGGGTATTCCCCTTTCGCATTCCTGTTCGCATCTTCCGCAGGTGTAGCAGAGCTCCTCAACCGCCATTTCCTCGAGCTGGCTGAGGTCTCCCTCTGCAGCCTTCTTCACAGCATCCATAACAGGCAGGCTGTTGGGGCATGCACGCTGGCACCAGCCGCAGTCGGTGCACTCTGATGCCAGTTCAATTATTTCCTCCACATCTGGAAGCTTCTTAAGGGGTTTTCTTTCCGGGGCGAGTTTAATTGCTGTTTTAACAGCCACTTCACCCACCTTTTCAGGGTCAAGGATGAGTGCACCCTTTATGTTTCCCTCGATGAGGTCCCTGACGATCCTATCAGGGTCCTCGTCTGTCATGTCCGGGAGGCCAAGGCACATCTTATCGGTTGTTGCAATCACCGCGGACCTGTTCTTGAGGGCCTCTTCAAGTACGTCCGTCCTTACGCACTGTTCGTCAACAACCACCACGTCTGCAACGCCGCTTCTTATGAACCGCAGCTGCTTTGACAGAGGTCCCACAACCTTGGCTGCATCGTTGTACCTTGTTATGTCGATGGCTGCGCAGCATATCCCGCAGACCTCCACATCCTCTTCAAGTCCCTTTTCATCAAGGTAGTCCACTATATCCGCACCAGGGAGTACATTGTGTCCTATGCAGAGGACAACCGGTTTTTCTGTGTCTATTGTCCCGAATCCGAGTTCAATGAGGGGTGCGTCCTCATCACCCTTTGGAAGGTCCAGGGCAACTATCTGGGCTAGATCCGCAGCCTCCCTTGCAAGGTCATCCATGAGGCCTGCATGGAATGCCTTTGATTCGAAGTCCTTGCTGTCACCCTCCTGTCCTGTGTGGCATGCTGATAGGAGGTGTGACATCTGCTCTTCAACGTAATCCATGACCTCCCTGAGGTCCCCCAGGGTCCGGGGTCTTTTACCCATGACTGTCCTTGTTATAGGGGCCTCTATATCCACATTCATGCCCAGGTCTATCTCATGGTCTTCCCCGAGTTTTTCTATGAGGTGTTCTAGGAGGTGCCTTGCGTGTCCTGCATGTGCTGCTGTCCCTATCAGGCATGCCAGGAGCACCGTTCTTGCCTGCTGGGTGGCTGCGTCTATACCGCAGGCTCCCTTCTTCCCCAGCAGTTCGCACTTACCATAGGTACACAGACAGCACATATCACAGAAGGGTGCATAGAAGGGTTCGTATCTTTCAAGGAGTTTCATGTCCCATGATCTAAGGTCAGTCACATGGGGCATGGGTTTAGGCCCCCTGACTTCCTCAGGGGGCTCCTCCTCTGTTATTACTTTTCCTATGGATATCTGGATGTTCTTAGCATCCCAGAAATCCCCTTTCAGGTCTTTGGCTTTTTTTGATTCAGGTGCCACATCTATCACCAGTATTACTAAATCCCGATTGGCAATTATTAATGATTTATAATGATGTTTTTCATTTTATGGAAAAGGTATATAAATTTTGTGTATTATGAGCAATAACATAAAATCCTCCTGATTTTTAATAATCCATCCCATCATCTCCTTAAGGTCTGTTTCCCCCTATAGATTTCAGAATACCTGCAGGGAGGGTCCCTTCACCTTCCTGCCCTCAGACTGATTATTACTGTAATATAAATTAAAAGAAAAAATAGTAATACTCATAATAAGCTTTATATTATATAAATCATGATATAGGTCATGGAAATCATAATAATAATTTAAAGGAGGCGAATATTTTGCATATCCCCGATGGTTTCATACCATTCCCCCAGTATCTCGTATACTGGATAATAGCCATTGTAGCCCTCTACTTCAGTCTGCAGTGGGCTAATAGAGATCTTAAAGAAAGACAGATTCCGCTATTTGCAGTTCTTGCAGCGGGAATCTTTGCAATACAGGCCATGAACATACCGATACCATGGGGTACCAGTGGCCATATGGTCGGAGCTGCCCTTGTTGCAATAGTCTTTGCAAGCCCATGGGCTGCCGTGCTCCTTCTATCGATAGTACTCATACTTCAGGGACTCATATTCGGTGACGGTGGAGTCACAGCCCTGGGTGCCAACATCTTTAACATGGGCATCATCGGTGGTTTCACTGGTTACTACCTATTCAGGGCAACTAAATCCATTGGAGAAGTTCCTGCAGTTTTGATAGCATCATGGGCATCCATATTCCTTGCTGCAATCGCCTGTGCAGTGGAAATGTGGATTGCAGGGACATTCCCGCTGAATGAAGGCCTTGCATTCATGGGACTGTACCATGCAGTCATAGGCCTCATTGAAGCCGCGATAACGGTCATCGTTGTCCTTGCAATAGAAAACGCCCGCCCGGATCTCTTCTCATTCAAGAGCTGGGGAAAACCAAAAGAGGTGGCTGCAGAATGAAAGCCAGAGACAAAAAGTTCCTGATTGGCGGCCTCATAATCGCCCTGGTGATAGCTGTCCTTGCACCATTCCTTGCCTCTTCAAACCCTGACGGACTTGAGAGCACTGCTGAAAAGCTTATGCCAAACCCTGAAACCGAGCCCGTTCTTGAGTCACCCCTCCCTGATTACACATTACCTGCGCTGGGTGACAGTCCCCTTGGAGGGGTTATATCACTCGTCCTGGGCACAGTCCTCGTCCTTGGAGTTGCATATGGAATAGGTGCCATATTCAAGGGTGATGCAGGCGAAGAGGGAAATGAGAGTTCGGAGGATTAAAATCCTCCATTTTTTTTCTACAGGGGAAGTTGAATGGAAGACCTTGTAAACATTGAAAGGGAAACACTCAAGGAAAGCCCCGTCCATGGACTTGATGGACGGGTGAAGCTCATCATAACATTCATGATAATAGTCTATGCTGTTGGAACCAGCAATATCCTTATTCTTGCCATCATGGAAGTTTACCTTCTCACATTGATATTCATCTCAAATGTATCCCTTTCCTATGCTATTAAACGTCTTATCCTCATACTGCCCTTCGGGGGCTTCATAGCCCTATTCCAGCCCTTCATAAGGCCCGGTGATGTTATATGGGCAGGTCCCCTAGGACTCCAAATCACCATGCAGGGACTCAATTTTGGATTGCTTCTACTCTCCAAGATCACCGTGAGTGTAACAGCGGTGATACTCCTATCCTCAACAACATCCATGCAGGAACTTGTTGGTTCGGCCAGGAGGATAGGGGTACCCGCGGATCTCGCCATGCTCCTCAACCTCACCGTAAGGTACCTGTTCTTCTTCTACGATGAACTGGAACGTATAAGGAACGCCCAGAAAACAAGATGCTTCGACATATGGAATGAAAGAACACCCTACAGGTGGAGGCTGCGGAAGGTCGGTGAAACCATCGCCATGATGTTCCTTAGGGCATATGAACAGGGCGAAAAGGTTTACCTCGGCATGCTGAGCCGGGGTTACAGCCCTGAAAGCAGGATGTACACCATACACTCCAGGATCAGCAGGGGTGATGTGATATTCATAGCAGTGAACATTTTCCTCCTTGCAGCCCTCTACCTGATCCAGCCGGCCGCCGGATAACAGAGAGTGAACATTCCCCGGCACCGATCCAGGCAAAAAATGAAACTTCCAGTGATGCCAGTATGATAGAAATAAAGGACCTCAGCTACAGTTACCCTGACGGCATCCCTGCCTTAAAGACATAAACCTCAGGATAAAGAAGGGGGAGCGAGTTGCTGTGATAGGACCCAACGGTGCCGGTAAATCAACGCTCCTTCTGCACCTCAACGGTATACTGAAACCCAAAGAGGGCAGCATCCTTATTGATGGGGCTGAAATTGACTACAGCAAGGATGGACTGATGAAACTCCGTCAGAGGGTGGGTATAGTATTCCAGAACCCTGATGACCAGCTATTTTCACCCACCGTGTTTGAAGACATGGCATTCGGACCGGTGAACCTTGGACTTGACGATGATGAAGTTGAGAGACGGGTCAGGGGATCCCTTGAAAGGGTTGGTATGGGTGGATATGGGGACCGGCCCCCACACCACCTCAGTGGCGGTGAGAAGAAGAAGATTGCAATTGCAGGTATCCTTGCAATGAAGCCTGAAATAATGGTTCTTGATGAGCCAACCGCCGGACTTGACCCCCAAGCAGCCGATGACATCATCGACACACTCCTTGAGCTTGGCAGGGATGGGATAACCGTTATCATCTCCTCCCATGATGTTGAAATAATAAGCCAGTTTGCAGAACGAATAATCGTACTGAACGATGGTCGGCTAATTGCCGATGGGGGGTCTGAAGAGATATTCAGCCGCCCTGAAATCATCAGAAGAGCGAATCTCAAGCTTCCAAAGACTGCCGACCTCATGAACCGCCTCAGGAATGCTGGATTCAGGGTTGATGTTAAATTAACAGTTGAGGATGCATACCACGAACTCCTCCATACCCTTGGAGAAAAGAAGTACCATGAACTCCTCCATGTCCTAGGGGAGGAGAGGCAGCATGAACTCATCCACCTGCTTGGAGAAGAGAAATACCATGAACTTCTACATGCACTGAAAAAAGATTAAATTTTGAACTTCAGTCACATCATCTAAAAAGACTAAAGCTTCGGCTCCAGTCTCTTTATCATGAATGCCATGAAGCCCACCAGGAGCGGGAAGAGGAAGAGGTATATGAGTATGATGGCCATGGGTGGTAGAACCGGTCCCATAACCGTTGATGCTGCAAGGAGCATGACAAGGAATATAACAGGGCCCAGGATGGCCAGGAACATGTAGATCATTGTAAAGGAGTTCAGTTTCTGGGAGTAATCCTTGAGCTTCATCCTCATTTCATATGCTATATCATCTGCAATTACATTGAGGGTCTTTGAAAGGTCACCACCACTGTTAAGTGTCCTTGTAATCTGGTAAACAGCCCTCTTAAGACCATCCGATTCTATCCGGTTACTCATCTCAATAAGGGCGTTCTCGGTTGTCTCACCGTATTTGATTTCCTCCAGTGTCCTTGCAAACTCCTCAGAAAGAGCCCCGTAACCTGACATTGCAACCGACCTCATGCTGTCATGCAGCCCCAGCCCTGACTTGAGTTCAGTTGCCATCTGACGGAGGGCGAAGGGGAGCTCCCTTGATGCTTCAGTGGAACGTTTTCCCTTCCGAAGGTTGGGGAGAAATATCATGATCATGGCCATGAAAAGGACCGCCATCATCACCGCAAGTCCTATTTCTATTCCAAAACCAAGGATGACCATCACGACCAGTAGAATGGCGCCGGAACACCCTCCAAGTATCATGATGAGTTTGGGGTCCAGCTGTTCCTTCTCCTCCTCCCTGAGAAGTTCCTCAAGGGAAGCCCTCTGATATGTCTCCCGGGTAACAGAATCCTCCCTTTCCTCGAGTCGTTTATCGGCCTCTATAAGTCCCTTGAATACTTCTATCTCCTCAGGAGTCATTTTCATTCGACTTATAGGCCTTAAAGATCCCCTTTTACCCAGGAACCCCTTTTTTGGGGAAAATTTTCCTTTGAAAAGTCCTCCTCCTGATCCAGATCCTCTCCCGAATACTCTTCCCGGTTTTCCTACCGGAGGTTTGGGGGGCTTTATCTCACTGATCTTCTGGACTGGTTTCTGAACACCCTCCCCAACCTTCTTTGAGGATTTAAGGGTCAGTCCGCCCAGTTTATCAAATAAGTCCTTGATGGATGCCATGATATCATCGCTCTAGAGAATGCTGTCCAGGACACCGTCAGGGTCCCTGTAGTACTCGTTTATGTAATGCCCCACCTCATCGATTGACCTTATGTTCTCATCAGCCATGTATTCAAGAACAAGTCTTCTCCTCTCGATCTCCTCTTCAATCTCGTTTATGCTGATGGCCCTGAGTTCAGCTATCTCCCTGAGGGTCTGGCTTGCTATTCCAACATATTCAACCTTGTCTGTTACACTGTTCCACTCGAAGACCCTGTTGAGCTGGACGTTGCCCTCCTCCATACCCACAACCTCGGCAACCTCAGTTATCCTCCTTATGGAGCCTCCCTCAGGCCTGTACATCCTGTTCTGCATTATAATGAAGTCCAGGGCAGGTATCATTATCCTCGGCACATTCATCGGAGGGTTTATGAGACGGGTTATGGTCTCCCTCGCCGTGTTGGCGTGGAGCGTTCCGAATCCACTGTGCCCTGTGTTAAGGGCTGTGAAGAGGGTTATGGCTTCACTGCCCCTGACCTCACCGACAATCACCCTGTCGGGCCTCTGACGGAGGGAGTTCTTAACCAGGGTGTCCATGTCAAGTTCACCCTTACCCTCAATGTTGGGTGGTCTTGTCTCCATCCTTAGGACATGGGTGTGAGGGAGCTGAAGTTCAAGGGTGTCCTCAATTGTTATGATTCGCTCGGTTGGGGGTACGAATGCTGATACCGTGTTGAGGGTGGTTGTTTTACCTGAACCGGTACCCCCTGCGACTATTGCGTTGCAGGGTTTGACACCAAGTCCATCTGTGCACACCCAGAGGAATGCCGCCAGATGAGAGGACATTGTCTTGAAGTTTATAAGGTCAACAACCGTGAAGGGGTCCTTCCTGAACTTTCGGATGGTGAGTGTGGAGCCATCAGGAGAAACCGGGGGAATTGTTGCATTGATCCTTGAACCATCAGGTAGCCTTGCATCAAGTATCGGTGTCTGCTGGTCAATACGTCTGTTTACCTGCCTTGCAATGAGGTCTATGATGGCCCTTATATCATCGTCCTCCTTGAAGACGACGTTTGTCAGCATCATCCCCATTTTACGGTGGTAGACAAATACTGGCTTGTTGACACCGATTACCATGATCTCCTCAAGGTCATCGTCCTTGATGAGGGGGTCAAGTTCACCGTATCCAAGCATCTCCTGGGAGATCTGCTTGGCAAGTTTATCAACATTGCGAACCCCCTTCATTTTAAGGAATTCCTTAACCTCCCCCATGAAGGTGGATTCATCGATCCTGAAGTCCTCCCCCTTGGATACGGCAACTTCAACGAGTTTTTCACGTATCTCATTGAGGAGTTCCCTTTCCTTCTCAGAGAACTTTGGAAGTGAGACCTTATATTTTGGTATGAGATCCCCCTCTATGATCTCAACATCCTTTATAGCTGGACCTCGTGGTACGGGCTTCGGTGATGGTTTTTCAAGCACCTTTTCAACCTTAAATGATGATTCATCTTCCTTTGAAGGTTTTTCTTCCTTATGAGATGTCTCATCATCTGCTGCAAATTCTCCAAGAATCTCCCTGAGAATTTCCTTCCTTTTATCCCTCATGTTATCTAAAGATTAATATGTGTAGAATAATATTTAAGGATATGTCAGTTTACTGCCCTGTCTGTGGTGAGGTCCTTGATGGCTGTGATGCAATCATAAGAAAAATCGAAGGATTATATGATCCATGCCCGCTATGCACTCCCCCTGGACTGAGCAGGTTCAGGTCCCTTATGGACCAGGTGCAGGGTTCAGGGGAAGTCTGCGGGTGTGGAAGGAGGCACCTTGACTCTGTCATGGCGGATGTCTGCAGTATAATGATATCCTCTGGACTTATTGGCCCTGATTCCAGTCTCAGGGATGCTGGCGTGCCCCTCATAACACCTGCATTTCCACTCGGTTCGCCGCCGTTTCTTCCTGAAAAATCTCTTGTTCTCCTATCACCAAAGGTTGACCGTGAAACGGCCAGAGAAATACTGAAGGAAGTTCCTGAGGTGAAGGGTGTTATGAGGGGTGACCCTGGGAAAACTCCGGGGATCTTCAACTCCAGGGCAACCCCCCCATGTCTATGAACTCCTTGCTGGCTGTGATATGAGATGTGACTTCATGAAGACTCCCTCTGGAGGTTTATGCATATACCGGAGGCAGAGCAGACTCCATATTGAGTTCCCATCCCATGAAAATCCAAAGATAAATGCTGTTGCCAGGGAACTGGAATCCAGCACGCCAGAAAGTGTTGTTGATGCAACCTGCGGTCCCGGCACCCTTGGAATATTCTCACTGCTCTCAGGGGTTGGAAGGGTTGTTTTTAATGATCTATGGGGCGATGCATGTGATATGACACGCCTGAACCTTGAGGTCAATGGATTCAGTTCTGCCAGGAAGACAGGAGGAAGATCCTTCAGCATATACAATATGGACATAAGGGACCTCCCCGATGTCCTTGATGAAAGGTTCGACCTCTGCATCATCGACCCCTTCCCTGGTGCTGACCTCAAAGAATTCGCAGAAGCCGCCAGAAAACTTGCAGAAAGGATTCTGATAATACAGTGAATAAAGCCAGCTTCAACCGTTTCAAATTAAAGCTGAAGGTACCCCCCAATGGACTGCCTGTCACCCCCTTTAAATCCCTGTATAGATGATGATGGCCGGTATGATGAGTACACCCATGAGGTGTGATTTGCTCACCCCCACAGAGTGTGGAAGAAGACCGAAGGCTGTTGATGCTATGAGGGTGGCTGCAATGAATGGGATGCTTGCACCCTCCTTTAAGGTGAAGAAGAGGATGGATCCCACCATGAATATCATGACATAAACCGATATCCTCCCATAATCCACCACCCCCTCACCCGGCAGATATAATCCCCTGCCCTGAGTGCTATGATTGATGCTGCTGAAACAGCCAGGAGTGAAGCTGATATGAAGAGCATCAGATGGGCGGTGTCCACCCCCTGAATTATCTGGGAGATGTAGACCGCGATTCCGCTTCTGGGATTACCTATAAGGTAGAGTGTAAGTAGCGAGAATAGTGCGTCCGATGTGTTAAGACCGCTCAGTGCAACAATGAATGTTTCAGGAGAATCTTCTCTTGCCCCTGCAAGTGACTGTGCCAGTATTCCGCCCTGTGCCGGTCCGAAACCAGGGAGAAATCCAAGTAGTGTTGATGCAAGTCCACCTGCAGCCACCGCCCTTAAAATTTTTCCATCAACAGTTACTCCCTCGAATTTTCCCTGTTCCGGTATGGATGGTTTCGAACCCAGACTGTAAAGGATTGTGCTGAGGCCGGAAAACCCTGTGAAGAGTGTCATGAGCCCAAGACCAGGGGATAATGGTGTGCTGAACACCTGAAGCCCCATCAGACCTGAAAACATAAAAAGAATCACTGCCCAGAGCATGGATTCATAGTTCCTGCTGAGGGTTATCAGCATGTAAAGTGAAACAAGAACAAGTAAAATCCACATGTAAGGTTTTATAAGTCCATAGAGTGGTGGGAGTACAATGAAAAGTGGGTGTAACATGATTAAGGTCAGTATAATGCCGCCGGCAGCGCCGATGGTTGCAAGCCTCACGGCCTCCATGGCCCTTCCCTCAAGGACCATACGGTGGCCCGGTAGAACCGAAAGTGCGGTCCCCTCATCAGGCACTCCCAGAAGCAGGGAGGGTATGAACTCAAGGAGTGCGTGTGTCACAGAGAGATAATAAAAAAACAGCAAGAAATTCTGGTGAAAATAAGCCAAGGATGTATGATGCTGATGAAAAAGCAAAGGCTCCCACGGTGTTGACATGGACCCCAGGGATAAGGCCTGTTAGTACTCCCACCAGAATTCCAAGAAAACAGGCAAGAAGGATATCGAGTATCCCCATCACCATAAAGGTCTACATTAACCTTCTAACATCAGTTACTTCTATGTTGCTTATTCCTTCAATGCCTGCAAGGTTCTCCTCTGCGGCCTCTGTTCCTCCCTCAGCGTCATCAACAACGACCATCACATTGAGGGCCACAAGACCGAATGCTATGGGCTCCTCATCTATCCTGTGAAGCTCTGTGCCCTCGGGTATCCTTGCCCTGACCTCCTTCTTGAGGGCTTCAAGGTCAACTTCAGGGCTTTCTGGCATTAACTTTATTGTTGCTACTACCTCTCCCATGAAATACCTCCAGAATTTAGTATTAATTTAATACATATTTATATCTTATTATGGCCCTTCGAAGCCACACTTGCACCTGTAGGTGTGTCCGAAGGTCCTGCACTTCTGGCACCTGTAGATCATCTCACCGCACATTGGACATTCAAATTTCACGTATGTCTCAACCAGAGGTATCTCCTGTTTACAGGATGTGCATTCCATCTTGGACATCTAATCACCTCTTATAACTGTACATATTCCGGCTGAAGCACCTGCCCTTAAAATGGATAGCACCCTGGACGGATATTTCCCATTCACAACGTAACAATCAGATTTGAATTTAATTAGAAGTTCAGGTAGTGCTTCATCCACTGATGTCTCACCAAAAGATAGTAAGTCTTTAGCACTTATATCATTTATAAGTTTAGCATCACTGGCAGGTGGTCTTTCAGTATATATACCATCTACATCAGTTGCTATTAAAAGTTTCGCTCCAAGCATGTGGGCCACTGCAAGTGAAAGGGAATCAGAAGTAACCCTCCATGAATGTTCAGCAGGATCCGTGTAGCGTAGAAGCTGGGAGGGTAAAAGAACTGGAGTAAAACCATCATCTATAGCATTTCTGCATTCCTGGAGGGTTCTAACGGTCCTGGAAGAATCCACAAGGTCTGATAGAAGCCTTCCTGTAATATCCATGCACAGAATAGCCGCTTCATGAGTAGCGGATGCAGAGAATCCCTTCCTTTCATCATGGTGTCTCACCATATCAGCAAAGTCTCCGCCGCCACAGATCACCACAGATTCCTCCCCCCTCAGTTTTTCAAGTAGAACCGCTGCATGATCCGGGAAGAGGCTGCCGCCTATCTTCACAACCCATTCCATGGAATCACCTGCTCATAGCAGCTTAAGCTCCCCTGTTATCCTGTCTATTCTCTCATCAGTGTCAGGCCCTATGCCCAGACATGTTACTGTTCCTGCAGGTATCTGGGTATGGCCTGCATCACGCACAAGGTAGTGTGAAATGTCCGTCCTCCGGACAGCCTCATATATCTCCATCAGTTCTTCAAGGCCGGGTACCGAGAGTACAACCTTTTTTGAGCCTTCCATCTCCCATTCTCTTATTTTATCAGGGTCTGTTTTTTTGTATGATCCTATAGAAGCGTGACATGCCTGAGCAGCGATTTTACCTCTGCCCATTCCAAGATCTGACCTTACTATTATGACCTGTTTCATTTTCACACCTGTGGCGGTTTTATATTGATCATGACTAATAACGATTTCCACCATCCACCCCATCTGGAAGTTGATGACCTTCATATGACCCGTGCGGTGCCGGTGCTAACCCATGAGAAAGAGCCGGTCTGTATCATGGTTACAGTGAAGTTCATGGTACCGGTGGAGCAGAGAATCGGGAGGGGAATGGAAAATAATGCTGAAAAAACGATAAATTTAAATACTATGGATTTAAATATAAAACTGAGGTGATATTATGGCCGAATTACCTATAACACCAGTTGGGAGAATAATAAAAAATGCCGGTGCCCAGAGAATAAGTGATGATGCAAGAGAAGAACTTGCAAGGGCCCTTGAAGAAGAGGGCATGAAAATTGCAAGAGAAGCAGTTAAACTTGCAAAACACGCCGGCAGAAAAACCGTGAAGAAATCAGACATCGAACTGGCCGTTAAAAAAGTATAAATGGCCAGATTTTTCTTATTTTATTCTTATTTTCCATTAACCCTACACAGCCATAGGCAATTTTTATTAAGCACCACCACCATAATCAGTTCACTGATTCTAACTTCTCACGGTGATAAAATTGACCAGGATTTCAATACTTGACCATGACAGGTGTCAGCCAAAGAAATGTAATTACGTGTGCATAGACTACTGCCCTGGAGTGAGGATGGGTGAGGACACGATAACGGTGGATGAAAAAACAAAGAAACCATTGATATCAGAGGAACTCTGCTCGGGGTGCGGTATATGTACCAAGAGATGCCCCTTCAACGCGGTTAGTGTAATAAATCTTCCGGAAGCCCTTGAAAACCCCGTGCACCGTTACGGTCAGAACCTCTTTGAACTCTTTGGACTGCCCTCTGTAAGCGAGGGTGACGTTGTGGGACTCATGGGCCCCAACGGTATAGGTAAATCAACCATAATAAGGATACTCTCGGGTGAACTTAAGCCCAATCTTGGTAACTTCCAGGACCCGCCGGAATGGGACGAGATAATAAGCTATTTCAGGGGCTCGGAGCTCCAGAACTACTTCAGGAACCTCAGTGAAGGTAACGTGAAGGTGGTTCATAAACCACAGATGGTTGACAGGATCCCCCGTTACGTTAAGGGGCGTGTTGAGGACCTGCTGCTGAGCATAGGATCAGAACGGACAGACGAGGTCATAGAAGCCCTCGAGATCGGGGGTATAATGAAACGTGACATTTCAAACCTGAGTGGAGGAGAACTTCAGAGCGTGGCGATTGCCGCCGCAGCCCTTCGTGAAGCAGACTTCTACTACTTTGATGAACCAACATCCTGGCTTGACGTCCGTCAGAGGCTGAATGCAGTCAGGGTTATAAGGTCCCTTGCAGATGCTGGTAAAGCCGTGATGGTAATAGAGCATGACATGGCCGCCCTGGATGCAATGTCAGACTATGTGCATATACTCTACGGTAAACCCGGAGGATATGGGGTTGTATCAAACAGGAGGGGCGTCCGTGTTGGTATAAACACATACATAAAGGGTTTTCTGAGGGAAGAAAACGTGAGGTTCAGGAGAGAGGCTATTGAATTCAAGGTCAAGCCCCCAAGGGTCAGTGATGAGGGAGATGTCCTTGCAGAGTACTCCTCAATGAAGAAGTCATACCCTGAATTCAGCCTTGAGGTTGATGAGGGGACAATATACTTCAACGAGATCATAACAGCCTTCGGCCCCAACGGTATCGGTAAAACAACCTTTGCAAAGATCCTTGCAGGGGTTGAGAAGCCGGACACAGGGAAGGTTAAGAAGAATATAAAGATATCCTACAAGCCCCAGTATCTCTCCTCAGACTACCCGGGTACGGTGGATGAGTTACTCTATGAAAAGGCTCCGGGATACGGTTCAAACATATTCAAGAGCGAAATAATGAAGCCATTCAACCTTGAGGAAATCCTTGATAAGAAAGTTGAGGAGCTGAGCGGGGGTGAACTCCAGAGGCTTGCCGTTGCAGTCACACTGTCACAGGAGGCTGATCTTTATGTCCTCGACGAACCAACAGCATTCCTTGATGTTGAACAGCGCCTGATGGCTGCAAAGGCCATAAGGAGGATAGTAGAGGGACGGAATTCATCTGCAATGGTCATAGATCATGATATAATATTCATCGACTATGTCTCTGACAGGGCCATGGTATTCAGCGGTAAACCCGGTTTTAATGGTCATGCAGGAAGCCCGACAGAGCTGAGGGAAGCCATGAACCGTTTCCTGATGGAGGTGGGGATAACCTTCAGAAGGGACAAGGAGACCAGAAGGCCCAGGGTTAATAAGATCAACAGTTTCCTCGACAGAAAGCAGAAGGAGCTCGGGGAGTATTATTACCTCAAGGCCGAATAACTAATTTCTATTTTCAGGGTGAGAAATGTTCAATATGGGAAGCTTTCCTGCTAGATTTAATAAAAAAAGGAATGGTCTGAAGAAAATCAGGAACCCTAATTTGAAGGCCTCAGGAATTCCATGACATCCACAAAGTTCTCTGCGAATATCTCAACCTGTTCCCTGGGTATTGAGAAACTGAGGCGTATGTACCTGTCCCCGAAGGCCCTGCTTGTGTAGGCGCCCTGCCTTACAAATATCTTCCTTTTAAGGAGGTAATCTGCAAGGTCAAGGGGGTCAACACCTGTTTTGTGGATGTCTATTGCCATCATGTTCCCGCTTGATGGGTAAACAGGGATGAATGCACCGTCAACCTCATCAACGGCGTCCTTTATTATCTTCTGGTTCCTGAAGGTTGTATTTCTTATCCTGTCAACCCACCTGTTCTTTGATCTGAGGGCTGCGATTGCCCCTGCCTGTGAAATGACATTTGTGCCCAGATCATTTATAACGATACTCTTTATGGATTCGATGAGGTCTGATGTTGCCACAATAGCCCCTATCCTCAGACCTGCCATGCCATATATCTTTGAGAAGCTGTAAACGGTTACCGTTTTCTCAGGGGCATAGTCTGCTGCAAGGTGATGGTCCATTGCAAAGTCCCTGTAGGTTATATCATGGAGGAGGTAGATGTCATGGTCATTGGCTATATCTGCAAAGGCCTTTATCTCATCCTTTGTGTATGATGATCCCAGGGGGTTCAGGGGATCGATGAGTGATACCATATGGGTGTTCCTATCCATGTTCTCAAGTACAAGTTCGGGTGTTAATTTGTAGCCACACTCCCTGCTGTAGATTGGAATCGAGATGACGCTGCATGCGAATCTGCTTGCGAAGTTGTCAATTATGAGGTAGCCAGGATCACATGTTATGGCGTTATCTTCAGGTTCAAGTATATCATTCATGCAGAGATAAAGGGACTCGGTACCGCCGGCGGTTATAAGGGCCTCGAAGCCATCCCCAAGGCCAAGGTCCCTTACAACAAGCTCCTTGAGTTCAGGGAACCCCTCCGGCGGAGGATACTTGCAGTAGTTACCCTCATTTATACAGTCAATCATGGCTTCCGCTATTTCAGAATGATCATGGAGATGGTTGGTGTTCTGACCCATCCATATCATTTCTTCATCCTTAAAAACATAGTTGAAAAACTCATTTGTTGTTTTAAAGCCATTAGGCGATACCTTAGCGGCCTTAGCATATTTTTTAGGAGAAATCATTTTATCACATCAGCACCAGAGCATATACCATGAAAGAGAAGCAGGCTTCTCTTATTACTCAGAGGCTGAACCTCAAATCATAAGCTTCATTATTCCAGTGTCTTATATCATATTAAACAAACCACTTAATAAACTTTGTTCAGAAAACAGGGGGCTGTAATAAAATGTATCCTTTAAATACTACATCATATGATGCCATCGGCCACGATCCTGAACCCTGTTCTCAGGCCCTCCGGCCTGTTCCTGTGCCTCCTGAGTATGGCCAGCCTCTCCCCTGGTGAATCCCCCATCTCAAGTTCAACTATAACCTTGGACCAGTAACGCAGGACCGTTCCACCAACAGGGTTAACCCGGTCCTTTCCATCATTCCCTGTAATTGAATATATCTGGTTTGTTATGACGGCCGCAAGGTCGAACCTCCTTGCCATCTGAAGGAGGAGGAACATCTGTCTTCCAAGATCAACATTTAAATTTGAGGTTTTACCCTCCTTAAGCCTGTAAAGGGCGACGGCAGAATCAAGGACCACCAGTTCAGTTGATTCGCCATGTGTCTTAAGTAGGGATGATATCCTTGAGAGGATTTCTCCCTGTTCTGTGAAACTTGATGGTTCGAATACGATTATATTCTCTGCAACGGTATCAAAGAACTCTCCTGAAACCTGTCTTATCCTCTCAACTGAGATTCCACCCTCAGTATCAATGAAAAATGCCTTTTTACCCTTCCTTGCAGTTTCAACAGCAAGCTTAATTGCTATATTCGTCTTACCTGAACCTGGAGGTCCGTAGAACTGGGTTATGCCCTTCTTTTCCACTCCTCCACCCAGTATTTTATCAATTGAAGATTCAGTCGGTATCTTCCGGTTCTCACCAATCTCACCTAATGTCTTCATCTGCCCCATCACCCTGAATCCGGAAATCATCTCTCCCTGTATGTCCTAAATTCATTGATCTTTCCATGCACCACCAACACATCAATCCATAATATCCTTGAGGAACTCCGTGCCGCCCCTCCCCATTCTCACTATCCTTGGTGGATGAACCGTAAGGTCAATTACAGTTGACGGCTCCATACTGGCCGGAGCCCCTCCATCAATGGCCATGTCAGCGTCAGGGATATCCCTGATTATCTCATCAAGTGACGCCCCCTGGGGTTTGCCTGAGATGTTTGCACTTGTACTTGTAACAGGAAATTCAGCTGACAGAAGAGTGCATACCTTCTCATCCGGGACCCTCAGGCCAACCTTCATTGAACCCGCAGTCAGGATATCGGGGATTCTATCATTCTTCTCCAGTACAACCGTATAGGGACCAGGGAGTATCCTCTCAATTATCTCCATTGCCCGGGGGGATGGCCTCGAAAATTCAGGTATCTCCCTGACATCAGCGAGACAGATCGAAACCGGCTTATCCGGGTCCCTCCCCTTGATTCTGAAGAGCCTTTTTACCGCCCTATCATCAAGCGCATTAACACCAAGCCCATAAATCGTGTCTGTAGGGTATATTACAACCCCGCCATCCCTCATGATGCCTATGGCCTCATCAATCACGGTCCTTGATGGTCTATCCCTCTTAATTTTTCTGATAATCATACCAACACTCAGAGTCCATTTATTGCACATTCAGATGATTGAAGAGTTCAGCGACCCTCAGATTCATGTGGGTTATATCTGGAACATGCTTTGGTGGTTTAATAATTCAAGTTATATATCTGCATTTATTATAAATGAAAGTATGTTAAACCAGTTCAGACCGATAATCAGAAAGTTCATTGATCCAGTTGCAGAGAGAATCGCGATTCCAGCAGATTACATAACCCTTTTAGGATTCCTTGTTGCATGCGCATCCGCAACCATGTATGCCTCTGGAAGCCTCCTTAATGGTGGTCTGCTACTTGCCCTGAGCGGATTCATCGACGTCCTCGATGGTGCCGTTGCCAGGAGCCGGTACACTCCAACCAGATTTGGAGGCTTCCTTGACTCAACACTTGACAGGTTTTCGGATGGGATAATAATTATCGGTATCACAGCAGGGGGGTTCACTGGGGCCCTCACGGGTATGCTGGCCCTCCACTCGGCCCTTATGGTGAGCTATGTTAGGGCCCGTGCAGAATCTGAGGGTATAGGCTGCAGTGTGGGTATTGCTGAGAGGGCTGAACGCCTAATAATCCTCCTTGCAGGATCCATCACTGGATACATCTATGGTCCATGGTACATGTCAGCCGCCATAATAGTCCTCATATTGCTCGGATACTTCACGGTGCTCCAGAGGATTATTTATGGCTGGAAAAAAATGAAGACCTGATCTCAGAGGCGATTTTGGGGTGAGTTTATGGAATACGCTGAGCGAATAAAAAAGGACCTTGAGCTCCTTGAGAAAAATTTAATGGAAATGAAATCCATAGAATTCAGCAGGGATGAAGAGGCTGTGATTGAGAGGGCCCTCAATTACAGGGATGACTCCATCTACTACCTTGAAAAGAAGGACTACCTCACATCCTTTGGATGCATAACCTATGCACATGGCCTTCTTGACAGCCTCAGGATGCTGCACAAGCTCATATAATGGGATATAATGAAATTCTTCCTCAGAGAGAGTAAAGTTGAGAAGTATGGGCGGGAGCACCTTTTAAAGGTCAGTGAATGTTACCTGAAACTCGAAGAACTCATGGAAGCATTCTACCAGGGAAACTTTAAAAGGGTTTCTGAACTGACAAAGGAAATAGCAATAACCGAACACGAAGCCGATGAGATAAGAAGGGAGATGGAGATCGAATTCTACGAGGGTGCCTTCCTGCCCTTTGACAGGGAAGACCGTATAATGCTTGTTGAGAGCATAGACAAGGTTGCGGATGTTATTGAGTCAACGGCCTTCACGGTATCCCTGGGACAGGTATCGCTCCCCCCCGAGTTCAGGGATGATTTCAGGAGGATGATGGAAACCATCAAAGGCACCATGGAGGCCCTCATAGACTGCGTTGAACTCCTTGAGAAGGACCTCGGTGAGGCCATGAAGAAGGCCCATGAGATTGAAAGGCTTGAGGACAGGGCAGATATCATTGAGCGGGAAATCATAAAAAGACTTTACAGTGCCTACAGGGAAAATCAGATCGGTGTTGTTAAGTTCCTTGACCTTAAGGAGATAATAAGAAAACTTGCAAATATAGCTGACAGGGCCGAGGATGCCTCAGACCGTGCCCTCATAATGGCGGCGAAGAGAAGGGGATAAATGAAGCTTAAAATGGCTGCAGAGGACCTCAAATACCTGCTTAACAGGGGTTACCGTAAGAGTGTTGCGCTCAAGTTTGTTGCAAACCATTACCTCCTCGGGAGGGATGAAAGAAATTACCTTGCAAGGTACGTTTTTCCTGACGACCTGATAAAAGTCAGAAAGTCCAGGATGGTTGGTCCCGACTCCCTCAGTGGTTCTTCTGTTTTTATTGATGGATACAATGTCCTCATAGGCACCGAGAGCGTCCTATCGGGTTCAGGTTTTTTCATTGCCCAGGATGGTTATTTAAGGGACGTCAGGGGGGTCTTTGGAAATTACAGGATAACTGAAGGCACATTCAGGGCCCTTAGACTCATAATTGACTTCCTCGAAGACTCCGATGTGGAGAGGGCTGTTTTCTATTTCGATAAAAACGTGAGTCACAGTGGAAAGCTCAGGGGCATGGTGGAAAGTATTATGGAGTCCAGGGGACTTGATGGTGTTGCCGTGCTCTCCCCTTGTGTGGACAGGAAACTGAAGGGCCATGAGGATGGTGTTGTTGCAACAAGTGACGGGGCTGTGATTGACAGCGTCCGGCGGGTGGTTGACATACCACAGGAAATACTTAAGAAGAGAAAAATCAGGTGACTGCCTGCAGAAACCCAAGAAAAAAAGGATTTAAGAGGGGTTATTCAATATCCTCGAACCTGTCCCCGAGTTTTTCAAGGACACCTGGTAGTGATGTGTACTCCATTTCATCTGATGGGAGTCTGTGTGGCTCAAAGGGTCCGTGTCTCCTCATGTACTCTGCGACTTCAGAGGCGAGTGCCCTTGATCTGTCGAATGCAGGGTCATCAAACATGTCGACAGGTCCCACGAGTTTGCAGTCTGCAACCTGGAATCCGAGACCGATAACCCTTGGGGGTCCATCGAATCTCACCGGAGTCGCATCCCTCTGGGCGACCGGCATTAGCGGACCGTTGTGTGATCCCCTCATCCATCCACCGACAAGGTGGGGGAATGCGAATGGTTCGACGACTTCACCTGCAGCAGGGAAGCCTGACTGGGCCCTTACAATTGCAACAGGGTCGTCCTTACCGATGTATTTACCTGCCATGAGGTTGAGTCTCTCTGTACTTACAGATGCTGCGATTTCACCATCATCCCTTCTGTGTATCTTCTTTATCACATAGCGGCTGATTGAACCCAGAAGGGCCAGGAGATCATACATCTCATCAGGACAGGACATCTTAACCTTCCTGTGTTCCACGACATCAAAGACCTCGAATTCGTATCCGTTGTGGAGTGAGGGGTCAATTACAAGGCCTGCAGTGTTGAATGGGTCTGCGAACATCCTGAAGAGTGGCAGGTTAAAGGCTCCTGGTTCTGTTTTGTCACAGCAGAATATTATCACAGGGTCGCTTGGTCTTTCCTTAAACTCCATCTCCGCACATCCAGGCCCCATACCCTTTATGTTACCTGAGAATGTGTCTGAGAGCAGATCCTGACCTGCACCATACAGTTTAAGGCTTCTTGCTACATCTGTAGCCTCCCTGAATGCGTTCCATGCTGTCTGGTGGACTTCCTCGTTTTCTTCACCGTTGCGGTGTGTCATTATAAGGTCAATGTCATCACCGCAGTTGGTGATATAATAATCTTCAAGGATTCCTGTCTCCTTTGCCTCTGCAAGGATCTGGGAGCATTTATCCTTAAGGGCCTCATGTGCAACAGCATGGCCTGCTACGCTTCCAACGTCTGCTTTAATTACACTAATGGTTGTTTTCATGTATTACACCTCCAGAAAATAGTGAGTGAGTTAAACATGTACCTATATAAAGATGGCATCTGATTACTTAAAAAGTTATCCACATAGATCCATGATGGTGATTGAAGCTACATTATCCTTTCAGATCCGGATTCAAGGACCCTTATGATTTCATTCTTGAGATCAATATCCCGGGCTGCATCCAGAACCCTTTGCGGGTCTGCTGCGGTTGACGGGTGTGCCGGGACCGCGCTGCATCCTCCGTCAGGGATTATTGATATATCGTAGGTTCCTATCTTCCTTGCAAGGTCTTCTATTTCAACCTTGTCCATTCCTATGAGGGGGCTGAGGACTGGCATTTCAACGTTCATCCTGGTTGCAAGGAGGTTCGGGAGCGTCTGGGACGCCACCTGTCCAAGGCTGCTTCCATCCACTATTGCAAGGGCTCCCTCTTCACGGGCAACCATCTCAGCCAGGGTGTACATTCCCAGCTTACAGAGGACGCATGTCATCCTTTCAGGACCGCTTTCACGACACTTCTCCAGGTACTCACCGTAACTGAACGTTCTGAATTTGAATTCAACTCCTGCAGAGTATTCAGCAAGTTTTTCGGCTATCTTTTCTGTCTTGTCCCGGGCCTCGGGGCTGGTGAAGGGTGTGTTGTCCATGTGAACAGCTATGACCTGGCATCCCCTCCTCATCAGGAGGTAAGCTGCAACAGGTGAATCAATACCCCCCGAGAGAAGTGCAACCACCTTTCCCTGGGTGCCTGCAGGAAGACCCCCGGGTCCGGGTATTACCCTGTGGTATATGTAGGTTTCCTGGTCCCTTACCTCAATGTGGATCTCCATGTCAGGGTTTCCAAGGTCAACCGAGGCCCCTGTGTTCTTTAAAATAACCGATCCTGCGAACGCCGCCATCTCCTGGCTCGTGAATTCATGCTGACCCGTCCTCCGGCACCTTACCGCGAAGGTGGTTCTGGTGTTTATAAGACCCTCCGATCTGAGTTCATCAGTGTACCTGCGTAGCGTGTCTTCTATACTCTCAAATTCTGTCTCTGTTGTTACTGCTGGTGAAAAGGATACGAGACCAAAGATCTTTGAGAGCCCCTCAAGGGCCTCCTCCATATTATCAGGGTAGATGAATATCCTCCCATTCCTGACGGTAGCCCTGCAGTCCAGAGCAGATCTTATATTGTGAACAAGTTTTTTCTCAAATCTTCTCCTCACTGAAGGGCTTTTAAGTCCAACCTCACCGTACCGGGCCAGTATAACATCGTATGCTAAAATATCTCACACCCCCTGCTGAAAGTTCCAAGCTTTAATCTTCTCCTCATGACCTGAAAGAACCTGCAGAAATGCAATCCCGGGATTCGTGACTATGGCATCAGAAACCCCTTAAAAGGAATTCGCCGGCCTCAATCATTTCCTTCAGTCTAACTGAAAGTTCATTTGCCCTCACCCTGTCTGACTGTCGGCATATAACAGGGACCCTCCTTTCTGCTATCACAACATCCCCTGTTTCCATCTCATAGGCGCCGTGGGGACAGGATGATGCGCACATGCCGCAGCCAAAGCATTTCTCAGCATCAACGCCTTCCGGGCTTATTGCGTGTGTGGGGCAGCTCATGGCAACGGTGCACCTTAAACAGTCCCCACACCTTTCAGGACTGTATGATGGCCTCTCATCACCCACCCATACATCCCCGTAGGTTATCTCTCCAAGGATCCTTGAACGATCCCTTATATCTGCAACAGGTAATTTTATATCCGAATTCATTACAAGGAGGTTTTCAAGGACTCTTTCACCCGTCACTGGTATCGGAACCGCCACCGTGTTGAACACCTCCGGGCCTGCCGCTGTCCTGAAGCCGCCGATGTACTTGGGGCTCATCTCCTTAAGGTCCCCGCTGAGCATGAGGTTTGGTTTCATGGGGCTGCTCCTTGTACCCTCACCGAGCACGAGCCCCGCAGCGCCGTTAAGAAGGACTGCCGTGCCTGGCTTTATCGTCTCCATGGAGGGGTCGTTTTCAAGGGGGTTTATGTCCCCGCACCCTGAAAAGGAGAGACCTCCCCAGCCTCCTGGCATTTCCACCGCATTGAATATTGACTTCACCGGCTTTCCGGATGGGTTTACAAGGGCGGTGTAGTTCCTGAAGGCCATCCTTGTGCCTATGATTCTTGCTGTTTCAAGTTCATCTACACTTATCTCTGACTCAATGAGATCTCCATCACTGGATCTCAGGGTGACCTTGACCGCAGCCCCCCTGAGTATGTCCCCCAGGAGGAATCCACCACCATAGTCAGGGTCATGGATGCTGTGGCCGGTGCCATAGAGGAAAAGGTCAACCGAACCCAGGTTCTCATTGGGACATGGTCCAGGATAGGCAGGGACTCCGTTAAGGTGTACTGAAGCGGCCTTTCTGAATGAACCAGGTTCCGAGACACGGAAGTGCATTACAGCGGCAGTCCCTGACATTACTCCACAGGTCCCGGTCGTGACCACATCAACATCCTCATGGGATGGGACATCCCCTTCAAGAACCATCTCCTTAAGCTCAGCTGCCGTTAATACCACTGCCTCTCCATCAAGTATCCTTTCATTTATGCTGGAGATGGTTTTGTCCAAGTTATCCCTCTTTGAACTCTTCTATAATTTTCCTGGCCTCTTCAAGGGCCCCTTCAACCCTGTCCTTCTCTGGTCCGGCTCCCTGTGCAAGTCCAGGTCTTCCTCCGCCTCCGCCGCCAAGGACCCTTGCAGCCCCTGATATAACCTCATTTATCTTCATCCCCCTCTTTACGGCGTCGTCTGATGCTGCTCCAACCAGTTTACCGTCCCTGTTTGCCAGGACCGCTGCATCAGCTTCATCTACAAGTTCAAGGGCCATTTTCTGCATTTCGTCCATGTCGGCGTCGACGGTGGCTATTATTACCCTGAACCCGTTTATTTCCTCTAAAGTCTCCTTTATTTCAAGGATCTTCAGTGCTGCAAGTTCCTCCTTGAGCCTTGACAGCTGGTTCCTGAGGGACTTCCATTCTGTGAAGAATCTTTCACAGGTACCTGGAAGCTGTGATGGTGTTACCTTGAATACATCCGCACCTGCCCTGAGGATGTCCCTTTCCCTCTGAATCAGTTCAACCGCTGCCTCGCCTGCAGAGAACTCTATCCTTTCAACACCGTCCTGTATACGTTCCGTCCTGTTGATCCTTATGAGGCCTATGTCACCGGTGCGCTTCACATGGGTCCCTGCACATGCCTGGACATCGATATCATCAATCTTAACAACCCTTATCCTTGAGCCAGGCACAACCCCTCCCTGGTAGAGTATGAAGCCATACCTCTTCTCTGCAAGGTCCCTTTCCATCCATTCCACTGAAACAGGGATGTTCCTCATGACGTATTCATTGGCAAGCCTCTCTATTTCATCAAGTTCATCCTTCGTGATCCTCCTGTAGTGTGAAAGATCTATCCTTGATCTTTTAAGGCCCTTCTGAGCCCCTGCCTGCCATATATGATCCCCAAGGACCTTTCTTGCCGATGATACTATGAGGTGGGTTGCTGTATGGTTCCGTGTGAGGGCTGCTCTCCTTCCAGCGTTGATACGGCCCCTTACACGTGTTCCTGGTTCAAGGTCAGCCTCCTGCTCTGTCCAGTGCACCACAACGTTGCCTATCTTCTCGGCGTGTTTTATGCTGAATTTCTCATCCCCCGCCTCTATGAATCCCGTGTCTGATGGCTGTCCGCCCCCTTCAGGGTAGAAGAGGGTCCTGTCAAGTATTATGCCTCCCTCATGGATTCCTATAATCTCCGCCTCGAATTCAATGGCTTCGGGTTCCTCATAGAAAAGGAGTTCCGTTGGGGGGTAATCAAGGTCTGTTTCCACAGCAGGGAGGTCCTTCTCTGTTTCATTCATCTCCGCAACCAGTGTGTAGAAGTTGTCTGGAATGTTAACCCTGAATCCCTTCTCCTCGGCTATTTCCTTTATGGTCTCGGGAGGTATCCCGTGGGAGTCATAGAGTTTTATGAGGATTTCAAGGGGCATCTCGGTCTTTTTATCCCTTTTAAGGTAATTAACAGTCTTTTCAACTATCCTTCTACCCCTTTTAACGGTCCTTGCGTAGCGGCGCTCCTCAAGATCTATTATGTTCAGTATGTGTTCATGGTGGCTCCTTATCTCCGGGTACTTCCCTTCAAGGAAGTCTATCTGGATGTTCATAAGGTCCCTGAGGGACTCCTGCATCTCCAGCTCCTTCATGAGTCTGATGGTCCTTCTGATGAGTAGCCTTGCAAGGTAGCCCTCCTTCACGTTTGATGGTATCACGCCATCTGCAAGCATGAATGCCAGGCACCTTGTATGGTCAGCTATGGCGTATATGGATTCCATTGGCCCTATTGCCTGTTCAAGTTCGTCCACATCCATTCCAAGTTTATCGGCCACCCTTTTTCTGAGTTCTCTGAGATCTGCATAGGTCTCTATATCCATCATGCCGGCTACCTGTGCATTCTCTGCAAGTATCTTCTCATCAACACCCACACCTGTGAGTTCAACAAGTCTCTGTATCACAGGACCAAAGGATGCGTCGTAGGCTGTTGGTGTTCCCTGGGATATCCATGCGAACCTTTCAAGGCCATAACCAGTATCCACTATCTTCAGGGGGATCTCCTCCCTGCCCCCATCAGGGAGGTTCCTGTACTGTATGAATACGAGGGTTGCGAGTTCAACTCCACGGACACATACCTCATAGCATGGACCTGAGTTTCCTCCTCCCTCCCACCATGACTCGATAAAGGTTATTTCCTGAGGGTCAATACCGATGTGGGTTAAGAATTCATGACAGTAGGCTATCGTCTCATCCTCCCAGTATATTCTTTCATTCTGGGAGTTGAACGCGTGGTGACCCCCCATTGTAAAACAGGTCATGTGCCTTCCGGTTCTGCCCACATTGTCAACATCGTTAAGGCGTATGGAGGGCTGTGCAACAACAAGGGGGTTTGCAGGGGGCTTAACAAGCCCTGAGGTTACCCATGGCTGAAAATTGTATATGGATGCTCCAACAAGAAAAACATCATCCCGCCAGCGCTTTGCAAGTACAGGGTACCTCCTTATGGGTTCATGGCCCCTTTCAGCAAAGAAATCTATGAATTCCTCCTGTATCTTGTAGAGGTCATAGCTCCTGCTGGTCGCAGGGTTACCTATGAATTCATATTCATCGCAGGGCGCGTCTCCACATGTTCTGCGCTCTTTCATTGACCAGAATGTGTTCCCGCAGGATTCACATTTATACCTTTCATATCCTAGTTCCTGGAGCTGGCGAGACATGGTAATCATTGAGAACAGTTATTTAATGATAAAAATTAGTGTGAGAAAAATAAATATTTTTTGCCATTCATTCAAATGGCAGTATCATAAAAGGAGAAGTTAGCCGAAGAGAGCGCCAAGACCGGCTGCTGCTTCTTCTTCAGCTTCCTCTTCTTCCTCTTCTTCTTCCTCTTCAACTTCTTCAGCTTCTTCAGCTGCTGCTGGTGCTGCGGCTGCTGCTGGTGCTGCGGCTACAGCTGTTGTTTCCATTGCTTCTTCAATGTCAACATCTTCAAGGGCTGCTATAAGAGCCTTGACCCTTGCATCGTCCACTTCAGCACCTGCTGCTTCAAGGACGCTTTTAACGTTTTCTTCATTGATCTCTTTACCGGTTGTGTGCAATAACATTGCTGCGTATATGTATTCCATATGATCACCTCAAATATTATTTTTTTAGTTATTTATGCCAGTAAATGTTCTATCCGAAGAGGGCCCCCAGACCTGCTGCGGCATCCTCTTCCTCCTCTTCTTCTTCCTCTTCTTCCTCTTCCTCTTCAGGTTCTTCTTCTGCAGGGGCTGGCGTTGAAGCCCTTGCAGATAACTTATCCCTCAGTTCATCATCAACTGCATCCCCATTGACCTCTGCAGCTGCTGCTGCAAGTGCAAGCATCTGGGCATATGCCTTCGCCAGGAGAAGGTCTGCAGTCTTTGATGTGAGGATTGATGCATTGTATGCGAGGTTGAAGGATTTTGAAGCTGCATTCTGAATGATTGCAGGCATGGTCTCCCTGGTGTATATAACCGCATTAACTGAGAGATTGAATGCCTGTGAGAAAGCCCTCTGGATATCAGAAAGGGTCTTCTCTTCATCAATTGTCAGTATGTCTGCTGTGTAAACAGTCTGGTTTTCATATGCTGCCCTGAGGTCTATACCAACCTCAAGTGGCTGTATATCCAGTCTTGTAAGGATTCCAGCCACCTTTGGTGGTATCTCCTCCCCTTCCTTCACAACGGTATGGTCATTTGAGACCACTATTTTACCCTTATCAATCTTGGCAGGGATACCTATCTGCTGCAGTTCCCCGAGTATTGGACCCGGTGCGAATCCGGTGTCCCCCTTGGGGACAACTATATCTGCAGGGGCTATCGCGCCCGGTTTTGCAGGGGCAGGAGTTTTACTATCCTCAAGGATCTTGAAGAGTTTGAATGGATTCATATCCGTGAATATGAGTGCTGACTGGCCTTCCATATGCTCTGATAGTGACTCTATATTCTCCATCTCTTTGCCAGCGTTCTCCAGGGCAAGGCTGATCAGGGTCTTCTTGGACATTCTTATAAGTGCACTGTCACGGAGTGTCTGGCGCATCTTCTGAAGCTGCCTTGCAGGTATATCTGCAAGGTTAGCTATACCAACCACTTCATGACTTTTAATAAGGTCCTGGAGCTCCTGAACCTCTTTCTTCTTCCATTCAGCCACGTGAGCCATCTAAATCACCCTCACTACCGGGCCCATGGTTGTCTTAACGTACATGGACTTTAACTGGTTCCTGCCCTTTTCAAGTTTGCGGTCGATTGTCTGGAGGACCGCCTCTATGTTCTCGGCAAGTTTTTCATCGTCCATGTCCTCAGTACCCACCACCGTGTGAACCACAGGCTGATCCTTTATCCTCACCTTAACGGTGTCTCTGAGTTTTTTCAGGATGGGCTCCGGATTTATTGTTGCTGGCACTGGTTTAGGCATCTTCTTTCGAGGACCGAGAACAGGCCCCAGGAATCGCCCCACCAGAGGCATCATATCTGCCTGAGCCACGAAGAATTCATACTCGTTGGCAAGTTTCTTTGCCTTTTTCCTGTCCTTACCAAGTTCTTCGAGCTCTTCCTTGGTTATTACAAGGTCGGCTCCTGCATTCTTGGCCTGAAGGGCCAGTTCACCGTCAGCGATCACGGCGATCTTAACATCCTTGCCGCGCCCGTTGGGTAGAGAAACTTCCTCGTCAAACCGGTTCTCTGGTTTATTGACATCCAAGTCCTTGATGTTCATGATAACATCCATGGACTGTGTGAAGTTTCTCGGCCTTGACAGTTCCTTGGCCTTCTTCACCGCTTCCATTATCTCTTGTTTCATTATAAAATCCTCCATGAACTCAAAAAAATAAGTTCATATGGTAGGTTTAGTTATGTGATTCTCAAGATTTATAAATTTTTATGATGTTAGGAGATCATCGTAGGCTCCCTGGTCAACCTCCTTCTGGACTTCCCTGGGGTCCTTACCCTCAACGGTTATGCCCATGCTCACGCAGGTACCCATAATCTCCTTAACTGCCTGTTTGTATTCATTGGATAGCAGTGCATCGAATTTCATCCTTGCAATCTTAAGTATCTGCTCCATTGAGATGTCCGCTATCTTGTCCATTCCAGGGTCCTGTGACCCCTTCTCTAATTTGAGTTCATCCATGATCAGTGCAGTTGTTGGTGGTGTTCCCACTTCAACTTCGAACTCCTTTGTGTCGCTGTCCACGATGATCTTGACAGGAACCTTCATCCCTTCAAAGTCTGCGGTTTTCCTGTTTATCTCTTCAACAACCTGCATCATGTTAATTCCAAGCGGACCAATCGCAGGACCTAGAGGTGGTCCTGGAGTGGCTTTTCCACCATCAATAAGAATTTCAACGGTTTCTTTAGCCATTAATCAGCCTCCTTTTGTATTATTCTGATCTGATCACCTTTAACAGTTACAGGTATCGGGACCGCGGCCTCTATGAGTTCAAGGACAACCTCCTCCCTTGACTCATCTATACGTATAACCTTGGCCCTCTCACCCTTAAATGGACCTGATATCAGTTCAACGATACTGCCCTTCTTAATGGAGGATATTATTGGTTCTGGTTTAAGGAATCTCTTAACCTCTTCAAATTCTATCTCGGCTTCGCCCTCTGTTTTACCTTCCACAACACCCCTGAGGTGGGGAACCCTTATCGCAGGGTTTCTCATGTCAATTTTTGATGAGGACTCCACCAGAATATATCCTCTGAGTGATTCCGGGACGAGAATAGCGTTTATCTCAATACCGCTGTCCCTGACCTTCCTGGCCAGCATTCTGGCCACGTTTTTTTCCTGACCCACAGAGGTCTTAAGGGCGTATATGGAATTTTTACTATCTTCCATTAAGAACACAACCTTATATATATAATTCACTGTAATATGAGCATGCAGTCAGCGCCCGAGAAGCTGGGCAATGATACTGATTATGAAACCAACAACTCCTATTATTATTATACCTATACCCGTTACCTTTGACACGTTGATATATTCTTCCCTTGTGGGTTTTTTGGAAACCTTCAATACTCTTTTTGACTGTTTTATAAAATTCAGAATAGACTCCTTGTATTTCATGATTTATCCCCGCTAACGTAATATTATAAAAACAAGGATCGGGTCGGGATGAGTGATAGAGTACTCTATCACTCAAGATTTATAAATGTTTTCATTAAGTGGGGGTGGCTGGAAGAGATATCAGAATACTCCGTCTATAAATTCTTCCAGTACAGATTCATCAACTGAATCCTTACCGCGCTGTTTTTCCTCAATGAATTCCTTCTCTGCAGAAGCATGGGGACCATATATGTAGGGTGATCTCACACCCGCCACCACTATGGTTGTCCTTATGACATTCTGCAGTTCATCCTGGATCTGGGCACCCCATATTATGTTTGCATCAGGGTCCAGTTCCTCTGCAACAACCTCAACTATCCTTTCTGCCTCCTGGAGTGTGAGGTCGGAGCTTCCAGAGATGTTTATAAGGGCCCCCTTAGCATTGGATATGTCAAGGTCAAGCAGTGGACTGTTAAGGGCCTCATAGACAGATTCAAGGGCCCTGTCCCCGGATTCCGCTTCACCCATGCCTATCATTGCCATGCCTGAACCCTTCATTATGCTCCTCACATCAGCAAAGTCCAGGCTTACAAGTCCCGGTTTTGTTATCAGTTCTGTTATGCCCTTAACCGCCCTTCCAAGGATTTCATCAGCGACCATGAATGCCTTGTTAAGGGGCAGGTTGGGTGCCACCTCCAGGAGCTTGTCATTGGGTATGACGATGACGGTGTCCGCAGCGCTCTGGAGCTTCTCAAGGCCCTTCTCAGCGTTCTCCCTTCTTTTAAGACCTTCAGCGCTGAAGGGCATTGTTGCAACGGCTATGGTAAGTGCACCTGCCTTTTTGGCAAGCTTCGATATTACGGGTGCAGAACCTGTTCCTGTACCTCCTCCAAGGCCACAGGTAACGAAAACCATGTCTGCCCCTTCAAGTTCCCTGCGAATATCATCCTCGCTTTCCTCTGCGCACTCCTCTCCAACTTCAGGGATGCCTCCGGCCCCAAGACCTCCGCAGACATTCCTGCCGATGAGCAGTTTCCTGTCAGATACCGTGTAGAAGAGGTCCTGTGCATCTGTATTGATGGCTATTGTTTCAGCACCCTCAACACCAATCTCACTGAGCCTTGTCACGGTATTGTTACCCGCGCCACCTGTCCCAACAACATATATCCTTGCCCTGCTGTTTTCAATTATTTCCCTAAGTTCACTGTCGATGTCTGAATTCATTGAGCTGGAAGGTGGTTTTTCCCTTTTTTCAGATTCCTTTATGGCATCGTTAATGAATTTCAATTGCTACCCCCACAGTTATCTATGAGATATGTTATCGTAATAAGATATATTTAAAAGCAACGGTTATTCTGCCACTGATGGAGCCATCGCTCCTATTTCAAAATAAAAATCGGGTTCTGTGACCTATGAAAATACCGCCTCAAGGTTGGGGCCAGAAATGAATTTACTGTGGGGCCATGGGCACCGGAAGACGGTGGATTCACGACCCCTGTGATAAAAAGAATTTCTCACCAGAGGCAGTTATCAGCCCCCAGTACACCTTAAAGATCATGGACGGGGCATTGCAATGATCTCATGTATCCTTAGATCAAATACGCTGTTCATATGGGCCGGTGTTAGAACAACTGCTGTATCAGCACCCCCTGCAGTGCCCCCGATGGCTATGACCTCCTCATCCACAGGTATTAGGCCTGCATCTGCAGCCATGATGGATATTTCAGCGCATACCTTGAATCCCTGTGAAACCATCCTGAGGGTCTCTGCCATTACTTCGACAGGGGTTACACCGCCAAATTTATTTGAAATACCCCTCCCCACTCCGCTGAGGGCATGTGAACCTGCATAGACCTTGACTCCCCTGCTGGTGAGCTTTTCCTCCATCTCAGGTTCGAGTTCAAGTTTTCCCTTCTCCCTGAAGCCTGCATGGTGCGTTATAGATACAATATTTCCCTCAACACTCTCAGATAATTTAAGGGCTGTTTCACCTGAGACAGATGCAACCACAAAGTTCCTGATCCCCAGCTCAGCTGCCCTTTCCTTCACAAGTTCAATAACCTTCTCGGTGTTTTCCTTTCCCGGACTTTCAAAGTAGCATATCTTACCCATCATAGGTACCAGCCTCATTCATTCAGGTACATGCTCTCCACAAGATGCCACCTGACAGTTTATATATGCAGCATTAATTATATCAGTTATCAGAATAAATTTTTTATAAGGATAGTAAAAAGAGAATTCTGATTAATATGTCCCTTATAAAAGTTTTTATAAAGCAGGGAACATAGCAACTACCAAGTAAATGGTTTCTTCCAACCCACGCATGAAGGTGATAAGATGAACGCCTTTAATTTTCTAACACCCCCACGGGGTGGAAAACCCCGGAAAGCCGGGATAACCATGGTCCTTGATAAGGGAATGGGCCTCCAGGCAGCCCGGGACCTCATGGAAATATCATCAGATTACGTTGACTTCATTAAATTCGGGTGGGGAACCCTTCCCCTCCACAGACGCGATATTGTAATGGAAAAGGTGGAGATGTATCGTTCATTCAATGTTGAAGCCTACCCCGGCGGTACTCTCTTTGAAATCGCATACATCAATGGTATGGTTCCCGAGTACCTTGAAGAGGCCGGTGAAATTGGCTTTAAAACACTTGAAATATCCAACGGGACCGTTAACATTTCAAACGATGAAAAATGCCGTTTCATTGAGATGGCCGTGGACACTGGCTTCAATGTCATATCAGAAGTTGGTAAAAAGGACCCTGCACTTGACAGCCAGCTTGACCCTGAAGAACGTGTGGAACTCGTCTCTGAAGACCTCAATGCAGGGGCATCAATGGTGCTGATGGAAGCCAGGGAGAGCGGGCAGAACATAGGTATATATGACAGTAATGGAAACGTTAAAGAGGATGAAGTTAATTATCTAATTGAAAAACTCCCCTCAGATAGGATAATATGGGAAGCTCCCCAGAAAAATCAGCAGGTTTATTTCATTTTAAAAATTGGTCCAGATGTGAACCTTGGAAACATACCCCCCGAAGAGATAACAGCCCTTGAAACCATACGAAGAGGCCTTAGGGGAGACACTCTCGGAAAGGTGAATCTTTAATGATAGAGAAAATCATGGTAATTGGCGGCTACGACAAATACGGCGAAAAAGAGCCTGTGGAAAAGGTTGAAATAAAAAAAGGAGAAATATTTGGTGTTGTCGGTCCCACCGGCAGTGGTAAGAGTTCGCTCATAGGGGACATAGAGCAGCTGGCCCAGGAGGACACCTTCTCAAAGAGAAAGATCCTTGTGAATGATGAAGAACCGACCTACGAGGACCGTACAAATCCAAGGAAGAAGATGGTTGCCCAGCTATCCCAGAATATGAACTTTCTTGCGGATATGACCGTGGGCGACTTCCTAAGCCTCCACGCCAAGTGCCGGGGGGCCAGTGAAAAGTGTGTTGACAGGGTTATAGAACTTGCAAATACACTGACAGGCGAGCCGATAAAAAAGGAGAATGACCTCACCATCCTGAGCGGGGGGCAGTCAAGGGCCCTCATGGTTGCAGATGTGGCCATAATCAGCGACTCCCCAATCGTACTAATTGATGAAATCGAGAATGCCGGTATAAGAAAACATGACGCCCTCAATGTGCTTGCAGGTCACGGTAAAATAGTCCTAGTTGTAACCCACGACCCTGTCCTTGCCCTAATGACGGATAAGAGGATAGTCATGAAGCATGGGGGTATGCAGAAGATAGTTGAAACAACCCCCGCAGAGAAGAAGATATCCAAGGAACTCAACAAGATTGATGAGCTCATGCTGAGCCTCCGTGAAAAGGTGAGGAGAGGCGAACTCGTGGAGAGCATAGACCTCACGGACATAATAAAAACATAAGAGCAGAACCCAATCCACCACAAACCTTATGAGAAGTGAATCCTATGAGAATGGTAATTGTTGCTGGAACACCGGGATCCGGGAAGACCTCGGTGCTCATACACGCACTTAAGAGCCTCAAGTCAAGGGGACTGAAGTCATCCGTCGTCAAGATAGACTGCCTGTACACAGATGATGACAGGAAATTTGAAAGGATAGGTGTGCCGACCCTTGTTGGTCTATCAATGGACATGTGCCCGGACCACTACGCCATATACAACATAGATGACATGATAAAATGGGCTGATGCCAATGAATCTGATTTTCTCATAATTGAAACCGCAGGGCTCTGTCACCGATGCGCACCCTACACAAAGAACTGTCTTGGAGTATGCGTAATCGATGCAACAAGCGGTCCCAACACACCCCTCAAGGTGGGGCCCTTCCTCTCAACAGCAGACATTGCAGTTGTAACAAAGGGGGATATGATATCCCAGGCCGAGAGGGAAATATTCAGGGAACGTATACTTGAAGTTAATCCATCAGCCAAGATAATCGAGGCCAACGGTCTGAGCGGACAGGGATGCGTTGAACTTGCAGATGAAATGATAGAAAGCCATGAGGTGTCTCTGGAGAATGAGGAACTGAGACACTCAGCACCCCTGGCTGTCTGCACCCTCTGTGTGGGTGAGACAAGGGTGAACAAAAGGCACCACCGGGGAATACTCCGGAGGATAGATGGTTTCCAGAGCTATGAAGGAGAATAAGGAGAGGATCTTTTAAATGCCAGGAGATAAATCCCTTAGAGATACCATCACGGATCTGCTTCCAGGTTACAACTGCGGTATATGTGGTTATGCTCGCTGCGATGAATACGCCGCAGCCCTCCTCAAGGGCCGGACTGAGGTCGACCGATGCCACTTCATGTACCAGGGGTTATTCTCAGAGAACCTTAAAAGGCTCCAGGAGATTCTTAGAAAGGAGAACGTGATCCCTGAAGAGAAAAAAATAATAGGCGTCCTCGACGGCTACGAGGCAGACTTCATACTGAAACCCCTCCCTGAAGAAAACTCCTGCAGGGAGGTTCTCTTCCCCTTCACGCGCATGGAACTCAAAAAGGGGGATGTGATACGTTACAGGCCCCTGGGGTGTCCGATAACCCACTTCGCAGAGATAATAGATGAGAACCATGGACTGATAACGGTGCACATCGTGGGTCCCTGCCACCGCCTGGGCAGGGAGGACTTTGAATTCAAGGATGTTGGTGTCTGCATGGTGGGGGGCTTCGAGGGCATCATAGAGGGTGAAATCCCCAATATAGGTGAAACGGTCCGTTTTCTCCCGGCCCACTGTATGATGCAGAAGGTCCACTCAGGAGTGGTGGTGCAGATTGAAGGTAAAAGGGCCATAATAGAGGGTATCGACCTCAAGGTATGGGCCCCTCCAGTAAAGGCCAGATAGGATGCCTTCAATGAAATACTCTGCAATACCCGTAAAGACAGGCTACATCAGGCCCGGTGAGGGTATCTCAATGATCGTGGAGAGGGCCGGTGAACTGGTACTTGACGGCGATTTTCTTGTCATATCCGAAACCCCCGTCTCGGTTGCCCAGGGAGACCTTGTTGATGAGTCAGAGTTCGAACCATCCCTCCTTGCAATCTTTCTTGCCGATATCTGGTCAAAGTACATCTGGGGGTATCTCCTCGGACCACTCCTTGGAATTAAAGAAAGAACCATAAGAAACCTGAGGAGACTGCCTCCAGAGGCAAGGTCCCATAAGGAGGTTGTCCTCAGATACTACGGCCTTAAACACGCCCTTAAACCTGCATCAGAGGCTGGAATAGACCTGAGCAATGTCCCCGGGACCCTTGTATCTCTTTTACCTGAGAATCCAGCCGAAGCTGCCCGGAGGGTCGCTGATAAATTGATGGATGACTTCGACAGGGAAGTTACCGTGGTCATAGCCGATACCGATGCAACCTACAGGCTCCTGGGCCGGTACTTCACAGCCCTCCCTGTGGCCGCACCCGGAATAATACATGATACCGGAATTCTTGGCTACCTTGCAGGAAGGTTCTCATCAGGGTCATGGCCCACACCACTGGCATCATCAAGGCGCCTTGATGTTGAAACCCTCCTTGAAGTGGTATCTGTTGCTGAATCCTATCAGATGAGTCATGGTCCAAGGAGCACTGTTTATGAAATGGCTGAGGAACTGGAGGAAAGCCCCGGGAGGATCACTGCTGAGATGCTTGAATCCGTTGAACATACACCTGCCATCATAGTGAGGCCGGAATTATAAAATTTAAATAGGATTACCTACATAAATGGATGTGCGCCAGAAGATTTTAGCACAATCAGTGCAGTTACTTTTCAATGCTGGAGGATTTCAATTGGTTGATGAACAGGCAGTGCAAGAGTTGATCCATGAAATTATCACCGAAGATGAAGAAGAAGAGGCAGTGCCGGTCCTGAAGTGTCTCATGGAGGGAACCGTTACAGACGAGGAGATATCAGAGAAGACCCAGCTCAAGCTCAACATAGTTCGAAGGGTGCTCTACAAACTCTATGATGCCGGTGTTGCAAGCTACCGGCGGAGCAAGGACCCCGAGACACAGTGGTACACCTACACATGGAAGTTTGAACCAGGGAAGGTCACTGAAATGATAAAGAAGAAGCACAGTGAGATCGTGGAAAAGCTCAGGGAGGCCCTTGCATTCGAGGAGAACAACATGTTCTTTGTCTGTGTAAACGGCCACTACAGGTTCACCTTTGATGAGGCCGCTGAGGAGAACTTCACCTGCCCCGAGTGCGGCTCTGAAATGGAATTCATGGACAACTCTGAAATAATACAGCAGATAAAACACGAGCTCAGCCTCTATGAGAACAACGGTTTTGATGGAGGCCCCGACCCCGGGATGAATTCATAGAAAGATTCATTGCAGGTGTCCTGTTGAGCATCCAGCTACTTAGAAGTGTGGGCTGTCCCGACTGGGTCATAGAACACTCCCTTGCAGTTAAAAAAAAGGCCATGGAGCTTTCTGAGAACCTGCCCGTTGACAGGGAGCTTGTTAAAACCGGGGCCCTGCTGCATGATATCGGTCGTTCGGTGAGCAGCGGAGTTGACCATGCAGTTGAAGGCGCCCGCATACTCAGGGACCTTGGTTATCCACCGGAGGTTGTGCGGATAGTTGAAAGGCATGTTGGAGCCGGCATACCCCCTGATGAAGCCGAAACCCTTGGACTCCCCCCTGGGGATTACATGCCCGAGACCCTTGAGGAGAAGATTGTTGCCCATGCAGACAACCTCCTGAATGGTTCAGAAGAGGTTGATATTGATTTTGTGATAGAAAAGTGGAGCAGACGCCTCGGCAAGGACCATCCATCAATAGAAAGGCTTAAAAAACTCCACGCCGAGCTTCTGGGCTAATCCTAGAATGACTTTTCTGAGTCCACTGCAGAACCCAGAGCATTATTAAAACACGGACTCGGTGCAAAGAAAAACCTTTAAATGTTGCCAGCTCAAAGAACAACATTTCAGACCGATAAAGACTTCCCAATAAATTCCCTGAAAGACCGCTGCATATACTACAAATATTATGATGCCAAAAAAAGAATCATATAAGATCATTCTAGTGGGGGTTAATAATGAAGGATGAGAAGAAGGAGTGTCTGTGTCCGCGATGTCCCAGTTACCCTGATCATGGAGATGGGGAGGTCCTCTTCTGTGCCCGGGGAAGTAGCAGGTACGAGGTTAATGAGATGGGATGTCTATGCGCATCCTGCGAGATATACAGGGAATACGACCTTAAAGAACTCTATTTCTGCAACACAGAACCCTATGATGGTATAAGAATGCGCAGGAGACGATCATCCGAGGACCCTGCGGATTACAGGAAGATAATCCATATAAAAAAGGCTGCAGAGAGCGGTGAAAGCGTCGTTGAATCCATGGGATCTGAAAAAAGACTTCCTGTTGGCCTTGATGACCTCCACTTTATACCGGCTCAGGTTTCAGAGATCCCCCTTAACCCTGACGAAAATGTTAACACCGGAATAATTATCGGTAAGGATTCCAGAAGGCCCCTGAAGCTCAGTTCACCTGTAATGATAAGTGGAATGAGTTACGGTGCTGTCTCCAGGAAAACAAGGCAGGCCATTGCATCTGCTGCCAGGGATCTCGGGATAGGCTTCAACTCAGGGGAGGGCGGTGTCCTTGAATATGAACTCAATGAGGCTGGCAGGCAGCTCATAGTCCAGTACTCAACAGGGAGGTTCGGGATCACCGAGGATATACTCAGAAAGGCTGCTGCCATAGAGATAAGATTCGGTCAGGGGGCCTACCCTGGTAAGGGGAGTTATCTTCCACCAGAGAAGATCAGCAGGGACGTTGCAAGGGTCAGGGGTCTTGAAGAGGGTGAGGGATCCTATTCACCGGCCCATCACCCTGACATCAGGGACCCTGAGGAGCTTGCAGAAAAGGTTTCATGGCTCAGGAGCCTGAATCGTGGAGCCCCTGTGGGTGCAAAAATAGGGTGTGGGAATGTTGAAGATGATGTCAGGACCCTGATTGAAGCAGGTGTTGATTTCATAAGCCTGGATGGCTTCGGCGGAGGTACCGGTGCAGTTAACCCCCATATAAGGGACAATACAGGGATCCCCCTGGTTGCAGCCATACCCCGGGCCGTTAAAACAATTATCAATGAGGGCTCTGGAGACAGGGTGTCCCTGATTGCCGGCGGCGGCCTGAGGACAGGTGCAGATATTGCCAAATGCCTTGCACTTGGTGCCGATGCTGCTTATATAGGCACAGCCGCCCTGATAGCCATTAACTGTCAGCAGCACAGGCTCTGCCACACAGGTAAATGCCCTACAGGTATAACAACACATGATCCCAGCCTGCTGCGGCACATGAACCCTGAGGAGGCTGCTGAGAGATTGAAGAACTATATAAAGGTGCTGAACCATGAAATTGCAGACTTTGCAAGGATCGTGGGGAAGGATGATGTTAAAAAACTCAACCATGAAGACCTTGTGGCCCTCACCAGGGAGACCGCTGAGCTCACAGGCACAAGATGGTTGAACGGTAACTGAAGGTGACATGAAAAATGAAGGTCCTCTGTTCAATTGAAGAATCACTACACCGGCCTGAGGCTGTAAGGTGGCGGGAGCGGATGAGGCTCCTTGAACCCCTGGGTGATGTTATCGTGATACTCCCATGCAGCATGAAGAAGCCCTACTCCACCTCAAAATCCCACAGAACATTCATGAAGGTTACAAGGGGTTTTCAGGAGCTTATACTCACATCACCCTTTGGAATATGCCCCAGGGAGATGGAAAACACATACCCCATATCATCCTATGATGTTTCAACCACCGGTGAATGGTCATATGAAGAGAAAAGGGTTGTTGGTGAGGTCCTCAGGGAATATGTTGGTGATGCCAGCGTCATAGCCCATGTTGATGGTGGATACCTGGAGGTATGCATGGAATACCTTGACGATTTCACACCAACCGCCATGGATGCAAGGCCCACCTCACCCGGGGCCCTGGCTAAACTTAAGGATGCCCTCTCAGGTTATGACAGGAACAGGCCATGGGAACGGATGCTCCACATGCTGCGCTCGGTTGCAGTCTACCAGTTCGGAAGGGGAGGCGAAAAACTCATACCTGAAGACTGCAGGGTCACCGGGAGGTATCATAAGAAGGTCCTGAATTCTGACGGGACTGAAATCTGCACACTGATGATGGACCGTGGTCTGTTCTCCCTTGCCCTTGAAGGTGGCCGCATTTTGGGTGATCTGAACCTTAAATGGGTTGAAATAGACTTCAAGCTCGAGACAGGGACACTGTTTGCCCCTGGAGTCAGTGACGCCGACCCTGACATTATACCCGGGGATGAAGTTGTTATAATGTACAGTGGCGATGCTGTGGGTGTCGGCAGGGCCGTTCTCAGTGGGGAGGAGATGCTGAGGGCCGGAAGGGGTGTTGCCGTAAGGGTGAGGCGAAGAAAGAAAACGTGAATGCTCACCCTGATTACATGGGCGCATCCAATAATAAACACTTTTAAATATTCATTTTGATAATAGAAAATCACTGCAGTGATTATCAAAATACCATCTGAGGTAATAATGATGTCAGAAGAACTCTTGGAAAAGGTTAAGGAAGCTCTTAAAAAGGTAGCCGACCCCCACATGGGTATAAGCATAGTGGAGATGGGTCTTGTTGAAAACATTGAGATTGATGAGAAGGATGAGACCATTGCAAAGATAACCATAAGGCCAACAAACCCTGGCTGTATGAGCGCCGCCAGGATGGCCATGGATGCTAGGAACGTTGCGGAACAGGTTGAGGGTATAGACAGGGCCGAGATAACCGTGGAAGGACACATGATGGCCGATGCCATAAGTGAAATGGTCAATAAATAAATTTCATGTCATGTTTCCCTGAAACCATTGCAGTTGTCGGTGTGCCGGGTGCCGGTAAGACCACCGTCTGCAGGATACTCTCAGGGAGGATCCGGCACAGGTACATTAATTACGGGGACCTGATGCTTAAGATCGCCACTGAGAGGTCCATGGCAGGGACCCGGGAGGAGCTCTTTTCACTCCCCCTTGAGGACCAGCACGGCATCTGGCTTGAAGCCGCCAGCAGGATACAGGGGACCGGGTGTGTTCTCGTTGATCTCCACGGCCTTGACCAGTCCCCGCAGGGGTACATAGTATCCCTTCCTGTGGAGTTTATAGATCCGGATCTCATCATAATCCTTGAATCGGACCCCCTGACTGTGCTTGAAAGGAGGATGGCCGATACAAGGAAGCGGATAATCGAAACTCCCGAAAGCCTTAGGGAGCATATGGAGATGCTGAGGCTATCCATGGCTGTATGTGCAGCCCTCAAGGGCTCCGCCCTCAGCATAGTAAGCCACAGGGACCCTGAAACAACCGCAAAAAAGATCATCGGGATCATAGAATCTCTGGGTGATCGCTGAAAGACTAACTGTACAGGATGATAGAAAAGCATATATATGATGAACTTCAAAAGTTGGAATCACCCCTATTTCTTAAGAGTTGATATGGGCCCGTGGCTCAGGTGGTTAGAGCGCACGGCTGATAACCGTGAGGCCCTGGGTTCGAATCCCAGCGGGCCCATCCATAACAGTTTCTATGCCAATAGAGACATCCAAAACCCATATCCAATTAAACCAAAACCCATCACACTCGCATCTTCTGTGTGAAATCTGCAAATTTTTTGAGTAACCTCACCGCGGCACCTGACTTTACTGTTTCCCGTGCTATTCCAGTTCCACCTGGGAGGGTTTCGGCCATCCCTGCAAGGTAGAGTATGGCACCGGCATTTACAAGGGCCGCGTCAAGCCGTGACTTCTGTTCTGCAGTGGTCTCAGTTCCCTGAATTACATCCATGAATATCCTGAGGTTCTCCTCCAGATCTTCACCAGCCCCTAGATGTTCAAGAACACCCCTTTCAACACCAAAATCTTCAGGTTCCAGTCTTTCAATTCTTATTTTCCCGTCTTCAAGGAATGCTACAAGTGTGGGTCCTGCAGTTGATATTTCATCCATTGCAGGCTCTAGGCAGCTGTCAAATCCATGGACAACCATTGCACGTTCTGCCCCGAGATTTCTAAGGACCTCAGCCACCGGTCCGACAAGATAGGGGTCAAAGACACCCAGGAGCTGTATGCCTGCAGATGCAGGGGAGGTCAGGGGTCCAAGTATGTTAAAGACCGTCCTGATACCCAGACTTTCCCTCACCCCCCTAACCTTTGCAGTTGCCCTGTGGAAGGCCGGTGCAAACATGAAGCCAATGCCAAGTTCCCTGATGGACCTTTCAACCCCTCCTGGTTCAAGTTCAATCCTCACGCCTGCAGCTTCCAGTATATCCGCACCTCCACATGTCCCTGTAACTGCCCTGTTACCGTGCTTTGCAACCTTCATCCCTGCAGCCGCGGCTATTACTGCAGCCGCGGTGCTTATGTTAAAGGACCTGAATCTGTCACCCCCTGTCCCGCAGGTATCCACAACCTTCATGGAGCCGGGGATGTGAACATGGAGGGAAGCATCCCTCATGGCCCTTGCAAAACCCGTTATCTCCTCAACGGTTTCGCCCTTCATTGCAAGGGCTGTGAGGATGGCTGCCACCTGGACATCATCCAGTTCACCCTCCATTATCATCTCCATGAGTCCATAGGCCTCATCCTCACTGAGATTGCTGAAGTCCATGACCCCCTCAAGGAGTTCTTTAAAGCTCCTTTTCCTGTTTTCAGCCATTTCAATCATTAAAATCCCCCTGATCAATCTTCAGTTGCCTTTTTCATCAGTTTAACCATTTCATGTATCCTCTGAAGCATCCTGTCCCTGTCATCAAGGTTTTCGGATATAATGTCTATTATCGCGCTTCCAACTATGACACCATCCGCACCTGCTTCCTTTATCTTCTTAACGTGCTCTGGCCTTGAAACACCGAATCCTACCATCACAGGGAGTCTGCTTTCCCTCCTCACCCTCTCTATAAGGTTGATGGTGCTCTCCTCAACCCTTGACCTTGCACCGGTAACTCCCATCACCGATACAAGATAGTGGAACCCTGAGGAGTTCTCTGAAATCCTTCTGAGGCGTTCATTATCAGTTGTGGGGGCCACTATGAATATCTGGTCCAGGCCATATTTTTCAGCGGCCCTGATCGCATCTGAAGCCTCTTCAGGCGGGAGGTCCGCTGCGAGTATCCCTGTTACCCCTGCCTCCGCGGCCCTCCTGTAGAATTCATCAACACCCATATGGTAGATGAGGTTATAGTAAACAAGGAGGCCTACCGGTACTGAGGTGAACTCCCTGACCTTCTCTATGATCCTGAAGCACTTCTCCGTCGTCATGCCTGCCTTCAGTGCCCTTATATCTGCCTCTTGGACACTTGTACCGTCTGCTATCGGGTCTGAAAAGGGGAAGCCGATTTCAAGGGCATCGGCCCCTGCATCCACCATTGTCCTTATTATCTCAATGGATGTTTCAGGGTCAGGGTCGCCTGCAACGGTGAAGGGGACGAATGCGCATCCCTTCAGACTCCGGAACATTTCATCATAATTCATGGTATCACCTCAATGGGGCGGGGGAGAGCTGCATGAATCATAGAGCCACCCCCATCAGGCCTGCCACAATGGACATGTCCTTGTCACCTCTCCCTGAAAGGTTAACAATAACCGTTTTACCCTTATTCTCAGGTTTAGCCGCATACTTTTCAAGGCATGCGATTGCATGTGCACTTTCAAGTGCCGGTATTATCCCCTCATACTTTGATAAAAGTTTAAAGCCCCTCAGAGCTTCATCGTCCAGAATGGGTTCATACCTTGCCCTCCCTGTCTCCATCAGGTGAGAGTGTTCGGGTCCGACGCCAGGGTAGTCAAGGCCGGCCGAGACCGAATGGGCCTCGCTTATCTGTCCATCGCCATCCTGGAGTACATATGATAGCGAACCGTGAAGTATGCCCTCAGAACCGGCAGATAGGGTTGCTCCATGGTTTCCTGATTCAATTCCGTGCCCTCCTCCCTCTGCACCGATGAGTTCCACATCATCATCAATGAACGCCGAGAATATCCCCATAGCATTACTTCCACCCCCAACACAAGCTATTACGGTGTCGGGGAGTTCTCCCTCAAGTTCAAGTATCTGTTCCCTGGCCTCCCTTCCTATTACGCTCTGGAAGTGTTTAACCATGGTGGGGTAGGGGTGCGGGCCCATGGTTGACCCTATAAGGTAGTGGGTGTTCTCCACTGTACTTATCCAGTCCCTCATTGCCTGGTTTATGGCGTCCTTGAGGGTCCTTGATCCTGAATCAACAGGGATGACCCTTGCACCCGAGACCTCCATTCTGAGGACGTTGAGTTTCTGTCTCTCAACATCCTCCGTGCCCATGTAAACATCCACTTCCATCCCCAAGAGGGCCCCTGCAGCAGCCGTTGCTATACCATGCTGGCCGGCGCCTGTCTCGGCTATCAGGCGTTCCTTGCCCATGTAGCCTGCAAGGAGGGCCTGGCCTATGGTGTTGTTTATTTTATGGGCCCCTGTGTGGAGCATGTCCTCCCTTTTAAGGTAAACCCTGCATCCAAGTTTCTCTGAGAGGTTGCGTGCATGGTAGAGGCCCGTGGGTCTTCCTGCATACTCCTTCAAGTAATATTCAAGGTCCGATACGAATCCCCTGTCGTCCCTGTAACGGAGGAAAGCTGACTCCAGTTCCTCAAGGGCGGGGATCAGGAGTTCGGGGACGAATATTCCTCCAAATTTTCCAAATTTTCCATCCATTATCATGATAAACACCTCATTAGGTCAGATAGCGCATAAGTTCCTGTTCATTCAACCTTCTGATCAGAGATCAGGATTCATTCATTCCCTACGGGATCTGTCCGAACATTCCGGATTACATCCATGAGCTGGATCATCCTTCCATGGTCCTTTATACCCGGCGCCCTCTCAATGCCTGAGTTGAAGTCAAGGCAGTCGAACCTTGATACGTAGGCCATCCTGTTCTTTACGAATTCCGGTGTAAGGCCCCCTGCAAGGGTCACCCTCACTGCCGGGTTCCTCCTCCGGATCTCATCAAGGAGCTTGAGGGCTGCGGATTCCCTTAGCCTTCTGCCTGTGCCCCCTGTCCTGCCCTTAATGGCAGAATCAAGGAGTATCCCTGAGGATTTCCTTGTGAGTTCCAGTATATCCTTAAATGAATCCCTTTCAGGTGACACAGCCACGGTTATCTCCGCCATGATACCCTCATCATGGAGGATTCCCTTTATCCTGTTAAGATCGGAGGCGCTTACCGAGTGTAACTGTATCCTTGTAATCCCTGTTTTCTCCACCGCAGCCGGAACATCCTGGGGGTCTGATGGTTCAAGGACAAGGACCGCCTTCTCTCCGGCTTCATCTGAAAGTTTCCTTATCTTCCTGAGCTCAAGATTTCTGGGGGACCTTTCAATGTTTATGAAGCCAAGGAGGTCTGCTCCAATCCTTTGCCCCATGAGGAGGTCCTCCCTCCTTGTGATGCCGCATATCTTTATCTTCATGGCTGGGGGTTCATGCAAACTGTTCAAAGAATTCACCGGAACATCTACTCGAGAAGGCCCATAACTTGATCCGGTTTTATGCGAACTGTTCAAAGAATTCATCCCCGCCGTACCTCTTTCTTCCAGGCTTGCATAATGCTGCGACTTCAGCTATCTCCTCAAGGAGCTCGCGCGGCTCAGGTGACGACATTACAGCCGTCCCGATAAGGAGTGCGTCAGCACCATAATTCAGGAGTATCTCGGCATCCTCAGGGCCCATGACTCCGCTCTCTGAGACAAGTATAACCTCATCCGGGACTAGGGGTGCCAGTGCCCTTGTGCGTTCAAGGTCCACCGTGAAGTCTTCAAGGTTCCTGTTATTCACACCTATGACTTCTGCACCGGCCTCAATCGCCCGGTAGATATCGATTGCGCTCCTGCATTCAACCAGAGGCTCCATTGAGAGTTCCCTGCAGGTCTCGATTCCGGCTTCAAGGTCAGGGTATACTTCAGGGATCAGGAGGACTGAAGCGGCTCCTGCAGCCCTTGCCTGGTAAATCTGGTACTCGTGGACCAGGAAATCCTTCATCATGACAGGAATTTCATATTCGGATGCCTCCCTGAGGTACTCGATACCGCCATTGAAGTGGCTCCTCTCGGTTAGAACCGAAACTGCATCTGCAAATTCCATGAAGAGCTCCATCATCTCAGAAAGGCTCTTTAATGAAATTTCACTGGCTGAAGGAGACGCCCTTTTATACTCATATATTAGGGCTGCCCTGTTCCCTTCAAGGGCCCTCAGAAAACTGGGGGGCTCCTTAAGGTCCTTTATCTCCCTTTTGAGTTCCCTGAGTGGTTTTTTCATTATCGTCTCATTAATTTCTGTCTTCCTCATGCTGACGATATCTTCAATGGTTACCCTGGACACTTGATCACATCCTCAGGAAATTTTCAAGTATCTTCCTTCCACTGGGTGTCCCTATGGATTCTGGGTGGAACTGTAACCCGTAAATAGGGTGTTTTACGTGCTTAACCGCCATTATAATCCCGTCATCTGTTCTTGCCGTTACCCTGAGATCAGGGGGGATGTTAATGTCGCTGCAGGTGATGGAATGATACCTTGTTGCCCTGAAGGGGCTGGGGACTCCCCTGAATATCTCCGAACCGTCATGGGTTATCAGTGCTATCTTTCCATGGACAGGTTCCCCGTAGTCTATTCTCCCCCCGAAGGATGAAAATATCCCCTGATGTCCAAGGCAGACCCCCAGTATGGGTCTATCATGGAATATTCTAATTACATCCCTGCATATCCCGAAATCATCCCTTCTTTCAGGGGTGCCTGGGCCCGGGGATATGATTATCTTTGCCGGATCCAGTTTCTCCACATCTGAGATTTCAAGTTCATCGTTCCTGAAGACCTGGATTTCCTCATCACCTGTTTCCAAGATTTCACCCACCATCTGGTAGAGGTTGTGGGTGAATGAGTCATAGTTATCTATTATGAGTATCATGACCCCTCACCTGCCAGTTCAAGTGAATTTATAAGGGCCCTTGCCTTGTTCTGACACTCAAGGTATTCATTCTCAGGCACGGAGTCATGTACTATCCCTGCTCCTGCCTGTATTCTCCCTGTTTTTCCACTGCATACCATTGACCTTATGGTTATTGCAAAGTCTGCATTGCCGTTGAGTGAAAGGTACCCCAGGGCTCCTGCGTAGGCATTTCTCGGAACACCCTCCAGGGATTCTATTATCTCCATTGCCCTTATCTTTGGTGCTCCGCTTACGGTCCCTGCAGGGAAAAGTGCCCTGACTGCATCCAGTGCATCCATGTTCCTCCTTAGGCGTCCGGTTACATGGGAGAGTATGTGCTGTACATGGGAGAACCTTCTTATCTCCATGTACTCGGGTACCTTCACCGATCCGAACTCTGACACCCTTCCGATATCATTCCTTGCAAGGTCAACCAGCATGAGGTGTTCTGCAAGTTCCTTCTCATCAGATAGAAGTTCAGATGCAATCCTCCTGTCCTTATCTGGTGTTCTGCCCCGGGGCCTTGTACCTGCAATCGGAAATGCTTCAACCTTCCTGTTCTCAACCCTCACAAGCATTTCCGGACTTGAACCTATTATCTCCCTTTCTCCAAGTTTCAGGTGGTACATGTAGGGTGATGGGTTTGTCCGCCTGAGTGCCTGGTAGAATGCCAGCCTGTCACCCCTTAACCGGTAATCTGTGGCGTTTGAGAGCACTGCCTGGAAGATTTCACCCCTTCTGATTTTCTCCTTGGCCTCGAGGACCATGTTCTCATATCTTTTCCTTGAGAAGAGTGTCCCTTCCTCTGAATATCTGAGTCTGCCTGTGGGAACCGCATCCCCCATGACTTTCCTGATCTCATCAAGGCGGTTTTCCCCGAGGGTTATGTAGGTGCAGTTTCCGGTCAGGTGGTTGTATATTATTCCATCCAGAAAGAGTCCGAATTCGAAGTCAGGGAAGTCCCCTGGGCTCAAACAGATCTTATCAAATAATCTGGCTGCCTGGTATGATATGTAACCTACCAGGCCTCCGGAGAATCCCCTGGAGTTTTCGGTCATTCCTGAGATGTTCCTTAGGATTTCAAAGGGGTTTTCTGTGTCAATGAACTCCGAAGACCCGTCCCTTTCAACCTCCACCGTGGTTGATTCTGCCCTTATGATCATCCGGGGGTCGAAGCCAAGGAAGGAGTACCTTGCAAGTCCGGTGTCGCTTTCCATTGATTCCAGAAGAAAACATGAATCAAAGTTCCGGTACACATTCCTGAAGAGTTCAAAGGGGTCCCCGAGTTCTAATCTTTCTCTTCGGGGTTTCCTTAAGTTTATGCTGCCAAAAACATTCACTCCTGTACATGGTTATCAACCTTCACTAATCCACAAAGTACTTATACATGGAAGTACTATTTAAATCTTGTCTGTATAATAATGTACATTGATGTGGTGGTGTGTATGTGGAAGCAGATAAAACATAGATTCGAAAGGTACCCTGCCCGTATGAACGTGGCAAGGAAGATCATAGAACTTGGTTTCAGGATAGACAGTAACGGCAAGGTCTACTGTGATGATGTTGAGATAAGTGACGTTGCCCTTGCAAGGGCTGCTGGGGTTGACAGGCGCACCATCCGGGCAACGGCGGAGATCATACTCAGGGACGAAAAACTATCAGGCATATTCCAGAACATAATGCCTGCAGGCTCCCTCCTGAGGAACGTGGCGGATGACCTGGAACTGGGGGTTGTTGAGATAGAGGCCAACGCCAGGAACCCTGGTATACTTGCAGCCGCAGCAAGGCTCATCTCAGAGAAAGGTATAAGCATAAGGCAGGCCCATGCAGGGGACCCTGAACTTGATGAAAACCCGAAACTCACCATAATAACCGATAAACCCATTCCCGGTTTTCTGCTGAAGGAGTTCCTGAAAATTAAAGGTGTGAAAAGAGTCTCAATCTACTGAATAGGACCATAAAAATTAAAAATATGAAAAGAGTGTGGTGAAAAAATGTGCCCTGGGCCCGGAAGCCCATCAATAAATCTATTTTCGCGTGAACACCTGAAGCATCATAACTCCAGGTTATCCTCTTCTTCAAGGGCCTTTAAAAGTTCATCCCAGGCTTCAAGTGATTCCCTGGCTGCCTCATCAGACATCACCTCAATTGCATAGCCTGAGTGAACAAGGACGTACTTGCCCTCCTCAACATCATCCACAAGATCAAGTTTAACCTGTTGCCTCACACCACCAAAATCAACGGTGGCAACATTATCCTCACTGTCAATTTCAATAATCTGAGCAGGTGCTGCAATACACATTCAATAACCCTCTCCAACTTATAGGATAACAGTCAAAAATACACACTAGTAAATAGATAAAGACTGGTGGCATATAAAGATTTGTGGGAAACCACATCGAAAAATTAATACCGGGTGTTTCAGATGCGCTGTGCTGTTATAGGGGGAGGTCCAGCTGGAAGGGCCGCTGCAATGGAACTGGCTGCCCTCGAAAATGAGGTTACACTTATTGAAAAAAATAGTATTGGTGGAACATGCCTCAATGAAGGCTGCATGGTTGTATGTGGCCTGAATGATGTTGCAAGGCTCCTTAATGATGCAGGACGCCTGCGTGACCTTGGGGTGCTTGACATTGACTTCACCCCTGACTATCCCAGGATTGCAGGGGGTGTGAAGGATGTCCTGAACAAAATCAGGCACGTCACAGAAGGGGAAACCAGGGAGGCCGGTGTTGAAATAATATACGCCGAGGCCATGGTGGAGGATGGTCGTGTGATTGCCGGTGACGATGAAATCCAGTATGACCGCCTCATAATTGCAAGCGGCGCAGGCCCGATGATACCACCATTAGATGGTGCTGAGAATGCAATAACCTACAGAGACATCCTCAACATCCCTGAACTTCCAGAGAAACTTGTTATAATTGGTGGGGGAGTTATAGCCGCAGAATTTGCCTTCATATTCTCATCATTCGGATCGGAGGTCACGGTGGTCTCAAGGAGCGGATTCCTGCATGACCTCGACCCTGTAATAAGGGTCTATGTCACCGATAAACTCCTTGATGATGTTAATATCCTTGAGGACACACCCACCCTTCGTATGGATGAATTCGGTGCTGAAACCTCCAGGGGTTACATTGAGGGACTGCCACTTCTTGCAACGGGTCTTAAACCAAACTCAGAGTTTCTTGAAGGATTCGTTGAACTTGGAAGGGGGGGTGCTGTCCTTGTGAATGACCGGATGGAAACATCAAGAAAAAACGTTTATGCCGCAGGTGAGGTTACAGGAGGACCCGGCACAACCCCCATTGCAAGGCTCCAGGGCAGTGTGGCGGGGCTTAATGCAGCGGGGATTGAAAGGAGGATAGACTACAGGCACATACCACGCTCCATCTCCCTCGGCTATGATGTGGGCTTCATCGATAACCGTGATATTGATGGAGTGGAAGCAACAATACCAGGACTTGCAGGACCCGGATCATTCTGGGGCGTCCCTGAGGGTAAGACAGGGCTCACCAGGGTTAAACTGGCGGAGGACGGCGGCGAAGCCAGTGTGTACTCCGTTGCACCGGGGGCGAGGATAGGTATCGCCTACCTATCACTCCTCATGAGGCTTGGAATATCCCTGTATGATTTCGACAGGTTCATTGAAACCCACCCCTCAACGGATGCCGTCTACAAGATCATGAGGTTCCTCTCAAGGTACTGATGGAGATGAAAGTAAAGAATAGGTGAAGGAAGATTGATCACCCCTATGAGCCCATCAGCCATCCTTGGAGCGCCTGGATGCCTCCTCTGCTATGATGCCTGCTATCCTGTCTGCAGCGGCAAGAACATCATCACTGTACTTCCTTGCCGCCGCCTTAATATTCTCGGAATCACTGAGGGCCCTTGATATGGCATCAACAACATCATCATTGCCTGCCCCGATAACCGCGCTTGGAAATACCGATGCCATGTTATGGTACCTTCCATATTTAACACCCCTCAGGGCCACGACCGGGACCTGTAATGCTATGGCCTCATGGACCATGACACCATCATCTGATAGCACGGCAAGGTCTGCCAGGCTGTAGAGGTCACTGATCCAGTCAATGTATCCAAGGTTGATTATCCCCTCATGATCGATGATCCTCATGTACTCCTCCCTCAGGGGGTGGCCGACAGTGACTATGTTTGCATCAATACCGGATTCGGCTGTTTTAACTGCCGCCTCAGCCATCAGCCTGAAGAGTGATGATCCCGATGAAAAAACAATGGTCGGTTTCTCCGGATCAAAGTCAGTGGGCATCCTTTCAACCGCCCTTTCAGGTTCTCCACGGGTTATTTCAGGGTTTATTGGTGAATAAATGCTCTCAACACCCCTGTAATTTTTTCCAAAGAGACTGGATTCAGGGAGTGCTATGTTCCTGTTAAGGCGGGTGCAGACCCTTGCATCCAGTGGTGTTATAAGTATACCCACAGCAGGCACCCTGGCAATCCTTGCAGAGAGGCAGCCGACAATCGCACCGCCACCTATGACACCAACAACAACATCGGGTTCTGTTCGTCTTATAAGCTTCAGGGTTTCGTAAACGGCCCTAAGAGTGCTTAAAGCCGCCTTAATGGTGTTTTTTAATGTTGCTGCATGGCCGCCTGCCTGTGGTATCCTTACCCTGTGCCACTCAATACTCCTCTTCCTGAAAAGGATTCCCGGGGCGCTGTGGTCAAGGGCGAACTCACATTCAAATCCTCTTTTTTCAAGTGCTCTGGCTATGTTAAGCGCTGTTATGGCGTCGCCTCCCATTCCACGACCTGTTACAGTGAATAGTGCCTTCATATAATCACCATGACCCTCTGATTGATTGAATTGACTGTACGGTAACAGCCTCGTTCTATGAGAACATTCTTCTGAATACCTTTAAATACTGATACATTAAATAAGTGCTTAATATGAAGGTGCCCCCCTATAATACCCGCCCGGATATGGGACGCCTCAGGGAGATCATAGGGGTTATGGGAAAATACCAGTTTGGAAACATCCTTGAGGCTGTCGGACTGAAAAACAGGTTCTTTGAGACCCTCAAACTCTATATAAGACATCCGGATGAAGTCCATGAGCCCGCTGCTGTCAGGTTGAGGCTTGTTCTTGAGGAACTCGGCACCACCTTCATTAAACTGGGACAGGTCCTCAGTACCCGCGCTGATCTCGTTGGAAAGGAGCTGGCAGATGAACTCTCAAAGCTCCAGGATGAAGCCCCCCCATTCCCCTTTAGGGACGTGAAAGCCGTCATTGAATCAGAACTTGGGGAACCCCTGGAGGACGTATTCGCTGAGTTTGATGAGGAACCCCTCGCATCAGCGTCAATAGGTCAGGTCCACAGGGCACGCTTAAGGTCGGGTGATGTTGTTGCCGTGAAGGTGCAGCGGCCGGGTATAACAGGAACCATCAAAAGCGATATAATAATCATGAAGTACCTTGCAAAGCTTGCGGATGATCGTATTCCTAGTTTAAGGTACTATAATCTGCCAGGGATAGTCTCTGAGTTTGAGAGAGCTATCAGGAAGGAGCTTGACTATCACCAGGAGGCTAACAACGCAGAAAGGTTCCGTTCACTGTTCAGGGATGATGATACCGTCTATGCGCCCTACGTGTACAGGGAGTACTCCACTGGTAAGGTGCTTACAATGGAATATGTGGAGGGTGTTAAACTCACGGACATCCTCGACTCTGACATTAAGTTCAATGCGCGGACCATCGCCGAGAGGGGTGCCAGGTGCTATTTCAGGCAGATATTCATCCATGGATTCTTCCATGCAGACCCCCACCCGGGGAACATCCTTGTGCAGAGGGGTAACGTGCTCTGTTTCCTTGACTTCGGGATGATGGGACACCTTGATGCTTCTTTCAGGAAGAACCTTGCTGAACTCTTCATCCTCCTAATGAACTATGATGTTAACGGTATAGTGAACCAGCTGAGGTACATGAACATCCTCACCGAGGAAACCGATCCCGATGAAATCAGGTATGATATCATGGACCTCCTTGACCGTTACTATGGTGCCGATATAAGGAAGGTGGGGGAACTGCTCACAGAATTCACAATGCCTGAGATGATCATGAAGCATGGGATAAGGATCCCCCGGGACTTCGTTCTCCTTGCAAGGGTTATGAGCATGGCCGAGGATCTGGGTGAACGCCTCGATCCACGGTTCAATGGCCTGGAAGTCGCATGGGAGATGACCCATGAGCTTATAAGGCAGCGCCTGAACCCCATGAGGGTCCTTGACAGCGCCCCAACCACCCTCATTGAAATGGATCATATCATCAACGACCTTCCACAGAGCATAATAAGGACCGTTCAGAGGCTCGAGGAGGGTAAAATCAGGATGGAACTTGAACATAAAAACCTTGATGAAATCTCAAAGAGAATTGAAAGGTCAACCAACAGGATATCACTTGCCCTGCTTGTTTCAGCCCTTATAATCGGTTCATCACTGGTGGTTCTCCCCAATGAAGCCCTGATACTCCAGAAGTTTCCCTACCTTGGACTTTTTGGATTTGCAGTGAGTTTCCTCATCGCCCTTGCCCTTATAGTTTCGATAATAAAGGCCAGGAGGATAAACTGATACAAGGGCCCCTTCAGCCAGCGAATGGATTGTAGAGGAGTCTTCTGAATCCAAGGGCAATGAGGAACCTGTTATCAACGCTGAAACTCCTATTTCTGAGTATTATTTTTCTCGCAAGGTCCCCGAGGCCCCCTCCTGTCAGCACATCCATGTAGAGGTCCCCGGGTGTGGGGTTCTCGATTCCAAGTTTTTCCTCAAGGAATGAGGAGAGTTTCTCACCCCTCACAGCTGCAATAACAAGGGGACTTATGATGAAGAATGAGAGAAGTGTAAGCGGGCCCCCTGCAAGGTAAAATGAAATTCCAAGGGCAACTGCAAGGCTGTGGTTTCCAACCTCACCCATCATTATCCTTCCAGCATAGTCCATGGGTGAGTAGGCTGCGCAGACGGTTAAAACAAGTAAAGGCATGTAGGGGTCCGATCCCGTTATGATTGATACCATTATCGCCAGGAGGGAGAGTATCATGGTGGAGGTGCATGCGGCGCCTGGCTGCATATCTGCAATGTTGAGTGGCTGTACCATCATGGCCACAAGGAAGCCTGAAGGACCCATGACAGGATAGGTGAGGGCTGTGACGGCTATAATCCCCGCCCCCCTTGAAACCTGCCCCCATTCAAGAGGAAGGCTACCTATACGTCTCCTGCCGCTCAGGTCATCAATAAATGCAAGGACCCCCATAATGGCCAGGGGGATGTTGAAGGGTGCCGGTGTAAAGAGGGTGAGGGCTGTGAACGGTGCAAGGCCCGCTCCCCTGGGAGTTCCACCCCTCACATCCGTGTAGAGGTTTGATTCCCTGAATATGGAAATTATTCTGGCTGTTAATGGCGTTAAAATTAGTGTTATGGCTCCTGCAACCACTAAATTCATCCAGTTGAGTGTCATGATACATGCTCCTATATGGTTAAGGTGGTTTTGGGTCATTCCATGCTGCTGGGATCATGATGTCCCCTATTCCTTCATCACATGAAGGGGGCCTCATCGTCTCATGACCTTCATTGAATGCATCACCCCCCTGAAACAGGGTTATCAGGGTCCCATGAAACCGTGTTCTGTCTGTGCCAGTACCACTTCAAGTCCTTCATCCTCCATGACCCCCTTTACATGAAGCATTTCCTTAACCGATGGTCTTTCAATGTCCATGCACCTGAATTCGGACCTGTAGTCAAGTACCGTGACCTGTATTTTTCTGCTGATTGATCCTATCAGGGCCGCCATCCCCCTAATTTCATCGACAGATATGAGTTTGCTGTTATAGGGCACTCCCACTCCAAGGAATACCTCCCTGTGTCCTGTTGCGATGTAACGGATGGCATCCCATGAGTTTTCAAGGTAGGCCTCCGAGGTTTTCCTGTCCTCCATGCCAGTTATCCTCATGAAGGTCTCAGGGCGCAGTCCCTTCAGGTCTATCCCGATCCTTCTCATCCCTGCAAGTACCAGTTCATCAATGTAGTCCCTGGTGAGTATGGTTCCATTGGTATCAACGTGTATGTTCAGGGACCCGTCCCTTTTTCTGACCTCTTCAATGGATTTTATGAGCCAGGCCCTGTTGAGGGTGCATTCTCCCCCTGAAAAGGTCACCGTACCTGTCCTGTAGACCGATTCCACCCCAAGGAGGAGGTTGGCGGTTTCCTCTGGGTCCAGGAGGTTCAGGCCGCCTGTGAATGCCGCCTGACTCTTCTGACACTGGGGGCATCTGAGGTTGCATCCATGGGCAAAGCAGACCACCTCCACCGCCAGCCCCGTCTTTTCATGGTGCGGTGTGCCCACACCTCCTGCTGTGTGGGGTCCGAATCTGCTCACATACCTCAGGGCTGGTTCATCCATGGTCTCTATCACCATCCCCCCTTGAGGGGGTGTTATGCATGCCTGTGCTGGTCTGCCGTTAACAGATACACTGCAGGCCCAGCAGCCACCTGAACCGCAGGGGGCGAATAAATCTCCCTCATCCGGCAGAGAACTTACCCTGAATCCTGCCGCTTCAAGGGCATTTTTAACCGTGCCCCTGGCCCTCACCCTCACCCCATTCACCGTTACAGTGCACAGGGTTTCATCCTGTTCTCCGGGTATCAGTGCCCCGGAAGGGCATGCCAGCTGACAGGTACCGCAGGAAGAGCAGGGCTCTGAACATTGAATTGTCCGGCAGTTGCCGCAGCCTGTACATCTCTCAGGGATGATCCGGAACATTTAACACCCAAAAAAAATCATGAAAGTTTGAACCTTAAAATTCCTGCAAGTCCCCCGAGGGCCTCCAGCTGCCTGCCGCCCTCATGTTCACTGCTTATAAGGATCACGGTGCCCCCCATGCTCTCAACAATGTCAAGGTAGCCTTCAATGTCCTCCCGGCTAACCACCCTGTCAAGGACCAGGAGCTTCTCAACCGCGCCCATGTTTATGGCGTTTATAACCTCATCCCGTCCGTAGACGACTGAGTCAGGGTCCCTTGCCAGTCTTTCAAGTAAAGTGTTCACGTTTCTTATCTCGGATGCTATCCTGTTCTCCGATGAAACCTTCTCCACCGTCCCCTTCCTCAGAACCTCATAGATCCCTGACCTTCCACCGGTACCGGTGTTCTCAATCACGGCCTTTCTGCCGATCTCAGGGTGCATGTCCATGAGGTATTCATGGAAGTCTGACTTGTAGAAACCGGGACCTGCGATTATGAGGGTTTCAAGGTCGCCGTACTTGCTTATGGCCTCGGTGATTTTCCTGTAGAATTCCTGCTTTAGTTTACCCCTGTCCCTCTGCTGCATCCTCTTCCCTGGGATGTTGCCTGTTATGGGTCCCTGGTACTCAACACCGTACTGTCTTATTATGCCCAGGTCAGCCACATCATCCTCAATGACCAGGATTATGGCCCTGATCTCCTTTGATGCTTTAACCGCCTCCTGGAGCCTTCGGAGTGTCCATCTGCTCCATGAATCCTTTTTAATCCGGAGGGGTGTGTTCAGTTTAACCTCCAGTGTGTGGTGTGACCCCAGGGGCACCAGGTCCTCGGGTCCCCTTTCTATTATGCCTGTTGCCCTCAGCCTCCCTGTGTAGACATGGAAGTTGACGTTCTCAACCCTTATTCCAAGGTAGAATGTCTTCTTAACACCCCTGTCGCTCCTTATCTTCTCTCCGCTCGTATCCTGTATCCTCCTTGTTGTCCTTGCTGATAGAAGGTCTCCCTCTTCAATGATGTGGGAGAGGTGCCAGAGGTCGTCAAGGGTTTCGGGCACCAGTTCAATGACTCCGTTTTTCTCATCCTCTTCAAGTATCCTCATCTGTCTACACCCTGAATCCCTAGTCAGCTGGGTCAATGATAATATATATGAAAGGTGTTATAAAATTAGAGTCAGATGGGAGTGTACTCTATGGGTGACTATGAATCTGGAAGCGCAATTTTCATCAGCATCATAGCAGGCTTTGTGATGCTATTCTTCATCGATGGACTCTTTGTTTATGCATTCACGGGTTTCCTTGCAGCATACCTTACCCGTCCCGAGCAGAGGGGTTCGGGGACCGGTGGTGTGGCTGCCCTGGTACTTGCAATTCTGAGCTTCATCTCAGGGATGATATTCGGACCTGAGATGCCTGGCAGAATAGCCTCGGTTCTTGGACCCGATTTCTTCAGCTTCTCTGTGGGTTTTCTTGTAATATGTGCCCTGAGCTTTATACTTGGAAGTCTCGGGGGTTACGTTGCTGTTAAGGCATCAGGGGATGATCAGTGATTTTTTTCCTTTGCTGGAATGGTTGATAATATGAAAGTGAGTGTTATAGGCGGCACCAGGGGGCTTGGTTACTGGATAGCCCGGTTTCTGAAGGATGAAGGCTTCAGCGTCATCATAACCGGGCGTGACCGGGAGGCGGGTCTTGCCGCTGCAGAGCGGATAGGTGCAGATTACTGCCCTGACAATACCAGGGCTGCTTCAGCTTCTGATGTGGTTATAGTCTCTGTACCCATTGATGTGACCCCTAATGTCCTCAGGGAGGTGGCCCCCAATGTCAGGGAGGGGTGTCTTCTCATGGATGTCACATCAGTTAAGGAGGAACCCGCCAGGATAATGGCTGAACTTATCCCTGATGGAGCATACTTTATACCCGCACACCCCATGTTCGGGCCCCGCGTAACCTCCCTTGAGGGTCAGGTGGTGGTCCTGACACCCACTGAGGATAACCCGTGGCTTGAGCCCCTGAAGGAGTTCCTTGAGGAGCGGAAGGCCCGGGTGATAGTCACGGATCCCGAGAAACATGATCTGATGATGGCTGTTGTGCAGGTCCTCACGCACTTTGCATATATCAGTATAGCGGCCACCCTTGAATCTGCAGGTGTGGATATAAGGGAGTCAAGGAAATTTGCAAGCCCCATATACAACCTCATGATTGATACTATTGCAAGGATAGTGGCCCAGAACCCCTACCTTGCATACTCCATCCAGACCCACAACAGGCATGCCCGCAGGATGCGTGACCTTTTCCTTGAAACCGCCGGTGAGCTGAGGGACCTCCTGGATTCAGGGGCCATGGATGAATTTGTGAGGAGGATGAGCCTTGCAGCCAAGAACATAGATGACATTGAATCATCCCTTGGACGTTCCGATAAGGCTATAGAGGCCCTTAACCATGAGCTGAGCCTCCTTAAGGATTCTGTTGGTGGTGAAGTTGGCCTGAAACACATATATTCAGGTAAAGTCCATGTTGGCATCCTGGAATCAGTTACACCGGACTATGCCATTCTAAGGTCTGGTAAAAGGACTCTGAAGTTTAAAATCTCAAATATAAGGGTCCTCTCAGGGGATGAGCTCTTGAGGTGGAAGGCCGATAATCTTGATTCTGCTGTCTATGATATATCTGCTGTTTTCCCGGATGGCGTGAGGCCCGAGGTCATTGAGGAACTTTTAGGTCGTCTTGATGGTGTTGTTGAGGCCAGGGTTACCGACAGATACAGGGGCCCGCAGATACCTGACGGTTTTATCAGCCTGACCGTCAGGATACGTGTATTTGAACGTGAATCCTATGAAAGGGTTAAGAAGGTAATTGAGGGTATGGGTGCCTCCATAAGGTAACCCTGATGTTTGACTGAAGTTCATCCCATACTATTTCTTCAGCTTTATCTGGGAATAATCCGGGGCATTCAGATCCCTGAGGGACTTTGGGGTTATCCTGAACAACATCCCCCGTATCTAATACTTAATTTCGTTTTTATATTAATTATCGGTGCCCCTATATAAATATACCGAAAGCTTTATATATTATAACATATACCCTCTATTATAGTAACCAAAGTTTACTAAAATATTCTGTTAAATTATAAATCTTACCAGAATCATAACAATATAAGAAAAGAGGTGGGTTGTATTATGACCGAAAAGGAACTTAAATTAAAAGTTGCGGAGGCCCTTGCCCAGCAGGACGTGGGGAGAGGAATAGCCAGGGTGGACCCGGCATGCATGGAAAAACTGGGTCTTAACGACGGCGACATCATAGAGATCGAGGGCAAAAAGGTAACCGCTGCAACGGTTGTATCATCACAGTCCGACATAGGACTTGGCATAATAAGGATAGACGGATACCTCCGTAAGAATGCCGGGGCATCCATAGGTGAAGAGGTAACAGTCAGAAGGACTGATGTAAAGGACGCCCAGAAGGTGGTCCTTGCACCGGTGGACCAGGAAATCATCATAAGAGGAGACATAAGATCAGCGTTCCTCAACAGGGTCCTTGTAAAGGGCGACATAATAGTATCAGGAATAAGACAGCAGATATCAGGTGGAGGGCTCTTCGATGAATTCTTCAGGGACTTCATGGACCTCTCACCCCTCGGTGAAATCAAACTGGCAGTTGTATCAACAAGCCCCGCTGGAGTTGTGAAGGTAACCCCATCAACCCAGGTGGAGATGCAGTCAAAGCCGGTTGACGTCAGCAAACTGGAGGGAGTCAAGAACCTTGTGGACGTAACCTACGAGGACATCGGAGGACTCAAGGAGGAAGTTAAAAAGGTCAGGGAAATGATAGAAATACCCTTGAAGAGACCCGAACTCTTTGAAAGGCTCGGCATAACCCCCCCAAAGGGTGTTCTCATGCACGGTCCGCCAGGTACAGGTAAGACACTCCTTGCAAAAGCTGTCGTCAACGAGAGCGACGCGCACTTCATAGCCATCAACGGACCGGAGATCATGAGCAAATACGTTGGTGGATCAGAGGAAAGACTCAGGGAATTCTTCCAGGAAGCAGAGGAAAATGCTCCTTCAATAATATTCATAGATGAAATAGATGCAATAGCCCCGAAGAGGGAAGAGGTCAGTGGTGAAGTTGAAAGGAGAATCGTTGCCCAGCTCCTCACCCTCATGGACGGGCTTAAAACAAGGGGACAGGTTGTTGTAATAGGTGCAACAAACCGGCCAGACGCCCTTGACCCTGCCCTCAGAAGACCTGGCAGGTTTGACCGTGAAATTGAAATAGGAGTCCCTGACAGGGATGAGAGGAAGGAGATCCTCCAGATCCACACGCGTGGAATGCCCCTCGCAGATGACGTTGACCTGGATGAACTCGCAGAGATAACCCACGGATTCGTCGGTGCCGACCTCGAATCACTCTGCAAGGAGGCCGCCATGAGGGTCCTCAGGAGGGTGCTTCCTGAAATAAAGGCCGATGAGGAGATACCCAAGGAGGTCCTCAAGAAGATGATAGTCACAAAGGCCGACTTCAAGGACGCCCTCAAGGAGATACAGCCCTCAGCCCTGAGGGAGGTCCTGGTGCAGGTCCCGAACATATCATGGGATGACATCGGAGGACTTGAAGATGCCAAACAGGAACTGCAGGAAGCGGTTGAATGGCCCCTTAAGTACCCTGAAAAGTTCAAGAAATTCGGAATCAAACCACCGAAGGGTGTGCTGCTCCATGGTTCACCGGGTACCGGTAAGACACTCCTTGCAAAGGCAGTGGCAAATGAAAGCCAGGCCAACTTCATAGCAGTCAAGGGGCCAGAGCTTCTCTCAAAATGGGTCGGTGAATCAGAGAAGGGTGTTCGTGAGGTCTTCAGAAAGGCCAGACAGACAGCACCAACAGTAATATTCTTTGATGAGATCGACTCAATCGCATCAACAAGGAGCGGTATGAGCGCAGACTCAGGTGTGACCCAGAGGGTTGTTAACCAGCTCCTGACAGAGATTGATGGCCTTGAAGAACTCCAGGACGTTGCAGTCATAGCAGCAACCAACAGACCAGACATCCTTGACCCGGCCCTCCTGAGGCCCGGAAGATTCGACAGACACGTCAAGGTTGAAGACCCTGACAAGGAGGCAAGGCTAGCCATATTCAGGGTCCACACAAAGGACATGCCACTTGCAGATGACGTTGACCTTGAAAAACTCGCAGAGATGACAGAAGGCTACGTTGGTGCAGACATTGAGGCTGTCTGCAGAGAGGCAGCCATGCTGACACTCCGTGAAAACATGGAGGCCGATGAGATCTCAATGAAGTACTTCAAGGAAGCCATGAACAAGATAAAACCAAGGAGTGGTACTGAAGAACAGGTCCAGTACCACTAAAACCCTTTTTAAATCCAGATCTCTTCTTTTTGTTCGATTAAACTTCAAATCCCAGATCATTCCTTTTGTGCGAGTTTCAGACTAATTTTAAAGCCACGCCCTGCCCGTGGCGAGAAGTCATTACTGCTGCCAGGGCTCTATTATTCATCTTAAATGGCAGGTAGAGCCTTAACTATAAATTCAGGGAATCAGGGCTCTCCCTCATTCCCCACCAACTATTTTTAAAGGATGGATCACTATTTATGTATCATGATGTTTAACTTGCTCAGGTGATAGAATGCCATATAAGGTTAAAGACATTTCACTGGCCCCGCAGGGTGAGAAAAAGATCCGCTGGGTTCAGGAACACATGCCTGTACTTGAAAGGATAAAGAAAGAATTCATTGAGGAAAAACCCTTCAGGGGGATCACAGTAGCCTCCTGCCTCCACCTTGAACCAAAGACCATTAACCTTGGACTGACCCTCATGGCGGGTGGTGCCGAGGTTGCTATGACAGGATGCAACCCCCTCTCCACCCAGGACGATGCAACGGCTGCCGGTGCAGAGATGGGCCTGAACATGTACGGGTGGCGCGGGGAGAACAATGAAGAGTACTATGAAAACATACACAGGGTCCTTGACCATGAACCCGACATCCTCATAGATGATGGTGCCGACATGATATTCCTTGTCCACAGGGAACGTCGTGAGCTGCTTGAAAATATCAGGGGGGCTTGTGAGGAGACAACAACCGGTATACACCGCCTGAAGGCCATGGCAGCAGACGGTGCCCTTGAGTTTCCGGTGATGGCAGTCAACGATGCCTACACCAAGTACCTCTTTGACAACCGTTACGGTACCGGTCAGTCCACCTTTGACTCCATAATGGGCACCACCAACATGCTGATAGCCGGTAAGACCGTGGTGGTGTGCGGTTATGGATGGTGCGGCCGCGGAATAGCCATGAGGGCTGATGGACTGGGAGCGAACGTCATAGTGACAGAGGTGGACCCTATAAGGGCTCTTGAAGCCCGCATGGATGGTTTCAGGGTCATGAAGGTCTCAGAGGCCGTTAAACACGCAGACATCCTGATAACTGCAACAGGAAACACTGACGTTGTTGCAGCAGATGAGTTCAGGGAGATGAAGGACGGCTGTATAATGGCAAACTCAGGGCACTTCAACGTGGAAATAAACCGTCAGGACCTTGAAAGACTATCAAAGGATGTTAAGAAGGTTAAAGAGGATATTGAAGCCTTCATAATGCCTGATGGTCGTAAAATTTATCTTCTGGCAGAGGGGAGGCTCGTCAACCTTGCCTCGGAGCGAGGCCAGGGCCACCCTGCAGAGATAATGGACATGAGCTTTGCGATGCAGGCATTATCCGCCAGGCACCTCCTTGAGGAGAAGATGGACCCAGGCGTCTACAGGGCACATGATGAGATAGACATGACGGTAGCCAGGATGAAACTTGATGCCATGGGTATAGAAATCGATGAACTGACGGATAAACAGATCAGATACCTTGAAAACTGGGAAGAGGGGACATAGGAGGAAGAAGTTGGGCTTTTTCAGACTCATAAACAGGGGTCCTGGCCCTGTAAGATTATTCATTGGAGGTGTCCATGGAAGGGAGGGCCTCACAACCATAAGGGCCCTTAAAAGGCTCCGTTTCAGCGACATTGAAACCGGTAAACTGGTAATATACAACTGCAACACAAGTAACTACCTGAGCACCCTTGACCCCTCCTACTACGAAAGCAGACAGGGCCGTGAGATAATGGGGCTCATAAAGGAATACAGGCCATCAACCTACCTTGAAGCCCACTGCTACCGGGATGAAAGCTACCATGACCTCACGGATCCATCAAGAAAACTTAAAAGGGGTGTTCCACCCCTCATAGAACTTGAGAGGGGTGTTCTGATAGGATCGGTGTCACCCCACATAAGGAAGAAGCTCTTCAGAAGGGAGGATATCTGCCTCACGGTTGAGATTCCATGCTTCAGGGACTCTGAGGAATGGTACAGGCAGTTAGAGGTTTATGTTGAATTCATGAGGATCGTTGCATCATCCAGAGACCGTGACGAGCTTGAGAATCGACTTGGAAGGAAATACCCCCACCAGGTTGAAACCGCCAGGAGGTATGCAAGGGAATTCTTCGGGGAATACCCTCCCTTCTAACCCTGGATCATCCATCTGGATTTAAAAAATGATGAAAAAAATCTTCAATGAATGGAATGAACTCATTACTGAAAATGCAGGGGACTGATAGGATCATGGTGAAATCATACATCAGAAAACTCATCAGGCTAGTTGAAATGGAGAGGGAAGCCGAGATAAACGCCATGATGAATGAGATCCGGAGGCTCTCCCCCAGGAAGCGCGAAAGGATAGGCAGGGCTATAAATGGCCTGAACGGTAAGATAACTGGGCGTGAACTTGGATTTCACCTTGTGAAGTATGGTAGGAGGGACCCCATAGAGACAAGGATAGGTGTGGGTGACCTTGTTCTGATAAGCCGGGGAGACCCCCTCAAAAGCGACCTCACAGGTACCGTTGCAGGGAAGGGTAAACGGTTCATTGTGGTGGCCCTTGAGAATGTGCCCAGGTGGGCCCTCAGGAACGTGCGCATCGACCTCTACGCCAATGACATAACATTCCAGAGGATGATCGATAACCTCAAGGGTGTTAATAAGAACATCCTGAAGGTACTGGGCCTCATCCTTGATAAGGATAAACCTGCCCCCACCAGGAGGGTTGACTTCGAGGCCATTGACTGTGAACTTAACAGTTCCCAGAAGGAAGCCATCAGCAGAGCCCTTGGTTCAGATGACTTCTTCCTCATCCACGGGCCCTTCGGAACGGGTAAAACCAGGACCCTCCATGAACTCATAAGGCAGGAAGTCAGAAGGGGCTCAAGGGTCCTTGTTACGGCCGAGAGCAACGCTGCAGTGGACAACCTCCTGGATGGAATCGCGGAGGATGTTGAGTGCGTGCGCCTCGGACACCCCCAGAGGGTCTCTGAGAGGAACATAAGGGAGACCCTTGCCTATAAACTCGAAAATCATCCGGACTACAGGATGGTCATTGAAAAACAGGAGCGAATAGATAAACTGGTGGAGGAGCGTGAAAAACATCACAAACCAACACCACAGCTCAGGAGGGGCCTCAGTGACACCCAGATACTCCTTAACGCAACCAAGAGGAGGGGTGCCAGGGGCATCTCACCAAACGTTATGATCTCAATGGCAAGGTGGATAGAGGTCAACCAGAAGATAGACAGGCTTCACAGGGAACTTGAAGAGCTTGAAACAGAGATTGCCAACCGGATAATCAGGGAAAGTCAGGTTGTCCTATCAACCAATTCATCTGCAGCCCTTGAATACATTGATAATGTCAGTTTTGACCTTGCCGTTGTTGATGAGGCATCCCAGGCCACCATACCGAGCATACTCATACCCCTGGGACGTGCGCCTAGATTCATACTTGCAGGTGACCATAAACAGCTCCCTCCGACGATACTGAACCAGGAAGCATCAGAACTGGAAAGTACCCTCTTTGAGGAACTGATCACCAGGTACCCTGATAAATCATGGATGCTTAACTGCCAGTACCGGATGCACCCTGATATAATGGAGTTTCCCAGCAGGGAGTTCTATTCAGGCAACATAAGGGCCCATCCATCCCTTGAAGGATTATCTGTGACCGACATCCTCAGGAGTGGGGGGGAAGAGGGGGAGCTCCAGGGGATGCTTGCGGATCCTCACCGGCCGGTCCTCTTCATTGACACATCCAGACTCGAAGCCCCTGAAGAGAGGCTGAAGGGTTCGACATCCATAAGGAACCCTGTTGAGGCTGACCTTGCGGTTATAATTGCAGGGGCATTCATGGGGATGGGCGCCGGGTCATCGGATATCGGTATAATCACCCCCTACGATGACCAGGTGGAACTCATATCATCCATGACCCCTGTGGAGGTGAACACCGTTGACGGGTTCCAGGGAAGGGAAAAGGAGATAATCATAATTTCGATGGTCAGGAGTAACAGTAGGGGGTCCATAGGTTTCCTCAGAGATCTTAGAAGGCTTAATGTTTCACTTACACGTGCAAGGAGGAAACTGCTGATAATAGGTGACACTGAAACCCTCTGCACCCATCCATCCTACAGGAGGCTTGTTGAGTTCTGCAGGAGAAGGGGCTTCCTTGAAAAGCCAGGGCCCGGCGATGTGAGGAACTGGAGTCCCTGAGAGTTCAGATACCTCTGGAATCATCTGCAATTCCTGATAAAACCAGGAACACCATCAACCATCTGCAAGAATCATGAAACGATAAAAAAATCAGAACCACTCCTCAAGGCTTTTCTGTGTGAAAGAAGCCTTTTCAATCTTTTTAAGTGCTGAAAGCACCCTTTCCTCCGAGAAACCGTGTTCGGAGCAGAGGAACTCCAGGACCCCCTCCCTGTCGGGTTTCCTCCATTTAAGTTCATAATCCCCTGTTACATCGGGTTCAAGGAAGATCCTTCGAAGGACAAGGGGGTCGCCGCCGGGGTCCCCGTCAACCTCCTCAAGGACACCGAATATGTCCCCCCTCTCCCTTATAAGTTTAAGACCCTTCTTTGGACCTATACCCTTAATTCCAGGGTTAAAATCTGTTCCAACAAGTATTGCCAGGTCAACGAGCTGTTCCCTTGTCAATGAAAGTTTTTTAAGTGCGGCTTCAAGTTCAATTATCTCGGGTTCCTGGAGTTTTCCGCTGAGGGTCAGGTTCCTGACGACCCTCGGGGCGCCGAAGAGGAGGCAATCATAGTCCTGGGACGCCACAGCCCATGCATCACCTTTCCTGACCATGAATGATGCCTGGGCCTCGCCCTCACTCGGTGCCTGGACATAGGGCACCCCCATGAGTTCAAGCAACCTTTTTGAACCCTCAACTATATCATCCGACATCCTTGATGACCTGACAGCGTATTTCCTTGCCCTTTCAATGTCTCCCTCCTCAAGGGCCCTCTTCCACTCCACCTCAGACTTCTTCCTTGCCTCAACCCTCTTACTTATGGTGGAGCCCTTGAGGTGATGTGATCTGCCATCAAAGACATAGAATACCTTTATCTCCCTCTCCATCACCGCAGCTGTCCTGTAGAGTATGCCACTGAGGTGCGATGTCACGCGCCCCTCCCGGTCCATGAGTGGCGTGCCATCCCTCTGCCTTATACTGGATAGAAACTGGTATATGCTGTTTGCAGCGTCCACTGCAACTATGCGGCCCCTGAGGTCATCGAAACCTATCTTCCGGGGTGAAACTATATCCTTAAGTTTAACTCCCATAAAAGCACCCCCACAATTCTTAAAGGTCCTTCAAGAAGCCGGTATGATCCTAAAACTCCTCCCTGAACCACTCAAAGGGAAACGTCTCCTTTATCCTTATGAGGACCTCATCATCATGGATGATGTTATAGGTCCTTGTGAGCATTGGGGAATCCGTTCCAAATATCTTAACAAGCTGGGGGGCGGGGTTTTCAACGTCTATAACCTCAATCTCCCTCCTCGACTCGATCCTGTGCTTCTTGAGTATCCTTCCAATGGGTATGTCGGCCCTTATAAGGTCCTCCCTGAATTCATCATCAAGCCTTGATAGGGGTATGTATGACACCGCATGTATAAGGGGTTCCCTGTTCCCTATAACAACCACCCTGTGGTTAACTGTGTCCCCAGGATTTATACTGAGTTTGGATGCGATTTCATGACTGCATGGCTCGAATTCCTGCTTGAGTGTCCTTATGGTTACCGTGCCCTTCAGCACATCCAGTATTGTTGTAACCGACCCGTCGGTTGAGAGGAGGATCTTCTGGGTGTTTGAGAGTTTTCCCATGATCCTCTCAATGCGTTCAATCTCCTCCATGGCATTCACATTCATATGGAGCCTCCTATTGGGGGGAGCTGATCACCCCGTTAACCGCGGACTCTGCAACAACAGCAGGATTTGCAAGGTAAACACTTGATGATGGGTCGCCCATCCTCCCCCTGAAGTTGCGGTTGGTTGTTGCTATGCTGACCTCTCCGGGGGCCAGCACCCCCATGTGGGCACCCAGGCATGGGCCGCAGCCAGGGTTGCATACTATGGCGCCTGCCCTCAGGAGGGTCTCTATGATACCATCCCCCAGGGCCCTGAGGTATATCTCCCGTGAAGCGGGTGAAACAATGAAACGGACATCCTCATGGACCTTCCTGTCACCTATCACATCTGCAGCCATTTTAAGGTCCTCATAGCGGCCATTGGTGCATGAGCCAAGGAAGGCCTCATCAATATGTGTCCCTTCAACCATTTCAACCGGTTTAACATTGTCAACATCATGGGGGCACGCCACCTGGGGCTGGAGGTCGGAGACGTCAAATTCATGTTCCTCCACGTATTCACTGTCATCATCTGAGGTGTAGACCCTGAATTTACCTCCCGTCCTTGAGGCCACATAATCAAGGATCTTCCTGTTTGGCTCCATTATACCGTTCTTGGCACCCATTTCAACCGCCATGTTGCAGATGGTCATCCTCCCTGCAACACCCATCCCCTCTATGGTGTCGCCGCCAAACTCCACTGACCTGTAGGTTGCACCGTCAGCACCCAGCTCCCCTATTATCCTGAGTATAACATCCTTGGCTGTTGTGTTATCCTGCAGTCTGCCGGTAACATCAACCCTAATGGCTTCGGGTACCATGAACCATGTTTTTCCGGTTGCAAATACCATGGCCATGTCGGTTGCCCCCATGCCGGTTGAAAAGGCCCCGAAGGCCCCGTAGGTGCAGGTGTGGGAGTCTGCGCCTACAATGACCATGCCGGGTTTCACGAATCCCTTCTCAGGGAGTACCTGGTGACAGATACCTGCAGCGTTCTGGTAGATGTTCCTTATGCCCTGTTCATGGGCGAATTCCCTTGCAACTCTCTGGAACTCAGCTGCACCGATGGTGTTGGCGGGGACGTTGTGGTCAAAGACCATCACTATCCTCTCGGGGTCCCAGACCCTTTCAGGCCCTCCCTTCTCCATCAGCTCCCTGAAGATTCTGATGGTCGGGGGGGATGTGCCGTCATGGGTCATGGCAAGGTCAATCCCTGCCTCTATTATCTCCCCGGGGGTAACCTCCCTTAAACCTGCCGCCTCCGCAAGTATCTTCTCGGTCATGTTCATGGTATCACCTAGAAATCAACGGGTCCCCTGACAGATCTCACAATCTCAGCGAAGAGTTCATCGTTGATGTACTTTCCCTTTTCACGGTTCTTCTTGACCTCTTCAACTATCCTGCAGAGCTCCTCCCTGGTGACATCTATACCGTACTCTTCAAGCTTTGCCTTAACAGCACGGCACCCTGAGTGTTTCCCCAGGACTATCCTGCGATGATGTCCGATCATCTCAGGGAGGAAGGGCTCATAGGTCAGCGGTTCCTCTATAACCGCATCCACATGGATCCCCGATTCATGCCTGAATACGTTCTTTCCGACTATTGGTTTGTTCTCAGGGACCTTCATGAGGGTGTGCTTCTCAACAAGCCTTGAGAGCTCGTATAGGACGCTTATGTTGAAGCCAAGGTCAACACCGTAGATTATGAGGAGGGTCATTATGAGCTCCTCAAGGGACGTGTTACCTGCCCTTTCACCTATCCCGTTAACGGTCGTTGAAACCGCGCTTCCACCTGCAACAAGGCCTGCTATTGAATTGCAGAGGGCCATCCCAAAATCGTTATGGCAGTGGAGGGCTATGTCTGCATTTATTTCCTTTTTTAGTTCCCGTACGAGGTAGGCCATTCCCTGGGGGCTTATGGCACCCACGGTATCCGCAATATGGACCCTGTCGGCCCCGTAATCCTCTGCCTTCCTGTAGATCTGCTTCAGGAATTCCAGGTCCGTCCTTGTGGCGTCCTCTGCAGAAAATGCCAGGAAGAGTCCATGGTCCTTTGCGTATTCTATTGAGTTCATGCAGACGTTTAGGGCCTCCTCCCTTGTCAGCCTGAGTTTGTGTTTAAGGTGGAGGTCAGAGGTTGCCATGAAGGTTATGACGCCATCAACGCCGCAGTCAATGGCAACGTCGATATCCTCCTTCTTGGTCCTGCAGAGTGCAAGTATCTCTGCATTGAGACCCTCATCGGCTATCGCCTTCACTGAAATCTTTTCCTGTTTTGAAACAACAGGGAACCCGCTTTCTATCTGGTGTATGCCCAGTTCATCAAGTTTTCTTGCTATCTCCAATTTTTCATCTGTCCCGAGACATACACCTGGTGTCTGCTCCCCGTCACGGAGTGTTGTATCGTAAATTGTGATCTTTTCAGGAAACTTTAACTCAGCTTCTTTATTGAAGGGGCTAACAAAGTATTTCAAGGGATTACCACCTTAACCATTATTTACTTAAAATGAATGTTTTGAGGCATTTATTTAAAATTAGATATTTAAGTATAAAAGGTTTGAGAGGGCATGCATCTTCCGGTCACCGGAGTTCCTCGAGGAGTTCAAGGTAGGATCTTCTCTCGAATCCCTCCTCAATCCCCAGTTTTCTGTAGAGACCGAAGATCTCATTGAGTGCTCCTTCATAATCCCTGCCCTCCGGGAGTTCTGCCTCTATTTCAAGGTAGGTTCCAAGGCCCTTCACGGTGTCGATGGACGCCCTGAAATCCCCCAGGCGGTAGGTTTCACGGACCTTGATCACCTCGCGTGCCCTGAAGAATCCCAGGGCCTCAAGTATTCCTGCCGCGGTTTCAGGGTCATCAACCTCCATTTCAAGTTCCTTTCTTGTCTTGCTCCTCTCATCGATCTTAGGGCCCTTGTAGGTTATGAAGGCTCTGCCCCCTGTTTTCCTTATTCTGAGGGCCTCATCTGTCCTGGCAAAATCCCTGTGGGGTGAATTGAAGTATGTGTCCCTCTGTTCATCCCTCCGGGTCATCTCAGCCCCCAGTGACCTCAGTTTCTCCACCAGTTCATCCCTGTCCCTGACCCTTGCCTTAACCTCAACTTCTATCAAGACTAACACCCATTATTATGATTCCCGGCATATTCTCTTAGGAAGATAAGGACGTTCTCCAGCTAGTCAATGAAGCCATCAATGAGCCTATCAATACCCTCGTAGGGTGATAGAACCCTGTCCCTTTCATCCATAATCAACCTCCTCCTCTTCCTGTCTCCCCTGATGCCTTCTTCAACCAGTCTTTCGAGATATTCCTTCCTTATGATCCTCATATCCCCATGAAGGTTGTACCTTATCTTATTAAGGTTACTGATATGGTCCTCGATCTCCCTGATAAGCTTAACCGCCTCCCCCCTTGAAGACGGTTCTATCTCAAGGTCCTCAAGTCCAAGCTCCTCAAGCTGTTCCATGTAGATCTTTGGGTTGATAACCAATTAATCCCCTCCTTTATAGTTATGATCAAAAACATATTTAATTTACTTACATGAAAGGAACAGGCCCCTGAAAAGTGAAATCCACACACAGTTAAACCCATCACATGAACAGCCCCTACAACGAAAAATGAAACCCATGCCTCTGGAGAACTGATATTAAGTATGTTATTATTCATAATAACTACTTTTTTACATCAATATTAATATAGGTGCATTTAAATTTATATGTAGGTTTAACTTCACCGGGAGGTATCTAGTTGACAGATGTGGATATCAAGATAGAAAATATCGTGGCTTCTGCGACTCTTGGAAAATCTATCGATCTTCAAACAGTTGCTGAAGCTCTTGAAAATGTTGATTTTAACAGGGAACAGTTCCCAGGACTGGTATATAAATTAAAGGAGCCTAAAACTGCTGCATTAATATTTGGATCAGGGAAACTCGTGTGCACGGGCGCGAAGTCAATTGAGGACTCAAAGAAGGCCATAAAACTCACCGTGGACATGATGAGGACCATGGACCCTGACATCCCTGAGGAATTTGAGATAAAGATCCAGAACATTGTTGCATCAGCAAATCTGGGCAAACCACTGAATCTTGAAGCCGTTGCCCTTGGACTTGAAAACACAGAATACGAACCTGAACAGTTCCCGGGGCTTGTATACCGCCTTGACGAACCAAAGGTTGTACTCCTCCTATTCGGTTCAGGTAAAGTTGTGTGTACAGGAGCTAAGAGTGCTGAAGACGCTAAACTTGGAGTGGAAAAGACCAGGGAAAGGCTCGCTGAGTTAGATCTGATTTAATGGTGATATTTTTGATTAAACTTGTAGTTTTTGATCTTGACAATGTCATTATTGATGCCGAAGCCATAGATGAGATAGGTAAACTTGCTGGTGTCGAAGAGGAAGTAATGGAAATCACCGAAAAGGCAATGCAGGGTGATATAGACTTTGAAACCTCCATAAAGGAGAGGGTCCAGCTCCTCAAGGGCACATCAGTTGAAGAGATAAAGTCAGTTGCAGAGAAACTACCACTTATGGAGGGGGCTGAGGAGACCATAAAGGCCCTTAAAGAAAAGGGATATCGTGTCGCGGTTATAAGCGGAAGCTTTGACCTTGTGGCAGAACCCCTGAAGGATAAACTGGGCCTCGACTACCTCTTCTGTAACAGGCTCCATGAAGAAGACGGTGTCCTCACCGGTGAAGTGAGCGGACCCCTGGTGGAAAACTCAAAGTATGACGTCCTCTGCAGTATCCTTGAGGAGGAGGGCATAACCCATAAAGAGTGCGTTGCCGTGGGCGACGGTGCCAACGACATATCCATGATAGAGGCTGTGAGGCTGGGAATAGCATTCAATGCAAAGCCCGCCCTCAAGAAGAAGGCTGATGCCGTTGTTGAGAAAAAGGATCTTAGAGAAATACTGCCAATTATTGAAAAAGCTGTAGAGTCTGATGACAAATTGAAGGAACTTAGCTATGATGAAGTGATGGACCTCAAAAACGAGTATGAAGAAAAATTATCATCCATAGCCTCTGAAAGGGATGAACTCAACGAGAAAGCCCGTGAGATGAAGGAGCGCAGGGATGAACTCAACAGCAAGCTCCGAGAAACCCTGAACATGGCCGTTGAATTAAGGGATAAACGTAATGAAATCAATGCCCAGGTTGAAGAAAATAAGAAACTCAGGGACCAGATAAATCAGGAAATAAGGAAACTTGAATGGTCATCAGGGGGCCGTGACAGGATAAAAATTGAGAACGAGATCAAGAGGATAGACAAGATCATTGAAACACGGGTCCTTGACATAAACAAGGAAAACGAGCTTGTTAAAACAGCCAATGAACTTCGTAAAAAGCTCATGAAGATACAGGAAGACCAGGAAGTCCGCGAAAAAGCCATGGAGCTCAAGAAGAAATCCGAGGAGTACCATGAGAAGGTTGTTTCCCTCTCAGAGGAGGCCCAGGAATACCATGAAAAGATGCTGGAGTACTTCAAGAAAACCGATGAGATCCGTAAGGAAGCCGATGAAGCCCATGAAAAATTCCTGGAATTCCGCAGGATGGCCTCAGAGAAGCATGAAGAATTCAAATCAACCCTGGGTGAGATAAAACAGATAAATGAAAGGATCAACGCCCTCAGGTCCAGGTCACGGAATGTTAAAAGAAGGGCTGACAGGGAAAAGAACCTTGAGGAAAAGGAGAAGGCTAAGGAGATATACGAAAAATTCAAAGAGGGTAAAAAACTCTCAAAGGAGGAACTTCTTCTTCTCCAGAAGCACAGGATCGTTTAGGGGTCTCCGATGTCATGCGATAATTCCTCAGATAAAGAAGGAAAGGACAGCGGGTCTTCATCTGATGAGAAAATAGAAGAGTGCTTCATATGCCATAAAAAATTCAACATAAACGCCGATGATTCAAGCCACTACCACTATGGAAAGTATCCCATGTGCAGCTACTGCAGTGACTTCTATGGATTCTACCGGTGAAGGTGTCTGAGTGGTACGATGCACGAAGTCATAATATGTGAGAAGCCGAAATCATCTGAAAAAATCGCCAGGGCTCTTTTTCCGGATGCTGAACGCAAAAAACATGGAAAGGTATCCTACTGGGAATATGAGGGTGATGGTAAAAGGGTGACGGTGGTGTCTGCGGTGGGACACCTTTACTCCCTTAAACCTGAAAACCCCCGTGCTGAACATTTTTTTGACCTTGAATGGGTGCCCATCCATGAGATTGATAAAAAGAAGGCCTACGTCAGGGACTACCTTAACGTAATCAAAAAATTCGCTTCTGACGCTGACCGCTACATCCATGCCTGCGATTACGATATAGAAGGGACCCTTATCGGTTTCAACGCCCTTAAATATGGATGTGGTGATGAAGCCCTTGAAAGGGCCAGGAGGATGAAGTTCTCAACCCTCACCAGGGACGAGATAAGGGAGGCCTATGAGAACCCCATTGAAATCGACTACAGACAGGTTGACAGCGGTGCTGCCAGGCACATACTTGACTTCATCTTTGGGGTGAACATATCAAGGTCCCTTATGAAGTCAGTTAAGGAGGCCACCGATAGATTCATAAAGCTCTCGGCAGGGAGGGTGCAGACACCGACCCTTGCAATACTCGTTGAAAGGGAAAAGGAGATAAGGGAGTTTGAACCCGTCCCCTACTGGATTATAAAGGCCCTCCTTGAGCCTGACCTGGTTGCGGAAAGCAGCAGGGGCAGGATATTCCAGAAGGAAACCGTCAAAGAGATCCTTGAAAAGTGCAGGGGCGCCGATGCATCGGTAAAAAGTGTGAGGATAAAGGAGACCATCAGGAAGCCCCCGGTTCCATTCGACCTTGGTACACTGCAGTCTGAGGCCTACCGTGCATTTGGTTTCAGCCCCAAGAAGACCCAGACCATAGCCCAGAACCTCTACACCGAGGGTTACACGTCCTATCCGCGAACATCCTCCCAGAAACTCCCTGAAAGTATAGGTTACGATAAAATACTCGGTGAACTCTCAAAGAACTCTGAATTCAAGAAACATATTGATAAACTTAAAAGACCCCTCAAACCCCATGAGGGTAAAAAGGAGGATGAAGCACACCCTGCAATTCACCCCACAGGAGTCATCCCCACCAAACTCTCAAAGGATGATAAGAGGATATATGACCTCATTGTCCACCGTTTCATAAGTGTATTTGGAGATGACGCCATCCTCGAGACCATGAAGACCGAACTTGAAATTGAAGATGAAAAATTCACCTTTTCAAGGAGGAGGGTCAGCAGACGGGGCTGGATGAGCAGTTACCCCTACACAAAAATAGAGGACGACGTCTTCCCCGACTTGAAGGAGGGCGACATCATAAATGTCAGGGAGATTGTTGCAGAGGAGAAGAAGACAAAACCTCCTGCCAGGTACAATGAGGCTTCACTGATAAGGGAACTTGAGAAGAGGGGTCTCGGTACAAAGTCAACCCGTGCAGATATAATAGCCAAGCTCTATGATCGTAAGTACATTGAGGGTCGCAAGATACATGTAAGCCCCCTCGGTGAGAACCTCATAGACACCCTAACAAAGTACTGTGAAAAGATCACGAACGAGGAACTGACAAGGCAGTTTGAAAGGGAACTTGAGGAGATCATGAGGGGGGGTGTGACCCGTGACAGGGTCATTGAGGAGGCTATTGAAGAGGTTAAATCCATACTCAAGGATATAGACCGTAACATGAAGGAAATTGGAAGGGACCTCTACAGGGCCTACCAGGACAGCCGCGTTGTGGGTGAATGCCCTGAATGCAGTAAGAACCTTGTTATAAAATATTCCCCGAAAAACAAGAGCACCTTTGTGGGGTGTTCAGGCTACCCCGACTGCAGGGTCGTATATTCACTCCCCAGGGGTGCAAGTATACTTAAAACTCCATGCGAGAAATGTGGCCTGCCGATGATATCCTTCGGGAAGCCGCGGCAGAGGGCCTGTCTGAATCCTAAATGCGGTAAAAAGGAAATTAAAGGCGAAGAAATCGTTGGAAAGTGCCCTGAATGCGGATCCGACCTCATAAAACGCTCGGGTCGTTACGGAGAATTTGTGGGTTGTAAGGGATTTCCAAAGTGCCGCTTCACCTGCTCGGTTGATGACTGCCCTGACACTGACTAAAGGTCAAAGTTTATATGCTCCCATCCTTGAAATATACTACACCTTAAATGAGTAAAATTTATTACCATACGAGAGGCGGTGAAATTGGATATCAGAAATGTGCTTGAAAAACTGAAGCCGGTCCTGATCATCATTGCCCTCTTTGCCCTTGCATTCTATATAAGGGCTGAGGCGGTTAACCTCGGGGGAGTCCCCTCTGATGGCAAGGACTTCTACACCGGTCCTGATGGTCTGCCCTACTTCAGTGAGATGGACTCCTACTACAACTACAGGCTCACCATGAATTATATTAACAGGGGAATACTCGGGGACACACTTGTAAACGGCAGGGCTTATGACCTGCACTCATATTATCCTCCCGGAAGACCCGTTGACTATCCCCCCCTCATAGTCTACACCACCGCAGCAGCATACCGGCTGCTTAACCTCTTTGGGGATTTCAGCCTCAGGGAGGTGGCCTTCTGGATAGGGGCATTTATAGGGTCCCTCTGTGTTATTCCAGCCTACCTCTTTGTGAGGAGGGTGACCAATGATTACGGTGGAATCGCTGCAGGGATAATTGTGGGTTTAATCCCCACCTACGTTGCACACACCTATGCAGGTTTCTTTGACACCGACATGTTCAACATCGTTCTGCCACTGCTGGTATTCTGGTTCTTCACCGAGAGCATCCTGGCCACTGACATCAAGAAGAAGACAGCCTATGCCATTGCATCGGCCCTCACCATACTGGTATTCTCAGCTGCATGGGTGGGTTACATATTCTACCTTGCTGTGCTGGTTGCCTTCGTTGCAATCTATCTCCTGATCTCAAGGTACATCCTTAGGGAAAAACCGGTTGAGGGTTACACTGGAAAACTTGAATGGCTGACACATCAGAGGGAACTCTTCCCGCTCGTAGTCCTCTTACTGACTGGAGGAATCCTCATCGGAGTGTTTGGAGGGTTTTCAAACCTTGCAGGTGCCATCACAGGTCTTTTCAGCGCCACCCAGATACAGGCAACCGCCCAGACAACCGCATACCCCAATGTATACGTGTCTGTATCAGAGCTCCAGGTGCCCCAGTTCATAGCAGGTGGTAAGAGCGGCCTCATGCCAGGGCAGGGCACGGTTGTCGGTGGTGTTGGTGGAATCATGGTATTCATTGCAGGCCTCCTGGGTGTGGCCTCCCTCCTCTGGAAGTACAGGAGCCCCGAAAGGGTACCTGAAAAGACCGGAGGCAGCGGGCTGAAGGCAGGTAAGAAAAGCAAATTCATGAAACCCCTGAAAAACCAGGGGGTGTCAGATGAAGAGAAAAGGCACAGATACCTCCTTTACGCAGTCCTTATGGCTGTCTGGCTTATAATGTCAGGTTATGCCGTTACCAAGGGTTCAAGGTTCATACCCACCTTTGCTGTGCCCCTTGGCCTTTCAGCAGGGATATTCACTGGCTTCCTTGTTGAATACCTCAGGGACAGTGTGAAGACAACCACATCGGTTGCCCTTGTGGCATTCATAGCCGCAGTTGTCATTGCACTTCCCTTCAGTGTTTCTGTGGCGATTAAACTCCTTGCAGGGGTCATCGGGGTTGGCCTTGTCTACTCCCTCAGGAAGCCAGAGATAAGGGCCCCCATCATGATGATCCTTGTAACCCTTGCTGTTGTTGCTCCAACAGTGAGCGGTGCCCATTCAATGACATCCTCAGTGGTCCCGGGTACAGACGACGGGATGTGGAACTCAATGCAATGGATCAAAAAGAACACCAGCAGTGAAACTGTTGTAATGTCATGGTGGGACTTCGGACACCTCTTTGCCGTCGCTGCAGACCGACCCGTGACCTTTGACGGAGGATCGCAGAACACTCCCAGGGCATACTGGATAGGTAAGGCCCTTACAACGAGCAATGAAACCCTTTCACTGGGCATACTCAGGATGCTATCATCAAGTGGCGACCTTGCCTATGAGACCCTTGATAACTACACCAATGACAGTGGAAAAACCGCAGAGATCCTGACAGCCACCCTTGGAGTCCCACGGGATGAGGCGAAGAACGTTATGGTTTCACGCTATGGCCTCACAGAGGCCCAGGCAGAAAAGGTGCTTGAGTACTCCCACCCATCAAAGCCAAAACCCTTTGTGCTGGTATTAAGTTCAGATATGCTCGGGAAGGCCCCATGGTGGACCTACTTTGGAACATGGGACTTTGAGAAGAAAACAGGGTCAAGGTACGGATACTATCCCTCACTGGGAAGTTCAAAGCCTGAGGTGGTGAACAATACAACGGTCATACAGACAGTTAACACCGCAGTTGATGACGCCCTTGTAGGTACCATAATAGAGAAAAGGGACAACACAACCAATGCAACGATAGCAATAGGCAACAACAGGACAGTCCAGAGGATCAAACCGCACAAGCTGGTTATAATTGAGGGTAACCTCCTTGTCAGGGATGAGGTGGTTGACAGCAATGCACAGTTAAGCCTGATAGTCCTTGGAAGCAACAACCAGTACACGACCGTGATAATGAACCGGGAACTGGAAGACTCCATCTTCACAAAGCTGTTCCTTCTTGGTGGGTTCAACCAGACATCCTTCAGGTTCCTGCACCAGGAGCCTGGTGTGCTGCTATGGACAGCAGCATAAACCCTATTTTTTTTATTAAGGGAATCTGATCTAACAGGTCACAAAACAAACAAGATTCTTATCCTGTTCTAACAACTGACTCAAATAAAAGCCCATCTAACTCTATTACAAAAAATAGTAAACCATCAACTGCCAGAATGATTAATGAAGTAGTTCATCTGCTGAAGGTGGTCCGTTAAAGTGGGTTAATGGTTTCAGTAGCGCCTGGCCATCTTTGCCTTCAGTATGTCTGTTGCGCTGATCACCCCTGTGATTTCATCATCCTCTTCAACAAGGAGTCGCCAGACAACATTCTTAACCATCTTTTCAGCGGCTTCCTTTATGGTTGCCCTAGGGGAGATCGTCACAAGATCCCTCTCCATGACCTCCCATACCTTAACCTCTGCAAGATCATCACCCTCAGCAATGGCCTCAAGCACATCCCATGTGGTCACAATACCAACCCTGGCGCCGTCCTTAACAACAACCGAGCTGCCCTTCCCGTTCTCAACATAGTTCCTTAGAACATCCTCCAGGCTAGCATTTATATCCAGAGTATCAACATCTGTAACCATAACATCCTCAACCCTCATAAAATCACCTTGATATATTATGAAGTTTATTCTATAAAAATGTCGGGGAAAAATATTTAACAGGGACAGTAGAAAACACTAAATGATTATGCTGATTCTTCTCTCACTTCAACAATGTTCATGTGAGTCCTATGGATATCGAAGAGAAAATTAAAAAAATAGAAGAGGAAATACAGAAAACACCGTACAACAAGGCCACCGCACACCATATAGGTAAGTTGAAGGCGAAAATTTCGCGTTTAAGGGAGGAGGCCCTTCAGAGGAGGACTTCATCTGGAAAGGGGAGGGGTTTCCACATTAAAAAGTCAGGGGACTCCACGGTCGTTCTTATAGGTTTCCCCTCAGTAGGTAAATCCACCCTCCTCAATGAACTCACAAATGCAGAGTCAAAGGTCGGTGAGTATCAGTTCACAACCCTTGAAATAGTGCCCGGCGTCATGGAATACAGGGGTGCCCAGATACAGATATTTGACATACCAGGGATAATAACCGGGGCCTCCCGTGGAAGGGGCAGGGGCCGTGAAATTTTATCAGTCGCCAGGAGCGCCGACCTCATAGTCATCGTACTTGATGTCTTCAACACAGAGCACATGGACATAATAATGAGGGAACTGCGGGATGTTGGTATAAGGCCCGATGAAACCCCGCCCGATGTGACCGTGAAAAGAAGGAAGCTGGGAGGGGTGAAACTATCCTCCACAGTGGAACTCACACACCTTGATGAAAGGATCATAAGATCCGTCCTCAATGAGTACGGTATACATAACGCCGATGTCCTCATCAGGGAGGACATAACGGTTGATCAGTTCATAGATGTGCTGGAGGCAAACAGGGTCTATATACCCACCCTGAAGGTCATAAACAAGATTGACCTTGTGGATGAATCCTACCTTGAGGAGATAAGGAAAAGGTTCCCCAATGCCCTGTTCATATCTGCAGACAAGCACCTTAACATTGATAAACTGAAGGATGAAATATTCGACAGACTTGGACTGATAAGGATATACATGAAACCCCAGGGAGAGAAGGCTGATTATGATGAACCCCTGATTGTGAAGGAGGGCTCCACCGTTGCCGATGTGTGTCAGAAGCTCCACCGGGACTTCCTGCGCAAGTTCAGACATGCCCGGGTCTGGGGTAGTTCGGTCAAGTTTGACGGTCAGAAGGTTGGACTCGACCATGTCCTCAGGGATGAGGATGTGCTGAGAATCATAATAAAAAAATAGTGGCCTGAGACTTGTGAAGAAATAATGAGTCCTAAATTCAGAAAAAATGTTATCACTGATAAAAATAATAAAGATTGCAAACCCGATTGCTGAAAGATCATGGAATACTTGAAGATAACGGTGTTAAAATGAAGCTGGATGATATAAAAATTTCAAGAGCCATTGTGGAAGGATACATGGAGGAACTCCTCGACTACCTTGATATGGATGTTGCCATCGGCGGTGGGGGTCCATCAGGGCTAACCGCAGGTTACTACCTTGCAGAGGCAGGGCTGAAGGTTGCGCTCTTCGAAAGGAAGCTCTCCATCGGCGGGGGGATGTGGGGCGGCGGTATGATGTTCAACAAGATCGTTGTCCAGGATGATGGTAAGGAGATCCTTGATGAATTCGGTGTCAGAACAGAACCCTACGATGAGGGATACCATGTTGCCGACTCCGTGGAGGCAACCGCAACCCTCTGCTCAAGGGCATGCAAGGCAGGCCTCAAAATATTCAATCTCATGAGCATAGAGGATGTCATGATCCGCGATGAGGGTATAACAGGCCTCGTCCTTAACTGGAGCTCGGTTGAAATGGCAGGCCTCCATGTTGACCCCCTCACAGTGAGGGCGAATGCCGTGATAGATGCAACCGGCCATGACTGTGAAATAGTCAGGGTTGTTGAACGAAAGATCGGGCCCCAGCTCAACACCCCCGATGGGAGGATACAGGGAGAGAGGTCAATGTGGGCCGATGCCGGTGAAGCAGCCCTCATAGAGAACACCAGGGAAGTTTACCCCAACCTCTATGTTGCAGGGATGGCCAGTAACGCTGTCTACGGTGCTCCGAGGATGGGGCCCATCTTCGGGGGCATGCTTGTCTCAGGTAAAAGGGTTGCGGATATGATAATTGAAAGGCTCAAATAATGTCACTTATCTGCATCACAGGCACTCCCGGGGTGGGTAAAACCACCATTAGCGGACTCCTCAGGGAAAGGGGATTCAGTGTAGTATCAGTTAATGAAATCGCAGAAAGGGAGGGGCTGTTCCTTGGACGTGACCCCCTGAGGGGCTACCTTGAAGTGGACATTGAGGGTCTCTGCCGGTCTGTTGAAAGGTATCTGACAGGAAAGGCTGTGCTGGAAGGTCACCTCTCCCATTTCTGCAGGAAATGCGATGCAGTGATTGTACTGAGGCTTGACCCTGAGGTCCTCAGGGAGAGGCTTCTCATGAGGGGTTACCCTGAGGATAAGGTGCAGGAGAACCTTGAGGCCGAAGCACTGGATGTGTGTACCGTTGAAGCCCATGAAATTCACGGTGAAAGAGTAAGGGAAGTTGATACGACTGGTAAAACACCTGAAGAGGTTGCGGACATCATCATGGACATCCTTGATGGTGATGAAGGCTACGCCCCGGGTGATGTTGATTTTTCAGACTGGCTTATGGGTTGATGGAAAAGCTTTTTAAAGATGGAAACACAAACCAGTTATAATATTCTTCTTGTGCTTAAGTTAGTGGCTCAACCTTAATGTGCAAGATATGGATGTTCTATTCCGTTATGAGGGACTGACCTTGAGAAGGGGAAAAAGACCAGGATGGATGCTGAAGATAGGTAAAGAGAGAATAGACATCCTCTTCAGGATGGCCGAGGATGAATTCCAGGCCAACCCTCAAAGGTCACATCGTTACACTGAAATCGCAAGGAACATATCAAAGAAGTACAGGATAAGGATGCCCCGGAAGTGGAGGAGGAGGTTCTGTAAGAAGTGTTACAGGTTCCTCAGGCCAGGGGCCAACTGCACTGTGCGTGTTACAGGGGGAAGGGTTATTTTTAGGTGCCTCGAGTGCGGCCATATAATGAGGCTCCCCTATACAGAGGAAAAAAAGGAGAAAAGGAGAAATAAAATTGAGTCTTACACCAACAAAAAAGGAACTGATGAACAGATCCCTGTCAGCACTCACAATAAATGTGGGGAAAGCAGGGGTGAGCGAAAGCCTTATTGAAGAGATTAGAAGACAGCTGAAGGCTAAAGAACTGATAAAGGTAAGATTTGCCAGGACGGTTGCCTCTGAAAAAGAAAGTTATATTACCGAGATTGTTGAAAAAACAAATTCTAAGCTCATAGATTTAAGAGGAAATGTGGCAATAATTTTCAAAAAAAGATCTTAGGAGGATAAATATGACTACAGTTTATGATGTGCCAGCAGATCTGCTTATAAACCAGGTTGCAGAGGACCTGAAAAAGGAAGGTAAGGTTAAGTCCCCTGAATGGGTTAACTTTGTTAAAACAGGTGTTCACAAGGAAAGAAGACCTGAAAACCCAGACTGGTGGTATGTAAGGGCAGCCGCCCTCCTCAGAAGAGTTTACATTGATGGTCCTGTGGGTGTTAACAGTCTCAGGACACATTATGGTGGTAAGAAGGACAGGGGTTCACGTCCTGAGAAATTCAGAAGGGGAAGCGGTGCAATAATAAGAAGAGCCCTTCAGCAGCTTGAGGAATCAGGCTTCATAAAAAAGGAAGATGGTGGAAGAGTTATAACCCCTGAAGGTCAGTCATTCCTTGACAGGGCTGCTGAAAAGGTTAAGAAAGAAGTTGAAGGACTTGAGAAATACTGATAGAAACTGTGGGCCTGGGAGGTTTTTAATTGACAGACCTCGAAGAGATACGTCGTAAAAAGATGCTGGAACTCCAGCAGAGGGCTCAGCAGCAGAATATGGAGGCTGAAGCTCAGAGAGAGATGCGTCAGCAGTTTGAAATGCAGAAGAAGCAGATACTGATGCAGATACTCACACCTGAAGCCCGCAGCCGCCTGGCCAACCTCAGACTTACAAGGCCCGAATTCGTTGAACAGATAGAACTCCAGCTGATACAGCTGGCCCAGATGGGGCGTGTGAGGTCAAAGATTACCGATGAACAGCTGAAGGAGCTGCTGAAGAAAGTCACCGGCAAAAAGAGGGAAATAAAGATCAGCAGAGTATGATCTGATAAAATGAATGCCTGCGTACTCTACAGTGGAGGTAAAGACAGTTCCCTGATGGCTGTGATGCTTCAAAGGATGGGTATCCGCCCCGAACTCGTAACAGCAAACTTTGGAGTTCATGAATCATGGAAACCCGCCCTGAAATCTGCAGAATCCCTTGGATTTCCCCACCGCGTCCTGAGACTCGACGGTGAAGTCCTTGAAGATGCAGCCAAGACAGTGATCCATGATGGATTCCCCAATAACGGCATAAACATGATACACCGCGCGGTGATTGAAGCTGTGGCGGATGAGTATGATATAGTTGCTGACGGCACACGACGTGACGATAGAACCCCCAAGCTCAGCAGGGATGAAATAAGAAGTCTTGAAGACCGTAAAGGTGTTGAATACATAAACCTTAATGGTCTGGGTTATAAAACCATCAACAGACTCTCATCCATGCTCTTTACTCTGAAAAAGGAGGAGAGCAGCATTGATAACAGCTCCGATTACGAGGTTGAGATCAGATGCCTCATGGATGAGATGGGCTATGAATCAGGATCATTCTTCCCAGTTCACTTCCAGACCCGGGTAACCGGGTGGAGACAATCACAATCAGGAGGATGCTGAATGAGTAGAAATAAACATGTTGCTAGGAAACTTAGAATGGCGAAGGCTAACAGGCAGAACCGGAGGGTGCCTGCCTGGGTGATGGTTAAAACCAACTACAAGGTTAGAAGCCATCCAAAGATGAGACACTGGAGAAGGACAAAACTGAAAGTTTAGGAGGACTTTTCATGGAAAGAATCTACACTATACCGCTCAGAAAGGCAAAGAATGTTCCAAGGACAATCAGGGCACCCAAGGCAGTTAAGATTGTCCGTGAATTCCTCATGAAGCATATGAAGGCAGAGACCGTCAGGCTTGACGCTTCAATCAACGAGAAGTTATGGGAGAGGGGAATCCAGAAGATTCCTCCAAAGATAAAGGTAAAGGCCGTTAAGGATGAAGACGGTGTCGTTGAAGCCACACTCGAAGAATAAAAATGATGGTGGATTATGATTAGAAGGATCAACCTCAGCGGAAATCCTAATCTGGGAGTTTACATATCTGTAACCGATAGCGTTGCCCTGGTACCTCAGAATACCCCTGAAAAATTCGAGGATGCCCTCAGGGAAGCCCTTGATGTCGAGGTTCTCAGGGCATCCATCAGCGGAAGCAGCCTCAACGGTGCCCTTTCAGTGGGAAATTCAAATGGATTCATAGTCTCAAATCAGACCATGGACAGGGAAATCGAAGCCCTTGCAGGTGCCGGGCTTGAAGTTATGAGGATTCCTGACAGGTTCACTGCCGTCGGGAACCTTGTACTGGCCAATGACAACGGTGCAGTTGTAAGTCCGCTCCTCTCAGAGGATTCAGTTGACGTCATAAGGAAGGTGCTGGAGGTTGATGTTGAAGTATCCACAGTCGCAGGCCTCAATATCATAGGATCAGTTGGGGCTGCCACAAACCGTGGCGCGCTGCTCCATCCCCATGTTTCCAAGGAGGAGATGGAGATCATAGAGGGTGCTCTTGACGTTTCTGCAGATGTAGGCACCGTTAACCATGGAGTTACACTTGTGGGTGCATGTTCAGCGGCGAATTCAAACGGAGTCCTTGTGGGTGAAGAAACCACAGGACCTGAACTTGCAAGAATAGAAGAAGCTTTAGGTTTTCTTGAGGGATGAAAATGAAGACAAAGATATTTAGAGTTAAAGGAAAGTTTCTGATGGGTGAAAAGCTACAGCCCTTCACAAAGGAACTCAAGGCCATAAAGGAAGAGGAAATCTATGAAAAACTCTACTCAGAGTTCGGAAGCAAGCACAGAGTTCCAAGAAGCAAGGTTAAAATTGAGAAGATAGAGGAAATATCCCCTGAAGACGTCCAGGATCCCGTTGTCAAGGCGCTGGTCCAGAGGTGATCCCATGGAAGACCAGCAGAAGCTTGAGGAGATAGTGAACCAGCTCAACATATACCAGAGCCAGGCGGAGCTCATCCAGCAGCAGATGGAGACCGTCAGGGCGACCATAAGCGAACTGGAGATCCTTGAGAAGACCATCAATGATATCCAGGGAAAGGATGGCTCTGAGACTCTTGTTCCGGTCGGGGCCGGTTCATTCATCAGCGCTGAATTAAAGGACACCCAGAACATAGTTATGAGCGTTGGTGCAGGGGTTGCCATAAAGAAAAGTGTTGATGAGGCCTTGAAGACAGTTGAAAATGAAAAAAAGGAACTTGAGGCAACCCTTCAGAAGATGGGTGAGAATCTGCGCAAGATAACAGAAATCATGATGAAGCTATCTCCTCAGGCCGAGGAACTCCTTAAAAAGGTAAGGGGAAGTGAAGGGTAAGTGTTTGAATCTCTGAAGGAAAAATTCAGCAAAACCGTTGGCAAGATCACTGAAAAGGTCTCATCAAAGGATAAACCTGAAGAGGTTGCTGAAACAGGAAAGACTGTAGATGAAGCCGAGACCATAACCTCTGAGGAAAAGTCTGAAACTCCTGAAGCTGAGACCAAGGCTCCTGAAAAAACAGAAGCCCCTACTGAACCCGTAGAAGAGGAATCTGCTTCTGAAGAAGAGGGTGGTTCAGGCATATTTTCATTTTTCAGGGAAAAGAAGATATCCGAGAAGGATATTGAAGATGTTCTCTGGGAACTTGAGATGGCGCTCCTTGAAAGTGATGTTGCCCTTGATGTGGCTGAAAAGATCACCTCAGACCTCCGGGAGGAGCTAGTTGGTAAAAAGGTGAAAAGGAGCACCGAGATATCCGAGTACACCCTTGAAGCACTTAAAGGTGCCGTGTCCGATGTCCTCAGTGTCGAAGGTAAGGACCTTGATGAGTTAATTGAAACCAGAAAACCCCTTGTTATAATGTTTGTGGGGATAAATGGAACCGGTAAAACAACCACCATTGCAAAGGTTGCTAATTATTTCCTTAAAAGGGGACTTACACCTGTAATAGCAGCCGCCGATACCTTCCGTGCAGGCGCCATAGAACAGATATCCCACCACGCAGATAAACTGGGTATCAGGATAATAAGCCATCAGAAGGGTGCTGATCCGGCTGCAGTCGCCTTTGATGCCGTTTCACATGCAAAGGCACAGGGAAAGGATGTTGTCCTTATAGACACTGCAGGGCGGATGCAGACCAACATTAACCTCATGGATGAAATGGCCAAGATAAAGAGGGTTGTCAAACCGGACCTCATAGTATTCGTGGGTGATGCCCTCACAGGTAACGATGCTGTTGAGCAGGCCATGAAGTTCAATGAAGCTGTCGGTATAGATGCCGTGATACTTACAAAGGCCGATGCCGATGCCCGTGGAGGCGCGGCCCTCTCCATAGGATACATGATCGAGAAACCAATAATATTCCTAGGGACAGGTCAGGGATATGATGACCTCATGGAATTCAGACCTGAATGGATGGTTAACCAGTTATTCACGTAACCAGCTAAGACATGCACATGCCCTGCAATTTCATGAAAAGATTTTTATAAGCCTTTATTCTTACCTTCATCCATAGCGGGTTGATGAATGTCTGCCAAGATACTCCTTGTTGAAGACGAGGCAATAACAGCAATGGACCTCCAGAGAAAACTCGAGTTCTGGGGTTACACTGTTGTTGGAACTGCACATGACGGTCCCTCCGCCATTGAACTTGCAAGGGAACATGAACCGGACCTTATCCTAATGGACATAGTCCTCAAGGGGGACATTGACGGTGTTGAAGTTGCAGAGAGGATAAGAGACCTTGAAGTGCCGGTAGTCTTCATCTCAGCCCATTCAGAGGAGACCACCATGAGGAGGGCCGGGAATACATCGCCCTACGGTTATCTGATAAAACCCTTCGATGAGAAGGAACTCGTTTTTACCATTGAAATGGCCATCCACAGACACAGAAGTGACCGACAGGTTAAAAAGCTCAACCGGGCCCTTAGAATGCTCAGTGACTGCAACCAGGCAATAGTCAGGATAAAGGATGCTGATGAACTTTTAAATGAGATATGCAGGATCATTGTTGAGGTTGGCGGCTACAGGATGGCCTGGATAGGTCTGGCGGAGCATGATGAAGAAAAATCAGTGCATCCCATTGCAGAATACGGATTCCATGAGGGCTACCTGGACTCAATAAGGGTCAGCTGGGGTGATGATGAGTACGGTGCCGGTCCGGTAGGCGGATCCATTAGAAGATCAGAACCAGTCATCATTAGGAACACTGAGGATGATCCCAGGTTCAATCCCTGGAGGGATAAAGCTGTTGAGATGGGTTTCCTCTCAGTTATCGGTCTTCCACTCACCGTCAGCGGTGAAACCATTGCATCACTGGCAGTGTACTCCAGGGAAAGGGATGCCTTCGATGAGGAGGAAGTTGAGCTCCTGATGGAACTAGCTGGAGACATCTCATTCTACCTTGAATCAAAGAAGGAGATGGAAAGACTGGAAAATATCAGGGAATACTCTCCGGTAGGCATTTTAACCCTAAAGATGGATGAGGAACCCGTCATCATGGACATCAACATGGAAGCACGCCGGATGCTCCTGGATGAGGAACCCGTAGGAAAGAAACTGAGGGATGTAACCCATTTCATGAAAAAGGAGGTTTCAGAGATTTGCAACCTGGAGGATGGTACAGTGCATGATATGGACTGCGTTGAATATTCTGATGGAAAATCAACCAGATTCCTGAGCATCCGGGCTGTGCGGAGCGGTGATACCGTTTCAGTCTTTTTAAATGATATCACTGAATGCATCATGACCCGTAAGAGGCTTGAGGAATGTGAAGGTAGACTGAATTAGCCTTAAAAGATCTAATCCCCATCCTCAGATCACTGGAAGGAAGAAGCTGTGTTATATAACTCCTGTTGCATCAGTTTCATGAAAAAAGAAGAAGTTTTTACTGATCCCTGTCACAGAGAAGAACTCCACCTACACCCACATCTTCAGGGGGCATCTCCCTTATCAGTACCGTTATGGTTGACTCGGGAAGTTCCAGAACCTCACCTGAAACCCTGGTTATTCTCTTAACAAGTTCTCTCTTCTTTTCCTCCGTGATCTCGTTGCAGTATATCTGGATAACAGGCATTTCATCACCAAGATTATATTCTCTCCCTGTTTATATAAATCATTGAGTTATGTCTGAACCTTCAAGGATAGAAGTGAGTGAGGCGATGATCATGATGATCGGTGAAGATGGATTGAAGAAACTTTTCCCGGATTTCAGGGAACTTGTGCAGCCAGCAGGGATCGACCTGAGGGTTGATGAAGTTTACAGGCAGGCAGGGCCAGGGTCACTGATTGATGATAATAAGGAACTTCCTGAACTTGAAAGGCTTGAACCGCCAGTCTACCGGTTACAGCCAGGCACAGCCTACCTTGTAAGTGTCGACAGGAGGATAGAGATACCACGGGGGTATGCGATGCTCTACCTTCCAAGATCAACCCTTCTTCGATCCTTTGTATCCGTGCACACGGCCCTGGGGGATCCGGGTTTCAGGGGCACCCTCAGGTTCCTTGTCCATAACTATGGGAGCTATGAGTACACCCTCAAGAGGGGTGAAAGGATAGCCCAGGCGGTCGTATTCAGGGTTGATGGTTCGGGTGAGTACTCGGGAAGCTACCAGGAGGATTAGGCGGATAAGCCCCTGATAGTCGGCAGAGTGATGGTAGTCGGGCAGCTGCCATGGGGACCATGGCCTCAGAAACCCTGAAGGCCAGAAAAGTAATGGGGGTATCAGAGATGATCCATGGTGGTCTGATGGACGCTGCACTGGCTCACCAGACCCTTCCCTGAAGAATCAGTTGATGGGAGCTACCTGTGCCCCCTGCGATTCTTCCTACGAGGCAACCCCCTGAAGATTCCCTCTCTTAAAGGGGGTTTTCAAGCATGTCAACCGATTCAGGATTTGAAAGTGTGCTGGTATCCCCGGGGTCCTCACCCCTAACCTTCGCCTTTATAACCCTCCTCATTATCTTTCCGGACCTTGTCTTTGGAAGGTCATCAACAAATCCTATGTAGCTTGGACTTGCAATGGGGCCTATCTCCCTTCTTACATGCTCACGGAGTATCCCCTTAAGCCTGGGTGATGGTTCAGCATTATCCATCAGAACGACGAAGGCCGCTATCTCCTCACCCTTCAGGATGTCTGGTTTTCCCACAACCGCGGCCTCGGCAACCTTTGGGTGGCTTACAAGGGCTGATTCAACCTCCGCGGTGCTTATCCTGTGGCCGGCCACGTTAAGGACATCATCCTCCCTTCCCTGTATCCAGAAGTATCCGTCCTCATCGATCCTTGCAACATCACCGCTCAGGTATATTCCCGGGAATGTGCTCCAGTATGCCTCAAGGTACCTATCAGGGTCCTGAAGAGCGTCCTGAACATTGCAGGCCATGGAGTCCTTATCACCAGGTGCCCTCCCCTGCCCCTGATGCTTTCACCATCATCATCAACCACATCAGCAACAACCGTCGGGAAGGGCTTCCCTGCAGACCCTGGTTTAAGGGGTGTTACAGGGAGGGGCGTTATCATGTGCATCCCTGTCTCTGTCTGCCACCAGGTATCCATTATCGGGCACCTGCTGCCCCCTATGGTCCGATAGTACCACATCCATGCCTCGGGGTTTATCGGTTCCCCCACGGATCCAAGTATGCGGAGGGTGCTGAGATCGTACTTCTCAGGCCACTTCTCCCCGTACTTCATGAAAAGGCGGATGGTTGTGGGGGCCGTGTAGAAGAGTGTCACACCGTACCTTTCAATCATACTCCATATCCTTCCAGGGTCAGGGTAATCCGGGGCTCCCTCATAGATTATGGATGTTGCTCCCGCCATGAGTGGGGCGTATACGATGTAGCTGTGTCCGGTTATCCAGCCAATATCTGCAGCACACCACCATATATCCTCATCCTTCACATCAAAAACAAACCTGTAGGTGGCATTAACACCCACTGCATAGCCCCCTGGGTGTGGAGGACTCCCTTTGGCTTTCCTGTTGTGCCTGAAGTGTAGAGTATGAAGAGGGGATCCTCGGAGTCAAGTTCCTCACAGGCAAGTTCATAATCCATTCCTTCAAGGGCATCATCCCAGTAGATGTCCCTGCCCTCCTTCATGTTCACTTCCTCACCCAGGTGATCCACAACTATAACCTTCTCGATGGATGGGATATCGTCAACCACCATGTCCAGGGTTTCCTTGAGTTTGATGATCTTTCCGCGTCTGTAGAATGCGTCTGCAGTAATTGCAACCCTGGCCTCAGCATCCATGGCCCTTTCCTTGAAGGCCTTTGCCCAGAATCCGCTGAAGACGACGCTGTGGACGGCGCCTATGCGGGCGCAGGCAAGCATCGCCACCGGGAGCTCCGGTATCATCGGGAGGTATATGCTGACCCTGTCCCCCTTCTCAACACCCATGGCCCTCAGGGCCCCTGCAAGCCTGTTAACTTCCCTGTAAAGGTCATAGTAGGTGAGTTTCCTTATCCTTCCATCCTCCCCTTCCCATATGTAGGCCAGCCTGTTTTTAACCGGCCCCCTAACATGTCTGTCAAGTGCATTGAAGGTTATGTTGAATTTTCCATCCAGGAACCACCCTGCATGTGGAGGGTCCCATTCAAGGACCTTCCTGTATGGCTGGAACCATTCAAGTTCAGAGGCCATCTCATCCCAGAACCATTCAGGGTTGGCCTCTGCTCTTCTGAGGAGTTCATCATAGTCTTCAATACCCCTCTCATCCATTCATAGTTTAATGTTGCTTTTCTCTGCAAGTTCCCTGTCTGGATTGAAAATTCTTTCCTCCCTTAGAAGAGAATCCAGCTGTCCCGTCATAATAAACCCCCGCTCTGTTTTAATATATATTTCATGATTTAAATAGGTGGGAGTAGAACTATCATTATTGAAAGGTCCCGCAGATGATCGTATGAAAAGCTGTGCAGAGAAGATTGTTAGGATCCTTGAAGAGGCCGGTTTCAGACATGTTTTCGGACACCCGGGTGAACAGATACTGCCCATTTATGATGCTCTCAGGAAATCAGACATCCAGCACGTTCTGATGAGGCATGAGCAGGGTGCGGTTCATGCAGCTGATGGCTATGCCAGGGCATCCGGAGGACCGGGACTCTGTGTGGCCACGGGTGGTCCGGGAGCCCTCAACCTTGTAATGGGTGCTGCGGCTGCAAACATCGACTCGGTCCCGCTCCTGATGATAACAGGAGACCTCCCTGAATCAGGATCAGACCATGGAAGGTTTCAGGAGGTGGATACCTCTGGTGTCTTCGGGCCGGTTACCATGAAGACGACCACGCTATCAGGGGGGGATGAAGCACTATCAGCTGTAATGGATGCCATTGAAACCCTCAAAGGTCGTGGTGGTGTGATCCACATCAACATTCCAAGGGATGTCCTTGAATCAGATGCAGGGAGGGTCAGGAGGCAGCCCATTAAATCCCGCGGGTTCCCTGACCTCAAGGCTGCCCTGAGGCTTCTTAAATCTGCAGAGAGGCCCCTCATCCTCGCGGGGGGAGGGGTTGTCTGGGCCGGGGCATCAGAGGAACTCAGGGCCTTTGCAGGGAAACTCGGAATCCCCGTTGTAACCACCTACAGTGCACGGGGTGTCATCCCTGAGGACCATCCGCTCTGCCTCGGGATGGCGGGGACAAGGGGGACGCCGGCAGGTAACTATGCTGCGGGAAAATGTGATGTTCTCCTTGTGCTCGGTGCGAGGCTATCTGACAGAACCCTTGCAGCCATTGGAAACCCCAGGATAATCCATGTTAACCTGGACAGGGACGTCCTGAGGGGTGATGTCATGCTGGAGATGGATGTCAGGGATTTCCTGAAACAGGACATCCGGCGGACCCCTCCAGTGGAGTGGCTGAGGGAGCTTGAAGCCTGCAGGAATGCCCGGCCGGCCCCATACGAGGAGGAATTCATGGTAGAAGGGGAATTCAGGACCTCCCTTGCTGTAAGGGGAATCCTTGAAGCAGCCCCCGATGCCATAATAGTTAATGATGCTGGCAGCCACACAACCTGGGTGACCCTCTACAGGAAGGTCCTCAGGGAGCGCTCACTTATATTCTCAGGTGGATTCGGACCCATGGGTTATGGTCTTCCTGCTGCAGTGGGGGCGAGCCTTGCCGAGCCCCATGAGGATGTGGTCCTCATAGCAGGTGATGGCGGGTTCCAGATGACCATGCAGGAACTCGGTACCGTGGCTGAACTTGGACTTTCTGTTACAATGTGCATCCTGAACAACAGCCGGCTGGATGTCATAAGGCAGTGGCAGGAGATGAAGTACGGTGAAAGTTACGGTGTTGAACTGAAGAACCCTGACTTCGTGAAACTTGCAGGAGCCTATGGTATAGGTGCCGTGGGTGTTGAAAGCTATGATGACCTCTCAGATTCCCTGGAAATGGCCCTTGCATCCAGAGAACCATTCCTTCTGGATATCAAGGTTGTTGAAGAGGATATACCCCTACCCCACCCCCGGACTCCATGAAGATACAGGGATATAAGCCTCTGCTCCAAGGATTTATAAAGCCGCTTTTATTGAGAAAAAGGGTTATCAGGGAATTCTACTGACATGGAACTAAAAATACACCTGAGAAAAAGTATCAGGAAAAATCCCGCTGCTGACGGAACTAAAATAATACCTCCAGTTAGATTACTGCAATATAAAAAGTAAATGGGGTGTGGTTCAGAGATTCTCAGGAAGGTAGGTGTCTGCAACTGCAGCCACGGCCTCACCCATCTCAACCTCGAATCCAAGTTCCCTCAGGGTCATCTCCAGACCTGAAATGGTGGTTATCAGTTCCCTGTGGGTTATGTTACCCATATGCCCTATCCTGAAGATCTTGCCCTTCAGATGGTCCTGTCCACCTGCAAGCTCAACATGGTACTTGTTCCTCATTGTATCCCTGAGCTCCCCGTCCGTAACCCCTTCAGGGAGTCTTACCGCGGTCACCGTGGTTGATGAAACAGACTCATCAGGGAAGAGTTCAAGGCCAAGTGCCTTTATAGCATTCCTTGTTGCCTCTGCAGCAAGTTTATGCCTCTTTATCCTGTTGTTAAGGCCCTCCTCCATTATAACCTTAAGGGCCTCGTGCATTGCGTAGATGAGTGAAACCGCAGGGGTGTATGGTGTTTCAGGGGGTTCAGCGTCGCCGCTCTTCCTGTACTTTTTAAGGTTCAGGTAATATGTCCTCGGGTTGCTGACTCCTTCAACGGCGCTCCATGCATCGTCACTCAGGGTTATGGCCGCCATACCCGGTGGTGCTGCAAGGCACTTCTGGGAGCCGGTTACACATATGTCTATACCATAACCATCAACGTCAACCTCATCCCCGCCCAGGGATGAAACAGTATCAACAACGTAGAGGGCGTCATAATCTGACATTATCTTCCCTATCTCCTTTATAGGGTTTGCAACACCGGTGGATGTTTCATTGTGGACGACTGTAACTGCCTTTATATCATCGTTCTCTTCGAGTGCGTAGCCGATTTCATCCGGGTTAACGGCTTTACCCCATTCAACATCGATCCTTATGGACTCGCCGCCGAAGGCCTCAACGATCTGGCTGAACCTCTGACCGAACTTGCCCCCAACTACATTGAGGACCTTATCACCCGGTTCAATTATATTTGCGATTGCAGCTTCCATTGCGGCTGTCCCCGAGCCTGTTAAAAGGTAAGACTTATTGTTTGTCCTGAAGACATCGGACATCATCTCACTGGTTTCAGAGAGGATCTTACCAAATAATGCGCTCCTGTGGTTAACAATGTTCTCTGACATTGCCTTAAGGACTCTCTGGGCCACCCTTGTAGGGCCAGGTATCATGAGCAGTGTTTCATCCATTCCAAAAAACCTCCAGATTAAAGTGCGTTTTAGAGCTGTTACTATTATTTAATCTGTACCTTTAAAAATATTTACACCCACCAGAAGGGCGTCCCTCTGGAACAAAAGCATGATATATTAAGGGCCTACAAATTTATCACATGGAACTTGAAGTGTGGTTAAGGTGGTATGCAGGGATACTTGAAGACTTTGGATTTGACAGGGCCGCCGATGAGGAGGCTGCAGAGTACCTGAGAGGGTTCCTTGAAGAACACGGGAGCATCGACCTCCATGGACTGGAACTCCCCTCAAGGAACTTCATAGTCTTCGGAGCAGGACCATCCCTGAAGGAGCATGCTGAGAGGTTCAGGGGACTGGATGAGAACCTTACCGTGGTATCTGCAGATGGAGCCACAACAGCGCTCCTTGAGGAGGGGATAGTGCCCCATATAATTGTAACGGACCTTGATGGCAGGGTGGAGGATATACTTGAGGCCAGCAGACTCGGGTCGACGATTGTGGTTCATGCCCATGGAAACAACCTTGAGAAACTCAGAAGGTACCTGCCCCTTCTAAAGAACCTGGCAGGGACAACCCAGAGCATCCCCTCCAGGCCCCTGTACAACTTTGGGGGTTTCACAGATGGTGACAGGGCTGTCTTCCTTGCAGTGGCCCTGGGTGCTGAGAGAATAATACTTGCAGGCATGGATTTCGGCGATACAGTTACAAGGTATTCCAGGCCAGGGATAAAGGGGGAAACCGCAAGGGCCGACCCTGTCAAGAAACTTAAACTTGAATATGCACGCAAATTGATAGAATGGATAAGGACAAACCGGGATGTTGAGATAGAAACCTGGTGAAGGTTAATCAATATACCGAACAGCTGATCAGTATGAAGGATCGTGGCGCGGAAAAAAGGAGTGTAAGGGACATTCTGCTTCATGATGAAACAGTATTCAGGGACATAAATGTCTTTGACCCTGACTATGTCCCTGAGAATTACAGGTACCGTGAATCACAGATGGAGGCCCTGGCAGTGTGCATAAGGCCCGCCCTCAGAAATGGCAGGCCTGTTAACGCCGTTGTACTGGGTTCCTGTGCAACCGGGAAAACAACCGCCATAAAGAAGATCTTCGAGATGGTTGAATCAACTTCTGAAAATGTCATATGCTGCTATATAAACTGCCAGTTACACACGACACGGTTCGGGATCTTTTCACAGATATACAGCAGGATATTCGGACATCAGCCCCTCGAAACAGGCGTCCCCTTCTCAAGGATATACCAGAGTATAATGCAGTACCTTGCGAAGGAGAATAAGGCCCTTGTTGTTGCACTGGATGATGTTAACTACCTCTTCTACAGTAAAAACGCCAACAAGGTCCTTTATGATATACTCAGGGCCCATGAAGTTTTTGATGGTGTCAGGACAGGAGTTTTTGCCATACTATCCGATATTGAATTCAGGTATGTCCTTGATAAGAACGTCAACTCGGTATTCATACCCCAGGAGATAGTGTTCCCCCCATATACACGTGAAGAGATATTCAACATCCTCAGGGACAGGGTGAGGGTCGGGTTCTATCCAGGGGTTATACCGGATGAACTCATTGAGAGGATAACTGACCATACAGTTAACACCGGCGACCTTCGATATGGTATAGACCTCCTGAGGGTCTGCGGCAACCTGGCTGAAGCCGATGCCTCGCCTGAGATAACCAGGAGGCACCTTGAAATGGCCGTTAAAAAAACAGGGCCAGTGACCCTAATGCATACAGTTAAAACCCTCAATGAACAGGAGAAGGAGTTCCTAAGGAGTGTCATGGACGCTGGTGACGGTGATATAACTGCAGGGGCGCTTTATAAGATCTTCCAGGGGAGGACAGGGGCAAGCTATTCCTCCTTCAACAGGACCATGGAGAAACTGGAATTCCTGAGGCTAATAGACACAAGGTTAACCGGTAAGGGTGTCCGTGGTAAATCAAGAATCGTGATCCTCCGTTTCAGTCTCCATGAACTTGAAAGGTGCCTTAACTCATAGCCCTGCAGGATAATTTGAGTTAGGCCCCGCAGCAACAGTTAAAATCCCCCATAGGAGAAGAAGCATTACCAGGAAGATCAGGACGCATGACTTGAGGTCAACGTACATTAAGAGCTCCAGGAAACGCCTCCTCATGCTGTGTGATTTCTTCAGACTGTACATATCATCATCTCCATAACATGCTTCATCATAAATCTATTTAAAAAAAGAGATAGAGAGCATCTGAAAAGTAATAAAGGAAAGGTTAAACTGAGGGATTAAAGGATGAAGAGGTTTGAATTCTTTGAAGTCACCGCGGATGCCGGTTACTGGGCATACGGACATACCCTTGAAGAGGTATTCGAAAACGCTGCCCTTGCAATGTTCGAAATAATGACGGACACCTCACTTGTGGCCAGGGAGGAGATAAGGAAAATTGAAGTCCGGTCTGAGGATGAAGTCTCACTGCTCTATGACTGGCTCGATGAACTGCTCTTCCTCCATGACACTGAATTTATTTTATTCAGTAAGTTCAATGTTAAAATAGATGAAACAGCTGATGGTTTTAAACTGCGGGGAACCGCAGCCGGCGAGAGGATAAAGGAAAAACATGAAAAAAGAGATGAGGTCAAGGCCGTCACATTCCACCTCATGGAAATAACATCTGAAGACGGTCTTATGAAGGCAAGGGTGATTCTTGACCTTTAAATAAATTATAAAACCATAAGGAGCGGTTTATCATGGAAGTAAGGGAAGAACTTGTTAAGGTTAGAGATTCTGTATGGGAAGTTCCAACATCATACAAGAAGGGAATGAGGGTTCCTGGAAGGATTTTCCTGAAGGAAGAGGCCCTGAAGGACCTTGAAAGGGGTGCTGTTGACCAGGTTGCCAACGTGGCCTGCCTCCCCAGCATCCAGAAATTCTCGATAGGACTGCCGGATATACACTTCGGATACGGATTCAGCATCGGGGGCGTGGCAGCCTTCAGCAGCCGTACAGGAGTTATAAGTCCCGGGGGAGTGGGTTTTGACATAAACTGTGGTGTCAGGATGGTCAGGACAAACCTTGACCATTCTGAGGTCCGTGCAAAGATAAAGGAGCTTGTAAACACACTCTTCAGGAACGTTCCCTCAGGGGTTGGCAGCAAGGGCAAGATAAGATTAAGGCCCGGTGAAATCGACGAGGTCCTTGAAAATGGTGCTGAATGGGCTGTTGAAAACGGATATGGCTGGGAACAGGACCTTAAATTCCTTGAAGAAAACGGTAAAATGGATGAGGCAGACCCTGATAAGGTCAGTGATAAGGCAAAGAAGAGGGGGATACCCCAGCTCGGATCCCTCGGGTCAGGGAACCACTTCCTTGAGGTCCAGATGGTGGATGAAATATATGATGAGGGGGTTGCAGAGGCCTTCGGCATAACCCCCGGAAAGGTAGCCGTGATGATACATTCAGGTTCCCGTGGATGCGGCCATCAGGTGTGTTCAGATTACCTCAGGGTAATGGACAAGGCCTACAGGCGGTACAAGATAAACCTTCCCGACAGGCAGCTTGCATGCGCCCCTGTGGATTCAGATGAGGCCAGGGACTACTTCCAGGCAATGGCCGCTGCAGCAAACTATGCATGGGCGAACCGTCAGATGATAGTCCACTGGGTCAGGGAGTCCTTTGAAAGCATCTTCGGTATGAGTGCAGAGGACATGGAGATGGAGATAGTCTATGACGTCGCCCATAACATAGCCAAAAAGGAGGTTCACACAATAAAAGGGCGTGAAACAGAGGTCTTCGTCCACCGGAAGGGCGCTACAAGGGCCTTCGGACCCGGAAGGAAGGAGCTGCCATCAGAGTACAGGAGCACGGGTCAGCCCGTGATAATCCCCGGCACCATGGGCACATCATCCTATCTCCTTCACGGTACAGAGGTTGCCATGGAGGAAACCTTCGGTTCAACAGCCCACGGGGCCGGAAGGAAGATGAGCCGTGCCGGTGCAAAAAAGACCTACCGTGGAGAGGCCGTCCAGAAGAACCTTGAAAGTCAGGGGATATATGTGAAGGCCACATCCATGCCCGTGGTGGCAGAGGAAGCCCCTGGAGCATACAAGGACGTTGATATTGTGGTTAAAACAGCTCATGAGACAGGAATATCCCGTATGGTGGCCAGGATGGTCCCGCTTGGTGTTGCAAAGGGATAAAATCCCTTCATGGCGGTGAATGGATGATAGGAATCATCGGAGGTACAGGGGTATACGAGATAGTACACCACGGCAGGATAAAGAGCCGGAAGACCATCAGGACACCCTACGGTGAAAGCCCTGAAATATCACTCTTCAGGCTCCACGACAGGGAGGTCGCCTTCATACCGAGGCACTCCCCGGGACATGACAGCCCACCGCACATGGTCAACTACCGCGCAAACATCTGGGCCCTTAAAGAACTGGGTGTCAGGCAGATAATAGCAACCAACGCCGTCGGCTCACTGGACAGAAACATAAAACCCGGGGACCTGGTCGTCCCCCATGACTTCATCGACTTCACATATTCCCGTCCATCAACATTCTATGATGAACGGACCGTGCACGTGGATATGACGGAACCCTACTGCAGCGACATCCGATCCGCACTGACCGCTTCATCAGCCGCCATTGATGGTGGAGTGTATGTATGTACAGAGGGGCCGAGGTTTGAAACCCCGGCAGAGATAAAGATGTTCCAGGTCCTTGGAGGCACCCTCGTCGGCATGACGGGTATCCCGGAGGCCGTGCTTGCAAGGGAGCTTGAGATGTGCTATGCAAGCATATGCCTTGTATCAAACTATGCCGCTTCAATATCACCCACTAGGCTAACCATCAAGGAGGTCTTTGAGGTGATGGAGAAAAGGAAGGAGGACCTTGTGGGGGTCATTGAGGATGCTGTTAAGCGACTGGACCATGACCCCTCATGTCCCTGCCAGAACGCCCTGGAGGGTGCTGATGTCGATGAAGTGTGAGGAGGAGTTTAGATGAAGGTTTTAATGATATGTGCAAGTCCCAGGAAGAAGAGCAACACCATGATGGTCCTTGAAAGGTGTGCTCGGGCAATAGAGGAGAGGGGTGTTGAAACAGAGATGGTATCCCTGCGGAAGATGAATATAGAATCCTGCAGGGCATGTCTGAGCTGTGCAAAAGAACACAGGTGCAAGATAGATGACGGTCTCAATGAAATAATCGAGAAGATAAAGGAATCAGAGGGTTTCATAGTTGCAAGCCCTGTCTATTTCGGCACGGCCAGGGGAGATATCATGTCAGCCCTCCAGAGGATCGGAATGGTTTCAAGGGTCTCGGATAACTTCCTCAGCTGGAAGGTCGGCGGCCCCATCGCCGTTGCAAGGAGGGGTGGGCATACAGCCACAATACAGGAGATGCTAATGTTCTACTTTATAAATGACATGATAGTTCCAGGTTCAACCTACTGGAACATGGTGTTTGGCTGGGCCCCGGGTGAAGTTGAGGATGACACCGAGGGTATGGAAACCGTTGAACGCTTCGGTGAAAACGTTGCCGAACTCATAAAGAGGATACATGATTAGAGTGTACCCCATGAGAATCGCTGTGGCATCCTCCAACGGCAGGGAGGTTGACCTGCACTTTGGCATGGCATCAAGGTTCCTCATATATGAGTACAGGGGTGGTGAACTGACACTCCTTGAGGAGAGAACCATTGACATAGATGAGGATAAGAGGCACCAGTGGAGAAAGGTCCTTGATGCTTTAAAGGACTGTGATACAGTAATAGCAGTTCAGGCAGGATTAAAGGCCCGTGTGGGGATTGAAGAGGCTGGTTTAAAATTTGTTGCCGGTGAGGGACCCGTTGAAGAGGTGATTGGGGGATACATCAGGCACCTTGAATTCATGGGTTCCCTCTGATCCCTTTAAACCGGATCAACCCTATCAGGGGCCTGAATACATGCCTCCCGGTTCAAAGCTCTCGGCCAAAGCCTTTATGTGTGTTGTGGTCACCATTAGCATGGCCACTTAAGGGTCCAGAACTACCAGAAGTCAAGGTTTAAATACTCCATCAGCATAATTATAGAGTATTCATAACCGGCGGTGTAGATAACTGCAGATCAATGGTTAACCAGTTAATATGAATTTTCTGAATTTATATTAAATCCATCTGTTTTTAGGGTGTATTAAATTTAAGGTGATATAATGGCAAAAGCGCGAAGAAGGAGAGTACGTGATACCTGGAAGGAAAAGAAATGGTACGTCATAAAAAGTCCTAAAATGTTCGGAGAAAACGAGATAGGAACAACCCCATCAAGGGATCCTGATTTCCTCCTCAAGAGGAGGGTTGAAGCCACCATGAGGGAACTTACAGGTGACTTCTCAAAACAGTACGTGAAACTCAAATTCCAGATAGACAACGTTGCTGGCAGTGAAGCCACAACCAAATTCATAGGTCACCAGGTGACAACCGACTACGTCAGGAGCATGATAAGGAGGGGTACAAGCAGAATCGACGCCCCTGTAATTGTTGAAACAAAGGATGGTTACAGGATGAAAATCCATCCCCTTGCAATAACAATAAGGAAGGCGAAGTCCTCACAGCAGAAATACATGCGCCAGAGCATAGAGGAGCATGTGAAGGAAATCGCCTCTGAAAAGACCTTCGAGGAACTGGTTGAGGGTATAGTCACAGGAAAGATTGCATCCGAGATTTACCACCAGGCAAAGAAGATATACCCCCTTAAGAGGGTTGAGATAATAAAGACAAAGGTTCTTGAGGAACCAGCCTGAAAACCTAGACGGGACTCCCCATGACAGACCTCAACATTGGATACGTGCTTCTGTGCGTATTCATCGGATTTTTAACCTACCAGAGAGGCGCGCTTGATGTCTGGGGTTCCCTCTTCATGGTCCTTATGGGCCTCCTCATAATACTATCAGCCGGCTTCAACTGGCTGATACTCATATTTATTTTTCTGATCCTTGGCCTCGTATCAACAAAGTACAGGCATGAATATAAGAAGTCAATTGGCGTCTTTGAGGGGACAAGGACCGCGAAGAACGTCATATCCAACGGGATAGTCCCCTTCATAATGGCTGCCTTCGGATACTATGATGGTTTCCTTGGAGGATTCATAGGTTCGGTTGCAACGGCAACAGCAGATACCATGGCCAGTGAAATCGGAGTGGTGCAGACTCCAAGACTCATAACAACACTCAGAAAGGTGGAGCCCGGTACCGATGGTGGGGTTTCACTTATAGGGACAGCCGCGGGAATAGCCGGTGCAGGAATAATTGGTTTTTCAGCCTTCCTGCTTGGAGTGTGCCCTGATCCCCTTAAATCCATGAAGATAGCCATAATAGCGGGTACTGTTGGGTGTTTCATGGATAGTTTCCTTGGAGCCGTCCTTGAGAGGAGGAAGTATCTCACCAATGAACATGTCAACCTCCTTGCAACGGTTACAGGGGCAGTTATAGGAATTATTTTAGTCTGATTGATCCAATAATCTAACAGGTGGAATCATGAAAGGGGTAATAATGATAATAGATGGGATGGCTGACCGCCCCCATGAAAAACTCTCAGGAAAAACACCTCTGGAGGCCGCTGAAACTCCTAACATGGACAGAATAGCTGAATCAGGTGTTAATGGAATAATGGACCCTATAAAGCCAGGTGTAAGGGCTGGTAGTGACACATCACACCTATCAATCCTCGGCTATGATCCATACAGCGTTTACACTGGGAGGGGTCCCTTTGAGGCTGCAGGTGTTGGAGTTGATGTGAAACCAGGAGACATAGCATTCAGGTGCAACTTTGCAACAGCAGATGAGAACCTTGTTATAACCGATAGAAGGGCGGGCCGTATAAGATTAGGGACCTCAGAAATAGCCAGAACCATTAATTCGATGGAAATCGAAGGATTTGAGGATGTTGAAATAATCTTCAGGGAATCAACGGGTCACAGAGCCGTCCTGGTCCTCAGGGGTCCTGACCTTGCAGACAGCGTTTCGGACGCTGACCCCAAGAGTGAAGGGAAACCACCGAAGAAGGTTAAATCAACTGATGGTTCACCTGAATCCATGAGGACTGCTGAAATACTTAACATGATTGTTGAAAGGTCCTATGAAGTCCTTAAGGATCACCCCGTGAACCTCAAGAGAATCAGTGAAGGTGAGGCCCCTGCAAACATAATACTCCCCAGGGGTGCCGGTGCGGTGCCTGACGTTGAAAAATTCCAGACACGCTACGGTATCAGGGCCGCCTGCATTGCAGAGACAGGCCTTATAAAGGGCATAGGGAACCTTACAGGTATGGATGTAATAGATGTTGAGGGGGCCACAGGGGGCATCGACACGGACCTTGACGGTATCAGGGAGGCCATAATCAGCACACTGAATGATGATTATGACTTCCTCCTCATCAACATAGACGGCGCCGATGAAGCAGGACACGATGGGGACCTTGAGGGGAAACTGGAATTCATAGAGAAGGTGGATGCCATGCTGGGTGATATGCCTGAAATGGATGATGTGTGCTTCATATTAACAGCGGACCATTCAACACCCGTATCGGTCATGGACCACACAGGGGACCCCGTGCCAATCGTAATCACAGGTCCTGGGGTCAGGGTTGACGGGGTTAAAAGCTTCGGTGAGAGGGCTGCTGCTGCAGGTGGCCTCTGCCGTATAAGGGGATCCGATATCATGGACATCCTCCTTGACCTTATGAACAAAAAAGACAAATTCGGGGCATGATATGAAGGAAAATCCACCAAGATTATTCGGGACTTCAGGCATAAGGGGCCGCTTCGGTGAAGTGGTGACCCTGGAACTTGCAGCGGATACCGGAAGGGCCCTTGCAACGGTACTTGGAGGAAGGGGAAGGGTGGCTGTGGGTTACGATACAAGGACATCCAGCCAGTTACTTGAAAACGCCCTAATCGCGGGTTTGCTTGAATGCGGCTGCGATGTTATAAGGCTGGGCATGGTTCCCACACCCCTCGTTGGATACGCCACCTCAAGGCTCGGTGCCGATGCCGGTGTCATGATAACGGCATCCCACAATCCCGCACCCTACAATGGTATTAAACTCTGGAATCCGGACGGAATGGCCTACAGGCCATCACAGGAACGTGAAATAGAATCAGTGATCCATGAGGGAAGTTTCCTGAAAAGGGAATGGGACGGTCTCGGGTCAATAAGGGAGATGGACATAACATCCAGATACATGGATGAGGTTCTCTCCATGGTGAAAATGGAGAGGGAACTGAAGGTGGTTATTGACTGCGGGTGCGGAGCCGCCTCACACATATCACCCCTGATTTTCAGGAGGTCAGGCTGCAGTGTTATAACCCTTAACTCCCACCCTGACGGGTTCTTCCCAGGTCGTGACCCTGAACCGGTCCCTGAGAACCTCTCTGAGCTCATGGAGACTGTTAAATCCACAGGGGCAGATCTTGGAATCGCCCATGATGGTGACGCTGATCGGATGGTTGCAATTGATGATAAAGGAAGGTTTGCAAGTTTCGATAAGCTTCTGGCCCTCATGGCCCGTGAGATTGGTGGAAAGATAATCACCACAGTCGACGCGTCCCTCTGTGTGGATGAATGTCTCGGTGACTGTGGAGAGGTCATAAGGACCCGTGTGGGTGATGTCCATGTTGCAAATTCCATTGCAGAGGAGAATGCAGACTTCGGCGGTGAACCCTCAGGTACCTGGCTCCACCCTGACTTCTGCATGTGCCCTGACGGCATACTATCAGCCCTCCGTGTTGCCGAACTTGTATCAAAGAAGGGATCCCTTTCCAGTCTACTTGATGAGGTGCCCTCATACCCAAACATAAGGGATAAGATCCCCTGCCCTGATGAAAGGAAGAAGGATGTCATGGAGAGGGTTGCCTCAGAACTTGCAGGGCAATTCAGGGACCCTGCAGGTGTTGAGAGCATAGACGGGGTCCGTATATCCATGAGGGACGGTAGCTGGGTCCTTGTAAGACCATCAGGCACTGAACCATACATCCGGGTTACCCTTGAGGGTAAAACAGATGAAGAGGCAAGGGAAATACATGAAATAACGCTTTCATACCTTGAAAAGATTATAGGGTGATTGAATGCAGGCTGTTATTCTGACTGCAGGTGAAGGTACAAGGATGCGTCCGCTTACACTGACAAGGCCCAAGACCATGCTGCCTGTTGCAGGTAAACCCATACTGCAGCACACCCTCGAGGCCCTGACTGATAACGGTGTCTGTGAAATCGTCATGATCACCGGCTACCATGAGGAGGCAGTCAGGGACCACTTCGGGGATGGCTCAGACTTCGGTGCTGAAATCAGTTATATAAGGCAGGAGGAACGCCTTGGAACAGCCCATGCCATAGGCCATGCATCCGAAGTTATAGAGGATGACTTCATAGCCCTTAACGGCGACATAATCATAGACCCCCTTCTCATAGACGACCTGATCTCAGAGTACCTGAAGAGAAGCCCCGAGACACTCATGGTCCTCAGGGAGGTCGATAACCCCGGACCCTTCGGTGCCGTTAAACTTGACGGCGACCGTGTCACCGAGATCATTGAAAAACCAGGGCCGGGAACGGACGCAGGAAACCTTATAAACACAGGCATCTATGTCTTCAGCCCGGCCATCTTCGACTACATAGAGAGGACACCCCTCTCAGGGAGGGGTGAATATGAGATAACCGATTCCATAATGATGCAGGTAAGTGATGATCTTCCGGTGACCGGACTCGTATCGGGAAGGGACTGGATAGACGTTGGAAGGCCCTGGGAGCTCCTTGATGCCGGTGAAAAACTCATGAAGGACCTTGAAAGTTCATTTGAAGGGGAAGTGGAGGATGGTGTGACCATCCATGGCCCCGTGGTTATTGGTCCAGGAACCATAATAAGGTCAGGCACCTACATCCAGGGGCCTGTATACATTGGCAGGGACTGCGATATCGGTCCGAACAGTTACCTGAGGGCCTACACATGTATAGGTAACGGGGTGAGTGTGGGGAACGCCGTTGAAATAAAGAATTCAATCATAATGGACGGCACCAACGTGAACCACCTCAGCTATGTCGGTGACTCTGTTATAGGCATGAACTGTAATATCGGTGCCGGGACAAACATAGCCAACCTCCAGTTTAATGATGGACCCGTGAAGATGAAGGTCAAGGAGGAATCTGTGAATACCGGTCGAAGGAAGCTGGGTGCTGTATTCGGGGACGGGGTTAAAACAGGGGTTAATTCAAGTTTCAACCCCGGCGTTAAGATCGGGAAGAACTCATGCATAGGTCCGGGCTGCGTCATATACGAGGACGTGCCCTCTGATAAACTCCTGATCCTGAAACAGGAGTACATAAGCAGAGAATGAATGGGGGCTGGTTTCAATGTCATACAGGGTGTTTGATGGTGCAAGAATAGTGGGTGATGTAAGGATCGGGGAGGGATCCTCTGTATGGTACAATGCTGTTCTGAGGGGGGATATTGAACCCATAACCGTTGGGAAATGCTCAAATATCCAGGACAACTGCGTGGTGCACTCAACCAGGGGGTTCCCTGTTGAAATAGGGGACCTGGTCTCTGTTGGGCATGCCGCAGTGCTCCACGGCTGCAGGGTGATGGATAACGTCCTCATAGGGATGAATTCAACCGTCCTCAACGGTGCGGTTATAGGTGAAAATTCAATTGTTGGGGCCGGTGCCGTTGTAACTGAGGGAAAGGAATTCCCCGGGGGCAGCCTTATCCTTGGGGTACCTGCAAGGGCTGTCAGGACGCTGGATGAGGATGAAATAGGATCAATAAGGGAAAATGCCATAAGATACTCCAGGCTGGCACGGATATAGTTCACCCATAGAATTACTGGACCTGTGCCCTGAGCCGTCAGGGATAACCTATCATTAATGAAACATGATTAAAGAGTGGTTTTCATGGTTAAGGTCAGAAAAAAGGTTAATGAAATGGAGCCCTACGTTCCCGGGAAATCAATAAAGGAAATAGCAGAGAAGTACGGGCTCAGAGAAGAAGACATAGTTAAGCTCGGGTCAAACGAAAACCCCCTGGGACCGTCCCCCGCCGCTGTAAGGGCCATGGAGGAGGAGCTGGAGTCCGTGAACAGGTACCCTGAATCAGGACTCCAGGACCTCAGGGAAACCGTGGCAGACTACTCCGGTGTTGATGCCGAGCAGGTGATAATAGGTGGTGATGGAGCCGATGAGATCATAGAGGTCCTGGGGAAGACCTTCATGGACCCTGGATGTGAATTCGTGGTTCCCATGCCATCCTACATGTACTATGAGTACACCCTCCAGAGCCATGATGCAAGGCCCGCCTATGCCGTCTGGAACGTTGAGGAAAACCGGCTGGAACTTGATTCTGTACTTGAATCCCTCAGTGACTCCACCCGCCTTGTATTCCTGTGCACCCCCAACAACCCCACCGGTGGACTGATAGATAAGGAGGATATAAGAGCTGTTCTTGAATCCACAGATGCCCTTGTGGTTGTTGATGAAGCCTACTTCGAATTCGCAGGTGTGAACAATGTGGACCTCCTACCTGAATACGAAAACCTGTTTATAATGAGGACCTTCTCAAAGGTCATGGGACTTGCAGGTATGAGGATAGGTTACGGTCTTGGATCCCCTGCGCTTATAGAGTACATGCACCGGGTGAAACCCGTCTTCAGCCTGACAAGGCTATCCCATGCAGCCGCCCTTGCAACCCTCAATGACAGGGAATACATCCGGAGATCGGCCGAGTACTCCATAAAGAGCAGGGAGTTCCTCTACAGGGAACTGAAGAAATTTGATAATATAAGGGTCTTCAGGTCATATGCAAACTACCTCCTCCTTGACATACGGGATACTGGTAAGAGGGCCTCTGAGCTTGCAGAGGAACTCCTTAAAAGGGGTGTTATTGTAAGGGACTGCACATCCTTTAAGGGCCTGGATGAATACTGGATACGTGTAAGTGTGGGGACCCTCAGAGAGGACCGTAAATTCCTGGAGGTCCTCGCTGAGATTGTAGGGTGAACCCCATGAAAATAGGGTCCATGACCGTTTCAACCCTTGATTACCCTGGAAGGGTTTCCCTTGTTATATTCACGGGGGGCTGCAATTTCAGGTGCCCCTACTGCCACAACCCTGAACTCATTGATGGCGGTGAGGACGTGGATGTTGATGAGGTCATCTCAAAGATCAGCGAGTACTCTGAATTTGTTGATGCCCTTGTAATAAGCGGTGGGGAGCCACTGCTCCAGGCCGATGAAGTTGAAGCTGTGCTTGGACATGCAAGGGGTCTTGGACTTAAAACAAAGCTTGATACAAATGGTTCCTATCCCGGAAAGCTCATGAGACTGATACCCCTCCTTGACTATGTTGCGGTTGATGTCAAGGCTCCCCCCGGTATCTACAGGAGACTTGCCGGTGCAGGCCCTGATGGTGTCATGGAGAGCCTCAGGATCCTGAGGGACTCGGGTGTCATGGTTGAATGCAGGACGACCTTCGTACCGGGGCTCCTTGAACCGGATGACATCCTTGATATTGCAAGGTCCATAGAATGTGACGTGTACGTCCTGCAGCAGTTCAGTAACAGGACCGTTCTGGATGAAAGACTCAGGGAGGTCGACCCCCCATCCCCTGGTGAGCTCAGGGAAATCGCACTGAAGGTCAGGGAGTACTTCAGGAAGGTCATGATACGCACCAGGGAATTTGGGGATGAAGAAATCTGATATCCTGATGATAAACCAGGAGGTATGTAGGAATTGCCCATACTCTCATTCAGCAGCAGAGACATCGATCTTATAACCGGAAAACGTACCATGACCATAAGGAAGCGCTGGAAGAGGCCCCTTAAGGTGGGGGATCGTCTTCACTGTTACTGGAACCCTGTCTCAAAGGATAAGGAGAAGATATTCGAAGCTGTTGTTACCGAGGTTGAAACCGTTAAGTTCGGCCAGCTCAGGGAAAACAATGAACTGGCGCGGGAGGATGGTTTCAGGGATGCCAGGGAACTGGAGGAAGAGTTCAGGAAGATGTACCCTGGTCAGCTTGAGGATGACACGGAATTCCAGATTATAAGGTTCAGGAAGCTCCCTGTGGAAGAATGGGAGGGTAAAAAAATCGATGAGAAGAGGATGATAACCCAGAGGGCGGATATACTCTTTGAGTCTGGAAAGTTCAATAAATCAGAACTCTGCTACACCGCAGCCCTTAAAATTGACCCCGAGGACGTTTACATCCTTAACCGCCTGGGAGACAACCTCACAAGACTTGGACGTTTCGATGAAGCCCTCGAACACTACAGGAAGGCCCTCATGATCGAACCAGAGAATCCATACATATGGAACAACATGGCGATAACACTCCTCAATGCAGAGAGAACCGAAGAGGCCCTTGAAGCAAGTGAGAGGACTGTTAAGATAAACCCCGAGGATCCCGTACTGCTTTACTGGAGGGGGGTGATCCTCGAGGTTGCTGAGATGCCACTTAAGGCCCTTGAATGCTATGAGAAGGCCCTTGAGGTGGATCCGAGGAATCCTGAGCTGTGGAATGCCCGCGGGAATCTTCTCTCTGAACTTGGAAGGATGGATGATGCCATTGAATCCTACAACAGGGCCCTTGAATTTGCACTTGAAGACGAAAGGGGAGCCCATGTATGGAACCGTAAGGGTAACGCCTTCCTGGAACTTGGGAGATTTGATGAGGCCCTTGAATGCTATGAGAAGGCCGTTGAGATGGAACCATCCAGTGACGTCTACTGGACCAACCTCGGTGTCGCCCTCCTGGAACTTGAACGCTTTGAGGATGCCCTTGAGGCATTTAACAGGGCCCTCCAGTTAAACCCTGAAAATGAGGATGCCGAGATACTGAGGGAGGAATGCCTGGAAAACCTCTGAAAAAATAAATAAATTTTCTGATCACTCAAGTCTTTTAATAGCCTCCTCCACAAGGGATATGCCCCATTCTGCCATTTCAGATGCCCTCTCCTGGGTATCTGATTCAGCAAAGCATCTGAATATGGGTTCGGTGCCTGATGGCCTTATTATAACCCATCCATCGTCCCGGAATATTTTAACACCATCCGTTGTGTCCATACCCTTAACGCCTGATTCCTGGGACACCATATCCTTAATGAGGTTCATCACATCCTCTTTGATCTCATCGGGACATCTTATCTTCTTCTTTTCAGAGTAGTACCTTGGCAGTTCTGATACAAGTTCAGAGAGTGGCCTGCCTTCGTGTGCCATGATTTCAAGTATCTTTGCAGCTGTCAGGGCAGCGTCCCTTCCATATACAAAGTCGGGGAATATGAGGCCGCCGTTCTCCTCGCCTCCAAAGAGGCCGCCTGTTTCCCTTAGTTTCCTTGCCACCAGAAGGTCCCCTACGGCCGTGGTGATGACCTCACCATTGTTCAGGGAGGCCACGTCGTATATTGCAGATGATGTTGCGACTGTTGTGACGATTATTCCTCCACCCTTCTCCTGAAGCATCCTCTTCTCAACGAGGGCGAAGGTTTTATCTCCAAGAACGAAGTCTCCATTTTCATCTATGCAGATTGTCCTGTCAGCGTCGCCGTCATGGGCGATTCCAAGATCTGCCCCTGTGGATTTAACAGTCTCCATGAGCTCAGAGAGGTTCTCAGGGACCGGTTCAGGGTCACGACCTGGGAAGAACCCGTCAGGCTGGGAGTTAAGGGTTATAACACTGCAGCCAAGTTTTCTGAGGATGTATGGCATGGTGTATGACGCGGCCCCGCATCCGCAGTCAACAACCACCCTGAATTTTCTTTTCCTTATTGCCTCTGCATCAACCCTTTTTATGACCTCCTCCTGGTATTCATCCACTACACCCTGATTTGAGGTGACTTCACCAATCCTGTTCCATGCAACCCTCTTGAAGCCTTCAGTGAAGAAGATGTCCTCTATCTTCTCCTCCATGTTTTCAGGGATTCCTATGCCATCGGCGTCAACAAATTTTATCCCGTTGTATTCAGGTGGATTGTGGGATGCTGTTACAATAACTCCGCCGTCATAGTAATTCCTGACCGCATACTGGACTGCCGGTGTCGGGAGTATTCCAAGGTCCACCACGTCACAGCCAGTGGACAGAAGTCCTGAGATAACCGCGTTTTTTATCATAACCGTGGATGTCCTTGTATCCCCCCCAACAGCAATCTGTCCATCGACAAGTGAACCATAGGCAGCTGCAAGTTTTGATGCAAATTCCGGTGTGAGAACCTCATTTGCAAGTCTTCTAACTCCAAATGTGCCGAAGAGTCTCTTCATCTTTATCAACCTCATCTGCGTAATCCTGACCTTTTTAGGATTTAAATGAGAATCATGTACCTGAGATCAATACACGGTAAACCACAAAATCCCTGTTCCTGTACACCATCCGTGAGTAGGGTGGCGTTCGGGTGTCATGGGCAAGGATTATGTATCCAACCCTGTCCCTCTTTATATCTTCCCCTGTGTAATTAAATGTGCCGATGTACTTGTTCACATTTATAGTTCTCCCCGATCCTGGGGCGTATCCTCCTGCAGATACTGGTTGACGTGAAACTGCAACTATGGCCGGCTGTATATGGTAATCGGAGGCAACGACGGTGACATGATCCCCATTGTATTTGAACCATCTGGAAACATCCAGTTCAGTTTCAGAAACCATTGGTTTTGCTGAAGCAGCGACTTTATATCCGCCGGATAAAAAGAAAAATGTGAGTAGGAAGACCATCAGATAAACAAGCCACCTCTTATTCCTTATTTTCATTGAATTGAAGACTGTACCCGCCATGGTGGCTACAGGGAACAGTGCAAAGTACAGTATCCTGTTTGAAAGAACCTTCAGACCCAGCAGATATCCGAAGCTCAGAAGAAGTACAAATAGGGCCCATACCAGCATTATGATATCCCTCTTATCCCTTCTTGTAATGGCAAATGCAAATCCAGTTGCCGCAAGGACCGTGAGCAGTGAACCGAAATACGCTGGATAATCCTTAAGGTTAAGGGGGACTGAGTCTGGTGATCTGAATATAAATCCATATTTGATTATAAGGGGCAGATACCATGCTGCAGAGAGAAGGAATCCGGTTCCCATGATAATAATTACGTTTCTGCCATTTATTCCGCGCCCAGAAACCCATAGCACTCCTGTTGAGATCAGAATAACCGCAAGGGTGATGCTTGCAGATAATGGATGTGTGAGCATCATAAGACCGAGGAAAAATCCTGTTATGATGGGGAAAGCGCCTGAATCAGGGTCCATGGATCTACAGTACCCGTATACTGTGAGGGGTAAGATTATAACGGCAAGTGATTCAGGAATGGGGTAGAGCATCCTTAAAAAGAAGAGGCTTGAAATTGAAAACACTCCTGTTAAGAATCCTGTCAGGCCCCCATAAAGCCTTTCCGCGACATATGAAAAGGATAGTATTATCATGAAGGCCATCACGGGCTGTATGAACCTTGAAACTGTAAATAAACTGATCCCTGTTATCTTAACAATGAGGAGGAGCAGCATGTGGAATAATGGAGGGTAATAGATTGGCCTCCATGGGGGGCGCAGGTAATTGGATCCCAGAATACAGTGCCATGGTCCATGTAAATCATTGCATTGTGAATATGGTAATAAATGTCCCATGGTAATGGGATACTGTATTTCAGTGAGGGTACGAGTGCAAAAAGAAATGCGAATACCGCCGGTAGAACCACTAAAAGCCTTTCATAATTCCTTTCCATGATGGATCCTATCCCTTTTATCTTCAAGAGGTCCATGAACTCAGCACCTTCACTAATTGGTCAGGATTAACTCCCTCGGGCAGCAATAATATTTTTACAGATTGCAAAGGTTAGTTAAGTTTTATTTTTTATCAGTATAAATTTACACCGCATGGTTTTCTGAAATAATGGATATCCTTCAAAGTTAAGTTAGGGATTCTTAAAAAAGGTAAGATGGATTCAGAACCATTCCAGGCTATTCAGATAGTTGCCTGTATGAGCTGATGGTCTTTCCTGAGGAATAATACAGGTGAGGTTTATGGATAATTTCCAGAATCCAGAACATTTCACCTCCAGATGCTGATACAAATCCCTGAAAAGTGAAGGATTCCGTGAAGGAGATAATTATGCTCTGCTGACAGCGGACATTCCTGAAGGATGGTCAAGGACTATAAACCAGCTATTCTCATGCAGGATTCTGCAGAACCTTTATCCCTGAAGGTTCATCAATCACTATTTCAGGAGCCCCCCGGTAATATGTCACCCTACCCGTAATCCTCACCCTGTTTCCCACAAGTATGGAGAGGTTCAGACCATTTTTTCTGATCTCATTTGCTGCTGACTCAAATATAACCGCGTTTATGGTCCCGGTTCCATCGCTTATCTTTAAAAAAAATGTTTCCGAGTTCTCTGATCTCCTGACCTCAAGGAGAATCCCATCCAGAGTAACCTCCCTGTCCATCATGCCACGGTCTATCATGGATACCTTAACCTTAGATGGCATCACCGTCCCTGCAGAGATTATCATCCCTGTGAAACCTGCAAGTCCCATGATGAGTGATAGTATCATGAGCTTCCGGTCATCCATTAAAACCACATGATAATTATATCACCAAAACCATTTAAATATTACTATCTGGTTTGAAAGTACTACCACGTTATGGTGGGTTCCCTGTCCTCCGAGAAGGTGGAATACTCATTCAGACAGAGATGGCACTAAAAATAACTACCCCTCCAGCAGATAGAAGATGAAATACTCATTCAGACTCCCCAAAAATTGACCTGATACGGGAGACCGTATCAACGTCCTCAGGGCTCAGATCATCCCTTATACGCTTCACTACAGGGAACCTCAGTGAATATCCGCTCTCATATTCAGGGCTCTTTACGATCTCACTGTAGGCAACCTCCAGTACTATCTCCGGTTTAACCCACAGCTTCCGGCCCTTCCTCTCAATTATCAGCTCCTCCATCCTGTCTGAAAGCTCCTGAAGGGTCTGATCATCAAGGCCGGTTGCAACATGTGCCACGGTCATTAGCTCCCCGGTATCCTCATCCCTTGCTGCCAGGAGATACGAACCCACAAGGTGAGCCCTTTTACCGCGCCCATAGGTGCCTCCAACCACAACAAGGTCCAGGGTCTCGGGTTCCGCCTTAAATTTCAGCATTTTTTTGCCGCGTATACCCGGTATGTAGGGTGCCATAACGTCCTTTATCATTATACCCTCATGGCCCTCCCTTATTGACTCATTGAAGAGATTAACCGCGTCTTCAACATTATCAGGCCCCACATCAACCATGTGGCTTGCCTCAACCTTTCCGGGGATTTCAGAGATAACAGACTCCAGTATACTCCTCCTCTTTATCAGGGGCTCATCGATGAGGGGTCTTTCATGGTATAGGACGTCAAATACGTACAGTGAGAGTGGAACCTCAACCTTCAGCCTGTCTATATCATACTTACGGCGGACCCTCTGAAGTATGTACTGGAAGGATGCAGGTCTGCCGTCAATTTTCACTATTATCTCACCCTCAAAGATGTAATCAGTGTCTGGCAGTGCCTCCTCAACCATCTCAACAATGTCAGGGACCGCCAGGGTGATATTCTCAAGTCTCCTTGTGAATATAAGTATTTCGCCTGATTTTCTGTGTATCTGTACCCTCACACCATCATATTTTGTTTCACAGAAGGCCCTTCCAAGTTCCTGGACCGCTGATTCAATGCTATCTGCAAGCTGTGCAAGCATGGGTTTAACAGGTCTCCCTGGCTCCAGGTTAAGTTTCTTAAGGCCCTCCTCTCCTTCATCCCTTGCAACCAGGGCAACCATTCCAAGGTCATTGGTGAGCATATGGGCCCTTTCCACCAGGGCAGGGTCAACACCGAAAGCCCCTGATATGGCATCCCTTATTATTCCCTCTGCAACTCCAACCCTCAGTTCCTCAAGAACAGTCCTTGTAATGTACTTTGCCTCAAGGGGCTTTGCCTGTGAGAGTATCTCAAGGAGTATGTCTATCTTCCTTGACTGCGCCCTCTCACCGGATATGGATGCGAGGGCCCTCAGTTTACTGTAGACCAGTTCAACCGTTAGTGGCTTTGAAAAAAATGTTGTCTGGGCCTTTCTTGAAAAGAGTTTTTCACTTGCAAGGCCTATGTCTCCCTGTTCCCTTATTTCATCCTCGATCTCCTCAACTGAAACACCCACAACAGTGGAGATTGCCTTCATGAGGAGCTTTATGCCTACACCGAGCTCTTCAGAGCTCCATGTCGGGAAAACCCTCCCCAGCATGAGGATGGTTACTGCAGGTAAAAGTTCTCCTTCAACACTCCTGAAGAGTTCCGCGAGGATCTCTGTCTTCTCAAGGCGCTTTGTTGTTGATTCCAGGGCTTTATAAACCCTTGCAAGGTCCATGTAGAGCATTTATTCATCTCCTGTTCCTGTGAAGTGTTTGAACAGCCTCCATGCCCAGTCGATGGCATCCTCATCCTCTGAGAAGATGAACCTTCCATGGTCATAGAGGCCGTCTGACATGAAGAGGCCCAGGGCCATGGAATCATCCGTTATTATGAGGCTGAAATTTAAGTCCCTGCTGATGGCTCTGATTTTCACCGAATCAGACGCATCAGATTCCACCGAGTCAGCTATGTCCTCTGATAGTATTATTTCAGCCGGTATTCCCATCTTTATGATGTCCTCATAGAAGGGGTAGCATACACCCGAGAGTATCCATACCCTTTCTGAATTCAGAACCTTCTCCCTAATCCTGTCATATGGTGCTGTGAGGTCTTCAAGCCTTGCCTTAAGCAGTGAAGCTCCGTGGATGGAGTCAATATTCCCCAGGAGGGAGTCGGGTATTGAGTGGATGTCATGATCAAGGAAGAACTCGGAGAATCTGCTGATAACAGATAACGTCCTTATAACCCCGAGTATCTTCAGTGAAACTATCCTTCCTGTTGATGATAGCTCATAGCTCCTGTTAATCCTTGATACAAGGTTTTTCTCCTCAAGCTGGTATATGGCGTGAAGTATTGTTGATGAACTTGACTTTATGATTGATCTGAGCTCTGATAACTCCATCGGTCCATTGATAAGGGCCAGTAACACCTTAAGCCTTACATCGGAGCCGAAGAGGAACTTAATGTACGTCCTGAACTCATTGTACTCATCCAGCAACCGGATACCCCTCTACCTATTTCATGAAAACCTCAAATTTTCCTCCAACACCACAGATGGGGCACTCTTCAGGTGGCAGGGCCCTTGCACACAGGTAACCGCAGACCCTGCACCTTAGAACCGGCAGACCCAGACCCTCATTCCTTATTCTGCCCCTTCTTCCCGGTTTTCTCCTCTCAGGGATGGGGTGGAATTCTTCATTTTCATCCCTGACGTAGAGTCCGCAGTAGCATGTTCCATGTTCATTGATGTCATCATCACGATAATCGCATGGACACACTATGTCCCTGTCCTCCTCAGGGTCCCCTGATGCCAGCCTGCAGGGGCAGGAGTCGTATCCATATCTTTCACGGTTAACAAGCATTCCCTCAAGGAGATCAAAAACAAATTCCCTGTCAGGATTGATCTTATAGCCCGACTTTTCTGCGGACTCTTTTATCTCCCTGTATAGCCTTTCAATATCCTCTTTCATTGTATTTCCTCATTTAAGGGCTGTTTTTATTGAAAGGGAATCGAAGCCGACCACAACATCCTTATCATCTATTACAAGTGTGGGGAATGAAAGGGATGGGTTCCACCTTTTGAGTTCATCAAGGGCCTCTGTCCTTTCATCACCCTCAAGGAGATCCACGTATATATAATCATATGCGATTCCAAGTTCTTCGAGGAGCTTCCGTGTCTTTTTACACCAGCCACATGTGCTGAGTGCAAAGAGTTTTACCGATGCCCTCCTTTCACCATCAACATGCTGGAATTCCATTTAATCACCGTATAATTATATGGAGATGGGGGCTATTAATGGTTTCACAGGAAACATTCAAGATCCTCCGCTAAGATATAAAGTAGAGGATATTAATGTTTCCCCGGGAACACTGGAACAGTCGCGGCTAAGACAGCTGGGAGTCCATGAGAAGGGTCTGTTAATAGTTTAACCGGATCAGAAACATTATGACTCCTTTTCTGTATCATTCATCACTGTCCCTCAGGATGCGGAGGGCGCAGTATTCACCGCACATTGAACACATGTCCCGGTCCTCAACAGGACACTGCATCTTGTAATCGGCAGGTTTCCTGTGGTCAAATGCCAGGCTGAACTGTTTATCCCAGTCAAAGGATTTTCTGGCGTTTGCCATTTTAATTTCAGATTTCCATACTCCAGGGATTTTCTTTGCAGCGTCAGCTGCCTGTGCAGCTATCCTTGATGCCACAACCCCCTCGATGACATCCTCAACAGATGGGATTGAGAGGTGCTCCGCTGGTGTGACATAGCAGAGGAAGTCCGCCCCGTTCATGGCGGCCACAGCCCCTCCGATGGCTGAACTTATATGGTCATAGCCAGGGGCCATGTCCGTAACTATGGGGCCCAGGACATAGAAGGGCGCTCCCCTGCAGACGGATTTCTGTATCTTCATGTTGGCTGCTATCTGATCCAGCGGCATGTGCCCCGGACCCTCAACCATGCACTGGACATCCATTTCCCTTGCCCTCTCCACAAGCTCCGCCAGTGTCAGGAGCTCCTGTAGCTGGGGTATGTCAGATGCGTCTGCAAGGCAACCGGGCCTTAAACCATCGCCCAGGCTGAGGGTGACATCGTATTCATAGGCTATCTCCAGAAGGTATTCGTAGTTGCTGTGGAGGGGGTTTTCCTGCTGGTTGTGCATCATCCACGAGGCCAGGAACGCTCCTCCCCTGCTGACTATCCCCATGATCCTCCCTGACTTCCTGACCTTTTCAATGACATCAAGGGTTATTCCCGAGTGGATGGTCATGAAGTCAACGCCTTCCCTTGCCTGTTTCTCTATGGCCCTGAACATGTCATCCTCATCCATGTCCACAACCGAACCTGTGGATGCGAAGGATCCTACCCCTGCCTCATATATGGGTACGGTGCCCACTGGGACGTCAACTGCCCTGAGGATTTCCTTCCTGACTTCGGCAAGGAGTGGACCTGTGCTCAGATCCATAACCGCATCTGCACCGTACTCAACAGCAGCCATTGCCTTCTCAACTTCCTGTTCTATGTCCTCCATCCTTGATGATGAACCCACATTCGCGTTTATCTTTGTTGAAAGGTTCTCACCGATACCGCATGGGGATGATTTTCTGTTAACGTTGGATGGTATCACAATTCTCCCATCTGCAACGCACCTTATGAGCATCTGAATATCCACATTTTCCCTGCGGGCAATCTCCTCCATTTCAGGGGTTATATTGCCCTTTCTTGCTTCTTCCATCTGAGTCACTTTGATCCCTCAACTTAATATATGAACAGCCATACAAATAATTTCATGATCGGAAAACTCCGTGCAAGGGACATAATGCTCCGCGATGTCATTGTTGCGGAACCAGATGACCTGGTCGCGGCAGCCAACCTTAAAATGGTCCGTGCAAATGTTGGTGGGGTCCCTGTAGTGGAGGGTGAAAGGCTTGTTGGACTCATAACCCACCGGGACATACTCCTTGCCGGTGGAGAGGCCCTGAAGCTCCGTGTAAGGGACATTATGAGCAAGGAGCTTGTTGTTGTTGATGAGGATACCCCTATAGGAAGGATCAGCAGGATAATGGCTGATACTGGTTATCAGAGGATACCCGTTGTTGAGGATGGGAAGCTTGTGGGGCTCATAACCCAGAGCTGCATCATAAAGGCCCTTGCTGACCACATCTAAATTAGGGGTCTGGGTGATGTTTTCTCCTTTTCCCCTGCTTTATCCAGGGTCCTGCCTGTTCTATTCATTCTGAGTTCAATGAACCCTTTACCCTTCTTTGTGCATGCGTATATAGGTATCGCCGAGCCCACCTTAAGGAGCGCCCTCCTGTCCGCTATCCTCCTTATGTACCTTGATGCGCAGGAGGTTACAACATCTGAAGTGTTGATTATCTTCTCAGCCCCCCTGTAGTCCAGCCCTGTCAGGTGCACAGCAAAGATGTAAATCTCGCCATCAAGTTCCCTTAATCGTTCCGCATCCTCAGGGTCGGTAACGGTAACAGCAACTCTATTGTAACCCATCTTAATTGCCTTCTGAACCCCTTCAACCTGATTTATGGTTGCCTTTTCAGGTTCAAGGACATTTTCGGGTCCAATTGATTCTATGACCCTTTCTTCAGGCGAGGTGCTTAGGAACCCTGATATCCTTCCCCCTATCCCCTGGGCAAGTTCTGGTTCGGTGACTATGACCGTCCCTGCACCGTCACATACCATGACCGCGGCGTCAACCTCACCCTCCTCAAGGAGTGTTGAGATTATCTCCGAGATGCCAAATGATAGAAAATCCCTCATTCTTAATTCACGATCCCCGGTGCACATGCCAAAATCTTTAATGCGAAATTCAATATTCTCACGAACAGCCTCGGATGTGATTTTTTCAATGCCTCGATACTTATGGAACAGTGGACAGTACTCGATTAGTGGCTGGGAAACCTCAACCACCCTTCCATCCCTGACCCTGACACGGGTCTTTCCCAGGGCCTCCATCACATGTTCACCCAAACAGAACACCTCAACACCTATGGGTACGGGAACCCCTCAGCAGGACCCGGCTTTAAAATGAGGGAAGCATCGGACCTGAGGAATGCGTTCACCGTTGCACTCAATGAGCATAGCGTCCCTATGCCACATGCAACCCTATCATCACCAGATATGATATCAACAGTTATATAATCTTCCATCCTCACGGTCTCCCTGACACCTGCACGCCCCATCCTCTCCAGTATCCTGTTTCCAAGTGCACCCATTGGCTTCTCAAGCCAGAAGTGTTTCAGGGGGCACATGTCACAGTAATTCCTGAAAAGAATGTTCCATTTCCTGCTTCCAAAACCTGCATCAATCTCTGCCCTGACAGTCGCATATGCTATGCAGCAGCCCCAGTTCCTGCCGATTACGGCCCCATCCTCAATGAGTTCTGCATGAATCCTCCTCCGCTTCCAGGACACCCTGTTTATAATCCCCCTCTCATACTTCTCCATCCCCGTGTTCCTGGATCTGCTACTGGAAATCCTCTTCCGGATTGCTGGGACCCTTGAGGCTGCTATGTTAATGGCGCATACAGGACAGAACCCTGATGCCGCCGATACAATCTTATCACCCTTATCCGAGTAGAAAACAACCTTTATCCCCGGACCTTGCCTTAAAATCTCAATGAAGCCCCCCTCTGACCACAGATGTGTGATAACGGCGGAGGCTGTGTTAACCACCCTCCCGTAGTCTGACATCTCTGCAACCTTTCTCCGGTCGGTTCCTGAAGTGAGGAAGGGTCTGAGTTTATCTGCAGTATCATCATCCATAAGGCCGGCGTCAATCTGGGCGTCCAGGATCGCCGGAGCCCATGTTATATCCATACCCTCACCCATGGTCCTGCCGGACCTGTCAGATATCAGCGCCCTCACCCCTTCAGGGCACTCCATGGTTTTGGCTTCAAGGCCTGTTTCTGTGAGTTCCTTGAGGACAGCATGACATATTCCACAGGCACCCTCCGAGAAGTCCGGACCCCTGATCTTCATAAACTCACCGGATAATTATATGTTGCATCTCAATTAATAAGGTGCGCACAGGACCATGGATTTATATACAACAGAAAAGTTTAAATTTGATGAAAACTGACTTTCTATAAGTCAGGCCGGGGTGGCTCAGCTGGTTAGAGCGCACGGCTCATAGGGTATTAAGCAGTGCTCTGACTTTTTCCTGGGATACCGTGAGGCCGCGGGTTCGAATCCCGCCCCCGGCATCTTAAATCTGCTTTTAATGGAGTTTATTCTATTCAGAACTCTTTCTGATAATTTATCTTATTCTAATGCCAAGCCAGCACAGATATAAATCCGGCGCTACATAACCCCTATAAAATGATTGAAGAGGGTTTAGATGCCAAGAAGATATGAGGGTATGGCCTACTGGGAGATGGTAAGCAGACACATGGGTCTGCTTTCAAAAGTTGATCAAGTGAAACTCAGGGATTCAACCGTCACGGTTATCGGCTGCGGGGGTATAGGCGGTGCGGTTATAGAGATGCTGGCACGTATGGGTATAGGCGGCCTCAGAATAGTTGATGGCGACGTCTTCGACATATCCAACATTAACCGACAGATTATGAGCAGTTTTCATGACCTCAAACTGCCCAAATCCGAGGTGACAGCAGAAAGGATCCGTAAAATCAACCCCTTTGTTGAAGTGGAGGTTTTCAATGAAATCTTCACCTGGGATAACGCCGACGGCATAATCGGGGAATCCGACCTTGTTGTTGATGCCCTTGACAACATAACGGGGAGGGTGATTGCATCAAGAAAGTCACGTGAAAGGGGAATACCCTTCATACACGGTGCGGTCCACGGGTCCCGGGGCCAGGTAACGGTCTTCACAGTTAATTCCCCATCCTATGAGGAGATGTTCAGGCTGCCATCCGCCGGATGCAAACTTACAGATGAAGTAATCAGGAAGCTGGATGGACTTTCTTCGGACACACCCCCTGTACTTGGACCTTTACCCAATTTAACAGGATGTATACAGTCATTTGAGGCCCTTAAAATACTTACAGAGAGGGGAAGGGTGATAGAGGCCCCCAGGATGCTGAATTTTGACCTCATGGGTGAAGAACCATTCAGGGTCATCGAGGTCCCCGTGGCAAAAACTATATAAACCAGTAGAAGGAAAGTTATTTCCGGTGATAGTTTAGTTCATGCCACTGGAGGCATAACCCATGTCAGATAAGATTGGAAGAATAATAGCTAAAATGGATGAATGCGGAGTAAAATTCGTCCGCCTGCAGTTTGTAGATATACATGGAAAACCAAAGAATATGGCAATACCCCTGGTGAGGCCGGACCAGATAGAGGACATAATAAAGGACGGCCTCCTCTTTGACGGGTCATCAATTGAGGGATTCATTGACATAAACGAAAGTGACCTTGTTCTCAAACCCGACCCAGACACCTTCTCAACACTGCCATGGAGACCGGAAGAGAAGGGCGTGTGCAGATTCATCTGTGACGTCTACTGGCCAGAAGGAAAACCATTCGAAGGAGACCCAAGGTACGTTCTTAAAAGAGCCCTTGAAAAGTACGAGCACCTTGGCTACGAGTACAACGTCGGGCCAGAACCAGAATTCTTCATCCTTGACCAGGACGAGGAAGGAAACATAATACCCCACGACTGCGGCGCATACTTTGATGTTGAACCCGTGGACCAGGGAACCGACTTCAGGAGAAAGCTCGTCATGGACCTTGAAGCCCTCAAGTTCGACGTGGAGGTCAGCCACCACGAGGTTGCGCCGGGTCAGCACGAGATAGACTTCAAATTTGATAAGGCCCTTAAAACAGCCGATGCAGTTATAACCTTCAAGCAGGCCATAAAGGCCATAGTAGACAAGATGGGCTACATGGTAACCTTCATGCCGAAACCATTCTTCGGTGAAAACGGTAGCGGTATGCACTGCCACCAGTCCCTCTTCAAGGACGGTGAAAACGTATTCTATGACCCTGACACAGAAACACAGCTCTCAGATGAGGCCATGTACTTCATCGGAGGGCTCCTGAAGCATTCACCCGCACTGTCAGCTGTGTGCGCACCAACAGTCAACTCATACAAGAGACTGGTCCCCGGATACGAGGCCCCCGTATACATTGCCTACGGCCTCCAGAACAGGTCAACACTGATCCGAATCCCTGCATCCCGGGGTAAGGGCACCCGTGTGGAGTTAAGGATGCCTGACCCATCATGTAACCCCTACCTTGCCTTCGCAGCCATGCTGGAGGCCGGTATGAACGGTATACAGAACAAGATAGATCCGGGTGAACCAACAGAGATTGACGTGTTTGATAAATCCATGAAGGAACTACAGGAGATGGGAATCAAAACCCTTCCATCAAGCCTCTGGGAGGCATACCACGCCCTTGAAGAGGACGAAGTCGTTAAGGGCGCCCTTGGCGACCATGTCTATGAGAACTTTATGGAAATCAAACACAAGGAATGGGATGACTACCGTGTGAGGGTCTTCAAGTACGAACTTGAAAGGTACCTTGACATCTGATTCCCCCAACTATTTTTTAAAAGTTTAAATAACCCCCCCTCCTATTTTTATATGGTGTTTGCTGATGGCTGAAGAGACCAACCAGAAGATGATGGAGATTTTAAGGATTCTTGCAGAGCACGACGACGTTCTTGGAGCCAAGATCATAGCCTCAGAGCTTAAAAAGAAGGGGTACAATCTCGGTGAGAGGGCCGTCAGATACCATATGCGCATACTGGATGAGAAGGGGCTGACCGAAAGGGTTGGCTACGCCGGCAGAAGGATAACAGAGAAGGGCCTTCAGGAGATAAACAAGGGACTTGTCTATGACCAGGTTAATTTCATCTTCTCAAAGTTTGAGAGCATGATCTACAGGACCAGCTTCAACCCAGACACCCTTGAGGGGAAGGTAGTTGTCAACACCTCCCTGATATCCCCTGATTCCATCGAAACACTAAAATCCATTATGAGAAATGGTTTCTGCCTCAGCCCTTACGTCAGAATTGAAGAAAACGACGATAAATATATCATAAAGACCATCTGCGGCACAACGGTGGATGGCATACTCCTTAAAAACGGGATACCCGTCATACCCCAGTTCGGGGGGATAGTCCAGTTCGACGACCACCAGGCAACGGCCTTCACAGACCTTATAGCCTACCGGAAAACATCCATGACCCCCCTCGAGGCCTTCACATCAAAGAACATGACCTCAATCCTCGATGTCATCAGGGAAGGTTCAGGGTCCGTGCCCGCCAACTTCCGCCTGATACCAGAGAGTGCCCGTGATGAAGCCATCAGGATATTCAGGAAACTTGAAAGGGCAGGTATATCAGGGTTGCTTGGTGTTGGCCGTGGCGGTGAGGACGTCCTGGGTGTGCCTGTTGATGATGGTATGGTAGGCGTGGCGATAATAGGGGGTATAACACCACTCTGCGCCATCCAGGAGGCGGGTTATGATGCTGAAATTAAACTTGCAGAGAACCTCATAGACTTCAGGGATCTGAGTCCCCTTGTAAAGCCAGAAAAGAGGCTTGTAAGTTCATCTTCAACCGGAGGTATCAGGGTCCGTTTCCTCCTCTCAAAGGCATGGAACCTCATAAATGATGTTGACTTCAACCCCGCGGATGGTTCAGGTAAGGTTATAGCAAACATCTCCTTCCTCAGGAAGGATGACCTTGATGATGCCCTTGAGATCATCGGACATGTCCTTGCAGAGAGGCCGGAGTTCTCAACACTCCCCATGATAAGGGTAATGGATGCCGGGAAGATGGCCGGTATTGCAACGGTCTGCAGCCTCACGGTGGACGGTATACTGATAAAAAATGGTGTCATGTCCACCCCCCGCTATGGAGGGCTCCTTGAAACAGGATCCAGGGAAATGCGATTTGTTGAACTAACAGCCTACAGTGGATCCTCCCTTGACCCCCATGAGATTTACGTGTCAAAGAACATGACGGCTGTCCTTGATGCGGTTCAGGGACAGGGCAGGGTACTTGCAAGTCTCCGCGAGGTCCCCTACCTTGCAAGGGAAAATGCCCTTGAAGTCATGGAGAACCTCCAGGAGACGGGTTTCCAGATACTTGGCACCGGTAAGCCAGGTGAGATACTCTACAATGCACGCGTAGAGAAATACAGGGCAGGGATCGTCAACCCCGGCGGACTTAACCCCCTTGCAGCGGTGAGCGAAGCAGGTATAGAAATAGAAATGAAGGCCGTTGAAAGCCTTATGGACCTTGAAGGGTTCCTATGGGCTGATGAACTCTGAGATAATGTGCATCCATCCATGAACATTAACTAGCCCCTGCCTCGTTTGGTCGATGAACTCTAAGATGATGTGCATCCTGGACCCCAAGATTAGACTATTCATGGGCCGGTGAACGTGGGAGGAACTGTATCCCTAACCTATGAATCTTCAACTTGGTTGGAGACGCTGGCATGGCATTGGCTACCCCCATGATCTGAAGTTTTTATAAACATGAAGGACCAATTAATAATCAAAGTAGAAGGTGATTTCTTTGAAGAAAGAAAACAGATGTGCAACTTGTGAGGAACTCTGCAGGTACATCAAAGAAGAAGTTAAACCAGGGGATACCGTCAGATTATCCCTTGGCCGTGTGTACATACCTGGAAAGGTTGTCACAAATAACTCAGGGGTTATTCAGATAAAAATTGACAGTGACCTTATAAAGGGTCTTACAACCATCGATGTTGAAAAACTAAAAGACTACCTCATTGAACTCGAACATGAATGTGAAGGCGGAGTATGTATAATAGAGGCCGTTGATGAATGAGGTGATATGATTGAACCCAGCACTGCAGATTGTTTCACTCATAGTGGCAGGCTTCATAATTGTGAGTCTGATGAGCCATTTCCTCAACAGAAGCAGCCCCCAGTAGATACATGATTTTTTTTAAACTTTCATCTTTAGTGTGCAGAATGATCAGATCCCCCCGAACCTCTGATTTTCCTGAAACCTACTGCAGTCTCATTATAAGGTGTTCCATGACCCGGATAACTCTCCATTTCCTCAATAACAGCGTTTATACAGTTTCCCTTCGATAACCATCCTCCCCTGTAGGTGAAAGCACAGTCTCTGCGAACATCATCACATGGCTTCAGGATCGCGCAGATTGTCCCGGTTTTTGATTCTACTACAGCCACTTCCCCATCCTCAAATCCCATTTCTGAAATTGTTGAAGGGTTCATGTAAATCCTTAAAAGGCCCTCCATTGATTCAGGTTCCCCTGACCCTATAAATTCTGGTGGCATGACCGTCAGGAGCCGCATTGAAGTTTCAGGTGCTTCAGGGGTTATCTCTTCAGGTAACCTGAACCTCCCTGTGGGAGTGGGGAACTCCATGTTACTGAAGGGGACCCCAGGTACCGGGTTTCTGTAGGGTTTTCTCAGGAGCTCATCAATCTCTATCCCATAATAATCCAGGAGGCCCGATGCTATTAGCTCAAGCCATTCCTTCTCTGATCCATCCATTCCCTGAATCCCCATAGTAATTGAGAGTTTCTGAAAAATCCAGAACTCTGACCTTGAATTTCCAAGTGGTTTAACTGCCCTGTTAACGGGGGAGACATAGCTGTGCCCGTAGCTACCAGCAAGATCCGTTTCCTCCAGAAAGGTTGTTGCAGGCAGGAAAAGATCCGATGCATAGGATGTGTCATTTAAAAAGTGATCAACCATAACAACAAATGGCACCCTTCGAAGGGCCTCAAGGGTCCTCATTGAATCTGGACCGAGGGTGACAGGGTTACCTGCGGTTATGAAAACTAATCTAACAGGTGGTGACTCAAGAGTATCAAGTTCCCTCCCTAAGAGGGGCATGGAAATTTTTCTGGTCTCCTTCTCAAGGGTTACTCCCATATCAAATGCCCCGTACTCATCAAAGCCGCTGCTCACACCGCCCCCGGATATACCTATATTCCCTGAGACGGCTGCAAGGGCATCTATAAATCTCAGCGCCATATGGGAATCCCTGTACCTCTGGAGGCCCCAGCCGGTGATCATGCTTGCTGGTCCATCGGAACAGAGCCCTGCAAGTTCCATCATCATGGATTCAGGGACATCAGTGATTGATGAGAGGCGCTGCAGACTGAATCCCTCGATTAATTCAAGGTATGCTTCAAAGTTATCCACATGCCTTTTTATGAATTCAGTGTCATGGAGGCCCTCTTCTATGATGATCTTTGATAGTGCAAGTGCAAGGTACTGGTCAGTGCCGGGCCTTATCTGACAGTGTATATCTGAACGCTTCGCTGTCAGGGTTCTTATGGGGTCTACAGTGACAAGAGTCGAACCCTGCCTCACAGCCCTCCTTATTATCCTCCACAGGTTCCCATCAGTAACGGAGGGGTTCCTGCCCCAGAGGAAGATGCATCTACTGTTTAAATGGTCATGGGGATCATGGGAGATCCTGACTCCGAAATCAAGCTCCTGCCCTGCCTGCCCTGTCCCGCCACATAGAGTGCCCCTGAGTGTTGTTACACCACCAAGAAGATTAAAGAATCTCCTGTTAATCAGTCTGAGGGCTGTTCTTACTCCAAAGCCCTGATAGTAGACTATTGATTCCGATCCGTACTCATCAACACATTCAAGAAGTTTTTCTGATAGTATATCCAGGGCTGTGTCCCATGATATCCTTTTCCAGGTGCCATCATCTGATTTTATAAGGGGATCAAGTATCCTTGAACCTGAATAAAGCCTTCTCCTATGATAAAGTGAAGCCTTGCTGCATGAAAAACCCCTGCTGTATGGATGTAACCTGCTGCCGGTTATTGATTTCACCCTACCGTTAACAACATACACATTTAAACCGCAGGCCCCTGGACAGTCCCGTGTACATGTCGTGAAAACCTTCATTAAAAGTCCTCATCTGATGCTCCCTGCAGAGCCCTGACTATGGCGGGGCCCACCCTCTCCCCTGACCTGAACACCTTCATGTTCCTCCCTCTGGCCTCCCTCAGGGTGCATCGCCGATTTCCCTGCATATAAATATCTCACAGTCATCCAGAAGATCAAATGCTGTTAACCAGCAATCTGAATGCCTATTTATCCTTGTTTCTTTCTTCTTATCTCCAGGAACTTTATTTCAGATCCCTCTCTTTCAAATATGAGGAATACCCCCGAATCCCCGAAGTGTCTGTTAACATGGACTCCGTCATCTGATGAAACCGCTATTCTCATTTTAATCCCTCCTCTCATAACCATCCTGGTCATAGTAAAACTGGAGTATGATGTTTGTCAGGGAGTCAACAAAGTTTATGCCCCCCCTGTAACCTGCCAGGACTATTCTCTGGGCTCCTACCCTATCATAAACCGGGAATCCCATCCTGAAGAGGGGTATCCCGAATTTATGGGCTACCCTGCTGCAGTAGGAGTTCCCTATCAGCAGGTCGACCGGTCTTTTTCTCAGATGAAGTTCAAGGTCAAAGATGTCTGCCTTATCCTTCACGGTAGCCTTAAAACCATAACGCTCCTGGAGGAGGGCCATGATCCTATGAAGATCTGGACTGCTTGCTCCTGTAAAGACTGCCGATGGTACCATCCCCATCTCCAGTACCGCCGAGGCCATTGAAAGGGCATAAGCCGGGTCTGCGAATATTGCAACCCTTCTTCCATATGTGTACTGATGAGAGTCAATCATGGCATCAATAAGCCTCCCCCTCTCCCTCATCAGAGTGGGTGGTGCTTCAAGCCCTGAAATCTCAGAGATTCTATCAAGGAGTCTGTCTGTACGTTCAAGGCCAACCGGAAGGCCCGTGACAGTATCATTAACACCATACCTCCTTTCAAGGAATTTCCCGGCATCATTCTCTGAAAAGCTGATTGTGGCCATTGACCCGGCCGCATTCCTTATCTCATTAATATCTGTCCCGTTTTCAGTTATGAAGAACGTTTCTCCGGTGAAGGGTTCATCCAGTGACTCTGAATTGTCTGTAATCATCAGAGGCATGGCTCCCATCTCCTCAAAGATCCTCCGGATCTCAAATGTATCTGCAGGGCTCAGTATTCCGGGTATAACGTTGATACTTCCCCCGGGTTCACCCACTTCGGTTAGATCCCTCAGAATGGAATAAACTGCTGTGTCATAACCTTCAATGTGCGTCCCCTTAAATCCTGGTGTCTGTACCGTCACAATCTCTGATGACACCCTTTCCCTATATTTTTTGACTATAAGTTCCAGGTCATCCCCTATTGTCTCTGTAAGACACCCGGATAGCACTCCAATTACATCAGGACCGTACTGATCCTCAACGGTATTCAGGGCCTTTAAAAGATTTTCTTCGCCCCCATAGACAACTGTGGATTCGTTTAAGGAACTTGAAGCAATGTTAACCGGCTCCCTGAAGTGCCTTGTTAGCTGGAACCTCATGTATGTGCTGCAGCCCTGAGACCCGTGTACCAGTGGCATGGATCCCTTTATACCCAGGAAAGCCATCACGGCACCGAATGGTGGGCACATGTTTCCCGGGTTTATAACAGCATGTTTTTCATGTTTCAAATCCAATTTATCAGCCTCCTGAACCTAAATTCCACACCGGACTGTTCAGGGCCTTCTCAACCTCCTCTGCAAAGTTCAGGAATCCCCCGAATCCAGAGAAGGGATTTAATCTATCATGGTTGAATTCACAGAAGGGTATTCCAAGTTTGTATGAAAGGTATTTCTCCTTTGCACCGGATACCACCAGATCCGGTTTATATTTTTTGAGGAGCCTTGAGAGTTCAACCGGGTTGGCGTCATCGAATACGATGGTCCTCTTCCCCGAGGCCATCCTTATTTTAAGGTAGTCCTCAGGGATGCCATTCTGGGTTCCTGTCATGATCACCTCCATCCCCAAGTCCTCAAAGGCCTTTATGAGGGACCATGCCTTGTTACCACCAACATATATCCCTACTGTTTTGCCCTTGAGCCTTTCCCTGTATCTCTCCACTCTGGAGGTTGTTTGATGGATTTTCCTTGCGAGCCACTCGTTAAACTGGTCCATGTCCAGGTGGAAGAATTCTGCGATTTTCCTGAGGGACCCAGCAGTCTTTTCTATTCCAAAGAAGTTTACCTCAATATAGGGGATTCCGTAGATCCTCTCCATCTCCCTTGCGACGTATTTAGATGACTTGCTGCACTGAACAAGGTTAAGGCTGGCTGTATGGGCCCTTGATATCTCATCTACGGTTGAATCACCTGTTATAGAGGCCACAACCCCTATGTTGAGCTCCTCCAGGAGCGACCTTATCCCCCACATATCACCTGCAACATTGAATTCACCCACAAGATTTACTGACATCGGCACCTGTTCTCCCGGGACTGTGCCAATAAGGTATTCTACAAGCACCTGGCATGCCAGCTGATGACCCAGGGACTTGTTGAAGCTTCTGAATCCCTCTGACTGGACAGGTATAATCCTGTTACCTGTGATTTCTCCGGCTTTTCTGCAAACAGCCTTTATATCATCTCCTATCACTCCAGCCACGCATGTGGAATAAACGAATATTGCTGATGGTGAGTAGATCTCGTTGAGTTCTATTATGCAGTCAAGGAGTTTCTTTTCACCTCCGAATACGATCTCTTTTTCTTCAAGGCCCGTTGAGAATCCTGTTTTATAAAGCTGTGATCCTGAACTCTTACTTCCCCTTATGTCCCATGTGCATGCTGCGCAGCCCACCGGTCCATGGACAAGGTGTATGGCATCTGTTATGGGCATCAGGATTACCCTTGCACCGCCATACACGCAGGACCTCTGAGTGACCATGCCGGGGAGAGACGCCTCATTGCATCTTGGTGTTCTTCCCTCACAGTTCCTGATGAAATGTTCCTTCCTGGCTTCCAGAGTTTCTATTATTTCTTCAGGGATATCTTCAACCTTTATTTCCTTCAATTCATCACCAAAAAAATAAAGTTATTGCTGGAGTTTCCAGTGCTCTGGCTCATAGTATTCTCTGAGTACCGTGTTTGTTATCCTGTTAAGAAGGTTCAGACCACCCCTGTAGCCTACAATGGGAATTCTGTGGTAACCTGCCCTGTCGTATACAGGGTATCCAACCCTCACAATGGGTATGTTAAGGTCCCTTGCAATTAGCCTTCCATCGGAGTTTCCTATTAGAATATCAACCGGTTCCTCCATGAGCTCCCTTTCAAGTGCTCTCAGGTCTGAGTCTGGCATTAAATTCACATGTTTGGAGGAGGACTGTCTCGTCCTCTTCACGGATTTCCTCGGTCTGAGTCTGGCATTAAATTCACATGTTCCATTGACTCAGATGCAACGGTTTTCATTGCATCCCTGAAGGCAGGGTGATCCGTTCCCGTACATACATACCTTGGAACCATGCCAAGTTCACAGAGGAACCTTGATATCCCTGCCACCATATCTGGGTCTCCATATACGGCTGCTGTTCTCCCGAAAAGGTATCTGGAGCTGAGGTCTGCCATTGAATCTATCAGGAGGCCCCTTTCATCCAGAACCTCATCCTTGACATCTGCATCTGCGAGCCTCATGATGGTTCGGAGGAATTCATCTGTATTCTTAACACCCAGTGGCATGCAGTGTTCTGAAGGTACATCGAAACGTTTCTGGAGGGAATCTGCTGCATCAGCCCCGTACATGGTCATTGAAATTGTTCCAAGACTGTTTGATGAGTCCTCTATCTCGGAAACCCCTGTGCCGCCCTTAGGATAGAAGGGCATCCTTGCTGTGGCTGATGGTCTCAGGGGGGAGTCAAAAGGATCCGATGTGTCTGTCAGTATTATTGAATCAAGTCCCATCAGTTTGATGATGTGCTTTATTTCTCTTATGTCCCCGGGGTTTACTATGCCGGGGATTATGTTCAGTTTCCCGTTTTGATCCCTTTTTTCATCTGCCAGCCCATCTACAAATGCCCTTATAGCATTGCCATACCCCCTGAAGTGATTTTCCACGAAGCTGGGTGTTGATATGTATATTATTCTTGTCTCGAAGTTTTCTCCAAGTTCCTCCCTGAGCTCTGATTCGGCGACACCCATGAATCCCTCAACGTCGTCACCTATTATTTCACTTGAACATGTTGTTACGATGCCCACGAGATCCGGTTTAAACCTTTTCACAAGGTTTTTAACACCGTTTATCAGGTTGCTTCTTCCTCCAAAGACCGCGGCATCCTCATGCAGTGAGGTGACTGCAATCTCTGCTGGTTCCCTGAAGTGCCTGTTAAGGGAGTACCTGACAAATGTGCTGCAGCCCTGGGATCCGTGAACTATGGGCAGTGCCCTGTTTATTCCAAGGGTTGCGAACATGGCCCCAAAGGGTTGGCAGGTTACAAGGGGGTTGACTATGAGCTCCCTGCCCCTCTCTTTTACTTTGATTTCAGACATCAGACCACCTTCTCAAACTCAATCATGTCCCATACCGGGTTGTAGATGGATGCATGGATATCCCTTGCAAGGTTCAGGAAGCCCTCAAAGCCTATATATGGTCCGTTTTCGTATGAATGGATCAGTATACAGGGGAACCCCAGTTTATGAGCCAGATACTTCTCCTTGATACCCGAAAGGATTATGTCTGGTTTGTAGTTCTCAATTATCTCCTCCATCTCCAGGGAGTTGGGATCATCCACTATTACCGTTTCCTCCCTTACCCTCTTCTTGATCTTTTCATATCCGTCTTCATGTTCAAACATTGTTGAAACCGCCACAACCTCCATTCCAAGTTCTTCTTCCAGTGGCTCTGGGAGATGCCAGTTTTTAGGGCCTCCAGAGAACACCCAGACCTTTTTACCCCTTAATTTTTCCTTGAGGTATTCAAGTTCTGGCTCTATTTTTTCAAGGCGATCATTTATCACCTTCTCAGCCCTTTCAGGGATGCCGAAGTAGTCCCCTATGGCCATGAGGTTTTCCCTACAGTATCTTATCCCAAAGAAGTCAACCTTCATGTAGGGAACATTGTACTTCTCCTCCAGAAGCCTTGCGATGTACGTGGCTGATCTCTGACATCTTACAAGACTCAGCCTGGCCCTGTGCATCCATTTTATTTCATCATGGCAGCAGTCCCCAGTAAATGTGCTCAGAACATTTATTCCCATTTCCTCGAAGTATTTTTTAAGTACCCATAGGTCTCCATCAATGTTGTATTCACCTATAAGGTTCACGTCGTACCCTGTTGTTTTGGGGGGCTCCGCTGTCCCGACGAGGGTTTCGAAGAGGGTGTGGTTGGCAACCTGGTGTCCCTTGGACTGTGTTGGTCCTGCGAATCCCGGCGCATTTATTGAGACTACGTCCTTGCCTATCTCATTTGAAACCTCCCTTGCAACGGCATCCATATCATCCCCTATCAAACCCGTAGTGCATGTTGCGTATATGTAAACCGCGTTTGCTTCAAGGAATTCCTTTACCGCCTCAATGATGCATCTTTTGAGTTTATCCATGCCCCCGAATACAACATCGGATTCCTTAAGATCCGTACCTGTTATGTACTTGAGGTTGAAGTTTTCAATGGGGAACCTGCTGCCATCGGGCATGTCCTGTGATGTTGGATATCTCTTGGTACCGTAGCCATAGGCTGTGCAGCCTACCGGTGAGTGTATCACATGAAGGGCATCCTTAATGGCCCCTGTTATCACCCCCTTTGCTCCTGCAAATGCGCATCCCCTCTCTGTCATGCATCCTGGGATTGTTTTTGTATTGCAGAGCGGTATATCCCCTTCAGGGTCGCTGGATGACTTTATGTATATGTGTTTCTCTCTATCAGGGATCTCCCTGTCCACCTCGAAAAGTTTAAATGGCATTCTCAACCACTTCTCTTTTTATGTTTATTGCATGGATTTCAGATGGCATCCTTTCCCCTTTCAGAAGTTCTTATTCTCATGGCGTCATCCACTGGAGAGACAAATATTTTACCATCACCGATCTTCCCTGTGTGATTTATTTTCATTATTGCCTCAACAACCAGGGATACGTCTTCATCGTTCACCACAATGCTCATGAGCCTTTTGGGAACGTATCTCATTGTCCCCTTACTGTTATCCTTGTCTTCAATTGAAATGCATGTTTTAAGTTCTTCCACGATGGCCTTCTGTTTTCCTCTTCCCAGAACCCTGCAGGCTGTCATGGATGGAAATCCAAGGGCTTCCAGGACGTCTTTTGTGGCTTTCATCTTATTTGGCCTTAATATAGCCATTATTTCCTTCATTGGAACACCTAAAGCCCTTTCTCACGTGTTCTTACTGTATAGGCGCTTTCAACGGGGCTTATGAAAATTTTACCGTCGCCGAAGTTTCCTGTGAAGGCCTTCTCATTTATTATGTCAACCAGTTTCTCTGTGCTCTCTTCTTCTGTCACTATGAGGAGCATTGTCTTGGGTATTTCATCATAGTAGATGTCATCGAACTGTAGCCCCTTCTGTTTCCCGCGGCCTATCACATCAATTTTAGTAAGTGCAGGGAATCCTGCTTCAGATAATGCGTCGACTACCTCTTCAGCCTTTTCAGGTCTTACTATTGCCCTTATCATTTTCATTTTCAAGCCCCCTACTCCAGGACCCCGTATTTGACAACCAGTTCCTCCATTTCATCCATGGTCATGGGTTTAGGTATGACGAAGTTTTCGTTTTCAATTATCTTTCTTGCCAGTTCCCTGTATTCCTGTGACTGGTTGCATTCCGGGTCAAATTCGATTACGGTCTTCTTGTTGAACTCCGCCTTCTGAACTATGTTGTCCCTTGGTATGAAGTGGATCATCTGAGTCCCTATCTTTTCACAGAACTCTTCAAGAAGCTCTTTCTCACCGTCCACGTTCCTGCTGTTACATATTATGCCTCCAAGTCTAACACCGCTCTGATTCGCATATTTAATCATACCCTTACAGATGTTGTTGGCGGCATAGAGGGCCATCATCTCGCCTGATGCCACGATGTATATCTCCTCAGCTTTCCCGTCCCTTACAGGCATGGCGAATCCACCGCATACAACATCCCCGAGGACATCAAAGAATACAAAGTCAAGGTCTTCTTCATAGACTCCGTGTCGTTCCATGAGGGTTATTGTGGTTATAACACCCCTTCCTGCGCATCCAACACCGGGTTCTGGTCCTCCTGATTCAACACATTTTATGCCACCAAATCCTGTTTCCACCACCTTTTCAGGGGTGCATTCTCCCTCACCGAGTTCCCTGAGGGTGTCCATCATGGTTTTCTGCATTTTTCCACCGAGTATAAGACGGGTGCTGTCTGCCTTCGGGTCACATCCATGGATCATGACATTTTTGTCATGGAAATAACTCATTGCTGCTGCAGTATTCTGCTGTGTTGTAGATTTTCCAATTCCACCTTTCCCGTATATTGCAATTTTCCTTACCATTACAAACCACCTATCGGAAGAAGGAAGCATAGTTCCTACAGACATAGTTGGATTATAATATTATTTAAAGTTTTCGGTGATGATGGTTAAACTGATCAGGAAAAACAGGAATTTATGAACAGTTATGTACAGAAGTGGTTAAAATAAAAAAAATTAATAAGGGCCTACTTTGAGGCCTTGTATTCCCTCACCTTCTCAAGGAGTCTCTCAAGGATCTCCCTGTCTGAGAGGAGGTCTGAATCAACGACCTTCTTCATCCTTATTGGAACACCCTCCATACGGTAGGCTGTGCCCTCCGCCTCCATACCAACAATGGCAGGCGGGATTATGATGTCAGCCATCTCGGTTGTGGGTGTCCTGTGGGGTTCAATGGCAATGACAGGGATCTCAGCCATCCTCTCAAGCGCCCTCTGGGGGAAGTGGGCGCCGGGGTCAGATGCTATGACCATCATTGCATCGGCTTCCCTGTTCTGGAGGAGGTCGTTTGCACCGGTTTCACCCGGGTTGTACCTTGGCTCCCCTCCTGAGAAGTCAACACAGTAGGGGTATCCGCTTTCCCATGTACATACCTGGTTGAAACCGGTAACGTTGTAGTGACCCCTCATGGGTATAAGGGTCCACTTGGCATAGTCGTTGAGGTCCTGGACCATCATAATGGCTGTGTCAATGTTCCTGTGCTTACCGCGGCTGTGGGTTATACCCATACCGAAGAAGAGTATACCAAACTGTGCATTCTTGAGGACCTCAACGGCTTCCTCGATCTGTTCCCTTGGAACACCTGCAACCTCATCGTAGAGTATTTCATGTCCAAGGAGGCATGCCCTCATTGCATCCAGGAGTTCATAGTCGCGGTCGAAGTCAAGCTGAAGGTGGATGTCTGCAAGTTTTGCACTGTCCGTCTTCCTTGGATCCACCACTATGAGTGTCCTGTCTGATCTTCCTCTCTCCCTAAAGAATCCCCTTGCAAAGACGTTCCTGGACATATGCCTTGGGTGGGCGTGCATCGGGTTGCATCCCCAGTAGACCACAACATCCGCCCTGTTCTTGACCTCACCGAAGGTACATATGGGGTATCCTACGTCCTGGAGTGCCAGTACTGATGGACCGTGACAGACTGAAGCAGTGTTGTCGATGACGGCCCCGGCCTCCTCTGCCAGTTCAACACCAACAGCCTGGGCCTCACATTCAGTACAGCTCCATCCATACATCAATGGCCTTTTTGATTCTGCAAGGATCTTTGCTGCCTTGTCTATGGCTTCATCGTAGCTTACCTCTACGAATTCACCGTTCTTCCTTATGAGTGGTTTCTTATACCTCATCGCACCCTCTGCGTGCACAAATTTACTGTGACCTATTCTGCATGCGTTGATGGTTCCAACGATCTCGTCACCCTCAACCTTACAGATTATATCATCACAAAGAGTTCCGCAGAAGGGACAGACCACACTCTTTACGTATTCCATGATAATTACCTCCAGAAAAATTTAGGGAGCTATGTGGCCGTTGCATCCCACAGCCGCATATACGATCCCCTTCGCTCCTTTAATCGCGTGATCTCCTTCAAACTTGTAGAACGCTCCGGGGAGTTCTTCCCCATCAACCTCTATGTCCTTTTCAACACCAAGGTATTTGAAGCCAGCCAGGAACTCCTGCATCATTCCCTTGACAACTATTGTTCCTCCTGCCATTTCACCGCCGGCCCTTGCAACAACGTTGCCCTCTATGATTATGAGGCCGTTGTTCATGTGTATGCCAGGCATTATGTTCACATCACCCTTGATGATGATTTTGCCGCCGTTCATGTATTCCCCTATCTCGTTACCGGCGTTTCCATGGACAGTTATTGTGCCTCCGCTCATACCTCTCCAGTCACCACGGTAGGATGAGCCGACGTAGTCTCCTGCGTCGCCAAGGATTTCGATTTCACCGCCCCTCATGTCCTGTCCTGCCCATGATCCGGCGTTGCCTTCTACGGTTATCTTACCGCCCTTCATGCCTGCGCCGACGTACATGTTCACGTTGCCCCTGACTATGATTTCACCGGCGGTCATCTCCTGACCTATCCTTTTTGTGTTGTAAACATCGCCGTCGATGATTATTTTGATGTCTTCCGGGGCATCTGCTGGTTCACCGCTAACCTCAAAGAAGTCTCCGAGCTTAACTACCTCGTTACCATGCATTATCTGTATGTTCTTAATTTCCTCTATTGATTTACCCGCAAAGACGTCCGGTTTGATGTTTGATGCTTCAAGAGGCACTTCAGGCTGTTCCTTTGGAGTTAATATTATTTCACTCATAACATCACCCCTTTAACTGGAGCGGATTTTGGCAGGTAGTCGTCCTGCACAGGGTAGTTTGCAAAGTTGACTGAGTAGTACTGTTTGAATTTACTCTCCACGTTGGCGAGGACCTCACTGTAGATGGACTCATCCACCTGGGTGTCAACCCAGTAGGTTCGGCCGTGCGGTGAGGCCACGACTTCTCCGTCTTTAACAACAATTTCCCCATCCTTGAGGACGCATGCTGCCCTGGAGAATGCTTCTTCGATGGCCATGTACTCTGCTGATGGGTCGACTGTTTCAGGGTTGATGTCGTAGACTGCTATGTCTGCATCTGCACCGACGCCGAGGTGTCCCTTGGTGTCACTCAGACCGAGGACCTTTGCTGATGTTGCCCTTGTGATCTGTGCTATCTCTGAGAAGGTGTATTCCCTGTCGATTGTTGCAACCGTACTCTTCCTCTGGGCCCATTTGTGGAGTTCTCCCTCGATGAGGTTCATCCTGTACTTGTTGCTCATGAGCCATGCTATGACACGCGGGTACCTTGTGAATGGACCTGCATTTGGACTGTCCGTTGTGAGGCAGACCTTTTCAGGGTTGTCTATGAGCAGGAATAGCTCCATTCCGATTGCCCACTGGACCGCAGGGACCGGTGCCCTTGCAGAGTAGATGAACGGAACGACTCCTGAACCTGTCTCAAGTTCCACGTCACAGTTGGCCCATTTGAGGCCGTTGAGTGAGTGGAGGTCGTACTCCATTGGACCGTCGGCTGTCATGGTTGTTGTCTCATCCAGGGTTATCTGTCCCACGTCGATGACTATGTGGTCGTTTTTGTTAACGTAGTCTGCAATCTTCGGTGCCTCTGATACGAAGTCCCTCCATGTTGTTCCTCCATAGCTGTGGAACTGTACGTGGGTTGCGTAGAGTACAGTGTCCCTGCTCCCGGTTGCCGGGTTTGGTTTTATGTTCTTTGGCACGTCGAAGGATGCCAGGGTTGTCTCGTAGTTTCCAGGGTGTCCCAGGTCGTTACAGTGGAGGTGTATTGAGTGGGGTAGCTGGAGTTTCTCGTTGACCTCTGCAAGTCCCTTTATGATCTCGGCTGGGGTTATGTCAAAGTAGGGTGCCGGGTCATAGATTCCGTGGACGTTTCCACCCCATCCCCAGGCCTCTGTACCTGCAGGGTTAACTATCTTTATGGTATAACCCTTTGTGGTCCTGAGGAGCCATGAGGCGTATGCTGCGCATGCATCAACGTCCCCCTCCTTGAGGTACTCCATGACGAACCAGTTGTTACCGAAGAGGGGGTATGCTGCATGGTCTATTATGGGTGTGTCATGGAACTCCTCATGGGTGTGCCTTGCAAGGAGTGGTGGCATGGCCGCTTCCATTGCAGTGGTGTAACCCATCTGGGCGTACCTGTAACCTGTCATGAAGGTTGATGGTACTGAGAAACCGCTTCCGGCCCTTCCTCCTTTGAATTTTTCAGCGTCCCTTTTACTGTCTTCTGGCCTGTACATTCTTCCCACGTTGACCTTTGCACCTGCTATGTGGGAGTGTGGATCAACACCACCGGGCATTACAATTTTCCCGGATGCATCAATGACCTTGGCACTGTCACTGACGCTTTCAACTATTTTACCGTCCTTGACGCAGATGTCCATTTTTTCTCCATCTACACCGTTGAGGGGACAGTAAACAAATCCGTTTTTGATTATGTATTCCATTTGAATCGAATCCTCCTGGCGAATTTTAGATCTGACCTACCTTCCCATAGACCTTCATGAGGGTTGGCATGTCAAGAACTTCTTCATCAGTTGGTATGATCTCCACGGGGATGTTTTTGAAGCTTGGAGTTGCTGTTGAGTCTGTGTATGGCCTTATAACCCTGTTGGCCCATGGACCCATGGGTATGTAGACCATTCCTTCAGGGAGGGGTTCTTTTGCCTCCACTGCCTTTACAACCACGTCACCGTACTCTGAGATGACCTTTACGTTGTCTCCTTCAACGATTCCCAGCTGCTTCATCATTTCAGGGTTCATCTGAATTATTGCAGCTGCATCAACATACATCTTCAGGTCCTTGCCTGATTCTATGGCCTGGCCCTGCCAGATTGTCCTTCCTGTGTTGAGTATAACCCTCATTCTAATTCCTCCAGTCTGATTGCATCTACGGGGCAGCTTTCAACACATGTACCGCATTTTCCGCATAGATCAGGGTTTTTTATGTTAACGACTCCGTCCTCAACTATCATGATGATTTCCACGTCATCTGTTGGTCCCTTTCCACCGGCAACCTCCGGGCTTCTGAGGGCGTTTACTGGACATGCAATCACACAGTTTCCACATCCATGGCAGAGTTCAGGATATGCTTTAAGTCCAATTGCCATCTGATTACCTCCATTTATTTGAGTAGTGAGTCAAAAGCGTTTTTCCATGCCTTTGATCTGATTGGTGTTGTGTTTATCCTGTTCCTCTTGACGGTTATTGCAGTTACAGGGCAGGATCTTTCACATGCACCGCAGTATATGCAGAATCTTTCATCCTTGTGGAGCTTGGTTGTTTTCTCACCGGGTTTTTCTGGTTTTGGGAATGACAGTACGTTACAGGGGCAGACCATCACGCAGGTTTCACATGCCTGGCATGTGTCCTGGTCGATTATGAGTTCACCTTCAAAGGGCTTTGTTACTGTTGCGGCGTCAACCGGACAGATCTCCTGGCACCATCCACAGTTGACACAGAGTTCTGGGTCGATGTAGGATGTTCCTGTGATCTCAGGGGTCTTGATCTCGTATTCACCGTATGGGCAGATCCTGCAGACCTGCATTATGGCGTCAACCGGACAGATTCTCTTACATATGCCGCAGTGTACACATTTGTCCTCATCAACGCGTATATCGGTTGCAACCACCGGGCTTGCAGAGCTTGGTGTCTGGTGGTCTATTTCAATTGCATCAACAGGGCACATCTCCTCACACATTCCACAGTATATGCAGGTGTCCTTGTCTATCTCGATTTCCCCTGTTACGAGATCCTTCCTTTCAGGGAGTTCCCTTGTGATGGTTATGGCGTCCTGTGGACATGCTGTTTCACAGGCCTTGCACTGTATACATGTTTCATCGTCTATTTCAGCTGACTTTATGATCTTTGGATACTCTGCAAGTTCTTTTATTGATGTTCCATCAATCTGAAGATCAAGGGCCTGGAAGGGGCAGATTGAACTGCACATACCACAGAGAACGCATTTATCCTCATCTATAGCTATCTTGGATTTTTCCTGTTCTGTCCTTACCATTGCACCTGTTGGATTGACTTCGATTGCACTGACAGGACATATTTCACCGCATAATCCGCATACAGCGCAGAGACAGTCCTGGAAGATCAACCTTCTGTTCTCTTCACCGCTCCGCTCAACGGTAATGTTCTTACCTTCAATTACTTCGGTTGTTTCCATCAAATTCTACCTCCTTTATTTCTATAGAGTTAGTTGGACACATCTCAACACATATAAGGCAGCCACAGCACATTTCAGATTCTATATGTGCCTTGAGGTCTCTTAAAGTTATGGCCTTCATGAGGCATGTGTCCACACATAGACCGCACCCAATACACGAGTTCCTGATAGTAGCCCTGAATTTCTTTTTCTGACAGGTTCTGATGATTGTCCTTGTAATCTCCGTGTTCTGTGTAAGTGAGTGTGTTAGAAGAAGAAAGTCCCTTGGACACATCTCTGTTATTATCTTTGCAACCTCTATTGACTTCCATGAAAGGTTTCTTCCATTGAGGTAGTGAGAAACAGTTGATCTGTTCATGTCTAGAGCTTCAGCTATCTCTTTCTGGGAATAGCCCTGTTTTGTCAGGTTTACCGCTGCTATGTATTTGAGTCCAGAAACTAGATGTTTCGGCATAGGGTCACCATGTGTGTTAATCACACCTTTGATCCCTATCCATATAATAATTTTCTAGAAAAATCAAATAGAAAGATATATAAGTGAGTGTGTGGTGGACACACATCCTTGCCTGGTTCTGTTAAAATGGTTTCAGACATCCTCAAAGAAGCCCTCTGGAATCATGAACCTTATTTACAGGGCTTTATATTAACAGGAGTGGCCTTCAGACCCGGCATTCCTGAAACAGGATCCCTGACAGGGGATGTAAGGCTGTTTGCAGGGCTTTCAGCAAAGTGGAATGTCATGAAGACCGTTCCCTTCATAACCCTTTCTGTGACCCTGACCCCCACGGTGATGGAACCCCTCACTGAGGTTACCCTGACCTCATCACCATCAAGGACACCGAGGGATTCGGCGTCCTCCGGGTTCATTAGGAGTTCCTCAGTCCCTAAGAACCTTTCAAGTCCCCTGACCCTGGCTGTCATGGAGCGGGTATGGTACTGGTAAAGGTTCCTTCCTGTTAAAAGGATCATTGGATACTCATCTGATGGTCCTTCAGGTAACTGGTAGCCCGGTACAATGAAGGATGCCCTTCCACCCGGTTTCGGGAACTCATCGGCATGGAGATAGGGGGTTCCCTCATCCTCCTGAGATCTGCAGGGCCACTGAATACCTCCAGACTCCAGCCGGTCATATGACAGACCCGCATAGGAGGGGACAAGCCCCCTTATCTCATCAAAGATTTCCTCAGATGTTTCATAACTGAACTCCCCGGATCCCATGGCCTCGGCGATCCTTGATATTATCCACCAGTCTGGTTTAGCATCCCCTGGAGGGTCAATGGCCTTTCTTATGAGCTGAACCCTTCGTTCAGTGTTTGTAAAGGTTCCATCCTTTTCAGCGAATGATGCTGCTGGTAATACAACATCCGCAAGTTCAGAGGTCTCTGTGAGGAATATGTCCTGTACTATAAGTAATTCAAGTTTTTCAAAGGCCTCCCTGACCTTCCCTATGTCGGGTTCGCTGAGGAGGGGGTTTTCACCCATTATGTACATGGCCTTTATCCTTCCACCTGCAGCATCCTCAAAGATCTCGGGTAAGATTTTACCATAATCCGGTATCTCCGAATCCCAGGCCCTGCTGAATTTCTCCAGGGCTTCAGGATCATCGAGGCCCTGATAGCCAGGTAAAAGATCTGGCAGGGCCCCCATGTCACAGGAGCCCTGCACATTATTCTGACCCCTGAGGGGGTTGATGCCTGCCGAGGGCATCCCAATGTTACCAGTGAGAAGGGCGAGGTTGCTGAGGGCAAGGACGTTCCCTGTTCCATTAACATGCTGCGTGACCCCCATTGAATAAATTATGGACGCCGGTGAGTTTGAAGCATATATCCTGGCCGCTCTCCTTATATCCTCAAGTGGAACACCCGTGATTTCCTGGACCTCATCAAGATCCAGTTTAAACAGTTCCTCCCTGAATTCATCAAATCCATCTGTTCTTGATCCAATGAAATCCGTGTCCTGGAGCTCCTCCTCAATTATGAACCTTGACATGGCCATTATCAGGTAAAGGTCAGTCCCTGGCCGGTTCCTCAGATGAATATCAGCAGCCTCAGAGAGCCTTGTTATTCTTGGATCTATCACCAGAAGCCTTGACCCTCCCCGGACGGCCTCAAGGACCCTGTATCCGGTTATGGGGTGGGTCTCTGTTGCATTGGTCCCGACAGCAAGGATGCACGCAGCATCCCTCAGCTCATCAATGGAGTTTGTCATGGCCCCGCTTCCAAGGCTCATTTTAAGTCCTGCAACGGATGGTGCGTGGCATAGCCTTGCACAGTGGTCAATGTTCCCTGACCCCATAACGGCCCTTGTAAACTTCTGCAGAAGATAATTCTCCTCATTTGTGCACTTTGCAGATGCTACTGCAGCAAATTCGCTTCCACCATACTCCGATAGTCTTTCCGCAATGAATTTTATTGCCTCATCCCATTCAACCTCAACGAACCTTCCATCAACCTTCATGAGGGGTTTTTTAAGCCTTTCAGGACTGTTAACAAATTTTAATCCGAAACGCCCCTTCACACAGAGGTTGCCCCTGTTAACAGGACTCTCACGGACCCCCCTTGCAGACACAACCCTGCCGCCCCTCACACCCAGGTGTATCTCGCATCCAGCACCGCAGTAGGGGCAGACGGTCTTAACCTCACTGGATGGTTTCTCTGTCCTTGGGGAAAGGGCTCCCACCGGGCATGCCTCAACGCATTCACCGCAGGATACGCATGGGGAATCCATGATATCCCTGTCAAGGAATGCTGCTATTTTTGTGTCATGGCCCCTGTAGGCGAAGTCAATGGCCTCTGCACCCACATATTCACACACCCTGACGCATATTCCGCACAGCACGCATTTATCATGATCCCTTATGAAAAAGGGGTTTGAGTCATCTGGTGGAACATCCTTCAGGTCCATCCTCAGCCTTTCAAGGTCATCCTCAGAGACGTCCAGATAGGATGCGACCTCCTGGAGTTTGCAGTCCCCTGATTTACGGCATGTGAGACAGTCCCTGCTGTGGTTTGTTATTATAAGCGACACTGTATTCCTGCGGATCCTGTTTATCCTCCCGGACTCGGATACTATATTCATCCCTTCCTCAGCAGGGTTTTCGCATGCTGTTACAAGCCTCCCCTCACTTTCAACCAGGCAGAGCCTGCAGCCACCGAAGGGTTCGGTAACATCACTGAAACATAAGTGAGGTATGTAGATGCCGTTTGCAAGGGCTGCCTCAAGGATTGTCATCCCGGGTGATGCTTCAACCCATTCTCCGTCAATTTTAAATTTTATGGTTCCCGTCATGGTATCCTGAGCTGATTTTTTTTATTGATGAAAGTTTATCTTCATTGGAAATAAACCTTATGAACATGGGATTATGATCAAAAGTGGAGGTTCCATTAATGAAGATTGTGGGAGTTACAGGTACAAAGGACAGCGGCAAGACTGTCCTTGTGGAGAAACTGGTTGAGGGACTTGCCGGTGAGGGCTACAGGACCGCCACCCTCAAGCACAGCCATGTAGGATTCGATTTCCCGGGCAGAGACACCGACAGGCACCGTAAAGCAGGTGCAGAGATCGTTGTGGGTGCCGGGAGGGAAACATTCTTTCTGCTGGAGAGGGAACTGGACCTTGAGGAGATAGTGGCCGTCATCGATGTCCTTGATGGTGTGGATTTCCTTATCGTGGAGGGCTTCAAGTCAATGGAGTATGCCAACTTCTCCACATCAACACCCAATGAGTTCACCCTGAAGGTGGTTGATCCCTTCAAGCTTGAGGATGTGGATGAACTCATTGACCTCATCAAAAGGAGAAGTTACGGTCTGCTGCAGGGCCTTGACTGTGGAAAGTGCGGTTTTAAGTCCTGCAGTGAATTTGCAGCCTCCAAGGTCAGGGGCTATGCTGATGAAGTGGACTGCAGGAGTCAGCCTGAAAAGGCCCTCCTCAGAATAAACGGACGGCCGGTGCCCATGAACCCCTTCGTCCAGGAGTTCATATCAAAGACAGTCCTCGGTATGGTTGACGCCCTGGATACAGAAAACCTTAAAATTGAGAAGGTTGATCTCATCATAAAGGTTCAGAGGAACAGATGATCTGAATGCATATCCAGGATAATTACAGGAGGCCCCTCCTATCCCTGAGGATATCCCTCACCAGTCGCTGTAATGTGAACTGTTTCTACTGTCACAGGGATGGGATTGTTCCATCTTCAGGGGAGATATCGGCAGATGATGTGAAAAACATATGCAGTGTTGCAGCGGATCTCGGTGTGAAGAAGATACGCCTCTCAGGTGGTGAGCCCCTGATCCGCAGCGACATAGTTGAGATAGTTGAGGGGATAAATGATGTGGGGTTCAGGGACATATCCATAACCACCAATGGAACCCTCCTTGAAGAATACAGCGGCCCCCTGAAGGATGCCGGACTTGACAGGGTCAACGTCAGTTTTGACACCCTCAACCCCGAAACGTACAGGTTCATAACAAAAAGGGATTATCTTGAAAGGGTTAAATCCGGTATAAAAAGCGCTGTGGATGCGGGTCTCTACCCTGTCAAGATAAACATGGTGGTTCTCAGGGGTGTGAATCATCATGAAATATGGGACATGTTCGATTTCTGCCGGGAAAATGGGGCTGTTCTTCAGCTTATAGAACTCCTGAAGACCGATAACTGTCCCGATAACGGCATGGACAGGTATCACTGTGACATGAACCGCATTGAAGAGAAGCTCTCAAGGATGGCTGATGAGATCAGGACCAGGAAGTTCATGCAGGACCGTAAAAAATACTATATAGGTGATGGTGAAGTCGAGGTTGTGAGGCCCATGGACAACACAAGGTTCTGTGCGAACTGCACTAGGCTCAGGGTTACCCCTGACGGCAAACTCAAACCCTGCCTCCTCAGAAACGATAACCTTGTTGACACCGGTGAGGCCCTCAGGAATAATGATACTGAAATGCTGCGCCGGCTCTTCCTTGAAGCCATAGGCAGAAGATCACCCTACTACCATCAGGACGGCTAGTTGATGGTGCTGGGTACAGCCCATCACCCATATGCGCCGGGAATCCTTAAAACAGCCTTCATTTTACAGATATCAAGACAAGAACCGCACTTAAGGCACCTTTCCTGGTTTATGACGTGTACTTCATCCTTTGATCCTTTAATTGCATCTCCCGGGCAGACCTTAAGGCATGCCATGCACCCGTCGCATGCCTCAGGGTCAATCAGGTAGTGCATGAGTTTACTGCAGGCTGCTGCAGTGCACTTACCCTCCCGGAGGTGGTCCAGATACTCATTCTCAAAGTACCTCATTGTTGTTATAACGGGGTTTGGTGATGTCTGTCCGAGGCCGCAGAGTGAAGCTGCCTTCACGGTCTCTGCTATGTCCATGAGAATCCCTGTGTCCTCCTCTCTGCCCCTTCCCTCAACGATATCCTTCAGTATCATGAGCATCTGCCGTGTACCTATCCTGCAGGGGACGCATTTACCGCATGATTCCTTCTGTGTGAATTCAAGGAAGTACCTTGCAAGTTCAACCATGCATGTCCTCTCAGAGAGGACCACCAGTCCGCCTGAACCCATTATGGCCCCTGCAGAGGTCAGGGAGTCATAGTCAATCCTGGTGTCTGCAAGTTCTGCAGGAAGACATCCCCCTGATGGCCCGCCAATCTGCACAGCCTTGAGCTCACCGCCCCTCACACCTCCACCGATGTCAAATATCGCCTCCCTGAGGCTTGTCCCCAGGGGCACCTCTATGAGGCCCGTCCTTCTGACATCACCCACAAGTGAAAATGTCTTGGTTCCCCTGCTCTCCTCTGTCCCTGTGGAACTGAAGTATTCAGGGCCCTGCTGCATTATCAGTGAAACGGCTGCAAGGGTCTCCACGTTGTTTATAACCGTGGGTTTGCCCCATAGACCCCTTGTGGTCGGGAATGGTGGCCTTGTACGTGGCATCCCCCTCCTTCCCTCAATGGATGCTATGAGTGCTGTTTCCTCACCGCAGACGAATGCGCCGGCTCCCTCCTTGATCCTTATATCGAGGCCGAATCCTGACCCGAGGATGTCCTCACCCAGGAGGCCTAGGCTCCTGAGTTCATCTATAGCTCCCCTGAGCCTTTCAAGCGCCAGGGGGTACTCTGCCCTGCAGTAGATGTATGCTTCGGAGGCTCCTATGGTGTATGATGCAATGATTATACCCTCAAGGAGTGCGTGGGGGTCGCCCTCTATAACGGACCTGTTCATGAAGGCCCCTGGATCTCCTTCATCGGCGTTGCATATGAGGTACCTTACCTCGGATTCCTCCTGGCGACAGAGGTTCCACTTGAGCCATGTGGGAAACCCTGCGCCTCCACGCCCCCTGAGCCCTGCCCTGCGTATATCCTCAATTATCTCCTCTGGTTCCATGTTCAGGGCCCTTATAAGACCCCTGTAGCCTCCTGTTGCCAGGTAGTGCTTTATATTCTCAGGGTCTATGAGGCCGCACCTTCTCAGTATCCTCCTTGACTGTCCCTCCATAAATTCAAGGTCATACTCGGGGCTGAATATACCGTCCCTGAAGCCTATATCCACGGTTCCAAGGGCGTCCCCGGTTTCCTGGCCCTCCACTACGTGTTCATCAACTATTCTCCTTGCAAGTTTCCCTGTGACCGGGCCATACACAAAGCCCCTGGTATCCCCGTTGAAGACCGTGACCATTGGTTCGGCGTAGCAGAGGCCCATGCATCCCGTGTGTATGATCCTGGCGTTCCCTGAGGCGTCCCTGATCCTCTTCTTCATTATATCTTCAATTTTAGATGCTCCTGCAGATCTTCCACAGGTGGCTGAGCCCAGGAGGATTACAGGATCCCCCATGAATAGTTCCATGTATTCACTTATAGAATCCTCTAAAAACTTTTCAAACATCTAAGACACTCTTATGATTTTTTAGGGAAGATTTTACTGACCCTGGATGGTTTTATACGGGACACCACGTCCTGGTTAACCATCGCACACGGGGCAAGGGAACAGCACCCTATACATCCCACCGACTCCAGGGAGTACTCCATGTCATCTGTGACATCACCCTCCTGAATGCCAAGGTGCCTCTCAATTGCATCCATGACCTGATCGGCACCCTTCACATGACATGCTGTACCCGTGCATACCATTATATGCTTCTTACCCCTTGGTTTAAATCTGAACTGGGCATAGAAGGTTGCGACTCCATATACATGGGTCCTGCTTAGTCCCGTGAACCTCGCGATTGCCTCCATTGCCTCCTCAGGTAGGTAGCCGTAAAGGTCCTGAACCTCCTGAAGAAGAGGTATGAGGTCTGATTCAGACCCGCTGTACCTTGAAAGTATTTCATCAAGTCTAGCCATTCAAAACCTCCAGAATGATAAGATAAGAGTCCCCTCTGTATTTTTCTGTTTATGTGAATAGAACTGAACATCTACTTAATTGTTGAAGTACAAGGTAGATATATGTTTTTAGAGTTTGATGTGGATGAAGTGGGGTGTTGACATGGCAATGTACAGAGAAGTTGATGCAATACGCGTGGATACCGAAAAGAGGAAGGTTGCTGAAAGGGTAGTTAATGATATGGAGGTTCACCTTAAAATAAATGAAACAGTTTCACAGCGTTTCACCACGAGCCCCGATGCCCTGAGGGAATTTGCAACCGGTTACCTACTGGGGGAGGGTCTTGTTGAATCTGTTGATGATATAATCTCGGTGGAAATCCGTGAAAACATGGTTGATGTCAGGATAGACCTTGAAGACTTTGATATACGTAGCGAACTTGTAATGGGTTCTGACTGTTTCGGAGGCTGGAGGCACCGTGTTGAAATGGTTGAGCCTGTGGAATCAGATTTCCAGGTCCATAAGGATGACATATTCAGTGCCTTCCAGAGGATGGTTAAGTCTGCTGTGGTCTGGAGGACCACCGGAGGTACTCATGTGGCCGCCCTTGTAACTGAAGATGATTTCATGATATTTGAGGATGTGAGCAGACATGTTGCCGTTGACAAGGCTATAGGGTCCGGTGCAATCAATGGGGTGGACTTCTCAGAGAGTTTCATTGTTTACAGCGGGAGGATGCCCGCTGACATGCTCATAAAGGTTGCGCGTGTCGGTGTCCCAATCATAGCATCAAACGCAGCCCCCACATCCTCTGGTTACGAAGCCGCCGCCGAGACCGGCCTCACAATGCTTGGATTTGTCCGCGGGAAAAGATTCAACATCTACAGCCATCCAGAAAGGATCATAATATAGTAGGGGTCCCTGGTAGATAAAGTCCCTGTCACTCCCTTAACCTTTCTTTCTCTTTAACAAGCCCTCAAGATGATAAAGTCCCTGATGAGTGCCGACAGGAAATATAATGATGAATCAGATGTCCTCATGCAAAGAAAAAAACCTCTATAAACCTTCGGAAAACAAAATTAGAGGACGATATATGCAAATGGATAGTTCATCATTCAAAGACGCTGTGTCTCCTGTTAAGGTCCTCCTCCCTTTTATCAAGACGATCCATGAGTTCCGCTATGAGTCCATCAAGAAACACCAGTGCCGATATCTCAAAGAGTGTCCCCAGAGGTGTTCTTGAGTGATGGTTACCCCTTATCTGCCTTGTCATGTAGTCCTTCTCACCATCAATCTTGGTCCTTCCCCTTATGGTTACCGTGAGGTTCGAAACCTTCCCGAGATCAGAGTCAGGGTATGATGTTATCGCCACCACCCTGGCACCCCTCTCTCGGGCTATACCCGCTGCATTGACGATGTAACTGGTCCTGCCCGACCCTGATATTGCGATCAGTACATCACCCTCATTTATTGCAGGGGTTATGGTTTCCCCTACAACAAAGACGTTTATCTCAAGGTGCATGAGCCTCATGGCAAAGGCCTTTGCAACCAGTCCGGACCGCCCGAAGCCCAGTACAAAGACGTTGCTGGCTGATGTCAGGGTTTCAATCAGCCTGTTAACAGTTTCCTCATCAATACTGTTCTCCATATCCCTAAGATTATTTATTATATCATTGATGGCCTCTTTTATTATCATCCGAAACACCTGAACTCACTTTAACATTAATTTGATTATTACCATCCAGACACCTGAACTCAGTTTAATATTGAAGATAAAATTAATTAATAGATGATTTGACCTCACATCTGATAAAGGTGTTCCCCATGGATATAAGGCCCCTCCCTGGTATGGAAGTAGACGGTCATGAATTTGATCACAGACTATTTGAAACCCTTAAGGCGATATCCGAGACCTTCTCCCAGAGGAGGGCGTCGAGGATGCTTGGTGTAACCCCCCAGGTCCTTAACAGGAGGGTGCTGCGAGCCGAGTCCCTCCTTAACATGAAACTCGTAAGGAGGAGCGGCGCTGGTTCGGAGCTTACACCTGAAGGCTCTGAACTGCTCAGGTTATATGAGCGTCAGATGAACCTCCTGGAACCATCAGACAGGATAATGGTCGCTGCAGGGTACACGTCATCCGTTCTTGCAGAGCTGGTCCTTGAAGCATCAGGGACAGAAGGATCACTTTTCTCATCCTCTGCCACCGACTCCTTCCATCTTGCAGGAAAGAGCCGCCTAGACATGATCTTCCTTGACGACCCCATCCATGCATACCGCAGGGATCTTGATTTCGTGCCTGTGGCCTACGACCACCTTGTACTTGTCGGGATGGATGCCGGGGACGTCACCGAACTTGATGGAGCATCCTTTGTTGAGGTTGCTGACTCACCCCAGAGGCTTGCCTGGGAGGTTCTCTCTGACACCGGGATCGACTTCAGAATCGTTAAGACCGTGAGGTCCCCGCTGCAGGCATACAGGCTTGTTGAGAGAACCCCCGGGCTTCTAACATTCCTCAGCGGAAGCCAGTTTGAGGGGTCCGGCGTACTCAGTGATGAAACAAGGCACGTTATAAGTCTTGTAAGGTGCGATGATAGGGCTGATTCCCTTGTTGATTTCATACTTGGTGATGGTCAGGAAACCGTTGCTGAAGCCGGTTTTGAGCCGCTCCAGTGAGCATGTGTTTAACGAACAATCAACGATATAAGATCCTCCTCCAGAATATAATTCCATGGCCCCGTCGTCATGATTAATAACCGACGAGCCTTAACACCATATGGTGGTCTGGAAATCCCTGATTCTCGGTTCCATGATTTCCAGTTATATTAATTCGCAATTTGCAGTTCCCGGGTGATTTCATTGAATGAGATAGACCTTCTTGCCGTTGGACATACCGCCTTTGACTATATAATACAGCTGGATGAATTTCCAGAACCAAATTCATCAACAGCCATAAAACGTATGAAGAACTTTCATGGGGGTGCCGCTGCAAACGTGGCGGTTGTCGGGTCAAAGCTTGGCCTCAGAACATCACTGGTATCTGCAGTTGGCGGTGACTTCCCGGAGTCAGAATACAGGAGATTCCTTGATTCCATGGATGTGGAAACCGGTTCAATGATCACCGTGCCCGGGGAGAGGACCCCGACAGCATTTGTCATGACAGACTCCCATCACAATCAGATCAGCTACTTCTACTGGGGCGCTGCAAGGTACTTCAGGGAATCCAAGGTTCCTGAAGGTGCCATTAGAGCTGCACGTGCAGTTCACCTTGCAACAGGCGACCCATCATTTAACTGCAGGTGCGGTGCCCTTGCAAGGAGCCTTGGAAAGGTGATCTCCTTTGACCCGGGCCAGGACCTGCACATGTACTCCAGGGACCAGCTGGAGGATGCTGTGAGGACCTGTAACATACTCTTCGGGAACCACCATGAGATCGACAGGATCACAGGTAAACTTTCCATGAAAGTTGACGAACTCAGGGAAATCGGACCCGAAATCATTGTGAAGACCTACGGTAAAAGGGGAAGTAGGATCTATGCAGATGAAACCATAAAGGTTGATGCCATCCCCAGGGACGCCGTTGATCCCACAGGGGCCGGTGACTCCTATCGTGCAGGGTTCATGAGGGCCTACCTCTCAGGGGCTGACCTTGAAACCTGTGGAAGGTTTGCATCTGCAGTTGCATCCTTCATAGTTGAGGCTGAGGGCACCCAGACAAACATACCCGACTATGATGCTGTCCTCAGGCGCTTCGCTGAACACTGGGGCTACGACCCCATGCTGGAGTAGGATGCTGGGGCAGGGAATTATTAACCCGGACGGGAACACATAGTTTTTATAAATGTAGCCATTAATATATGATCCTATGATCCACAAGATACCGAGGGCCAGGGGCCTACTGTAAACTGATTCCCATGATACCCGGGACCATGAAAGGGCCGGATGTGGACCCCACAGCACCCGGGATATGGGCTGATCCAGAGAACGGTGATGATATGACTCAGATGGATGAAGCTAAAAAAGGTGTTATAACAGATGAAATGAAAGCGGTGGCAGAGGCAGAGAATGTCACCCCCGAATTTGTCAGGAGAGGGGTTGCCAGTGGTAAAATAGCCATCCCAAGCAACCTGAACAGGGAAGACGTTAAACCCGTGGGTATAGGTGAAGGTTTAAGGACCAAGGTTAACGCAACCATCGGGACCTCAACAGACATCGTGGACTTTGAAATGGAAGAAAAGAAGGCCATGGTTGCAGTTGAAAACCAGGCCGACACCCTCATGGAACTCTCAGTTGGCGGAGACCTTGATGAAATAAGGAGGCGTATACTGGACCTTTCACCAATACCTGTTGGAAGCGTACCGGTCTATCAGGCAGCCGTTGAAACCATACGGAAGGAGGGCGCCTCCATCTACATGGACGAGGATGTCATGTTCAAGGCAATTGAGAAGCAGGCGAAGGACGGTATAGACTTCATGGCAATCCACTGCAGTGTTAACAGGGAAACCCTCAGGAGGCTCAAGAGACAGGGACGTGAAGGTGGACTTGTCAGCAGGGGCGGTGCCTTTGTATCAGCCTGGATGGTTGAAAACGGACTTGAAAACCCCCTATACGAGAACTTTGATTACATCCTGGAGATTGCCAAGGAACACGACTTTGTAATGTCAATGGCCAATGCAATGCGTGCAGGTGCCATTGCAGACTCAACCGACAGGGCGCAGGTCCAGGAGCTCATAGTCCTTGGGGAACTAATAGACCGTGCAAGAGAGGCTGGAGTCCAGACAATAGTTGAGGGACCCGGACACATACCCCTGAATGAGATAAAGGCCAACGTGATACTCCAGAAGAAGCTCTGCTGCGGAGCACCATTCTACATGCTCGGACCGATAGTCACGGACATAGGCGCCGGTTATGACCATATAGTCTCATCAATAGGGGCAGCGGCATCTGCAGCCGCAGGAGCCGACTTCATATGCTATGTTACACCTGCAGAACACCTTGCACTCCCATACCCTGATGATGTGAAGGAGGGTGTCATCGCAACAAGGATAGGTGCATATGTGGGCGACATGGTCAAGGGGATCCACAGCGGTGAAAGGGACCTTGAAATGGCCAACGCCCGTAAAAAACTGGACTGGTCCGCCCAGTTCGACGCTGCCATGTGCCCCGCCGATGCCATGCGTATAAGGGATGAGAGGCCACCTGAGGATCCTGACACCTGCACCATGTGCGGTAACTACTGTGCAGTCAAAATCGTGAATGAATGGCTTGACAGTGCAGATGACAGGATATTCGACTGAAAAAACTTTCATTTTCCACAAACATAATTATATCAGATTACGCTGATTCTATTCATTTTTACAGGTGATCTGCTTGAAACACTGGATTGAAAGGATAGCTGATGAACTCAAGGAAAGGGATGTTGATGAGCACGTTGTCGCAAGCGGCACATCCATCTCAGGATCAATACATATAGGGAACTCATGCGACGTTTTCATTGCAAGTTCAATCGCCAAGACACTTCAACGTGACGGATTCCGATCAAGGACTGTCTGGGTGGCTGATGACCATGACCCCCTCCGTAAGGTGCCATACCCCCTCCCTGAAGACTATGAGAAGTACCTGGGGATGCCCTACTCCATGATACCATGCCCTGATGACTGCTGTGAGGGCTTTGTGGAACACTTCCAGAGGCCCTTCCTGGAGGCCCTTGAAAGGTTCAATATAAGTGTTGAGCACTACTCAGGGGCCAGGATGTACATGGACGGCCTCTACAACGACTACATAAGAACCTCCCTTGAAAGGGCTCATGAGATAAGGGAGATATTCAACAGGTACCGTGAAAGGCCCCTGAAGGAGGACTGGCTACCTTACAATCCCATCTGCGAGAAATGCGGAAGGGTCAACACCACCGAGGCATATGATTTCAGTGGCGACACCGTCCACTACCGCTGCAGCTGCGGATTCCAGGGTGAGATGGATATAAAGTCAGGGCGGGGTAAGCTAACCTGGAGGGTTGAGTGGGCTGCAAGGTGGAAGATCCTTGGTGTTACCTGCGAGCCCTTCGGAAAGGATCATGCAGCAAGTGGAGGATCCTATGACGTGAGCAGCGTGATATCAGAGGAGATATTCGGTTACCCCGCCCCCTACCCTGTGCCCTACGAGTGGATAACCCTCAGGGGGGAGGCCATGTCCAAGTCCCGCGGCGTATTCTTCACACCAAGCCAGTGGCTTGAAATAGCCCCCCCTGAAAGCCTCAACTATTTCATATTCAGGAGCAAGCCCATGAAACACAAGGACTTCAACCCTGAAATGCCCTTCCTTGACCTCATGGACCAGTTCGACCGTGCTGAGAGAATCTACTATGGCCTGGAGGAAGCCGCGTCAGAGAAGGAGGAGAAAAAACTGAAGATTATCTACAGGGTGTCCATGATAGAGGAATCTGATCTGCCCCTGAGGCCATCCTACAAGTTCATGACGGTTGCCTGCCAGATTGCAGACAGTGACCTTGAAAGGCTCTATGATATACTCAGGAGGAACTCCCAGCTCCCTGGAGAGTTCATGGATATGGAACCCGGGGACCTCAGTGAAGGCCAGGTCAGGCAGCTGAAGGAGAGGATCGAGAACGTGAAAAACTGGCTGGAACTCTACGCCCCTGAATTCCTGAAATTCGAGGTTCAGAAGGAGCTGCCTGATGTTCAGCTTTCAGACGCCCAGAGAAGCTTCCTATCTGAACTCGCAGATATCCTTGAGGACTGGGAGATGGGCCCCGAGGAGCTCCATGACAGAATGTACGACCTTCTCAGGGAACACGGCCTGAAGCCCCAGAAGGCATTCCAGGCCATCTACAGGGTGCTTATAGGTAAAAAGATGGGGCCAAGGGCGGCATCCTTCCTCCTCTCCCTGCAGAGAGACTTTGTGGTGAGAAGACTGAGGTTAGAGGCATAGGAAGTGGACGCCTATGAAGGTCAGGATAGTTGAAAGGGATGTTATGGATCCCCTTGCAGATACAGCCATGGAAGAAACCCCCGTGAACCCCATCAGGGATGTTGGGAAGGTTTCCCTCCTGGACAATACCAAACCTGGAGCCGATATTATACTAAGAACCGTCGAGGAAAGCCTTTCAGGGTTCAGTACAGTCTGGGCTGAGAAACCGGCAGGTGCGCCTGCAGAGGAGGATCAGATCGGGGTGGCTGCCGGGGCCGATCTCTGCATCCTTGCCCTTGGGGACTGCGGTTCATGCACAACCTGGGTGATACTTGATGCCATACGCCTGGAGGGGATGGGTGTCCCCACAATCTCCATCTGCTCTGACAGGTTCCGGGAATACGCCAAGAGACTCGCTGCAGCACACGGAATGCCCGGGCTGAGGATTGTTGAGATAAGCCACCCGATAGCTGGCATTGAACCTGAAGCTGTCCGAAAAAAGGCTGATGGAATCATTGGAGACATAATGGAGTATCTGGGGTGAATCCTGTGAAGATTGATAAATCATGCGGATGCCTTATAGACGACCTCCTTGATGACAATCGGCTTTGCGGTTCATCACCGGAGGACATGAAGGTCATGGTTGACCCTGATCCGGAGAGGATAAGCCTTGACTTCTACCAGAAGAAATTCACAGATGGACTCCCCGTGATACCCCCAACACAGGCCAGGGTGAAGAAGTTCTACCATTACAGCAGCAGGGAACCTGATGATGTGATAGCCGTGCTGCCGCCAAGGATGGGTAAGGCCACCGTTGAGAAGGTTGCCGTGAACGCGGTCATGGCCGGATGCCTGCCCGGGATGATGCCCCTCCTTGAGGCATGCATTGAGGGGATGTCAAGGGAAGAGTTCAACCTTGCAGGGATAAACGCCACAACCCACCCGGTTGCCGTTGGAGTTATTGTTAATGGACCCGCAAGGGATGAACTTGGTTTCAACTCTGCCGATGGCTGCCTGGGTCCAGGGAACCTTGCCAATGCAACCCTGGGTCGTGCCATCAGGCTCTGCCTCATTAACATTGCGGGTGCCATCCCAGGAGTGGGTGACCATGCAACCATGGGCTCCCCTGCAAAATACGCCTTCTGTCTAGCTGAAAACGAGTCCATGAGTCCATGGGAACCCCTTCATGTTGAAAGGGGTTTTGATGCCTGTGAGAGTACCGTGACGGTCCTTGGTATGGAGGCCCCACACAACGTGAATGATCACCGGAGCAGGACCCCCGAGGACCTCCTTGATACCGTGGTGCACACAGCCTCAACCGCCGGGTGCAACAACAGCCACGTCCCTGGTGAACTCCTGGTCATCATGAGCCCTGAACACGCAGAGACCGTCGCATCACATGGATGGAGCCGGGAGGACGTCAGGAACTATATACATGAAAGGGCGCTGGTACCGGCACCCCTGGGGGACCGTGGCGGCAGGAAACTTGATTACAGCCTCGTGGTGGATGATATGGTCCCAGTAACAGGAAGCCCGGATGATGTTGTCCTTGTGGTTGCAGGTGGAGCTGGAAGGCATACAATGATAGCCCATGGATTCGGGGGTTCATCAGAGTCCCAGACAGTCCCTGTGGAACTCAAAAAAATGGATTAATCCTCCACCTAACCGAATTTAATTTTATGGACCTGATTTCAGATACGGCTGATTTTAAAATTAAAGAAAGTTCAAGTCTTCTCTCTTAAGATTGAAGCAATGGGAGCAAATATTAATCCTTCTATTAAAATAAAAAGGAGTTCAGGCGGATGTGAGGTGAAATTACAGGTTTATCCTTCTCCGGTCCAGCAGCTCCTGCTGTTTACCCCTGTTCCATCCCCCGCTTGAGGACTTGGCCCTTCCAACCTGCTGAACGTATCCTGTTATACGGTCGTACCATTCAACATCATCCCTCTCACCGCATGCAGCGCAGGAATCCTGAAGACCCCTCATAAGGGTTTTGCACCGGAGGCAGAAGCTCAGGGCGTTGCTGTAGGCCCAGAATCCAATGTCACTGTTCCTGCATATCTTCCTTGTGAGGCCTTCAAGGGCTTCAGGGTCTGGTCTGGCCTCGCCGAGCCAGGCGTTGAATATGTGGCCTCCGGGTGTGAGTGGATGGTACTTCTCCTCAATCCTTATCTTCTCAATTATATCAACCTCTGCATCCACAGGGGTGTGGCTTGAGTTGGTGTAATAGTAGGCTCCCCGGGTTCCCTGCAGCACCGCCTCCTCAGGGTAATGTTCATGGTCAAGCATTGCAAATCGGTGGGCTGTGGATTCGGCCGGTGTCTGGAGCACGCTCCACCTCCACCCGGTCTCGGCTTTAAGTTCCGCTGCACGTTCGTTTATGTGCTCTATCACCCTGAGGCCCAGCCTGTTTGAATTCGGGTCCTGTATACCGCTTCCGGTATGGTACTGGAGCATCTCGTTAAGGCCTGTGAAGCCGAAGCTCATTGTTGCATTCTCAACCCTGTAGTAGCGTTCACCGTCGATTTCCTGGGAGAGGAATGGCAGGAGGTGGTAGTCGTTGAGGCAGCGAAGACCCTGCTCTCTCCTTATCCTCAGAACTTCCACAGCCATGTCAATGTACTCATCGAGGTACTCGAAGAGTTCATCATCATCCCCTGACTGGTAGGCTATCCTGGGGAGGTTCAGGGTTACATATGCAAGGTTACCTGTCCTCAGACAGTCTCGGTCCCAGTCCCCGGTCCAGTTATCAGCGAGGCTCGTCCTGCACCCCATGTAGTTGGCCATGTCTCCGCGGTAATCGGCAAGCATGTTTATGAAGTAGGCTGTCCCGTACTTGGAGGCGAGTTCATGGACCAGGCGGAGTTCCTCATCGAACTCCCCGCTGAGGGTCTCCCTCCTTATTGAGTAGATGGTGTTCGGGAAGAGGTGGGGTTTTCCATCGGCGTCGCCCTCAAGGAGGACCTCGGTGAATGCCCTTGTAAGGAGTCTCGCCTCATCAGCAAAGTCCCCGTAGACCCCTGCACGTTCACCCCTGGGGCCGTAGGCCGGTTCATCCTCAAGGAACTCCGGGACTCCGAATTCAAGGTTTATGCTGGTGAAAGGGACCTGGCTGCCCCTTGCAGCGTAGGCCATGTTGAGGTTAAATATGAACATCTGGACTGCCTGTTTGATCTTCTCATAGGGGAGTCCCGCTGCAAATGGGGCGACGAAAACGTTCCATAGGCTCATTGCCTGACCACCTGACATGTTCTGCTGGGATGCCAGCATTATCTCCCCTGCATGGTTCATGAGCGTCTCAAGGTGCTTTGGGGGTCCAGCTACTGATGTGTGGTCACCGGTTCCGTCAACTCTCAGGCCGTGCCTTATGAAAAGGCGGAGGTCATGCTGGAGGCAGTTAAGGGGCCTTGCAGCGAAGAATTCAAGGTCGTGTATGTGTATGTCGCCTGACATGTGGGCGTCTGCAAGTCCTGATGGGAGTATGTGGAGAAGAGTGTACTGTTTCAGGGCCTCATCAGCCACGTATTTGTGTACCGTTTCCGGGTTGTGGATCATGTTGGCGTTGTCCCTTGAACCGTTCTCGATGAGGTTCGCGATGTTGTATACAGGGATACCGAGACGCGTGTACCTTTTCCTGAGGGTTTCAAGGCCATGCTCTATGAGTTTGGTGTTCACAACCTCCCTTATCATTGGGGCTGTGAGGTACTCGACGTTCAGTTTCTTGAGTTCCTTCCACACCTCTGATGCTATCTCCTCTGCAACCTCCGGGGAGGCTCCCGCCTCCCTTATAAGGTTCTCCTCAATCTTTTTCTGGTCAAAGGTCTCTATTTTATCCCTTGAAGTCCTGACCCTCAGTCTGTTGGCTGCAAGGTACCTGTCTGCAAGGTCCTCATCCACCTTCCTGAGGGAGTCGTATACAAGGATCTTTATCTCCTTGGTTGTTATCCCGTTGTAAACGGACCTTGCAACCTCTGAGGCCACGTTTTCAGATGTCCAGAGGCTGGCTCCAAGGTTAAGGAGGGATTTTACCAGTTTCTCATGGCTGAACTTTTCCCTTATGCCGTTGTTCTTAAGTACACATGTCTCTGCCTTTGTAGGTATGGCAGCTAAAAGTCGTGAATCATCAATCACCCAATCACCACAAACTCCTTCTCAAAAAACTTGATATGTTATATGTTCCTCACCATATAAAAAATAAACTATGAACACTTTGGAAGACCCTTTGAGGATATAACCAGTTAATAACCCCTTTATAAATCATTCGGTAAATATTATTATATATTTTTATTAATAAAGGATTTATACTATGAAACTGTTCGTATAAAAGAATTAAGTAGAATTATATTCCACCAATCAGGGCACTATTCTAGCCTTATCTGGACGGCGCCTATCCTTGGTGCGAGGACATTGTAGAAGAGGGCTGTAACCGCATACACTATGAAGGAGTAGATGAAGAGCGCCACCGTCAGAACAACCAGTGCAATTAGCCCTGCAGTGAAGTCCCCTCCAATTGCTGAGAAGATGAGTATCACTATTCCCACTATTAAACCTATGAATGCTGCTATTGACCCTGTTATGAGTCCCAGGGGTATGGCCTCGATCCTGTCTATGCTCACAAGGCCGTCACTGATCTCCGTGAGCTTCACCTTTATGGTTGTGATCTTTGACGCGAGGAAGTTGTATAGCAGGATAACCACAGCGATCACTATGAAGGATGCTATGAACGTCATTATTGGTGCTAATATTATGTTCAGGATGGTTCCAAGTGCCGTTGCAGAGCCAAGGGCTGCCATGCTTGACATGGCTGATGGGTCAAGGGTATTTGCTATGTTAACGATTGCGTTGAGGAATACCCACTGCAGGGGGGCTACCAGAAGCTGGTATATGAATGAGAGGAGCGCTGCCACCGCAGAGAGTATCAGTGATGTGCTCACAACGTCAAACGATTCAACCTGCTCCATGTCGATGAGGCTGAGCTTGATGCCTCCAAGGCGTGGTGTAAGTCCATTGTAGATGAAAGCCCTCAGAAAGGACTCCACTATGCTCACCAGGAACACCCCGACGGGTAACACGACAAGCCCGGCAACTGATATCCCTGTAATTATCCCCTTAAGAGCCCCCAGTTCGGCTGGAAGTACCGATGATATGCCTCCTGCGAATATGAGGAACAGGATGGCGGCTATGAATCCCCATATCGCCCCTATGGAGGAGTTCATTATGGTGTAAGGAACAACCCTTACAGATTTTATCTCCTTTAACTGCATTTTTTATCACCATATTTATGTATGGAATAAAAATGCATATAACTTTTATGAAAAATTTTACTGTAAAAAATTTTACTGTAATTTATTAATGATCCATCAGGTTCCTCCATAACCCTCCTGTAACCATTTCTCTGATTCCTCAAGAACCCTGCCAACGATCCTTAAAGCTGAGCCAATGTAGGTGGCTGGATTCATGATCTCATCAAGCTCGCCGGCTTCAAGGTACTCCATTATTTCAGGCCTCTCAAGGACGGCTTCCTTCAGGGTTTTACCTGTCCTGTTGGCCTCAATGGCACATTCACGTACCCTTGCATAGGCTGTCTGGCGCCCCATACCCCTCCTTGTGAGTTCAGCCATCAATCTCTCAGCCATTATAAGGCCCCCTGTAAGGTTAAGGTTCCTCTCAATGTTTTCAGGATAGAACACAAGGTTCTCAAGGACATCAAGGGTCAGTTTAAGAATATAATCCGTCAGTATGCATGCCTCAGGTAGTATGATCCTCTCCGATGATGAATTTGTGAGGTCCCTTTCATGCCAGAGTGGATTGTTCTCAAGGGCAGCCACGACGTAGGACCTTATAACACGTGCAACGCCACATATCCTCTCCGCAGTTATCGGGTTCATCTTATGGGGCATTGTACTGCTTCCAACCTGCTTTTCAGGGTCAAATTTCTCCCCTATTTCCATTATCTCTGTCCTCTGAAGGTTCCTTATTTCAAGGGCTATCTTGTCAAGGGTTGTGGCTATATTGGCCAGCACCATGATGAACTCTGCATGGTTATCCCTCTGGACAACCTGGTTTGATATGAGGACGGGTTCAAGTCCCAGTATCTCCGATACCCTCTCATGTACCTTAAGGCCATCCTCTCCTAGGGCCGCTGTTGTCCCGACGGCACCCGTCATCATACCCACACACACCCTCCCCCTGGCTGCGTCAAGGCGCTCGATATGCCTTCGGATCTCATCTGCCCAGAGGGCGAACTTCATACCATAGGTTGTGGGGAGCGCATGCTGCCCGTGGGTCCTGCCAATACAGACGTTCTCCTTGTTCTCACGGGCCAGTCCAAGGAGAACCTTCATGACCCTCACCAGTTTATCCCTGAGGACCTCTATTGATTCCCTGATGAGGAGGGAGTTTGATGTGTCAACGATGTCATTGGAGGTTGCACCGAAGTGTACATACTCTCCGGCTTCACCCCCACACTGCTCTGCAAGGGCCTTCACGATGGAGGCTATGTCATGACGGGTCTCCCTCTCAATCTCATTGACGCGTTCAAGTTTCACGAAATCCGTGCTTGCCCTGCTGACTATCTCAGCCGCAGCGTCCTCCGGTATAATTCCAAGTTCACCCTCTGCCCTTGCAAGGGCTGCCTCCACGTCAAGCATCTTCTGGAGTTTATTCTCTGCTTCCCATATGCTCTTCATTTCAGGGGTTCCGTACCTGAACTCAATGGGGTGTATGGCCATCCTAACACTCCTGTTTAACCTGAGAATCTAAGTACAAGACAGAAAACTGCCAGTATTAAGCTCATAACCACTACCTGTTCAGGGGTGAGTTTCGGTCCCTTGGTTTCCTCTTCAAAGTACCTTACAAGACCTGCTCCGCTTGGTGGAAGTGTCTTCTTATCCTTCTTAGCCATGAAAAATCACCATTATAATATGATAAAAATCTTATTATATCTCTGGCAACACCATATAATATAAGTTTCACCCGGATGCAGGTAAAATTAAACTCCTTAATTTACCGGATTAGAGCTGCGGTGCCATACCCCCCTAAGAGGAGGGTTAAGAGAAACCGTTTATGTGTGATGGATCATGATGGAATACTTCCAGGAACTTGAAAGGGAAACAGAACGCCTCTATGAAATTGCACGGAGGGCAAGGTCAAAGGGTCTTGATGTGAGCACCAGTCCAGAAATACCCCTTGCAAAGGACCTTGCAGAACGTGTGGAGGGTCTTGTTGGTCCAGAGGGGATAGCTGAAAGAATAAAGGAACTTGAAAATGATAAGAGCCGTGAAGAGGTCGCATTCCAGATAGCTGCCGAGATAGCATCCCAGCCCGTGGCCGATGATGATATCGGTGAAAGGGAGAGGCTGGCTGACCAGGCAATCAGAACAGCCCTAGCAATCCTGACGGAGGGTGTTGTCGCAGCCCCCCTTGAAGGTATAGCAAGGGTCAGGATAAAGGAGAACTTTGACAGGACAAGATACCTTGCAGTCTACTTCGCAGGGCCCATAAGAAGTGCAGGGGGTACGGCCGCTGCACTATCAGTTCTCGTAGCTGACTACATACGCCTTGCAATCAAACTTGACCGTTACAAACCCATCGAAAGGGAAATAGAACGCTACGTTGAGGAGGTTGAACTCTATGAATCCGAGGTCACGAACCTCCAGTACTCACCAAAACCAGACGAGGTAAGGCTTGCAGCAGGGCACATACCCGTGGAGGTGACGGGTGAACCAACAGATAAGGTTGAGGTGTCACGCCGGGACCTTGAAAGGGTTGAAACAAACAACATCCGCGGCGGAGCCCTCCTTGCCATGGTTGAAGGCGTCATACAGAAAGCACCCAAAGTCCTCAAGTACGCCAAACAGCTGAAACTTGAAGGCTGGGACTGGCTTGAAAAGTTCTCAAAGGCCCCCAGGAAGGATGAAAGTGAGGATAAGGTTGTTGTGAAGGCTGACAGTAAGTACATTGAGGATATAATCGGGGGTAGACCCGTCCTTGCATACCCCTCAGAGAAGGGTGCCTTCAGGTTGAGGTACGGGCGTTCAAGGAACACCGGCCTTGCAGCCATGGGCGTTCACCCCGCAACCATGGAGCTGCTCCAGTTCCTTGCAGTGGGGACCCAGATGAAAATTGAAAGACCTGGTAAGGGGAACTGTGTCGTTCCGGTTGACACCATCGATGGCCCCATTGTCAAACTGAAAAACGGTGACGTTTTAAGGGTTGAGGATACTGAAACCGCCAGGAAGATCCGTTCAGATGTCCAGGAGATCCTCTTCCTGGGTGATATGCTGGTGGCCTTCGGGGAGTTCCTCAGGAACAACCACGTCCTGATGCCTGCTGGCTGGTGCGAGGAGTGGTGGATACAGACGATAATGTCCTCAGAGACATACCCTGATGACGACCCCCTCAACCTCTCCTATTACAGTCATAACTGGATGGAATTCATCCCTAATGCTCCGGAGGCCTTCAAGATCTCAAGGGAGTATGATGTTCCCCTACACCCCCGTTACACATACTTCTACCATGATGTCACCGTTGAAGAACTGAACATCCTCAGGAAATGGCTTAAAACAGCCGAACTCGGAGATGAACTTGCCCTCAGCCTCGGGCCCGAGAAGAGGATACTTGAGGTCCTGGGAGTACCCCACAGGCAGAAGGGATCCAGGGTTATCATCGGATACGATGATGCATATGCACTCATAAACACCCTGGCGGGGCCCCTTGAAAAATCAGATGACAGTGTTGATGCCATCAACAGGGTTTCCCCTGTGAGGATAATGAAGAAGGCCCCCACCTACATAGGTAGCCGTGTCGGCAGGCCAGAGAAGACCAAGGAACGTAAAATGAGGCCCGCCCCCCATGTACTGTTCCCCATAGGCAAGTATGGGGGCAGCAGACGTAACATACCCGACGCCGCAAAGAAAGAATCCATCACGGTGGAGATTGGAAGAGCAACGTGCCCGTCATGCCGGGTGAGCTCGATGCAGTCAAAATGTCCCAGCTGCGGCTCAAGAACCGTGATAGGTGAGCCCGGGAAGAGAACAATCAACCTTGCAGCCCTCCTTAAAAGGGCCTCTGAAAACGTATCCGTCCGTAAACTGGATGAAGTAAAGGGGGTTGAGGGGATGATATCCAGTGACAAATTCCCTGAACCCCTTGAAAAGGGCATACTCCGTGCTAAAAACGAGGTTTACACCTTCAAGGACGCCACCATACGCCATGACTCCACGGATCTTCCCCTCACACACTTCACACCCGCGGAGGTGGGGGTTGATGTTGAAAGGCTCAGGGAGCTGGGCTATACAGAGGACTGCTACGGCCGTGAACTTGAAAGCAGTGACCAGATACTTGAACTGAAGGTCCAGGATGTTGTCATATCAGAAAACTGCGCTGACTACCTTGTTAGGGTTGCTAACTTCGTTGACGACCTCCTTGAAAGGTTCTATGGCCTTGAAAGGTTCTACAATGTTAAAAGGAGGGATGACCTTGTGGGTCACCTTATAGCAGGTCTTGCCCCTCACACATCAGCCGCTGTCCTTGGAAGGATAATAGGCTTCACAGAGGCCTCAGCATGCTACGCCCACCCATATTTCCACTCAGCCAAGAGGAGGAACTGTGACAGTGACGAGGACTCGGTGATGCTCCTGCTTGACGCCCTCCTGAACTTCTCAAAGTCCTACCTTCCAAGCACCAGGGGCGGGAGCATGGACGCCCCCCTGGTTCTCTCAACAAGGATAGACCCCGAGGAGATTGATGATGAATCACACAACATAGACACGATGGACATGATCCCCCTTGATGTCTATGAAAGGAGCTTTGAACATGCAAAACCCACAGAAGTCCTTGATAAGATAGACAACGTTGAAAAGCGCCTTGGAACACCGGAACAGTATCAGGGTCTCATGTTCTCACATAACACATCCAGCATACACGCCGGTCCCAGGGTATGCCTCTACAAGCTGATCCCGAGCATGAAGGAAAAGGTGGAGTCCCAGATAACCCTTGCAGAGATGATAAGGGCCGTGGACCAGAAGGGGGTTGTTGAGGGTGTCCTGATGTCCCACTTCCTCCCGGACATGATGGGGAACATAAGGGCCTTCTCCAGGCAGAAGGTCCGCTGTACAAGGTGCAATAAAAAGTACCGGCGGATACCCCTGACAGGGGAGTGTAAATGTGGGGGTAATCTTGTACTCACGGTCTCCAAGGGCTCAGTTATAAAGTACCTTGAAATATCAAAGGACCTTGCATCCAGATACCCCATAGACCCCTACCTCATGCAGAGGATTGAGATACTTGAATACGGGGTTAACTCCCTCTTTGAGAGTGACAGGTCAAGGCAGAGCTCACTTGATGTCTTCCTCTAACTCCAGCTTCAGCATCCGTGCATGGGGTGTGTACCTGCGCAGCATGAGGGAGAGTGACACCACGGTGACTGAACTCAGTGCCATTGCAAGGCCTGCATATTCAGGCCTGAAGACCAGGCCCAGTGGGTGGAGCAGACCCGCCGCCAGCGGGATGAGCATGGTGTTGTAGGCGAAGGCCCAGAAAAGGTTCTGTTTTATCCGTGACATGACCCTTGATGCTAGCTGAAGGGCTGCTGCGGCGTCCAGTGGATCATCACCCACAAGTACAACTTCCCCGGCCTCCCTTGCAACATCAGTGCCGCTTCCGATGGCCAGGCCCAGGTCTGCAGCTGCAAGGGCCGGAGCATCATTTATACCATCGCCAACAAAGGCCACCCCCTCCCCCTTCCTCCTGAATTCTGAAACAATATCGGCCTTATCCCCTGGAAGGACCTCCGAGATTACATTGTGGATTCCTATTTCCCCTGCAACGGCTTCAGCGGTTTTACGGTTGTCACCCGTAACCATAACAGTATCAACACCCATCCTTCCCAGTTCACGGACAGCCAGATATGAACCTGGCTTTATAGTGTCAGATACAGCTATAAGTCCCCTAAGGGCTCCGTCGGCGGCGACCATCACCACCGTCCTTCCCCCTGACTCCAGTTCATCAATTTTATCCATGAGGGGGTCCAGGGGTACGTTGAAATCCCTCATGAGGGCCCTGTTACCTGCAAGTACCAGGCATGACCCTGTCCCATCCGGTCCCGTGGATCTGACTTTACCTGTAAGGCCCATGCCTGGGATGCTCCTGAATTCCTCCACTTCAGGGACTTCCAGGCCCTCAAGGGAAGCCATCCTGGTTATGGCCTCTGCTATGGGGTGCCTTGACTTCCTTTCAAGGGCTGCGGCCAGTACAAGTGAATCCTCACCTATAATCTCAGTGACCTCTGGTTTTCCCTCTGTGAGTGTCCCTGTTTTATCAAAAAGCACCACCGATACTCTTTCGGAGACTTCAAGTGCCTCACCCTTCTTTATGAGTATGCCGAGTTCGGCTCCTCTTCCTATACCTGCGGTGACCGCCGTTGGTGTTGCAAGGCCAAGGGCGCATGGACAGGCGACCACGAGGACCGAGACAAGCACGGTCACCGAGAAGAGCAGGCCCGCGTCCATGATGAAGTACCAGAAGATTGAGGCTGATGCTGCAACCAGGAGCACTGCAGGGATGAAATATGAGACCGCCCTGTCAGCTATCCTCTGGATCTCTGGCTTTGATGCCTGGGCCTCATCAACAAGCCTTATTATCCCTGCAAGGAAGGTTTCTGAACCTGTGCGTTCAACCCTGAATTTAAGAACACCATCTGTGTTGATGGTGCCTGCTATGACCTCGGAGTCCCTCTCCTTGAGGACGGGGAGTGTTTCTCCGGTTATCATTGATTCATCAACGTATGATGTTCCCTCAAGGACCCTGCCATCTGCGGGTATCCTGTCCCCGGGTCTTACAATTACAAGATCACCTGTATTTATCTCATCGGCCCTGACCTCAACCTCCTCCCCATCCCTTATAAGGGTGGCGGTGTCTGGCTGTAACTCCATAAGCCTCCTTACAGCCTCTGATGTCTTACCCTTGGCCCTTGCCTCAAGGTATCTTCCAAGGGTGAGGAAGGATGCCAGCATCAGGGCTGTCTCATAGAACATGAACTCTGATGGGAGTATGCCTGCTGTTCCAAGGAGGCTGGATAGGAAGGCAACACCTATACCCATGGAGTACATTACATCCATGTCAAGGGTCCCTGCCCTCAGAGACCTCATGGCCCCCCTGAATATTGGTTCAGAGACATAGATGAATGGGGCCAGAGAAACAAGTAGCATGAAAATGTCCTCAGGGACCGGCAGGGGGATGTGGAGGTACATGATGGCCATCAGGGGTATTGAGACTCCGAACCCTGCTATTATCCTCCTCTTCCTTGGTGAGAGGTCCTCCTCGAGTTCGTCCTCATCAGAGTCGAGGACATGGTAACCGAGTCCCTCAATGACCTCCCTGAACCTCCCAGGGGATGTCAGGGATGGGTTGTAGCTTATGTAGGCCCTTTCAGCTGCAAGGTTAACGGTCGCGCTGCTTATCCCCTCGATCCCTTTAAGTTCTGATTCTATCTTCCGGGCGCACATGGCGCAGCTCATGCCACCGATCCTCAGGGTGATCCTGTCATTGAGGACCCTGTACCCTGCATCCTCAACTGCGGCCTCTATTTCTTTAAGTTTCACCTTTTCCGGGTCGTATTCAACCGAGACCTTCCCCTCCACAAGGTTCACCGCTGCCCCATGGACGCCCTCAATTCTCCTCAGGGCTTCCTCGATCTTTGCAGCGCATGCGGCGCAGCCCATTCCCCCGATTCTGATACTAATCTTCATCATCATCCCCCGGAGACCTGTACACCCTTCCATCCTTCACTACCCATAGTATGCTTTCACGGTCTGCAAGGCCCCCTATTTCCTCGAGGGGGTTGACGTCTGTTATGACAAGGTCAGCATATTTTCCTGCTTCTATGCTCCCTATCCTGTCATCCCATCCCATGCACTCGGCTGCGCTGATTGTACCTGCCCTTAGGGCTTCAAGGGGGTCCATCCCTATATCCACAAGGTATTCAAGTTCCCTGAGGTTTTCTCCATGTCCAATTACCCCTGAATCCGTCCCCATAACCATTTTAACACCCTCTGCGTGGGCTGTTTCCATGTTTTCCCTGTGGACCCTGGCAACCTCTATGGCGTCCCTGCGGCTGTACTCTGGCAGCTCATCCCTTTGGGCCCTCCTGCAGTTGACCCTGGTTACAAGGAATGTGGGTACAAGGTAGGTTCCCATTTCAGCCATGTGGCGGGCTGTTTTTTTATCAATGTATGTTCCATGTTCCACCGAGTGGACCCCTGCCTTGAGGGAGTTTTTTATACCCTCGAGGCCATGGGCGTGTACCATGACCCTCCTGTTCCTGAAGGATGCCTCTTCAACTATCGCTGCAAGTTCCTGGACCGTGAACTGTGTATCTGATGGGCTGTCTGTGCTGCTCATAACGCCCCCTGTTGCCATGACCTTCACCACCTCCGCACCATCCCTCAGGACCTCCCTTGTCTTCTTCCTGGCAGAGGATACTCCGTCACAGATCCCTGATGGAAGTCCAGGGTAGGTTCTTTCAAGGTTGAGTCCTGAGGGGGTGTGGAAGTCAAAGTGTCCCCCTGTAATTGAAAGGGGAGTTACGCTTATCTGGATACGGGGTGATGGGATTATACCAGCTTCCGCTGCCATTTTAACACCCCTGTCTGCCAGTCCAGCGTCCCTCACCGTTGTAACCCCTGCCTCGATTGTTGACCTCATGTTAAGGGTTGCCCTGTAGAAATAGAGGGATAGGGGGTCATCAAGTTTGCTTTCAACCCTGAAGCCGTCCTCCATCAGGTGCACGTGCAGATCCACAAAGCCCGGGAGGATGAATTTATCTGAAGCATCAATGATGTTCTTCCCATTTATATGTCTCTTCACGGCCTTTATCCTGTTATTCTCTACTAGGATGGATCTCCTGTTGTGTTCGCCTGTTTCAAGATTCAGGACTTCCCCCCTGATTATCATTTCCATGAGAACACCCTTATTACATCAATCCTTAAATATCTCTGTGAGGCATATTAATTATTTGGGTGATCTTAATGATGACCATCCTTGATGATGATTGCGGGCAGGGCTCATCGGAGTACATACTGCTTTTCGGGGCGATAATAGTTGTTGCAATACTTGCCCTTGTGATTTACAGGTCCTATTTCCAGAAAAGCAGCCTTAATTCAGCACAGGACATGGAGAAGGTCCGTTCAAATACCGAAGACAGTGGTGATTCTCCTTCAGCTCCTCCTGTTAACAACACCACACCACCATCACTCCCATGATATCAAACTGATATGAATAATGATGGATAGGACTATTAACCATCAAGGTCCGCTAGTCCCCTCATCTGCGGACTCTCTGGCGCCATGTTTCTTGTTCAGTGCCAGGATTATCACTGAAAGGGTGGCTGATCCTGCTATGTTCATGGCAAGGTCCCTCATTGTATCCGAGTAGAGGGCCGCGGTTGGTTCATAGTAAAGGAGGTAGCCGATTAGCTCATATAAAAGGCAGATAACGATGGCGAGGCATGACAGAAAAAGGAACCTTTCATTCAAGTTTAATTTTTTAAGGGTCCCCCATGAGGCCACCGATATCACCGAGGCCACAGCAGCCCCTGCAAGGAAGTGTTCAGCAATATTAACCGCTAATGGATCAATAAACCCGATGGAAGCCCTTAGCAGAACTTCAATGACAGGATAGGTTACGGCTGTAATGTTAAATGCCTTCAGGTTTACCTCATCAGAGCACCTCTCGAGGCCCAGAATGTGAATCAGGATTATTACCAGGAACCCTGCTGAAAACTTGATTTTCAGGTTATCTGCAGGTGATGAAATAATAAAACCTGAAAACCATACCATCAGGAAGATCAGGAAAGTTTTTTTATCCATTAAAAACCCCGTATCCATTATCTGCCGGGTAGATGGACCATGATACTCCACATCATCAAGATGATGTTAAAGGTGCAGGGACCATCCTAACCCATATATCCTGAAAAGATATATATGATATTAAATATTACTGTTTCAATATGATTAACATGGAGATTGGATTCAGCTGGAAGGCCGTTGCATCCGGCGTGATACTTACAGGAGCCCTTGAACCAGTATTTAGATTTATTACTCCTGAAATTTCAGGTTTGATGTCAATAGTCGTTGCATCAATTGCCGGAGGGTATATAGCGGATGGTCATTACCTTAAAGGGGTATTTAATGGTGCTCTAATCGGAGCATCCGTGGGCATGATCAATATACTCCTTGTTTATATAAGAACATGGCAGATGAACACTTTCATAATCATGATACTCATCTATGCCCTTGCAGGTGATATAAGCCTCGGAATACTTGGGGGGACCGCTGGCAGCCTCCTGAGAACCCTTAACCCGCGGCTGAATATGGGGCGCCCCTCATGAAAACCTTATTATCCCCTTTTCTGCGTCAACCTCAACCTCCATGGATTCATGGAGGACCTCCATTATATCCTCCTCAGGCCTGTCAACCATGGGTATTCCCGCCATTATGGCGCCCGTTGCAATTATTGGCTCTGCATTCAGGCATATTATGGCTGCTGGGGCGGTTTCATTCTTTGCCATCTGGAATATCACATAGGACCCCACCGTGGACCCCCTGCCTCCTGGTATTACAAGGACCCGTCCCTTCATGCTCCTCCCGTGGAGCGGGTGTTTTGGGTCGGATACCCTGCCTGTTTCAGGGTCCACGCCTCCAAGGAAGCTTATGGGTTCATCTGATATCATCACATGGCCCCTTCCTGTTCCCCTTGAAATAATCCTGCATTTAACCTCCACGAAATCATCTCCATACATCTTCATGGTGCTATGCAGCGTCCACCTTCATTATCTCCCTGAGTACAGAGGTTGCATAGCACCCCTTAGGTATTGAAAATTCCACAGTGATCCCATCAGGGCCCTCTGATGCAGAGGCATCCCAAAGTCTGAAGCGTATGGCCCTCCTCATTCCATGGCTTCCAAGGCCCCTCATCCTCCTGCATTCAAAGTCCCCGGCTGAAACACCTTCCTCCTCAAGTATCCGGCGTTCAATTTCACCGGGTCTGCCGGATGCAAGGGGTACCTTGCTGCCATAGAGGGGGGCTGTTGGATGGGCCTCGAAGTTGAGGATCATCTCCTCGAGTTCCCCGGGATCCGCATCATGTATTATGTGCTGTTCATTATCAATAACGATATCCCCTGGCACGTACCGGTTTATCCCGAGGGGAAGCCTTTCACTCACGGCCCTGTTAAAGAGGTAGGACTGGTATGCATGTACGAACATCCTCTTAAGGGGCTTGGGGAGGACCTGTATGGCCTTTATATATGATTCCTCTGTAATACCATCCCTCCTGAGGTCCCTTAAGATTGGCTGCAGCATCATCCGCTCATACCTCATTGATGGGGGCATCGCTTCAAGGGCGGCCTCAATATCACCCTCATCATAGAGCTTCCTTGCCCTGAAGACACCTTCAGGTTCCCCCTCAATGGGGTTGCCTATATATGCATCGACAGCCCCCTTCACGTCATCATTGACAAGGGCCCTTCCAACAAGGTGCGTCGTTGTCCTTGGGCTTCCGAACCTCTGCCATCCATAATAGTTTGGAACTCCCTTCTCAGAGAGTTCCTCAAGGACCCTGATGGTTGACTCAAGGGGGTCATCGGTTTCAGGGTCCCTTATCAGTATCCTGAACCTGTTACCTAGAAGCTGGCCCATCCGGAGTTTCTTTTCGTTCCTGGTAACCCTGATGAACCTCACGTTTCTTATCCTGTCCTCTATCCTCCTTACATCTTCGGGTTCTGTGTTGCTGACACATATCCACTGCCTTGTAACCGCCCTCTTATCCTTCATCCCTGCAAATCCCATCCTCCTCCTGTCAAGGTGAAGCTCCCTTGCAATGTCCAGTAGCACATCGAGGGTTGTCCTGCCCTCCTTCTCTATCCATATCCATGTGTTTGGTCCGCTTCCAGTTGGCTCCTGTAGGGGTATCTCCTCGACATAGAAGTCCCTGTTATGGACCCGTATTCTTCCACCTGTTCCTTTCACTGATGTGAGGTAAGTCTCTGCATTAAGCATTATATTTCCCCTGAATAGATTATCGGGGCCTTGTTCATGAACTGGCCCCTCAGATCAGTGCCCTGATCATGCATTCATCTTCTATCAACAATACGTTTCGGTCTTCCCTTTATCCTGTAGAATTCCAGTTCACCGGGACCTGTGAAGTTGAATATTATCTCAAAGAGGCCATCATTGTAGGCCTCCAATAGTTCCTTCTTATATTTGAAGAAGGCTCCTATAAAGTTCTCCCTTACAGTTTCACGGGCACAATTTTCAGGGTCCTCGCATTCAAGCGACACCCTCATTGTAACCTTTCCTTCGTCCTCATCACCGTAGAGGAACGCCTCATATTCACCTGTAAGGTAATCCATGTTCTCCCTCTGGAAGACAGCCGCCTCCACATCAACCCTGTTAAAGGGGTGTCCGGCCACCCAGAAGGTCTCCGCCTCCCTTTCAGGGTTCATTATCCTCATGTGGGTCCTGCCGCATCTGCACTTCTCCCTTGAGAGTACAACCGTGGTGTCCTCTGTATCATAATTCAGGAGCAGTGTGCCGGTCTTTTCACCGACAGGGAGGAGCGTTGTGAGTACTATCCTTCCGCATTCACCATCATCAACAAAGTCCCTCATTGTGGGGTCATAGACATCCAGGTGCACCAGGTCCTCAGGGACATGGAGGCCCTCCCTGAAGCTGCACTCCCCGCACATGGTGCCCTCGGTGCTTCCATAGGTATTGTAGACCTCAACACCCCATACCTCCTCGGTGTATGATCTTGACTCCGGTGCAAAGCTCTCACCACCCACAACGAGCCTCTCTATGCTTGACTCCTGCGGGTCAAGTCCCCGTTCCTTCATCCTCCTTGCAAGCCTTAAAAGTTTGAATATGCTTGCAACTATCCCTGTGGGCCTGTAGCTCTCTATTATCCTCACAGGGAACGTGCATTTGCCTTCGGGTATTATTGTCATCCCGATTTTATGGGCTGCCAGCGTCATGGTGTTGGCACCCACATTCATGCCATAGGATGCGCAGACAACGACCCTGTCACCCTCACCGAAGCCCTGTGACACGAATGACCTTGCATACTTCTCAGCATACCTGTTCCAGTCATCCCATGTCAGGAAGAAGGCCTTGGGCCTCCCGCTGGTGCCGCTTGTCTCATGGATAGTGAATATATCCTCCCATGGTAAGCATTTAAATTCAAAGTCCCTGGTCTCGGGTGGCTGGTTCTCCCTGATGGTTTCGCCGGTTATTATCGGGAGCTCACGGAGGTCATCATGGGTTCTTATATCAGAAGGTTTTATCCCCCTTCTACCGAACCATTTCCTGTAGAATGGAGAGTTCTCATAGGCATATTTAACCGTGTACCTTATCCTCTCCTCCACAAGGGCGTCAAGGTCCTCCCTCTCCATTGTCTCAATATCCTCATTGAAGTATCTCCCCATTACAATCACCCCATCAAATCTTGTATTTAATGATATGTCCGTCGAGGATAAAGTAGGTTACCGGTATCATGTTATGCTTTATTTTTCTCAAAAATTTGCAGTGCACCGAGAGTTGAGACTCAGGACGGAGCGATATCTGACAAGCAAAATGGTTCTTATAAATAGAGTGCCCTGACCGGGACTTGAACCCGGGTAATAGGATCCGCAGTCCTACGTGATATCCGCTACACTATCAGGGCAAGAATGAGTTCATGGACGGTTATGGTTCACATCTTAAATGTTTTTCCATTCCAGTATTTAAATTTTTAGAGAGACTCCCTGCGGTCTAGCTCCTCCACACATAGAGCCTAAAGGTCAGGTCCCCCCTGTTTCTTACCGCAACATCAAGGTCATCCTCACCCCCCATTTCATCATTGGATGCCACAGTCACCTCACCCGAGCCGTTGTCCATGGTTAAATTGTACTTCATTCCAGTGAGGGTCTCATTTAGAAACTCTGATGCCGCCCCAGGGTCACCTGACTCTGCGAGTTCATCGAGAATGCTGCGGTCCTCTGGATAGGTTGCCACGGTGTCAAGGACATCCCCGGCCCCATGGTTTATCCCCTGGATGGGTGTGGGGGCTGTGCCCATGAAGGAAGCCGCCATGAGAAAAACCACCGTAAGGGCGAGTACAGCGTCAAGGGTTGATATGTAGCCATGCTCATCCATACCTATCCCCCATGAGTTTCTGTTTGCAGCAAAGTCTATCTGTCCCTTATCATCTGAACAACCATATCCTTCTTCTCTATGGCCCTCCTTGCTGCCTCCTCAACCATCCTCTTCATCTCATCAAAGTCCTCAGGGGTTTTATCCCCCACCATCTTCTTTATCTGTGTGTAGGCCGCCTCCCTGAATAGGGGTCTTAGCTCCTCGGCTGAACCGTCCCTGTTAAGCAGGGGGATGCCTGAATCCGTGACCACCCCTATCTCAGCCACGTCAACACCAGCCCCCCTTACAGCAGCCATTGCCTTATCTGCAATATCTTCAGGGGCTATTATCATCAGCGAGTCGATTGAAACACCCAGGGGGTCTATTTCAAGGTCCTCAAGCATCTCAAGGACCCTTGGGTTTATCATGGACCGTATTGCCTCGGCATCGAATTCAAGGCCCACCCCTGTGGTTGATGAGATCTCATGGGCATCACCCCTGAGTCCCCCGTTTGTTACATCGGTCATTGCATGGATATCCCCCAGGATACCCGCATCCATTATGGCCTCAGATGCCCTTATGAAGTTAACATCAAGGGTCTCCCATACAACATCGAAGAGGCCGTGGTAGATTGCCGTTGTTGTTATGGTGCCGCCGCCTGATCCCTCGGTGAGGAGTATGACGTCACCTGCCTCGGCCCTCTTCCTTGCAGTGGGCGGTGTCTCTGAGAAGCCTATGGCACCAACCGCACTGACCAGCCTGTCGCCGAGGACCATGTCACCTCCAACCCTCAGTGTGCTCCCGGCAACCACCGGCACCCCCACGAGTTCGGAGACCGCTGAGACTCCGGCCGTGAAGTCAAAGAGTTTCCCCACGTCACCATCATCTGCAAGGTGGAGGTCGCTTAGAAGGGCGAGGGGCCGGGAGCCCATGACACACACATCCCTGAGGGCCGCCCTGGTGACGTGGAACCCTCCTAGGAAGGGGTACTCGCTGAGCCTGGAGTGTATCCCGTCCACCGCCGTTGTTATGTAGACCTCACTGCTTCCTGCGGATGTTTTAACAACACCACCATCATCCTGGGCGGAGGGGTTTATGAAGGCCGATGTCCCTGTGCTTGACACTATTTCGGCGATTTTCCTGTGGACAAAGAAGTCTCCCTCACCCCTGGATCCCACACCCATCTCTCCCATGGCAACCCCTGCAGATGGGTAGGATACTATTTCCCTGAGTGTTTCATCGACCCCTTCAAGTTCAAGCGTCTTTTTAACCTCATAAACAACTGCTTCGGCCATTTTCATGGAGGTTTCAATGTCAATATCCTTCAACTCCATTATCCTCTCTGACAGGACCCTTTTAACCGATTCCTCATCCATTGACTCAATGTTGCGCCTTACAAATCCTTCTATATCCATTCAATCCCCTTTTAAGCCTTTATTATCCCTGTAAAGTTTCTCAGGATATCCAGTCCCGCCTCTCCACTCTTCTCAGGGTGGAACTGTGTGGCGTGGATGTTGTCCTTCTCGATGACCGCGGTCATTTCAATACCATAATCCGTTGTTGCGGAAACCACATCCCCCTCTGGTTCTGCATGGTAGGAGTGGACAAAGTAGAAGTACTCATCATCCACCCCATCAAGGAGTTGAGAGTCCCTCTTTATTATAAGCTGGTTCCAGCCCATATGGGGCACCTTGTTCCCTGGGGGTATCCTTAAAACCCTGCCTGGTACAAGGCCGAGGCCCCTGACACCGGGTGATTCCTGACTCTCATCAAGGAGGACCTGGAGGCCAAGGCAGATCCCAAGGAATGGTTTGCCCTCACCTATATTTTCAAGTATGGTTTCCCTTGACTCCTCAAGTTTTTCCATTGCACTTCCAAAGGCCCCTACACCTGGAAGGACGATTGCATCTGCTTCATCCATGGTTTTGCTGCTGGATGTTACCAGTGCATCGGCACCTATGCGTCTGAATGCGTTGCTTATGCTCCTTAGATTTCCGCTCCCGTAGTCTATGATGGCTATCAATGCATTCACCCTTCTTTCATGTGATTAACTTTATGAACTCCCCCATCATTCCAGGAACTCACCTTGTATAGTAATCCGTGACCCTCACAGTGTCATCCGGGTGGGGTGTTGAGACCTCATGGAGCACCGTGTTCTCCATTGCAACGATGGAGTGCCTTTCACCCGGTTCAATCCTGACAGTGTCGTTCTTGCTGAAGTACTCCTTCCTGTCCTCAAATTCTATGTAACCTGAACCTGATATTATGTACATTGTCTCATCCTTCTCCTCATGATAATGAAAGGATGTACGGTACCCCTCCCTTATGAAGAGCTCCTTTGTAAGGTACTTCTCGGTGTTTATAAGTATCTTCTCATAGCCCCATGGCTTGTCTTCCCTGTTATGGTATTCCTTCCTTATCTCCTCAAGCTCCTTTGATGTGTCGATGGCCATCCAGAAGAGTCCGTCCTCCTTATAGTAGCCGAGCTTGTTCTCCTTGGCCATCAGCGGGAAGAGTGTTTTTTCAATGTCACCTGATTCAAAGTCCCCGAAGTCAAGGCTGCCCTTTGAGAAGTAGACCCCTGCGTTGATGTAATAGTCGAGAACGGGCTTCTCCCGGAAGTTAACTATCTTATCACCGCTGACCTCCACTATACCGTAGGGTGACTGCATCCTTGTTATGAACATTGTGAGGGGGTAGTCGGAGATTTCGCCAAGGTGTATCATCTTCTTTATGTTCAGGTCGGCCACAACGTCCCCGTTCCTTATCACGCACTGCTTATCACCATCAATGACCTCCATCCCCATCCTTATGGCGTTCAGGGTGCCCAGGGGTTTCTCCTCCCTCACATATTCTATCTGAAGCCCCTTGTACTCATCACCATACCTTTCCTCTATTTTTTCCCCCAGGAACCCTGTAAGGAGGTAAACCCTATTTATCCCGGCATTTTTAAGGTCAAATAACTGTTTATCCAGTATGGTGTAGCCCTCCTTGATTTCGATGAGGGGCTTTGGTATCTTCTCGGTCAGAGGCCTCAGCCTCTTACCGAAGCCTCCACACAGTATCATTCCAACAGTTTCAGCCAATGATATCACCTTTCCATTTTTCTTCTAAGTGCATCTCCAAAGTCAGATTCAACAATTGAGTCCTGTCCAAGGGTCCTTGAGTGGGCGTCCAGTTCAGCGACCACGAAGGTGTAGCCGAGCCTCCTGAGGGGCTCCACCAGGCGGGGTCCATCCGTAACCGCTACAGAGGTGAGTTCAAGTTCCTCAACAGGGAGGGCGTGTGGAACACCAGATACGACCGCAAATTCTACTGCCTCCTCACTCAGGATTTCAGCAGCCCTCCCCCCGGTTACAGGATACTCATCAAGACCACCTGTTACATGGTCCACCCTGTTACCGGCCGCCTCTATCTCTGAGAGGATGTTCTCTGCGTGTCTGCGTATCCTTGGAAGACCCGTCTTTACGTCAAGGTTTGCGATTATAAGCGGTGGATTATCCGGGTTCACTGCCCTAAAGGGCAGCCTCAGTAAATCAGCAAAGAGATAGGATGTCTCCTTCTTTGCATTGAGGACAAGGGCAACCCTCTTACCATCCCTTAGGGCATCAATGAGTTCAGCTGCCACCATGTCCTTATCATCACCGTAGGATGGCCTTATATATTCTCCCTGGGCCATCCCCCTTGTCTTCTCAATCTCGGTGGCGAGTTTAAGCATTCTTATCTGCCTCTCAGCCTCCTCCCCTGAGATTATACCCTGCTCTGCAGCGGCTTCAAGGACTATTATGGCCCCCTCGGTGTTATCCCCTTCACCAAATCCTCCATGGGACTCAACCGTGAGGACCCTTGAGGGTATATCTGCCCTCTGGACAGCCTCCCTGAGATCCTCCCCTATTATCATGCTTGCGCAGGTACCCACCACCCCAACAAGGTCCGGTGAGAACATCTCATAGGCCTTCTTAAGGGTCTCTGTTAGTTTATCTGTTGCTCCGAAGATGAAATCCTGTTCAGACATGGCGGTTGTTAGTACCCTGACCCCATCGGTTTCAAGGAGTCGGCCTGTCCTGAAACAGCAACCGTGGGGGCCGTGAAGGATTATGACATCAGCATCAAGGTCTCTGAGGGTGTACAGTGATGCTGCTATTGGACTGGGTCTTGGATGCAAGTTCTCTCACCTCATCATTAATATCCATGGAATTACCGTCCCATAGAGACACGGATGTCCTTGATTTAATCATGTACCACATGATGATGGCTCCTATCCACTCATCACAGGCAATGGTTCATATCCATGGAATGATTAATATTCCTTTAGATATTCACATTATATAAGGGTGGCTGCAGTGAAGATTGATAACATCATATGCGGGGTGTACATTGACAGGCCAAACAGGTTCACCATGGTGGTGGATGTTGATGGAGAGAAGAAACTGGCACACCTCAGGGATCCTGGCAGGTTGAAGGAACTCCTCATCCCTGGAAGGGAAGTATTGCTCAAGAAGGCCGATGGTGGGGGTCGGAAGACTGAATTTGATGTTATAGCAGTTAGAAGGTGTCATGGGTGGGTCCTTATAAACTCGGGTTTTCACAGCGACCTTGCCGCTGAAATAATAAACTCCGGACTTGTGGAGGAACTCGAGGGTTTCCGGATAGAGAGGAGGGAGTTCAGTTTCGGTGAAAGCCGCCTTGATTTTCTCCTATCCAACGGAAAGCCCATGCTCCTTGAGGTGAAGGGCTGCACCCTCGTGGTTGATGGCCTTGCACTCTTTCCTGATGCACCCACAGAGAGGGGCCGGAGGCATGTCATGGAACTGGCGGATGCCCTTGATGATGGGTACATGGGTGCTGTCCTCTTCCTTGTCTTTGGTGAAGATGCACGTGTATTCTCACCCAACGTTGATATGGATCCTGATTTTGCATCCGCACTGCGAGAGGCATATGAGAGGGGTGTTATGGTCATGGCCTACAGTTTCAGGACAATCTATGATGGATCCGTGAGGGTGGAGCCCCTTGGAAGGATAAGGGTGGAAATCCCAAAAATTCAATAGCCATCCATACATACTCTGAACTTCCCTATTTCAAAGGAAACCCAAACCCCACAAATCATCCCCCCATATAATCTCTAAACTTCTCTATTTCATCCTCCTTTCCCACGGCAAGGATCACGTCCCCTGCTTTGAATCTGTAATCCCTTGGAGGGTCTATTATGAGTTCATCTCCATGTCCAACACCCAGGACTATGACCCCTGTTCTTTCATGGATATCTGAATCAAGTACCGAAAGGCCCTGGAGACTGCTGCCCTCCCTGACAGGAAGCTCAACCATGCGCCTTGTTGATCCCTCTGCAAGCACATCCTGTACAAACATGGCCTCATATCCATCATCTATACTCCTTGACATGAGGCGTCCAGAGATCACAAAGGGAGATATTACCTGGTCAGCTCCAGCCATCCTTATCTGCTCAATGTTCTCATACCTTTCAGCCTCTGCAATGACCCTTACTTTCCTGTCAATTTTCCTTATTCCCAGTATGCAGTGGATTGTCTCTGAATCCGACTCCATGTCAACTATAACTGCCCTGGCACCCCGTACATTGGCCTTCTCAAGATCAGAAATCCTTGTTGGGTCTCCATGGACAAAGTTTGCCCCATTCTTAAGTACCGTCTTTCTCACAGCCTCATCCTCTGCAATAACAAACACTTCGCCTCCGCTCAGTTCACGGAGACACTCCAGTGTGCTTTCACTCCAGCCACATATAACCACATGTTTAGATTTAACCACGTCTATCAGCCCCATTAAACGCATCTGCTGCCTCTTTATAATGAATTCGAGTAATGTTTCAACTGCAAGGGCAAAGGTGCCTATGCCGAGAACTATCAGGGTTACGGTGAAGTACATACCTGCTGCAGTTGATGGGCTGTAGTCACCGTATCCAACAGTCCCTATTGTAACAAGGGTCCAGTAAAAGGAAACCGTCCATGACTGTCCCTCTATAAAATGGAATCCGACCGTGCCGTAGGTTATAACCGCAAGAACCAGGACAAAAACCCTTGTTGCGGGAAGCTTTACGACCTGAGGCAGATGTTTTCTGATTATCTCAAATATAAGCGCCATACCATAACCCATTTAATCTTTTTTTCTTCTGAGGATGCAAAAGAGGATCATGACCGCCGCGGCCGCAGTCACTGCAGCCACGTCCGGCCAATCATCCATTCATCATCAAAGCCATGTAAACTCAATGATGATCCCCCTTAAGACGCCTCCCGAACCCCTGAACTTTGAGTTCCACCCAGATGTGGGGCCATGCATGGTTCACAGAACACCGGTCCGGTTAAACCAGTTAAGATCGGTTGGATATTCAAAATCATCATGATGCACCTCCATCAATTATACATGGACCTCTGGAGAATTTAAAGGAATCATCCACCGTTAAAGGCGGCCTCGGTTCCCTATATGATCAGCATTAAACATCGCCTCCGGCTCAAGTGTGGACTCATAGTTACCTGCAGTGGGTGTGGATTCCAGGAGACTGATCCCCCCTCAATTATGATCCGCCCATACACCCATAACCACCTTTCTCAGTTCATCGGTGAGGAAGACCACCGGGGCGAAGAGTATCAGCAATAGCCATTCAGCCGGTCCGAGGGGGAGGGTCCCGAATATCCCCTGCAGGAGCGGTATGTATATTATCGAAAGCATCACGGTCAGGGCGAACACCATCCCCCATATTATCCAACGGTTCCTGAATAACCCCATCCTGATTGCAGGTGAACGCATGGTCTGTGATGAAAGGAGATTCCCCACCTGTGAGAGGACAATACCTGCAAATACCACGGTTGTCGCCCTCATATAGAGTGGATCTGTGAAGGAGAGATGCTGTCCCTGAGTCCAGCCCCCGCTCCAGAGGACCATGAAGTAGGCTGCCATCACAAGGGCCGCCTCAATTGATCCCGTGAAAAGGTAGCCCCTCAGGATAACCCCACGGTTCAGGAGCCTCTCTGATGGAGGCCTCGGGGGCCTCTTCATCACATCCTCCTCTGGAGGGGATCTTCCAAGGGCCAGGGCAGGGAGGGTGTCTGTCCCGAGATCTATTGCAAGTATCTGCATCACGGTAATGGGGAGCGGTATTCCAAAGAGCACCATCAGGATGAAGGGGACTATCTCAGCTGTTTCATGTGAGAAGATGTAGGTTATGAACTTCCTTATGTTCTCATAAACCGTCCTCCCCTCCCTTATGGCGGTAACTATACTTGCAAAGTTGTCATCAGCCAGGACTATATCGGCTGCCTCCTTTGCAACATCGGTGCCGCTCCCCATGGCAACGCCTATATCTGCCTTTCTGAGTGCAGGGGCATCGTTAACACCGTCCCCTGTCATTGCAACGATTTCATCCTCGTCCTCAAGTACAGATGCTATTCTCATCTTATGTTCAGGGACTGCCCTTGCAAATATCAGGTTCCTGTCGGTTGCGAGGATCTCCTTAAGTTCCCTGTCACTGAGTTCTTCAAGGTCACTGCCCCTGATGATGGTGCACTCCCCCTCAACTATCCCCAGTTCCTAGCTATTGCCTCTGCAGTTAACCCATAGTCCCCTGTGATCATGATAATCCTTATACCGGCCATTTTACATTGGATGACCGCCTCCCCGACACCGTCTCTTGGAGGATCATACATTGCAGCCATCCCCACAAGTACAAGGTCCCTCTCCACCTCCTCAGGGGTGTAGGATTCAAGGTCCTCTGGAAGTTCACGGTAGGCGAATGCAAGTACCCTCAATCCCCTGGAGGCCACCTCATCATGTATCCTGTTTATCCTCTCCCTTTCAGCATCATCCAGTGCTCTGACCTTTCCATCAACTGATATCCATTTTGAGAGGCGTATTATCTTCCTGGGCGCTCCCTTAACATAGGCCACCCTTCCATCTCCTGCTTCATGTATGGAGCTCATCGACTTCCTGGTGGAATCAAAGGGTAGTTCCGTTATCCTCGGCATCCTTTTAAGTTCAGCCTCCCTGTCAAACCCTATCTTCTCTGCTGCGACAAGGAGGGCGCCCTCTGTTGGGTCCCCGGTAACCCTCCATCCCTCATGGTCATGGACGAGTTCTGAATCATTGCAGAATGAAGCTGCTCTGAAAAGAAGTTTTATCTCCCTTATATCCCTGTGGCTGACGGGTTTTCCCCTGTGGAGGAATTCGCCCTCAGGCGTGTAACCTGACCCTGTTACTTCAACTGTCTTATATGGAACCCATATCTTTCTGACGGTCATCTCGCCCCTTGTAAGTGTCCCCGTTTTATCCGTGCAGATTATTGTTGTTGAACCAAGGGTTTCAACACTTGATAGCCTCTTTACAAGGGCGTTCTGCCGGGCCATCTTCCTTGCAGATGCTGCAAGGGCCAGTGTCACGCTGGGGAGAAGTCCTTCGGGTACATTTGCAACCATGAGTCCAATGGCAAATATCAGGGCCATGTAGATTGGAAGTTTAACAATGTAGATGTTGACTGCGAGAAGTGTTAACCCAAGGAGAACCGCTATTATGCTTATTATCCTTGCAGCGTGGGATATCTGCATCTGAAGCGGGCTGGGTTCCTCCTTCAGCTCCTGCGTCATGGAAGCTATCCTGCTGAACTCTGTTTTCCCGGCTGTTGCAAAAACAATTGCCCTTCCCGTGCCTGAAGTCACCTGTGTACCTGCAAAGACTATATTATCTGCTTCGATATAGTTCCTGACTTTCCTTATCCTATGTGAAACCTTTCTTACCGGCTTTGATTCCCCTGTGAGTGTGGATGCATCCACCTTGAGTTCATGGGCCTCCACGATCCTTGCATCGGCGGGTACGATGTCCCCCTCCTTAAGGAGGATCAGGTCCCCGGGGACCAGTTCATGGGCAGGGATTTCAGTTTCAGAGCCGTCCCTTATAACCGTCGCCATCACAGGGAGTATCCTTTTAAGGGCCTCTGTTGCCTTTTCAGCCTCATACTCTTGCCAGAAACTGAAGATGGCATTTATGAGTATCACAGAGATTATGGCCGCTCCCAGCTGATAACTGCCTATGAGAAATGAAAGTGCACCAGCAATCCAGAGGAGAACTGCGAGTACATTGTAGAGATTTTCTGCGAAAAGGAGAATTAATGGTTTCCTCTTTATCTCCTGGATTCTGTTAGGTCCGTATTTATCAAGCCGTGCCTCGGCCTCGGCTACTGTGAGTCCTGAATCCAATGTTCCAAGTCTCCTGAATACCTCCCCTTCATCAAGTTCATGAATATCCATCATCATATCCAAAGGAACCCCTGCAGGCTGGGAAGCTCCTGCATCAGATATCCATTACATCCATAGACCATCACGGGAGTCGCCGGCAGAAGTCCCAGATCAGATATCCATCATCAAAGCCATGGCCCTCAAGTATCATGAAATTCATGAATATCCAGTCACCGGCAAGGATCACTGCCCAGTGATTTACACTTGAAATCCACCACTCACTGTATTAATTTTATGTAATATCATCTGCTGCATATTATGCTTATGATGTCCCCGTCCTCAAGTTCATGGTCAGATGCAACCCTCATACCCTTCCTTGCATCAACCGCATGCATGAAGGAGTCACCTATCTCCGTGTGTATGATGTATGCAAGGTCCCTTGGCTTTGATCCGCGGGGTACGAGTATGGCGTCAGGGAGGACGTTGCCCTTCTGATCGGTGAACTTGTGTTCATCCTCAACCGGGTAAACCACTATCATGTCAAGGAGGTCGAATACCGCTCTGTTAATGGTCTCCTGTATTCCCGTACTCCCATAGACCCTGAGGACATTTTCACGTATGTATTCAAGGGCTGAAAGCTGTTTATCAGTGAGTTTGCCCTCATCCAGGATCTCAAAGTCCCCCTCCCCGGGCGTGTACCTGATTAAACCTGCCTCAGCAGCCCTTCTGAGGGCGAGCTCCGCCTCTGCAGATGCAGGCACCACATGGGGGTAGGCTTCCCTTAAACGTTCTATATTCCCTGCTGCCGATGGAAGGTCCGCCTTGTTTGCAACTATCAGCATCGGCTTTGCTATTTTAAGGAGTTCATCGAGGAAGCTGATGAGCTCATCCTTCTTCCAGGAATATATGTCTGTTCTGATCATCCTTGAGGCCTCTATAATGTCCTCAAGGCCTATGCCTGTGCCTGAAAGCTGTTCATATATTATCCTGTTCATGTCAAGCTTCTCTGATGCGGCCTTCCTGAGGAGCCTCTCCCAGTTCCTTTCAAGGATGCCGTAAAGCCACATTGTTATCTCATGTTCAAGGAAGCTTACATCCTCCAAGGGGTCATGTGTTCCTGGTTCAACCGGGCGTCCCTCCTCATCTGTTGAACCCGATGCGTCTATAACATGGAGGAAGACCCTTGCCTGGCGGAGATCATCAAGGAACTTGTTTCCAAGTCCCCGGCCCTCATGGGCACCCGGGACCAGGCCGGCCACATCGATGAGTTCAACCGGGATTAGTCTTCTGCCATCAAGGCACCTTGAATTCCGGGGGCTGCATTCAACTCCAAGTTCCCTGCATGGGCAGCTGCATGATGCATAGGCAACTGCGTGATTGGCGTCTATGGTTGTGAATGGATAAGAAGCCACCTCAGCCTCCGAAAGAGTGGCTGCATTGAAGAATGATGATTTTCCAACGTTTGGTTTTCCTGTGACTGCAATCTGGATCATTTTATCACATATAATAAATAGGAGGGTCAATCCTAAAATATATATTGATCAGAAGCCGGGCATCATGGTTGTTGAGTGTGTGAAACACCCTCTAAAATATTGATCAGCTAGTGATGTGGGAGGTAATTATTATGGTTCTCTACATAGTCGGAACAGGACCTGGATCCCCTGATTATATAACACCTGCTGCAAGGAATGCTGTGTCATCCTCCAGTACAGTTTTTGGGAGTAGAAGGGCCCTTGAACTCTTCCCTGAAGCATCCGATCCCAGGGTCCTTGAGGCCGGTGACATGAATGAAAAGCTTACACTGGCAGCGAAGCTTGCTGTCTCAAGGGATGTTTCTGTCCTCTCAACCGGGGACCCCGGGTTTTCAGGGGTGCTGAAGCCCCTGAAGCGAATAATTTCCTCGCTCCACCTGGACGTTGAAATCAGGGTTATCCCGGCCGTCAGTTCGGTTCAGGTCTGCGCTGCAAGGCTTCTTATACCCTGGGATGATGCAGATATTGTAACATTCCATGGCCGTGAAGAAGGGGATATCATTGAAATCATGGATAACGGGAGGCCCACCATAATTCTCCCGTCACGGAACCCATCCGAGACTGCCGGGTTCCTTATAAAGAACGGTGCTGATCCAGGGAGGAGGGTTGCCGTCTGTGAAAGGCTCACCTATCCCGATGAGAGGATTGTTGAATCAACCCTGGGAAAGGTCCGTGATGGCAGATTCGGCTATATGTGTGTCCTTGTGATTTTCTAATTTTACAATCCCCCATGAACCTCCTTAACCCGGGCCATCATCCCTTTTTCTGCCCATGAACAAAGCCTCGTCGATTAGGAACCATGAACACCTAATTCCATTATAATACTGTTTAATATTATTTTAAGAAAAAATCCGGTCTAAAACTTGATTTTGTGGCTGAAAAAGGAAGAATTAGAGTATTAAACCAAAATTAGGGTCATTTAATCAGTATTCTAATTCTAATATTAAAATAGTAAATGTTATACATTAAATGATTGATATATAATTCTATTTGATTGATATATAATTCTATTCTTTGGGAAATGATAAAACGAATTTGTATAAAAGGTTTTCTGTTTTACTAGTGTCTAACTGTGATCCTCATGATTCAGAGTGCAACTGCAGCCGAATCAAACTACACTAGACTACTCAACCTACATTGGAGATAACAACCTGGACAAAGTAAAGGACATCCACATAGACTACACCGGCTCAGCCTACATAACAGGATCTTCACTAAACGGATCAAGAAACGTTCTCCTTGCAAAATTCGACCCGCAAAACAAGTTAGTATACTCAAAAACCTACAACCTCTGAGGAAACGATTACGGACAAAAAATAACAAGGGGAACCAGTGAAAGAGACACATACATCTACATAGTAGGTGAAACAGATAAAGAAACAGGCAGAGACGCCTTCATACTTCAAATAGACCCTGAAAGCGGAGACCTGATAAACAGTAAAATATTCGGCGGCTCAAGCTACGACCATACCAGGGGGGTTGTAACGGATCCCTACGGGAACATACACATAACCGGATACACATTATCCAGGGACCTTCCGGTAACAGACGACGCATACCAGAAAACCAGCAAAGGAGGCTACGAAGCCTTCCTGGCGATAATGGACAGCACACTAACCATAAAATACCTTACATACATGGGAGGGTCCAGTGACGACTACGTAAAGGGCATAGTCCTCGACGACAACAGTAACATCTACATAACAGGATACACCTACTCAACCGACTTCCCAGTAACATGGAACGCCCTCCAGGACAACAAAAGGGGCCAAGCAGACATATTCCTCGCCAGATTCACCCCTGAACCCTCTCTCAGCTACTCAACCTACATAGGAGGATCCGGAAAAGACCAGTGCCACTCAATAACAAGCAAAGATGGGAACATCTACCTCGCAGGAAAAACAGACTCAAATGACTTCCCCGTGACCAGCAACGCATACCAGAAAACCATCAAAGGAGGCTGCGATGGATTCATAACCATAATCAACGGCAACGGACTCATAACCTACTCAACATACCTTGAAGGCGTTAACAACGATGAAATACAGTCCATAAAGGTGGACGCTCTCGGGAACATCTACGTAACAGGGACAACCAACTCAACAAACTTCCCCCTCACAAACAACGCATACGACAGGAACATGAACACAACAGAAGCCTTCATAACAAAAATAAGGACTGAAGGCATACACTACAGCACCTACCTCGGGGGAAGCAGCCTTGACGAAGGATACACAGTGGCGGTGGACAGATTCCAGAACATATACGCAGGAGGAACAACAAGATCCCCTGACTTCCCTGTAAGCCCCGATGCCCATAAAAAACCAGGGAAGGACTTACAGACGGCTTCATAACCAGATTCACACATTCCCCATAACCGACGTCAGCATAACACCCACCAATGGAACAGGTCTCCTGACCATAAACATAACCGGAAACCTCACAAACTTCGCAGACACAGACGGACAGTACTGGATCGAAATCTACATAAACAGTTTAAAGGTGGCTGGAGAGTGGAAATACGCTCCAAAGGGTCAGAAAAACACCCTTCCAGTTCCAGTACACTCTCATCACACCCAGGTCATACCAGGTCAACATCAACAACCTACCGGCACCACCGTCAAGGTACTGAGGGGGCCTGAATTCCTCCTGGACAACCTTAACGTAACACCCCGAAGCGGCTGGGAACCCCTCACCATCAACATAAGCGCAGAAATATCCAACCGTGGTGACACAGCCGCAGAATACACCGCAACACTCTACATAAACGGGGTGGCTGCCCAGACAAAAACCGTGACGGTTGCCGCCGGTAAAACAGTAACCGTAACCTTCAACCATGAGCTCACAAGCACCGGAAGCTACACCTTTGGAATCGGCTCACTCACCCCCAAAACCGCCACCGTAATGAATGAACCCATCATTTCAGACATTACGGTTACACCAGGACAGGGAGCCGCACCACTCTACATCACAGTAACCGCAAGGATAAGCACCATGGAATCAGGGGCAGGTGATTACACCACAATCCTCTACGTGGATGGAGTGGCTGTTCAGACAAGGACTGTCAGGGTTACGGGTCCCGGAACAACAGTGGTGACATTCAACACCATGATAAACGAGCCAGGGACCCACACCGTGAGGATCAACAACCACCCTGATGTGACCGTAAGGGCCCTGCGCCCGGCCAGCTTCGAGCTGAATGACCTTCAGGTAACACCAGTCGAGGGAATAATACCCCTGAACATAGAGGTTTCAGCAAGAATAACAAACACAGGGGAACTATCAGGAACCTACACCGCCAGACTCTACATAGACGGAGCCCTGGTAGAAACAAAATCATTCAGCGTACTCGCCGGAAGCCAGGCAACCGTAACATTCAGGAAAACAATAACAGAAAGAGGAATCCACAACGTATGGATTGACACCATTCCACCAGTAAGCGTCAACGCCACCAGACCCGCCACACTCAACATAAAGGACTTCGCGGTAACACCCATCACAGGCACAGCCCCCGTAACAGCAACAATCACAGCAACACTGGAAAACACAGGAGACTACCCAGGCACATTCAACATCAACATCCTCCAGAACGGAGCAACCATACACCAGCAAACAATAACCCTCAACCCACAGGAAACAAGAACCATAATCCTCCAGACACAACTAACAACACCAGGAACATACAACTACAGCATCAACAACGCAGATTACAGAACAGTATACGTTAACCCACAGGAGGACCTACAAGTTCACGCTGAAGAACACCGGAAGGTACACCACCACAGTAACCTACTATGCAACAATCTACTCATCAACAGGTGCAAGGCTCGGTACAGGACATTCAAGTTCACCCTTAAACCAGGGGCAAGCTACTCAAGGACCATAGGCTACTACCCCTCAGATGCGAGGATAGTGACAACAAGGAAACTATACAACCCCAGTAGATACTCAAGGACCATCAGAATATCAGAAACCTTCAGGGCAGACTCCATAACAGCCACTGACCTACAGCCCAACGATAAGAAGATACGGCTATGCAACCATAACGAGGACATTCAGAGTGGTTAATATGAGGATCATGACCACCTGAACCCTCCAGTTTTATTTTTCTTTTTCTGAATCCTCTAAAATTAAAAAAGAGATTTTTAAGGGTATACGTCTTCCCATTAAAAAGGACACGAGGAGTTTATTCGAACATCTTCCTCATGCAGCGCCTTATTGTACCCTCGGCGGCCTTACCACCCATAAGGTTCTTGAGTTCCTTTGCAAGGGCCTGTGCTGCCACCAGGTCCGTGTGCCTTATCTCACCCTTCTCTATCCACTTCATAACCTCATCATCAAGGTCAGAGAGGGTGTTGAGTGCTGCATCAAGTTCCTCCTGCTCTTCGAGGAGGTGCATTGATTTTGCGCTCCTTACAAGGAGTTCAGGGTTCATGGCCTTGAGCATTCCATTCACACCTGATGTTTCAACCAGGGAGGCAATGGTCTGGAGTGTCATGAGTATCTGCTTTTCAACCATCTCCCTTGGAGCCTTTATGATCTGTGTACCCACATAGTAGTAGTCAAGGACTCCTGAGAGTGTAACCGCTGTTACAAGTGACCCCATATCTGCAACTGCACTGGAAACGTCTGCAGGCACCACATATGCTGCTTTACCACAGCTTTCTGCAAGTTTAACGCATCTGGCTATCTGTTCATCGGTTGCTATGTCCAGTTCACTGCTTGAGTGACCGCCGATGACATAGTGTCCATGCTGGGGTGTCCCAGGGACAGCTGCAGGGTGCAGAGATGCTATTCCAAGGTCCTTACGATCCCTTCGAAGCTCCCTTTCAAGGACATAGTAGAGTACCACGGGGGATACTGTACAGGTGTTTGCTATGACCGCACCCTCAGGTAGATGCTGGGTTATGTTCTTTGCAATTTCAAAGGTCTTTTTACCGAAGGGTGTGAATAGGACAGACACCTCTGCCTCACTGGCAGCCTCTGCATCATCAGCGGTTACTGTTACACCTGCATCTTCAACCACCTTCCAGTGGTCATCCTCGAGCATCTCCCTGGCTGGCTCTGCAAGTACAACATCATGACCTGCCTCTGCAAATTCAATTGCCATTCTGCTTCCACCGTAGGGTGCCTCCCCACCGTATTTCTCCGGCAAGTTCAGCTGGTTCACATAAAGATTCTGATTACCCGCACCATAAACTGCAACTTTCATACTGCTCACCTAACATTAGTATATTGTTAAATAATTTGAATTCATATTATAAATTTTGGCATTTGATTCTCTGACTAAAATGGATCCTCAGAATCCTCAGATACAAATTTGGATCTATAAAATAGCTTTTAAGTGGCTTAAGTAAGTTATATGAATCCTGATTACGTTTTAAAAAAATAGATGATCTTTAATCAGATGAGTATTGGTGGGTTTGAGAACAAATTTAGGGTGGTGGTGTACCATCGGCAGATGATTATTCCGCTGATGGCTCACCGTACAGCTGCTCAGCTATCCTCTCAAGAGTGTCGATACCCTTTGCCTCCTTCTTGAGGAGGGGCACCTCTGCAACCACCTGGTCACTGAACCTTTCACGTATCTGTTTGAGCCTCTCCTGCTGGAGTTTCCTCCTTGCATTGCAGAACTCGCAGTCGCTTTCCTCTGGAAGGACCTGGTTAACGATAACACCATCTGCATGTATATTGTACTTCTCAAGTGCCTTCATGGCCCTCTCGGATTCATAGATTGACATCTCCTCTGGTATCACAACCATCTTGAATGACGTCCTTTCAGGGTCTGACATGACAGCCTTTGCAGCGTTTATCTGTTTCTTTGTGGCCTCCATATCCTGGAGGGCCCTGTCCTCCTCTTCCTCGTCACCCATGAATGGCAGTATGTTCTTGAAGGCCTTGGCCATGCTCCCGATCTGCCTCCTTATCTTGATCATCTTACCCACCCAGGAGTCCATTAAATCCGGGAAGGAGAGAAGCCTCAGGGTGTGGCCTGTTGGGGCGGTGTCAAAGATTACTATGTCATATTCATCGCTTGTCATGTACTTGAGGAACTGGTCAAAAGCTGCTGCTTCATCTATACCAGGGGACATTGAAGCCATGTCCATCTGGTCCTGGAGCATGTCAAGTCCCATACCCGGGTTCATGGCTGCCTGTTCCCTGAGCTTGGCCTGGTACTCCTCCATTGCAACCTCAGGGTCTATCTCCACAGCATAGAGGTTCTCGGTTATCTGTGTTGGAACGTGACTTATCTCTTTCTCAAGGGAATCTGAAAGTGAATGGGCAGGGTCAGTTGATATGACCAGGGTCTTTTTACCTGACTTAGCCATCCAGAGTGCTGTTGCTGCTGATATGGTTGTTTTACCAACCCCTCCCTTTCCACCTATAAATACAAATGTGGTTTTGCCCTTGCTGAACTTGAAAAGGTCCTTAAATGCCATCATATTCCTCCTGTAAAATTAATGAACACATTAAACACTGAGTGTATCATCTTTGATTAGTTATATAAAATATACTGTACTTACTTTTAACCATTGCGATGGGAGATGGTTTTCATGTCATGTGTAGAGGAAGTGGGTCCTGGAACAGCAGAGAAGATCCAGGATTTTATAAGTGAAAAGGTTTCTGAAAGCGGATCTGATGGTGTTGTTATAGGACTGAGCGGCGGGATTGACTCTTCAACCGTTGCCTGCCTTACGGTGAATGCCCTTGGCCCTGAAAGGGTCCTTGGAATCCTGATGCCATCAGCCACCACACCCCCCGAGGACACTGAACACGCCTCGCTCCTGGCAGAGAAACTGGGTATTGAAACCGAGACCATAGAAATTGACCCCATCACCGATGCCTTTAATGATCTCTGCGGTCACCAGACGACGGGGATGGCTGCAGCGAACCTGAAGCCAAGGGCCCGGATGATGGTCCTCTACTATCATGCCAACTCACTTAATCTTCTGGTTGCGGGTACCGGGAACCGGACAGAGCTCCTTGTAGGATACTTCACAAAGTACGGGGATGGCGGTGTTGACATGCTCCCCATAGGCTGCCTCTACAAGAAACAGGTTCGTATGCTTGCAGAAGGACTCGGGGTGCCCCCTGAGATAATAGATAAGGCCCCCACCGCAGGGCTGTGGCCGGGACAGACCGACGAGGGGGAGCTTGGAATAGAATACGATGTCCTTGATGAGATACTCTGCCTCCTTGTTGACCATGGATACTCAACCGATGAGATCACATCAAGACTCGGTATCGATGCAGGGGAGGTTGAAAGAATAGGGAGGATGGTTGAGGCGGCACGGCATAAGCTGATGCCCCCTGAAATACCAAAACTAAGGTGAGTGAGATGTTCACCCTCATCTATATAACAACATCATGTCAGGATGAGTCAGAGTCAATCGGGCGCAAGCTGGTTGAAGAGAGGCTCGCCGCATGTGTTAACATAATCCCCTCAATAAAATCCATCTATCACTGGATGGGTGAAATAGAGGAGGACTCTGAATCTGTCCTCATCGTTAAAACAGCCCAGGAATTAACCCCTGAAATAGTTAAAAGAGTGAAGGAACTACATAGTTATGATAATCCCTGCATAATATCAATCCCCATAACAGGGGGATCCCGTGATTACCTTGAATGGTTAAATGATGAAGTTAAAAAGCCATGATGGCGGTGATTCAGTGAATATTGAGAAGAAATGGCGTGATCGATGGTCAGAGACAGGAGTATTTCAGGCTGATCCTGATGATAAAGAGAAGATTTTCCTCACAGTAGCATACCCCTACCCCAGCGGTGCAATGCACATAGGACACGGAAGAACCTACACCGTTCCCGATGTCTATGCCCGTTTCAAGAGGATGCAGGGGTACAACGTGCTTTTCCCCATGGCCTGGCACGTTACAGGGGCCCCGGTTATAGGCATAGCCAGGAGGATAGAGAGAAGGGACCCGTGGACCCTTAAGATCTACCGTGAAGTCCACAGGGTCCCTGAAGAGGAACTTGAAAGGTTCACCGACTCTGAATACATCGTTGAATACTTCAGCCGCGAGTACAGGTCAGTGATGGAGGAGATGGGCTACTCCATTGACTGGAGGAGGGAATTCAAGACCACCGACCCCACCTACAGTAAATTCATCCAGTGGCAGATAAGGAAACTCAGGGATATGGGGCTTGTGAGGAAGGGAAGCCACCCTGTGAAGTACTGCCCCGATTGTGAAAATCCTGTGGGTGACCATGACCTCCTTGAAGGTGAGGGTGTTGCCATAAACAGGCTGACACTCCTGAAATTCAAGCTCGATGACTCATTCCTGGTGGCGGCCACCTTCAGGCCCGAGACCATCTACGGTGCAACCAACATCTGGCTGAACCCCCATGAGGAGTACGTACGTGTCAGGACAGGCGGTGAAGAGTGGATCATAAGCAGGGCATCCGTGGACAACCTTTCACATCAGAAACCTGACATGGAGATCATCGGGGAAGCCGACCCCCGGGGACTTATAGGCAAATACTTGGAAAACCCTGTGACCGGGGACAGGCATCCGGTTCTGCCCGCCTCCTTTGTTGACCCTGAATACGCAACCGGAGTGGTCTTCTCTGTCCCGGCCCATGCCCCCGCAGACTACATAGCCCTTGAGGACCTGAGGAGGAACCCTGAACTTATAGAGGAATACGATCTCAGGGATGTGATCAGGGACATTGAACCTGTTAACGTCATCAAACTTGAGGGTTATGGGGATTTCCCTGCTGCAGAGGTCCTTGATAAGTTTGGAGTTGAAAGCCAGGAGAACCCGCGCCTTGAGGATGCGACAGGCGAACTCTACAAACTGGAACATGCCAGGGGTGTTATGGCCGGCCACATCCCGGTCTATGATGGTATGAGGGTCTCGGAGGCCCGTGAGGTTATTGCAGAGGAACTCATGGAGAGGGGAGATGCGGATGAGATGTACGAGTTTGCTGAGAGACCTGTTATTTGTCGCTGCGGCGGCCGCTGCGTTGTCCGGCTCATGGAGGACCAGTGGTTCATGAAGTACTCTGATGAAAACTGGAAGGAACTGGCCATGAGATGCCTCTCTGGAATGAAGATCATCCCAGAGGAGGTGAGAGCCAACTTCGAATACTACATTGACTGGCTGAACGACTGGGCCTGTTCAAGGCGTATAGGCCTCGGTACAAGGCTCCCATGGGATGAACGGTGGATAATCGAGCCCCTCACCGATTCAACAATTTACATGGCATACTATACCATAGCACATCACCTGAAGAACATGGAAGCCGCGGAGCTTGATGATGAATTCTTTGACAGCATATTCCTGGGGAATGGGGGGCCCGAGGAGCTCAGGAGGGAATTCAGGTACTGGTACCCCCTGGACTGGAGGCTCTCTGCAAAGGATCTTATAGGTAACCACCTCACCTTCCACATCTTCCATCATTCAGCCATCTTCCCCGAGTCCCTCTGGCCTGGTGGTGTTGTTGTCTTCGGGATGGGCCTCCTTGAGGGTAACAAGATGTCCTCCTCTAAGGGGAATGTTATCCTCCTGAAGGATGCCATTGAAAGGCACGGTGCAGATGTTGTGCGTCTTTTCCTGATGTCGTCTGCAGAGCCCTGGCAGGACTTTGACTGGAGGGAGACGGAGGTAATAGGGACGCGCAGGAGGATAGAATGGTTCATGGAATTCTGTGAAAGGGTTTCGGATATATGTGGAGGTGAACTTGAACTTGAAGGAATATCCGGGTGTGAACCTGAAAGCTTCATAGGTAAATGGATGGTCGGTCAGCTGAACCACAGGATCCGTGAAGCAACCAGGGCCCTTGAATCATTCCAGACAAGGAAAGCCGTTCAAGAGGCTCTTTTCCTCCTCAAGAAGGATGTTGAGCACTACATGAGGCGCGTTGAGAACAGGATAGATGATGAAGTCCGTGCCGTCCTCGGTTATGTCCTGAGCGTGTGGATAAGGCTCATGGCTCCCTTCACACCCTATACTGCAGAGGAGATGTGGGAGAAGTATGGTGGAAGGGGCCTGGTTGCAGAGGCCCGGTGGCCTGAATTCTCAGAGGATTCAATAAGCCCCGAGATCCAGGCAGCCGAGGAAATGGTCCAGAATACCGTGAGGGATATACAGGAGATAATGAAGATCATTGACACCACCCCTGAGAGGATACATATATACACATCCCCTGAATGGAAGTGGGAGGTCTTCAGGATAGCCCGTGAGGTCGGTAAACCTGATATGGGTGCCATAATGGGGAGGGTGTCGGCTGAAGGTGTCCATGACAACATGAAGGAGGTTTCGGAGTTCGTAAGGAGGATCATAAGGGACGCCGGAAGATCAGGGGTCAGGGAGAAGATAGATGAGTACGGTGTCCTCCTTGACGCCGCGGAGTATATAGAATCAGAGGTGGGTGCGGAGGTTGTGGTCCACCGGGAACCAGACTATGACCCTGAAAACAAGGCTAGGAATGCTGCTCCCATGAAACCCGCAATATACCTTGAAACAGGAAATTAAACCCTTCAGGGACTGAAACCGGGTGACTAGAAAAATTGGATGGTGTCCTACCCTACCACCCTGTTTTCAAGGACACCCACACCCTCAATCATTGCCCTGACCCTGTCGCCGGGCATCATCTGCCCCACACCGGGGGGTGTGCCTGTTGCAATAACATCCCCTGGCTCAAGGGTCATTATATGGGATATGAACTCCAGTAGCTCTGGAACCTGGAATATCATGTTTGATGTGTTTGATGACTGCCTTATCTCTCCATTGAGTTCAAGGGATATGTCAAGGACGTGTGGATCCACAGAGGTCTCTATGAATGGCCCCATGGGGCAGAATGTGTCGAAGCTCTTTGCACGGGTCCACTGACCATCCCTTCTCTGCAGGTCCCTTGCTGTTACATCATTAAGGACTGTGTAGCCTGCTATGAATTCATCTGCATCCTCCCTTTTCACCTTCCTCGCCCTCCTTGATATTACAGCTGCAAGTTCAACCTCATAGTCAACCTCAGAGGACATCTCAGGGTAGACTATGCTGTCAAGGTGGCCGGTTACCGCGGTTGGAGGTTTCAGGAATATGACGGGTTCTTCAGGTATCTCCATGCCAAGTTCGGCTGCATGGTCCCTGTAGTTGAGTCCCACGCAGACCACCTTTGATGGTTCAACCGGTGGCAGGATCTTCACATCAGGGAGCTTGTGCTCACCAATGACTTCAGGTTCGGGTGACAGGTAGTCGTTTTCATGAATTTCAAGTACCGTTTCTCCTTCCTTAAATCCGTAGGAGGTTCCATGCTGGCTCAAGAATCTCAGAAACTTCAACTTATCACCTGATCATGCTATTATCCGTTCAATTGGCACCACAAGTATGTCCCTTGCACCAACCCTCTTGAGCCTGTTTACGAGGTTGAACACTTCCTTTTCATCCACAACCGCGTGCACAGCCACCACCCCGTTATCCGAGAGCACCTCTGATACCGTTGGCCCAGTCATCCCTGGCATGAGGGCCTTAACATTATCAAGGTTATCCCTGTCAACGTTGAGCATTACAAGCCTTTTGCCCTCAGCATCTATAACGCCCCTTATACCTGTCCTGACCTCCTCTATGAGTCCCTCCTTCTCATGGTAGCTGTCCCTGTTTGCTATGAGTTTCACCGAACTCTCGAGTATGGTGTCAACGACCCTGAGATGGTTCATCCTGAGGGTTGTGCCTGTGCTGCTGAGGTCCGTTATGAGGTCCGCCACTCCAATGAATGGGGCTATCTCGGTTGAACCCGTAAGTTCCACTATCTCCGCCTTTATATTCTTTCTCCTGAGGTAATTCTCTGTTATCCCCGGGAACTCTGTTGCTATCACCGCGTCCTCAGGTATGTCGTGAGGTCCCCTTATAGGGGAATCTTCAGGGACCGCCAGGACCAGGTCGGCCCGGCCATATTTGAGGTCCTCGAGTATCTCAACATCCCTGCCCCTCTCAACTATAAGGTCGAGGCCGGTGATTCCAAGGTCCGCTGCCCCGTCTGCAACGAACTCTGGTATGTCCGCTGCCCTGCTGAACATCACATCTATGTCAGGGTGCTGTGTCTTTGAGAAGAGTTTCCTGTTTACGGTGTCACGTAATCCTATTCCTGCATTTTCAAGTAACCTTATGGCGGGTTCGCTTATTCTCCCCTTTGAGGGGACCGCTATTCTTATCCTCATATAATCCCCCATGTCTCTTTAACCTGCAGAGTGGTGAGTTGATTAAAATAAGTTTACCGTGCTTGATCTCTCCGCATGTACAGGTTTTCCAGGCCGGTGGCATCAATCAGTATCCCCTTGGATGGCCCTCCTGCCAAGAAGATTTCTCACGAAACCATAATTATATCTCTCCTCCAAGAACTTATATAATGGTTTGCAGTTCTTCACCAAGCCGGTGAAAACTTATAAGTTAGAACTTATAAGCAGGTGTTGCCCATGGAAAGCGAGAGCATACTCATAACAGGTGCAGAAATCCTTGATGTGAATGGAGTCAGACGGGCCTCTGTACTCATTGAAGATGATATTATAAGGGAAATATCAGCTGATCTGAGCCCTGGAGACGCGGATATTGTCATTGACGGCCATGAAAAGCTCATGATACCCGGACTAGTTAACACCCATACACACCTATCAATGACACTCTTTCGTGGAGTTGCAGATGACCTCCCACTGGACCGGTGGCTCAACGACCATATATGGCCGATGGAGGCCCGGCTCAGTGGTGAATACTGCTATGCAGGAGCCCTCCTTGGCTGTGCCGAGATGATAAAATCCGGGACAACAGCCTTCAACGACATGTACTTCTTCATGGATGATGTTGCAAGGGCGGTTGATGAGGCGGGACTCAGGTGCGTCCTCAGCCACGGTATGATAGACCTTGGGGATGATGAAAAAAGAAGAGCCGAGCTTAAAGAATCAAGGAGGATAATCAGGAAGTGCCATGGGATGGCTGATGGACGTGTGATGGTTGCCCTTGGACCCCACAGCCCCTACACATGCTCAGAGGAGCTCCTTAAAGAAACAGCATCCATGGCAGCTGAACATGGTATTAAAATCCATATACACCTATCTGAAACAGAGGATGAAGTTAAAAACGTCCTTGAAAGCCATGGGAAGACCCCGGTGGAGTTCCTGGATGATACAGGTGTCCTTGGACCCGGAACCGTGGCAGCCCACTGTGTATGGTTATCTGATGATGAAATGGAAATCCTGGCAGATAGGGATGTGAAGGTCTCCCACAACCCCTCAAGTAACATGAAGCTTGCATCAGGGGTTTCACCCGTAACCAAGCTTATCGAGAGGGGTGTTAATGTTTCACTTGGAACTGATGGTGCGGCATCCAACAACAACCTTGACATGATTGAGGAGATGAAGACGGCTTCCCTCCTCCAGAAGGTCAGCCTTCAGGACCCCACAGCCCTCCCAGCCAGGAGGGTCCTTGAAATGGGCACCATCAATGGCGCTGAAAGCCTCGGTATAGATGCTGGTGTTATAGAGGAGGGTAAAAAGGCGGACATCGTCCTCCTTAACGTCAGAAGACCACACCTTGTCCCATGGAGGAACCCTGCCTCCCACCTGGTGTACTCTGCCTCAGGATCAGACGTCGAGACGGTCATCTGTAACGGTGAAATACTCCTTGATGGCGGTGAACTTGAAAGGATAAATGAAAACTATGTTATGGAGGTTGCTGAGGAGGCGGCAGAGGAACTGACATCCAGGGGATGAAGCTAGAGTAGGTGTCCTCGAATCATCCTCCCAATCCATGAAACTCATATCCATCAGAGGATGATGCGTAGAGAGGTGAAGCCCGTGAAAGAATCAGCAACCGTGGCCCTCTTTGACATAGACAAAACCCTCATACACCGTTCAGAGGCCCATGAGATGGGATTCAGCCACGCCTTCAGGGAAGTCTACGGGGTGGACGCCTCCGTAGATATGATAAGTTACCATGGTAAGACCGATCCCAGGATTGCGCGGGAGATACTCCTTTCACTGGGCCTTGAAGGACCGGAAATTGAATCCCTCATGGATGAGTTCCTCAGGAGACTCACCGATTACGTCAGGAAGCACATCCACGAGGATGAGATAAGGCTCATTGATGGTGCAGATGAATTCCTCAACACACTTAAGGGCAGGGGAGCCTTGATGGGCCTCGTAACAGGTAACCTCAGGGAAATCGCATGCCTTAAACTCCAGAGGGTGGGCCTCGATGAATACTTCAGCTTCGGGGGGTTCGGGAGTGACAGCAGCAGCAGGGAAATGCTGGCTGAAATTGCCCTTGAGAGGTGCCCCTTAAGTCGAGCCAGGACCATCCTCTTCGGTGACACCCCCTATGACATAAAAGCAGGAAGACATATAGGTGCCCTCACCATCGGGATGGCCTCGGGCAGTTACACGAGGGAGGACCTCATTGAAGCTGGTGCGGATTACGTCTTCCCTGACTTCAGGGACCTCCTCCTCATGGATGTCCTTGAATTCTGACAGTTTATCTCTCAATGAAAGCCGGTTTCCCCTCCCTCCTGAGGACTATGCTCTTCTTCCATTCAGGCCGGGTCTCGGGGAAGTCGTCCCTGTAGTGTGACCCCCTGCTTTCTTCCCTTATAATTGCAGATTCAGCCACCATGGAAGCCGTTATGAGCATGTTTTCAAGTTCAAGTGCCTCTATAAGGTACCTGTTGAATCCACGGGTCTCAGGGACATCAAGATCCGCCATCCTCTCCCTGAGGGATGCTATGGTTGAAAGTGCTGATTCAAGTGACTTCCTGCTCCTTACTATGGCAACGTTACTCCACATTGCCTCGTGCAGTTCATGTCTGAGCTCTGATGGGTCGCAGGAACCCTCCTTTACCATGTTCTTTATACGGTACTCCTCCTCTTCAACCAGGGATTTTATTGAATCCCTGCTGGCCCTGAGGGCATTCTTTGCCGCTGATATCCCTGCCCTTCGTCCGAATACCTGAGTGTCTGCCAGGGCGTTCCCCCCAAGCCTGTTGGCGCCGTGGACTCCGCCCGCAACCTCGCCTGCAGCGAAGAGGTTCCTGAGGTTTGTTCTGCACCACTGGTCAATTCTGAGGCCCCCCATGAAGTGATGGGCTGTTGGGGCGACCTCCATTGGCTGGCACCTTATATCGACCCCTGCATCAAGGAACTGGAGGAGCATCGTTTCAAGTTTATCCTCTATAAGATCATCCGGGAGGTGGCTGACATCAAGGTACACGCCCCCATTCTCGGTGCCCCTTTCCTCCATTATCTCAGTGTAGATTGCCCTTGCAACCACATCCCTTGTTGCAAGTTCACCCCTCTGGTCGTAGCGTTTCATGAACCTTTCACCCTCACTGTTGAGGAGTATTCCTCCCTCACCCCTCACAGCCTCGGTAACGAGTATCCCCCTTCTTGATTCAGGGTAGACCATCCCTGTGGGGTGGAACTGGACCTGTTCCATGTCAATCAGGTCTGCCCCGGCCTTCCATCCCAGTGCAAAGCCATCCCCTCCCTTCTGCATGGTGTTTGATGTTACCGGGTAGATCTGGCCGGCCCCCCCGCTTGCAAGTATTGTTGACGCCGCCCTGAACGCCACAGGAGATGAGTCCCTTACAGACACCCCGGCGGCTCCAAGGACCGCGCCGTCCTCAACAAGGAGGGATGTTATCATGACCTCCTCCACGGTCTCTATATCCCTCCTTATAACCTCCTCCTTCAGGGCGGTTATTATCTCGTGTCCTGTCCTGTCACCATGGTAGCATGTCCTCCGGTAGGTCTGGCCGCCGAAGGGCCTCTGGTCCAGTAAGCCTGATTCCTGTCGATCGAAGAGGGCCCCGTAGGTTTCAAGGTCCCTGAGCCTGTCGGGTGCTTCATCCACAAGTATCCTTACAAGCTGAGGGTCGTTTATAAATCCCCCGCCCCTCAGAGTATCCTCATAATGAACATCGGGGCTGTCCTCATGGTCCACGCATGCGAATGCTGCGTTGTATCCTCCCTCAGCCATCCCTGTACATCCAGATTTAAATGATAATCCCTTTGAAACAATCAATGGTTCCAGTCCATGACTTGAAACCTCAATGGCTGCCCTGCAGCCTGCTCCTCCGGAACCTATTATCAGAACATCACAATCATATACTTGACTTTCCATGGAGTTAATTGGAACATTCAGTATTATAAGGTTTGGCCGTCAATACTTAAGGTAGATGAGACGAACATTCAGACAGACTCAGAACCAGTCAACGTCACCACCATGATGATAAAGTTTACTGGGGGTTCAGTTTTTGAAGAAGAAGGATATAGTGAAACTATCAAGGAGGGACTTTGAAAGGGCATGGCTTGAAAGCGGCAGGTCCCTGAAAAAGCCCCATCATGACATGCAGTATCCCCGTCTGCGGTTTAAAGCCGGGAAATCCCATGTACTCTATGACACCATATGGATGATCCGTGAGGCCTATCTGAGGCTGGGTTTCAGTGAAATGGTTAACCCTCTATTCATAGATGAGGAACACATCTACAAACAGTTCGGGCCCGAGGCACCGGCTGTCCTTGACAGGTGCTTCTACCTTGGGGGCCTCCCTCGACCCGATATTGGCCTGGCAGCCGATAAGATTGAAATGATGAGGGATATGGGTATTGACACTGATCCAGGTAGGATTGAAAAACTCAAGGATGTCTTCAGGTCCTACAAGAAGGGTGATCTCCCGGGGGATGACCTGGTCCTTGAGGTCTCGGAGGCCCTGGGGGTTGAGAGCCATGATGGTCTGCGGGTCCTTGAAAGGGTTTTCCCTGAGATACAGGACCTTGAACCTGTTGCAGGCAGGACAACCCTCCGATCCCATATGACATCTGGGTGGTTCATATCCCTTAGCAGCATCCATGACCACTACCGGATGCCACTTAAGCTCTTCTCAATTGACAGGTGCTTCAGGAGGGAGCAGAAGGAGGACTCAAGTCACCTGATGACCTATCATTCAGCATCATGCGTTGTTGTGGATGATGAGGTCCCCCTTGACGTGGGTAAGGCCGTTGCAGAGGGACTGCTAGAGCACTTCGGGTTCTCAAGGTTCCGTTTCCGGCCCGATGAAAAAAAATCAAAGTACTACATACCCGGGACCCAGACCGAGGTGTACGCATACCACCCCCGCCTCGGTGAATGGGTTGAAATCGCAACCTTCGGTCTCTACTCCCCCATTGCACTTTCAATGTACGGTATAGATAAGGAGGTCATGAACCTGGGTGTGGGTGTTGAGAGGGTTGCCATGGTCCTCAACCAGGAGAGGGATGTCCGTGAAATGGTCTACCCCCAGATTTATAGTTCCTGGAGCCTTTCAGACAGGGACATTGCAGAGATGCTCAGGATAAACCTCCACCCGGTAACCTCAGATGGCAGGGAACTCATGGAACGCATAATCGAGACATGGGAGGCCCATGCAGATGCTGCTTCCCCCTGCAGCTTTGAGGTGTACTCTGGCGAGTTCCTTGGAAGAAAAATAAAGGTGGATGCCGTGGAGGTGGAGAAGAACACCCGCCTCCTTGGACCGGCGGTCTGGAACACCATCTACATCCATGATGGGAACATCCTCGGTGTGCCCCCTGGAACCGGCCTTGACACCGAACTCATAGTAAGGGCCCGTAAAGAGGGACTCAACACCGGCATAAGGTACATGGATGCCCTTGCAGCCGAGGCCGCCTACCGGATAGAGGAGATGGTGGTGCGGGGGGATGAAAAGGTTGAAATCCGGAGCACCATAGCCAGGTCCCTCTCTGACCTGAACCTGACCCTGGAGGATGCTGCCATGAGGTACATAACCGGCAGGGACCGTGAGATAGACCTCAGGGGACCGTTATTCTCAACCATAACCTGTGAACTGAAATCTGGGAGATGAAAGGGATGCAGGTGAAGGGTCGTGTTAGATCAGGGCTTGGCGAAGGAGCCTACTTCATGACAAGGGACGTTTACCTTGAGCCGTTCAGGGAAATTCTGGGCTCTGATCCATTCCCGGGTACCCTGAACATAGAAATTGATGACCCCCTGATCACGGAAAAGATCCTTAAGGGGGCCCGCAGGATCAGGGGCGGGCACGGTTTCGGTGACGTCCTTTATGTGAAGGCCCTCCTGAATGATGATGTTGAGGGAGCCCTTGTATTTCCCCTTAAAACAAGACACAGTCCTTCATGCCTCGAATTCATAGCCCCCATGCCCCTCAGAAAAACCCTTAAATTAAGGGATGGAGATACCGTTACCCTGAAGATAATTAACTGAAAACTGAGTGAAATTTACAGAGTCGTGATTATATGATTCAAGAAGCCCTTAAATCACTGCGAAAGGGAGAAATGGTCCTCGTATTTGATGCTGATAACCGTGAAAGAGAAACCGACATGATCGTGGCCGCTGAACACATAACCCCCGAACACATAAAGGTCATGCGCAATGATGCCGGGGGACTCATATGCGTCCCGGTATCCCATGAGAACTCCGAGAAGCTCGGCATACCCTACATGACGGATGTGATGAATGAGGCCTCAGAAGCCTTCCCTGTCCTTGGAAAGCTATCACCCTATGACATACCCTACGATGAAAAATCAGCATTCTCAATAACGGTGAACCACAGGAAAACCTTCACCGGGATAACAGACAATGACAGGGCCCTTACAATAAGGGAGCTTGCAGATATATGTAGGGATGGAAGACACAGCGAATTCGGAGATCTCTTCAGATCCCCCGGCCATGTAACCCTCCTAAGGGCAACTGATGGTCATGTTACAAGAAGGAAGGGTCATACAGAGATGAGCATAGCCCTCATGGAGATGGCGGGACTTACTGGAGTCGCTGTATGCTGTGAGATGATGGATGACAGGACCGGGAACTCCCTTCCAACTGAAGATGCCATGAGGTATGCCCGGGAGCATGACCTTATATTCATGAGCGGAGCCGATCTCATAGAATCCTACAGAGAGTTCAGATCATAGAGGTGTTGATATGGAGAGGATGAGGATAGGTATCAGTGGACTTGACGATACCATAGGCGGATTCCCCATGGGACGATCCGTGCTTATAACAGGCGAACCTGGATGTGGAAAGACAATCTTCGGTCTGCGTTTCGCGATAAGCAGCTGCATGGAGGGGTACCATACCATCTATATCACTGCCGAGGAGGACGCCAGTGACCTTCACATACAGGCCAACTCCTTTGGATGGAACACCCAGGAACTGGAGGAGAAGGGTCTGCTTAACTTCATTGAACTTACAGGTATAAGGGCAAGGATAACCGAAGCAGAGCTGAGCATGGACATGGACCCCATGAAGGGCAACTTCACAAAGATAATTCATGATATTCCCCCTGAGACAGAGGTTGTGGTTATCGACAGCCTGGGGGGTACACGGCCAAACTCACACCCTACGAGTTCAGGAATCAGTTCGATCTCCTTGTATATGAGCTTAAGCAGAGGGGTATCACATCGGTTATAATCCTTGACAGTGCAACTTCAAAGGAGTTCAATGAACTGGCCCTCTTCTCTGTCTACGGTGCCATAAAGCTTGGTAGACGTGAGAATCCCTACACCGGTCGAAGGGAACGTATAATGGATATAGTGAAGATGAGGAGCACCCGGACTCCCCTGCAGTTCCTCACCTATGAGATCGGTGGCGAAGAGGGTATCATGATAACCGAGGGTAAAGAGGAAATCTCTGAAGATGATTTTCAGGTCTGAAGGCATCATTCCGGGGGATGATTAATTTTTTTGAATATCCTCTGTATCTCATCAGGGGTTAAGTAGCCCCTGAAATCTGGTTTTTTTGCAGAGGAGATTATGGATTCAATGTCAAGGTTCTCCTCGATGGTATTCATTGCCATGATGCAGAAGTCCTCAAGTTTTATCTCAACCTCGGGTGTGCCTCCCCTCTCCTTCATCTCAACCCGGGGTATGGTCATGAACCTCCCATGGGATGCCCGCTCAGCTATATCCATGTCATATACCCTGTTAAGGATTGTATGGGGCACCTGGATCCCCATGGCCTCAAGAACGTCTATATGGGCCCGGAGATCGACCACTGCAGACTCTATCCCACCCTTGCTGCAGCCTGCGACCAGTATGACAGGGATGCCTGCTGCGGCTGCAATCTCGGCCCCTGAGTAGGGTGTTCTTTCATTTAAAAGTCCTGTGAGTATGCTCATAACACCCTCAACGAGCACTATGTCATAGCCCCTGCCCCTGATGGATTCAAGCACGTCCTGGAGGTCCATCCAGCCCAGGTGGCCTATCCTTATGGATGAATGTTTCTCCATCGGCTCCTTAACAAGGTAAAGTGCAGGTACTATGTCCCTGACGTCGGGTCCGACCTTCATGACACCTACACGCAGCCCCCTCCTCCTGAGGGCACCTGCAAGTCCCGTTAGAATGAATGTCTTCCCTGAATCAGAGCCTGTTGATGCTATCATGAGGACGGGTGGGACATCTGAACTCTTCCTCTGAGGATTTTCAGTTACCTTCTCACCGGTTATACCGATCTGGGATCTTATCTTCCTCCTAAGTTCCCGGTTGGATTCCATTATCCTTTCACGGTCCTCGTGGTCAGCGTCAAGGAATCGGAGAATGTTTTCAACCATCGCCGGGTTTTCATCAAGGCATCCATGGACCATTGTCCCTGCAATGTTTCCATCATCACTGCAGACCCCCGATGTCACCTCCAGGGTCGTGTCCCTGTAGTCCGCTCTCCTTATAATGGAGCGCATGATCTCATCTGCATCCCCCCTTATCTCCCCGTAGGTGTGGCAGTGGAACCCTGTGACCGTCTCACCCATCAAGTCCCTGGTGAGGAAACATTCACCGGTTATCCTTGCTTCAACACGGTCATTGCTTATCATTGGATGGAATGAAACATCAAGGAGCCCCAGTCCCTCCCTGTAGATGGGGCAGGGTGACTTTCTCCCTATATCTGTCTTCCTGGCAAGGACCTGGAACCCTGAACATATACCCAGTACAAATTTGCCACTGGACGCCATCATCCTTATTTCAGTTGCAAGTTCCCTGGAGAGGCTTCCTGATTCAACAATACTACCCCCGGGGATTATTATCCCGTCAAGGACCCTGTGGGCCCTGGTGCCGTCCACAAGACCGTTATCACCCACTATATCCGTTGGGAGGAAGCCGAAGGTTTCAAATGCAGGTACCGAACCACGGAGGTATGCCAGGCCGATTCTCATGGAAACACTCATGTATCAGTTAAGTTCTGCGATCTCCCTCATTGCAGCAAGGATCCTAGCATCATCCCCTGGTTTTGCCTGGAGCTGAAGTCCCACAGGCACGCCCTTCACCGTACCTGCCATCATGCTGGCGGCGGGTATCCCTGCAAGGTTGGCTATCACCGTGAGGACGTCATATGCATACATCTCCATTGGTTCAAGTTCCTCTCCGAGACTGTGGGGGAGTTTTGGAACCGTTGGGCCGAGTATAACATCAACGTCCCTGAGTATCCTCTGTATCTCCCTTCTTATAAGTGACCTTGCCTGCAGGGCCCTCTTATAGTACCTGCCGGATAGTTCCTTCTGGCTTATGTAGGATCCCATATGGATTCTCCTGAGGACCTCGGGGCCGCAGACATCCTCTATCCTGTGGCCGTACTTCCTCCCATCATACTTCCTTGTTGCAGAGAAGAATTCAACGTAATTTATAAGGTAGTATGTTGGCAGGCAGAGGTCTATGTGGCTGAATTCCAGTTCAACTATCTCCGCACCCTCATCCGCTATGACTCCAAGCTTATCCTGGATTATACGATCTATGGAGTCATCTGTAACCTCAAAGAATTCCTTAACGACTCCAAATTTCATCTCATCGAGTTTAAGGTCGGCTTCAAGGTCAGCGGCTCCGTCGATTGTTGTGGGGTCGGCAGGGTCATGGCCAGATATAACCTCAAGTGCAAGTTTTATGCCTGATACATCGGCTGCGAGGGGCCCTATCTGGTCAAGGCTCATTGCAAGGTCAAGGAGGCCCTGCCTTGATACCAGGCCATAGGTGGGTTTGAATCCCATGACTCCGCAGTGGGATGCCGGGTTCCTTATCGATCCTCCGGTGTCTGAACCGAGTGCAATGTCACACATCTCTGCAGCCACTGCAGCGGCGCTTCCTCCGCTTGAACCTCCAGGGATCCGTCCAGGTGCTGCCGGGTTATCTGTAGGGCCGAAGAAGGATGTTTCGGTTGAGCTTCCGGCTGCGAATTCATCCATGTTGGTCATCCCTATTATCACGGCATCCTCTTGCTTCATGCGTTTTATGACGGTGGCATCATAGCTTCCCCTGTAATTTTCCAGGGTCTTTGATGCTGCAGACACCGTGAAGTCCTGGACGTTTATGTTGCTCTTAACCCCTATAACGAGTCCCGCAAGCCTTCCTGTCTTCTCCCCCCTCTTTATCCTTGAATCGATCTCCTCTGCCCTTCTTATGGCCTCATCAGTGTTGATCTCTATGAAGGCGTTGATATCTTCATTCCTCGCCTCCACCGTCTTTAGGAAGCCTTCAAGGTTTTCCAGTGCAGTGACATCATGATTCTTAACCATCTCAACCTTCTCAACAATATCCATGGTTAACACCTGTAATTCCGGAGTGAACTTATGATCAGATGAGCATTCAGGCGGTCCTCGAAACCGTGAATCCGCCGAGGCTACACCATCAGGGTTATTTGATTTTCAGTCCCTGGAATGCCTTAATGGTAATTTCATTTTCAACACTAATAAATGTGAAGATGGAGTAATAATAATGATGGGACTCTGGAAGAGAATATTATTATCATGACAGGTGAGCTGATGGAAAAAACTGTTATACTTAAAAAGAGCCATGTTGAGGATCTCCTGAGCATGGATGACTGTTTGAAGGCCGTTGAAACCGCCTTTATCCAGGATGCCCTCGGGAAGGTTCAGATGCCCCCAAAGAATTATCTTTTCTTCAGGAGGTATGGGGGTGATCTGCGGATCATGCCATCCTACCTTGAGGAACTCGAAATGGCAGGTGTGAAGTGTGTGAATGTCCACCCCTCAAACCCGGGGAGGTACTCGCTGCCAACCGTCATGGCGGTTATAGAACTTGTGGACCCTGAAACCGGATTCCCCATTGCCCTCATGGACGGGACATATATAACTGATATGAGGACGGGTGCCGCTGGTGGCGTTTCAGTCAGGTACCTTGCAAGGAAGGACTCCGGTACACTTGGAATAGTGGGTGCCGGTAGACAGGCCTGGACCCAGCTGATGGCGATAGAGCGGGTTGTTGACCTTGAAGAGGTGTATGTATACTGCAGAACACCTGAAAACCGTGAAAAATTTGCTTATAAGGCTTCAAAGACCTTTGAAGTTCTTGTGAGGGCTGCTTCAAGTCCGGAGGAAGCTGTGAGGGGTATGGATATTGTGGTGACGGTAACCCCCTCAAGGGAACCTGTGGTGAAGGCTGAATGGGTGTCCCCTGGTACACATATCTGTGCAATGGGTGCCGACGCCCCCGGGAAACAGGAACTTGATCCGGAGATTCTCATCAGTGCAAGGGTTTTCTATGATAACTGGGAGCAGGCATCCCACAGCGGGGAGATAAACGTTCCCCTCAAGATGGGCATACTGGGAGAGGATGACCTCTAGGGGACCATAAGTGATGTTATAACCGGGAGAATACAGGGGAGAACGTCAGATGATGATATAACAGTCTTTGATTCAACCGGGCTCTCCCTTCAGGACGTTGTATCCGCATGGATGGTCTATGAAAGGGCCGTGGAAGAGGGTAGGGGTGTTGAAATAGATCTTCAGGGATGATGATAAGTCTCCATGAACACCCACATCCTCTCTTGTTATCTCACTCATTGATTCAGGGATGATGATAAGCTCTATTGGATGCAGGGACTGTTAATAGACCTCAGATGATGCTCTAAATTTCAGGGCCAGAAAGCGGTCATAAGGGATGCATGGCCCTATGGTTGGATGAGGTTAATGGGCATAGGGTCCATCCCGCAGATGTGCAGGGTTTTATAGTTGTATCACCATAACTCTTAATGGAGCTGTGATACCATGTACCCCACCAGGACGTATATGAACGAACTCCTCAACAGGATGGACCATGTATTTGAGAGGATGAGGATACTCAGCAGGACAAGATCCTTCAGGAAGGAAGAGATCGAGAAAATAGACTATCACCTGACAGAGATCATGAAGATACTCAACCAGTACAATTGATATTATGACCGAACTCCTTCTTTTCACGTTAACCTCATTTTTAATCGGGCTCTCAGGTGCAGTTGCCCCAGGCCCCCTTCTAACGGTCACGGTGTCTGATTCAGTTCAGAGGGGTTTCAGGGCAGGATCATCGCTGATTACGGGACACATAATCGGAGAGGTCATCATAGTTGCCCTCATATTCCTCGGCCTTGGATACATCCTCTCCTCTGAAGCCGCATCATCCCTCACAGGACTTGTTGGAGGATCTGTGCTCATATGGATGGGTGCCATGGGTCTAAGGCGATCCGATATTAAAACCGAAGGTTCAGATGAAGGGGGGTCCTTCCTCAAGGGACTTGTTATCAGCTACTCAAACCCGTACTTTTTCATATGGTGGGGGGCCGTTGGAGCCGCCCTCATGTACAGGGGGGTTGAGATGGCGGGTTTCCTGGGGATTCTGGGCTTTCTTGCAGGTCACTGGCTGGCCGATATTGGATGGTACAGCACCGTTTCATTCCTATCATCAAGAAAATCCTTCGACACCGGCTCCATAGCCTACAGGGTCCTGATGGTGGTATGTAATGGTTTCATAGTCATTGCAGGACTGTACTTCGCATTGAAGGGTGTCCTTTCCATTGCTGCATAATTGCAGGACCATACTTCACAGTGAAGGGTGTTCTATCCCTTGCCGCGCAATGAATCACCCCCCCTGATGCATGAACATGCTGAAAACTGAACGATGCAGACCTCAACCACACAGAATCCCGGCCCCCGCAGTAAAACTGCAGGATTAATATGGAACTGAAGACATAACTGGTTATGATGAAGGCGGTTGTTTTTGATAACTCAGGGACACTTATAAAGAGATACAGGGCCCTTAAGAACCTTAAAACAGGTGAGATCTGTGATTACATGAATTCACTGGACCTGGTGGATTACAGTTACAGGAGGGCCCTTGTTGTACTTCAGACGGATCCATCAGAATGTATAATCAATGCCAGGGGTGATCAGACAATCTACGAGTTCATCACAAGAAATCGGATAAGATTTGATATCAGCTACTCCAGCGGGGATGCCAGCAGGGAAGACATCCTCAGAATACTCAGGGGGGACCCTGCAACCGTGAGGGACATACAGGACACCATAAGGGCCGTTGTTGAGAAGGACTACAACATACAGATATGCAGTGGCTCAGGATTCATCGTCAACCTTGACAGAAATACCGTGGAGTTCACCATAACCGCCGGGGGAAAACTATTCCCGGAGGTCCCTGCTGTCATAGAGGAACTCAAAATGAGGGATATTGACATCTACGTTGCATCAGGGGACAGGCAGGGTTCACTGAGGGAACTTGCAAGGGTGATCGGCATCCCCAAAGAGAACGTCTTTGGAACAGCCGATACTGAAGGGAAGGCAAGGATAATACGAGGACTCAAGGAAAGGTACAGCAAGGTTATGATGGTTGGCAACGGACCCAACGATATCCTGGCCCTCAGAGAAGCCGATGTTGGTGTTTTAACCCTTCAGCAGAATGAAGACGTGCCCCCGAGAGTCTTTGATGCCGCCGACCATATAATAGTGAACATAATGGACCTCTTGGATATAGATTTCTAGCCGATCCCTTAAACTGCCTTATAAAAACTATTGGGGGGTGATTTATGGCTGATATAAGCATAGTTCAGGTGAATGATACCCATGGATACCTGAAACCCCACCCTGAACTCTTCTGGGAGGGTGGGAGTGTGAGGTACGAGACCCTTGGTGGTTATCATCACATTGCAGGTATCCTCAACCGGATCCGTGATGAGGGGAACACCCTTCTCCTTGACTGCGGTGACACCCTCCATGGCACATACCATGCCGTGAGGAGTCAGGGCTCCGCAATGTTACCTGTGCTGAATGAGACGGGATTCGATGCCATGACAGCCCACTGGGAATTTGCATATGGACCTGAAAACTTCATTAAACTCTCAGAAAAGCTTAATTACCCTGTTCTGGCTGTGAACTGCTACTATAAGGGGACCAGTAAGCTGGTTTTTAAACCATACCGTATCCTGGATGTGGGTGACCTTCAGGTTGGTGTAATCGGAATAGCATCCAACATAGTGGATAAGGTGATGCCCCCATGGTTCAGCAGGGGCCTTGAATTCACCCTTGGCCTTGATGAACTTCCATACTGGATTGAAGTCCTCAGGAACCAGGAAAGGTGGATCTCATTGTCCTGATATCCCATCTGGGTTTTCCACAGGAATGTCAGCTGGCATCCGATGTAGATGGTGTGGACGTGCTTCTGAGCGCCCACACCCACAACAGGCTGGAGAAACCCTTCATTGTGGGGGACACCATAATAATCCAGTCAGGATGCCACGGGTCATTTGTGGGGCGCCTTGACCTTGAAGTTGATGGTGGCGTCCGGAGATTCAGACATGAACTGATAAAGGTGAAGGGCGAACCCGACCCTGACACTGAAGAACTGGTCCTGAAGGCGACTGAAAAGGACAGTGATTACCTTGAAAGGGTGGTTGGCTCAACCAGCACCCATCTCAACCGTTACACGATAATGGAGTCAACCATGGATAACATTCTACTTAAGTCAATAATGGCGACGGGAGAATTTGACGTTGCATTCTCAAATGGTTGGCGTTACGGGGCTCCGGTGCCTCCAGGAGACATTAAAGTTGAGGACCTCTGGAACATCATACCCACCAATCCCCCGGTATCCAGTGTGGAGCTTACTGGAAGGGAAATATGGAATATGATGGAGGAGAACATAGAGCTGACCTTTTCAAGGAATCCATACAACCAGATGGGAGGTTACCTTAAAAGGTTCATGGGTATGGAGATCTACTTCAAGATAGAAAACCCTCCCGGGGCCCGGATACAGAAGATATTCATAAAGGGAAATCCATGGACCCCTCAGGGAGGTACAGGGCCGTCTATGTTACATCACAGGGCGTTCCTGATGTTTATGGTGAAAACCACTCAGCCTCCTATTTAAGGGCCGTTGATGCTCTAATTGAATACGTGGAGAGGAAGAGTCCTGTTGAATCTGAAATTAATGGCAGCATAACAGCAGTATAAATGGTGGTTTGTGATGAAGTACCGTGTCGTGTTCCACCTTGATGAGGACGATGACATGAGGGTCAGTCTTGCACTGAACAATATAAGAAACCTTATTGCTGACCTTGTAGATGTGGAGGTTGAACTGGTGGCCTATGCTTCAGGTGTGAATCCGCTAAGAAGGAACTCAGGGTATTCAGATACCATTAAGATGCTCATGGATAGGGGAGTGAAATTCGCGGCCTGCTCAAACACCCTCAAAGGGGATGGGCATAGGTCCTGAGGACCTCCTGGATGGTGTTGAGGCCGTTCCATCAGGTGCCAGGGAAATAGTAAGGTGACAGGCTGATGGCTGGGCCTACATGAGACCCTAACCTAGAGGAATCGCTTCAGAATTATTATCAGGTAGCAGAGGGAGCTCTGATCAGGGAAGAAGGGGGTTACCGCCATTGCCAGTAAAGCCGCAACAGGCATTAAAAGGTTTTTGATGAATGAATCCCTGTAAAATTTCATTTCAACACTCAGAAGTCCCCTGTGATATGAGTAGAACCAGTTCAGTGTTAAAAGGACCCCTATGATGAACATGTTCACATGGAAGAACATGTTTGATGCTGCAAGGCCTTTGCTGTTCCCAATGAGCTCGGTTGAAAAGGAGACCAGGGCCACGAACATGAGCCAGAGCAGGTTTATCCAGAGAACCCCTGTGTCAGCACCTTTAACCTTCTCAAGGTGTATGTGGTTAACCGCCAGAACACTCCCAGGAGAATGAAGCTCAGGGCATAGGTGAAGAGCTGGGGTGCCAGCGAAGAGATGTGGGTCTCCATTGATGATTCCGCTGTAATGTTACCTGGTAACTCGATGGTCAGGACAAGGAGGGTCATGGCAATGGCGAAGATTCCAACAGTAAGTCCCTCGATAAGATTCTTTTTCATCAGCATTAAACAGTCCCCTCATTCATGATGGATCTTTCAATGATCCTCCTGCTCTTAAGGACCCCCTCATAGCTGTTGAGTTCTATAACGCCCCTGTGAACTGATTTTAGGAGGCCCAGTTTAAGGGTTCCCTCGCCGAGGGGGAGGTGCTGGTCCCTGACCCCATTGTTGTCACTAAGATGATAGTGGGTGGTCCTCCTTATTTCAAGGAAATCCTCAAGGAACCCCGTGGTATTTGCATGGCCAATATCAACTGTTGCATGGCATCCGCATTTCTCAACAAAGTCCTGGTGTTCACTGGGGGTGTTGCAGAGGTATGAAAACCTTCCAGGCATGTTTTCAACAGAAAGTTTAACACCCTTATCCTCAGCATACCCTGCGCATTCCCTGATGTTATCGATGGCCATTTCCAGTGCAAAGTTCCTTATCCTCTCCTCCTTCCTGTGCACCACTCCAGGGTGGGTTGTGACGGTTGTTGCGCCCATCATGGATGCCAGTTCAATTGTCTCCAGCATCTGCCTCCTTGTCTCCTCCCTCACCCCCGGGTTCATGCTTCCAGGGTTAAGGTCTATGGTTGGTGCATGGAGCAGCACCTCCACATCATAGGACTCAACTATCTCGGCTGAAAATCCATCCTCCATCAGCCTCCTGGGCCAGTAAGGACCCTCACAGAGGACCTCTATAAGCTGAAATCCATCCCTTTCGGCGGTCTCAAGCATATCCTCAAGGGATTTCATGAAGAGCGCCAGTGTTGAAAACCCGAGCTTCATATCTGATCACGTAATCATGTTCTATCATCAACATTTATCAGTTTTTCTATGCTGATCCCATAATGACCCTGAAGAACCAGTAAAAGCCATTATTGAAGGTTTTTTAAAATTTTGAAGTTAAATATCCCGCCTATTTCCTTAAATCTGTGAATGAGTACAGTTCATGTATCCATAAGCTGCACCGAAAATTATATATAACTCATGATATATCATTAAATCGATATATCAAAATCTGGAGATGTTAGGGTTGGAGAATGAAACAGCACCCTCTGACAGAGAAGCTCGGAAGTTTGATGAAAAGATAATAAAGAGCTTCATGAGGGGATTTGGAAAGACAATGATCCTCTGGATGATAAGTAAGGAGAAAATCCATGGCTATGAGATAATGAGACGCCTGGAGAAGTTCTACTCCCTTGAGGGCGCCCACTGCCGGATCAAACCACCGGGCCCGAGCGTTGTCTACCCTGTGCTCCATGACCTTGAGAAGAAGGGCCTCATAAAGGGGAGCTGGGAGATGCACGGAGAAAAAAGGGTGAAGTACTACGAGATAACCCCCCTGGGAGAAGCCACCATTGATCGTATAAGGGATATAATGGAAAAACACGTCTCAAAGATCTGGGAGGACTTCTGGAGGGATATTTTCCCATCTGAAAGGGATGGGGAGGGTGAAGAATGAAATATGCAATCGAAACCTTTGACCTTACAAAAACCTACGGGGACTTCACTGCAGTTGACAGTCTCAACATGAAGATAAAGAAAAACTCCATATTCGGGTTCCTGGGCCCCAACGGTGCCGGTAAAACAACCACCATAAAGATGCTAACCTGCCTCATACCCCCAACATCAGGCACCGCCAGGGTGGCAGGCCACGACGTGCTGGAATCCCCCGACGAGGTGAGGCAGAAGATAGGTATGGTGCCCCAGAAGGTCAGCCTCTACATGGACCTCACAGCCAGGGAGAACGTTGAAATGTGCGCTGACTTCTATGGTATGCCCCAGGATCTCAGGGAGACCCGGATAGATGATCTGATGGAACTGGTGGATATAAAGTACGCTGCAGACAAACCTGTTGGCCAGCTCTCAGGGGGACAGCAGCAGAAGGTATCCCTTGTTGCAAGCCTCATACACCAGCCAGACATCCTCTTCCTTGACGAACCCACCATAGGGCTTGACCCGACAACCAAGAGGGTGCTCTGGGACCTCATTGATGAACTCAACAGCAGCGGCCATACCATAATACTCTGCTCCCATGACATGTACGAGGTGGAACTGCTATGCGACTACGTGGGCATCATAAATCAGGGGGTCCTTGCGGCCTTCGACACCCCCCAGGGCCTGAAGGACACCCTTATAATGGAAGAAGAATCCGTGAAGGCCCGTGAAATCACAGGAATCCTTGATAAGATTGAACAGGAAAGTGCTGAACCCGGAGAAACAGGGAAAAAAGGGGGGGTCTGCAGGGGTACCGAGATAAGCATGCTGATAACAAACCTCACAGACGACCTTCTATCTGAACTTGAATCCCTCCCGGTTACATTGGAGGTCAGGAAGCACCGCACAGGCAGGGTAATCCTTGAACTTGACGAGAAATGTGAAACAGCCATAAACGAAGTCCTCATGGCTCTCCTAAGGAACAACGCCCGTATAACTTCAATATCCACCAGGGACCCATCACTGGAGGATGTGTTTATAAAGGTTACCGGAGGGTAGGAAATGGAAATGAAAAAGGTAATGTGGATGCTTAAAAAGGACCTGATAGTCCTCTGGAGGCACAAACCCCGCCTTATCTCCCTTATCCTGTTCCCGATACTCATGATAACCCTTTTCGGGTACGGGCTTGGAGGGACACTGGAGAACATCCCTGTGGTGATTGTTGAACAGAGCAGCGGCCCCCTGACAGACCAGACGGTCGCTGCCATGAAGAACATGAACCTCTACGATATAAAGGATATTCTGAAGGATCCTGACACTGCAAGGGACATGGTGGACACGGGTCAGGTGAAGGCCGCCATAATACTCCCTCCAAACTATGACAGCATGAGTGAAGAGCCGACTGTTGTAATGTACCTCGACTCCTCGGATCAGCTGGCCAGTCAGGCCCTGGTACCCGCAACCCAGGCCCTCTTCAGCAGGCTTTCAGGACAGCTAGCCATTGAAAAAATGCAGGGCGGCGGCATGAACCCTGCAGCTGGAAGTGCTTCAGGACCCGGAGAGAGTTTCCAGAGTATGGTGAATGCTATAAACCTCCAGATAGACAGGATATACGGGGATATCAAGTACATGGACTTCCTTGTGCCTGCTGTCCTTGCAATGACCATAATGTTCTCATGCATGTTTGGAATGGGCCAGTCCATTGCAGGTGAGAGGGAGAGGGGTGAACTTGCAAGACTGTTCATGACCCCAACAAGTGTTTCAACGGTTGTTGGCGGGAAGATAATCTCAAAACTGGTAATAGAAAGTGGAAGGGCGTTTCTACTCCTCCTTGTTGCCATAGCCCTCTTCGGGATCACCATAAATGGCAGCATGCTCCTCACAGTACTCCTCCTTATACTAACAGCCCTCTGCTTTGTTGGCTTCGGGATAATGATATCGGCGAGGGTGGCGACCCAGGAGGACTACATGCAGATGGTGATGCCCTTCGCCATGCCCATGATGTTTGTATCAGGGGTATTCTATCCCATAGAAACAATGCCATGGATATTCCAGAAGATTGCCTACATCGTACCCCTCACCTATGCAAATGACGCCCTCCGTTCAGTCATGCTCAGGGGGGCCGGTGTCGGCAGCATATGGGTGGATATCCTTGTACTTGCAGGTTTCACGCTCCTCTTCTTTTCAATGGGAGTTACAAGATTCAATAGAGATATTTAGGTGATAGCATGAAAATCAAAAATCTCATAATGGTCTTCATGGCCCTTGGAATGATTCTGAGTCCTGTCTCAGCAGCTGACTGGACGGTCTTTCATGGCAACCTCCAGCACACAGGTTTTGCTGAGGAGCCAAGCGATTTTTCAGCCAGCACATGGTACCTGCAGATTGGTGGCGTGAAATCATCGCCGGCCATCTTCAACAAGGTGGCGTACATCGGTTCCATTGACGGGAAGCTCTACGCCATCAACCTTGAGACCGGAAGTGTTATATGGAGCTATAAGACAAGTGGAGCCATAATTTCATCACCAGCAGTTCTGAATGGCACGGTATTTGTGGGTTCCATGGATGGTTACCTCTACGCCATCGAAACAGATACCGGGGACCTTAAATGGAAGTTCAAGACAGGTAACAGTATAGAGTCCTCACCTGCAGTTACCAATGACACAGTCTATGTTGGCTCAGATGACTGCAGACTCTACGCGGTTGACATCGACAACGGGTCAAAAGAGTGGGAATTCTACACAGGAGATGCTGTTAAATCATCCCCTGCTCCAGTGAACGGGACCGTGTACGTGGCATCATCCAACGGAAAGATATACGCCATCAATGAAAACGGGGAGGAGTTATGGAGCTACACAACAGGTGACGCTGTACAATCATCCCCTGCATTCTGGAACGACACGGTTTACGTGGGATCTGATGACGGAACCCTCTACGCGCTTTCAGCCGGTGATGGGAGCATAGTATGGAGGCAGAGCCTCGGGAACAGGATACGCTCCTCACCAGCCGTGGATGATGAGGAAAACAGTGTATTCATAGGATCCGATGATGGGAACATAACATCCCTGGATACAAGGACCGGGAAACTTAAATGGTCCATCAGGACAGGGGCCGCTGTAAGATCAACCCCTGCAATATTTGACAGCAAGATAGCCGTGGGATCAGATGATGGAACCCTTTACATACTGAACAAGTACAGCGGGAAGGAAGAATGGGCATATTCACCCGGCTACTATCTCTTCAACTCGCCTGTAAGTTCCTCACCCGTGGTGTACGGTAAAACCGTCTACTTTGCAACTGAGAACGGATACATCTACTCACTGAACAGTGAAAAGGAAGAGGGTCCCGCATCAGTATTCGGGTACTACCTGGCAGCCATAATCATTGCAGTCGCAGGAGTCATCCTTGTCGTCTGGAAAGTCATCTCCAGGCGCAGATAACCCTTTATTTTTTTCATTTGACTGGTGATAGAATGTTAAGGACCCTTATAGTCTATAAAGGCGTGTATGGCTCAACAGAAGAGATAGCCAGGAAGCTCGGGATGATACTGGGCCCATCGAGGTGCTGCACCCCCGAAGAGTTCAGGGATGAGTACAGGGAATTTGAATTCATCATCATGGGCTCCGGGGTATACAGGGGAAAACTGCATCCCGAGATAACTGATTTTATCAGGGACAACCCCTGGATCGCTGAAAAGCCTGTGGCCCTCTTCTCGGTCTCACTGAGCATGGAGGATGGGGCCAGAGCCCTCAGAGAAGCTGAGGAACTCATGGGGATCCGCTGATTTCAGGGTGCCTTGGCGGTCGCATGATCCTTGATGAACTCTCAGAGGAAGATCTGGGGGAACTGAGGAGATTTTCCGCTCTTACAGGAATGCCACTCAAGGATACTGACCTCACATCCACGGAGGAGGTCATTGAATTTGGACTTGAACTCAAAGATATACGGGACTCCCTCATGAAGGATATGGGTGATGAGGAACTCAGAAAGTACGTTGAAGAATTTCTAAGATCCCACAACACATGCACCCTTGCAACCTGCCATGGGTCATGGCCAAGGGCAACGCCAATTGAATACACATACCATGATGGCTGCCTCTACCTTATCAGTGAGGGCGGGGAGAAATTCGCGGGGCTCCTGATGAACGGCAGGGTTTCTGTTGCCGTCTACGAGGACTACACCTCCATGAACAACCTTGCAGGAATGCAGCTGACAGGAAGCGCCGAGATTGTTCATGGCAGAGATTATATGGCCGGAGTGCTGGCTTTAAAGGGGTTGGGCACCGATTTAATTGATAAACTTCCCGTGGACCTGAATATCATAAAGGTAACCATCTCAAGGGTTGAATTTCTCTACAGCAGATTCAGAGATGAGGGTTTCCATGTAAGGCAGACACTGCAGTTCAAGTGAATTAAGAGCATCATCCCTGAAGGAAATGTGGCGCTGATTCATTGGAGCTATACCAGAACTGGCTAAGTAAAAAAAATAATTTCCCTATTGTAATATCAGCAGCAGTCTTTAACTGAAAAAATAAAATTTTAGTGGAATGCCAGTTATAACATTCCATTATTGTATTTATCAAGCATGCTCATCCAGGAGAGGACCTCTTGCTTCTCTGGCTTTGTAATGCTGGTCCAGCTAGATGCATCGTGTGTTGCAAGGAATTCATCAGCATCTGAAATCATGTCAAGGACCTCGTCGCTTGCATAGGCCCCGTTCAGTATGTTTAATTTCGCGGCAAGTAACTGTGCATATAGCTTGTTTATGCCGTTAGATGCTGCTCCATTAAACTGCAGTATCCTGAAGGCCTGTTCAGCGGTGGTTACAAGGATGCTGTCCTCGCCTCCCGGAGTTCCCAGCCAGATTCCGGTGCCGAGGAGTTCTGTCACAACATCATCATTGTTTCCATTGAACCCTGCATGTGTCTTCCAGTAGCCGATTGTAAGTGGTGCAACGGGACTGGCCTGTATTACCACGGTTACTGTTGCATTTGCACTCTGACCCGTTTCCATTATTGTTGCTGTGTTCACGTAGGTTCCGTTCTCGGTGAAGGTCACATTATATTTAACTGATCCTGAGTCACTGAACATCCATGAACCGCCATTAGTGTCATCCACATTTATGCATTCATATAGAGGTGTCAGTGTTCCCGGTAGTATGGTTGTGGCTGAAGGTGATGGGCCGAAGGGTGTTCCCAGGTGCCCTGAATGGTTGGTTATTTTAACATTCGCTGTTACCTTATATGTCCCGCCTGCATGCACCTGCTCCGGTGTAAGATCTATCCTGTAGGGGTATACTCCCACTTCACCGGGGTCTAAAACCGGATTTGAGGATAGATCAAGGGTGTATGTACCTATAAGGTCATTTGGTGGAGGTAAGCCATCACGTAGCTCAAGTAGAACCGTAAGGTTTTCGGTTGCAAATTCACCTCCATTGCAGACCGTCACATTACCCTCAATCCACGCCCTGTCAGTGTAACCTGTCCTGTTGACGTTTATTGTATACTCTGAGGTGGCTGAATCCCCCCTGGAGATGTTCCAGGTATCTGGAGTCACACTCTTATCTATCTCCCAGGAGTATTCCCTCACATAATTCGCATCTGCCGTGACATTAGCAGTTAGAGTTGTTCCAGCAGCACCCCTGCTTGCAGCAGAGGAGTTTGCTGATAGAAGAACAACTAACAGGAATGCCATCAGGCACCAGCCGACTGGTTTTAAGCCGGCGGCCTTAAAAACTCTAATTTTCATCCCCCCATAAAACATTAAAACAGAACCCCTATTTTTCTTAAGGGACTCTGTAACTATTTTTATGGAATTTCCGACATAAATAGCTTTTTAAAATGTCAGAAGATAACTGAAAATTATTATTAAGGGATGTCTGTCACTGAAAATTCCAATAAAAGTGAAAAGAGTCATATGTAAAAATAGTTATTCCAAAGAGCCCCTGAATGTGGGGAAACCCCTTCATTCCCGACATGGTTGCAGTAAACCCCAATGGGGTGTTGGGAGATCTATTATCAGCAGATGATCTGAAAGGCTGTGGCGCAACTGAAAAGAGGATGATAATGGCTTAACAATAAAATATAAAAAATGGAAACCAGTGGCTTCCATCTTTTATATCCTTAATCCTTGCGGAGCTGTATTTCTATCGCTGAAACATTGGTAGCGGTTCCCTCGTTACCAATTATTTCCTCTGTACATATATCGATGTTCTCTATCTGTATATCTGGTATGAACCTGTTTCTTACAATCTCTGCAACATCAACAGCCCGGCTTATTGCTCTTCCACGGGCTTTAAGGATTACTTCACTGGTCCCACCGTTCATCTGAGTCACTACGGCTAGAACATAGTTCATTACAGGCTTGTTTCCGATGTATACTACATTTTCCTCTGACATCACTTAACCTCCAAGAGTGTCTGTAATAGAATAGTCCTCTGGAATTATATAAACTTTGTGATATGATAACTGAAAAATTTAATAATCATCCACAGGACCCTTTCACTGGGCTGTCAATGGCCTTGAAGAGATTCATCCCCTGGAACATGAAACCGCATCCCTGATTTTATCTGCCACGTTAAGGGCTCCCTGGAAGCCTGCCGTGAGTACTGATCCATGCATCACGTCAACAAGGGGCATCCTGAGGCCCTCTGAGAGACAGGTCTCGGCGAGGCCCCCTACAATTACATCTGGCTCAGCATCCCTGAGGGCATCCTCAACATCTGAGACATCCGTGCCTACAAGGACCCGTGACCTGAACCCGGGGACACGGCCAAGGTTTTCCAGGGTGTACTCACCTATCATGTCCATTGAAACAAGCGCAACTTCCATTCCAAGCTCTGATAACAGTCCTGCAAGTGCAGCAGCCCTTGTCGGTCCTGAGACAATGGCTGCCCTCAGGCCCTTAAGCTCAGCGGCCCTGTCCATGAGGGCGTCCATGAAATCATGGTAGACCTCCTCCAGGGGATAATCTATGCTGAAGTACCTGAGGATGCCGGCATAGAATTCCCTTGAATTTGAAAGTCCCATGGGGAATGGATGGTGGTGGAAGGGGATCCCGAACTTCTCCTCAAGTAATCGGCATGGTCCTATACCCGAGACGTCGCAGAAGGAAAGGTTCAGATGGGCAGATGGTATCCTCCTCACATCATCCAGTGTGCACCCTGCGGTGAGGACGCAGTTTACTGAAACACCCATCATCTCCAGGGATCCGGTTATGTGTCTCAGGTCCGGGCCCCCGCGGAACTCTCCTATAATGTTAACCCCGGGTTCCCTGGGGGGCTCCCCTTCCAGGCAGAACTTCTCGATGAGGGCTGTCATCACCTCCTCATAGCCCTCCCCCTGTGTTGATTCAAAGCCCCCTGCACTTACTGTTATGACTTCGGATCCCAGGTCCCCTGCTGATTCCTCCGCAACCCTCCTTATATCCTCTCCTATGATACTCGTTGCACAGGAGCTCATGACAACCATGAGGTCAGGGTTGTGGGTTTCATCAGCGTTCATGAGGGTCCTCCTGAGTTTATCTGAGGCCCCGAAGACCACATCTTCCTCAACAAGTTCTGTTGATGCAATCCTTATCCTCTTGCCGCCCCTTGCAGTCAGGAGGTACCTTATGTGGTAGCCGCAGCCCCTTGGACCGTGGATTACAGGGAGTGTATTCTTCATTGCCGCCGCAGCCCTCACGGCTCCGAAGAGTTTGCACGTTGATACCGGTTCCATCTACACACCTATTTAAGGCTCAGGATTTTGTTTATGGCGTCAAGAACAGCCTCTACACTTGCCATGACGATGTCCTCCCTTGTGGATCTTCCTGTTGCCTTGTTACCTTCCCCGTCGCTCATGACAACAAAGACCTCTGCCAGGGCATTTGTACCCCCTGTTATGGCCTCGATGTTATATTCATCAAGTTCTATGTCTGCAGTTTCACTTACAAGGCTCTGTATGGCGTTTATGGCTGCATCAACAGGTCCGACCCCTGTCATGGATGTTGTTTTAACCTCGTCACCGATCCTGAGTTTTACCGTGGCTGTTGGCATGACGCTTTCACCGGTCATGACGGCTATGCCCTCAAGTTTCACTATCTCCCTTGCCGCCTTTCCAAGGATGGTTACTGCCATCGCCCTCAGGTCAGCGTCTGTTATCCTTTTACCCTTATCTCCAAGCCTTTTAACCTGTTCATAGAGGGTGCAGAACTGTTCCTCGTTCATTTCTATGTCGTATTCCCTTAGTTTTGATCTGAGGGCGTTTGCGCCTGTGTGTTTTCCGAGGACTATCCTGCGCTTGTGGCCAACCATCTCGGGTGTTATGGGTTCGTAGGTCTCTGCCTTCTCCAGGACTCCGTGGACATGGATTCCTGCCTCGTGGGCGAAGGCGTTTTCACCGACTATGGCCTTGTTGGGCGGCATCCTGACCCCTGTGAGCCTTGATACGAATTCGGATATGCTGACAAGTTCCGTTGTCCTTACAGGGAGCGGCAGGTCATAGCGGGTTATGAGTGCCATTACAACCTCTTCAAGGGCTGCGTTGCCTGCGCGTTCCCCGAGGCCGTTTATGGTTGCATGTACCTGTGATGCTCCTGCCTCTACTGCTGCAAGGGAATTTGCAACCGCCAGGCCGAAGTCGTTGTGGCAGTGGACGCTTACCGGGACCTTCAGTTCATCCACAAGTCTGGATACCATGTGGTTCATGGCCCTGGGGATCATCACCCCGACGGTGTCGGGCACGTTTATGATGTCTGCTCCCGCGTCCTCTGCTGCCCTGTAAACATCCAGGAGATAATCAAATTCTGTCCTTGTGGCATCCTCTGCAGAGAACTCAACTTTAAGGCCGTGGTCGGCGGCATATTCAACTCCGAAGACAGCCTTTTCTATTATCTCCTCGGGTGACATTTTGAGTTTGTACCTGCGGTGGAGGGGTGATGTGCCTATGAAGGTGTGTATGTAGTCAACACCGCAGTCTATTGCCGCGTCTATATCCTCCTTGAGCACCCTTGCCAAACCACAGGTGTTCGCATCAAGGTCAAGTTCCACTATCCTCCCTATGGAGTTCATCTCCCCTGGAGAGGCTGCAGGGAACCCTGCCTCTATGGTGTCAACACCCAGCTTATCCAGTTTTCTTGCTATGCCTATCTTCTCATCAACCGTGAGGGCCACTCCAGGTGTCTGTTCACCATCCCTGAGTGTTGTATCAAATATCCGTACCGACTCCGGTAGGTTCATCTGGTCCTTAACATCTTCTATGTACATTCTCATATCCCCATGGTCTGGCTGTATGATTATTAATTGATCACCGGTCCTTTAAAGCTTTCACGGAGTAGCTGTTATCATCTTATAACTTATAATATATAACTTATAACTTATAAGTGAATTTATTCTGCAGGGGTACGTTTCCAGAAGAAGATTGAACTCATGTCAGACAGCCATGCTGAGGCTGAGGAAGTTCCTCAACCCCGGTGCAAGGCCCAGGATGAATATGACAAGTTTCAGTGTGCTGGCGTCCCTCCTCTCAGGAACGTATGCATCTATGATGTAGAGTGCCGTCATTATCACTGCAATTTTAAGGGGGAACATCACAAGGGCCGTTCCTGTAATGCCGGTGAGGGCCGATGGCAGTACATGCTGCTCGGTGTAGCCATAGAGGTCAACAGCCACGAAAGTGGATGAAGCATCAAAGATATGGGCATAAAGGACAGGCAGGTTGAAATCCTCCCTTAGAAACCCCCATTTAATGCTCAGTGCCCTGAACATTGTTGAAAAGAGAAGCCATACCCCTGTAACGGTCAGGAAGGGTGCCGGGTTTATTCCAGGGATGCTTATAATGTTGGGTATGGAAAGGATGGTGCCGGCGGTAAATATAGTCCTCCTGTAGTCCCATCCGAACTTCTCCTCAACCTTGACAGAGGCTATAAGCGTCAGTATGGCTGCCAGGCCTACGAGGATGTAGATGCCAGGTGTCACCAGGAGGTGCGTCAGGGGGTAGACGCCGTTATCAACAAGGGCCCTTGCACATGACCCCAAGAATATGAAGGGGATTAGGGGCGCGAAAAGATCCCCGGGATCCTTGTCAAGCCACCTGAACATCTTCATGATGATGAGAACTATGAGTCCAACTGTAAGACCAAATACAAGGGTGTTCAGGGGTGTGTATCCAGGGTGGAGGTAGAAGAAGTTGTCCTCAAGGAATTTCATGACCCCTGATATCATGGAACACCCCCTGCTCCCATCATATAACCCTCCGTCCCATGACCTTCTTATTGATAACCTCACGTATAATGAGGGGGAGGGGTGTCCTGTTACCCTCGGGCATGGTCCGGCCCCTCCTTATCCCCTCAATTATGTCATCGGCACTGTTATCAGATTCAACATAGGTGAAGCAGCTGCCTACAGCTTCAACAAAGTGTGCGTCGCTTGCACCTATCTGTGTGAGGCCCCTTTCAACTGCAAATTTCCTTGATCTCCAGTTGGAGTAACCTATTATGTAGCGTGAGTTCAGGGTCTCGATGGCATCAACCGGGATGTTCCTCTCATTTACAAAGAGTCCCTGCCTGTAACGGACGAATGGGTGGGGTACAACCGCAAGGCCGGCCTGGGAGTGTATCTCATCAACAGTCTCCCCTGGGCTCAATCCCTTGGGTATTTCCTCCTGTATCCCCAGTGCAACAATATGGCCTCCTGAGGTGCTGATCTCCACTGCAGGCACCACCGTGATCCCTGACCCACTGGCCTCCTTCACCGCCAGTTCAGATCCCCTCATGGTGTTATGGTCCGCTACTGCAACAGCATCCAGTCCTATGGAGGATGCCCTCCTGATTATCTCTGCGGGTGTGCCCCTTGCATCACCCGAGTACTGGCTGTGTATGTGGGGATCTATCTTTATCATGATTCCACCCTGTAGAGTATGCTCCTTATCAGGCCCACTGGTCCGGTCATCATCACGTCACCTGCAGGTGCAGCGTGGTGGGTGTTGAGGGATGTTTCATCAAGGATGTGCCTCTGGGGGCCTGCAGTAATAACCATCTCGGGTTCACCCACACCTCCGAGTACATGGGCCCCGTGCCCTCCATCAGCATGTATCTCCCTGTGGGTCAGTTCTCCCGCCGCAAGCCGGTTTATGAAGTCCTCAAGTTTATCCCTGGTGAGCATGCGTGTGTGGTGCTCCATAACTCCATGTATTCTTCCGTCCATGATACTTGCAGCGAGGGTGTGGCCGTTTCCAGCGTCAACTATAACTGCGGGTTTTTTCGGGTCAAATAAGGGGTCTGAGAGGGCTCCTGCCACCGATGCGAATTTTGAATCCATGATAAGGACCGGCTGATCAACCGCGTCCTGGATGGACTTCATCCTCGTGAAGTGGGCGGGCACGTCACCATAATAGGAGAACTCCTCAGGCTTCAGGGGCTCTGAAAGCCTTTCCCTTATCTTCATGAACCTGAAGTTCCGGTCCCCCATGTCCCCTCCTGCTCCATGGTCCTGGACCGCGACTCCGAGGATGTCAAATTCTGCACTGACATCGAAACAGGCAAGGGCGCCTGTTATGGCATCAAGGTTAACATCCGTGAAGTGGACTGTTCTTAGGTCATCCCTGTTCTCAGGGGATATTTCTATCCCCCTTGAACGGACCCTTTCCAGGTCATCCCGGATGGTTCTTGCCGCTTCCTCTGTCATTACAACCCTGTGTCCCTTTTCTATATGCTCCCTTATTGCAGAGGAAACAGGGCCGCCGCCCATGGTCTGGCCCTCAATGAAAACATCTTCATCAATGTTCCGCAGCTTATCTGCAAGTATCCTTGTGGGTGAGGGCATCACCATCTTGATGGAGTTTTCAATCCTATCGATCCCTGTATCATGGTACATGATATCCTGGGTTCCGACACCGACATCAACCGCAAGTATCTTCATGTAAGAAACATATCTGTAACCCTCTGTTTAAATTTTCCTTAAAAACTATAATGTACATATATGTACAGTAAAGTTTTAAATAGTCCTTTAAATAGAAATGATGCATGTTAATGATAATCAGAGGTGAAAATTATGCACAAGATAGTCCTTGATGAAAAGGAGATACCGAAAAAATGGTACAACATCAACCCTGACCTGCCCTCACCGCTGCCCTCACCAAAAAACCCTGAAGGCGGAGAAAACATTGAAAACCTCCCTAAGGTTTTTTCAAAGGGTGTTCTTGAGCAGGAAATGTCCATGGAAAGATGGATAAAGATACCCAGGGCTGTTAGAAAGGTTTATAAAATGATAGGAAGGCCCACCCCCCTCTTCAGGGCGAAGGGCCTTGAAGAAATGCTTGACACTCCTGCAAAGATATTCTACAAGAGGGAAGACTACTCTCCAACAGGAAGCCACAAGCTGAACACCGCAATCGCCCAGGCATACTATGCAAAGGAGGACGGTGCGGAAAGACTCACAACCGAAACAGGGGCCGGTCAGTGGGGTACGGCCCTCTCACTTGCATGCTCCCTCATGGAACTTGAATGCAAGGTCTACATGGTAAGGGTGTCCTTCAATCAGAAGCCCTTCAGGAAAACAATAATGCAGCTCTACGGCGGAGAGGTTGTACCTTCCCCGAGCAACCATACAGAATTCGGGCGGAAGATACTTTCAGAGGACCCTGAACACCCCGGATCACTGGGCATAGCAATATCAGAGGCCATGGAGGAGGCGCTCCAGTATGATAACGTGTACTACTCCCTTGGAAGTGTGCTGAACCATGTTCTCCTTCATCAAACAGTAATAGGCCTTGAAACAAAGAAACAGCTTGAAATAGCCGGTGAAACGCCCGACATCATGATTGGATGTGTTGGTGGTGGCAGCAACTTTGGCGGGGCGGTATTCCCCTTCATAAAGGATAAGCTCGATGGTAAGCTTGACTGTGAGTTCATCGCAGCAGAGCCCAGATCCTGCCCCACCCTCACACAGGGCGACTACCGATATGACTTCGGTGACACCGCGGGCATGACGCCGCTTCTCAAGATGTACACCCTTGGACATGACTTCGTACCGCCATCTGTCCATGCAGGTGGACTCAGGTACCATGGTATGGCCCCCCAGGTGGCGCTCCTTGCCAAGGAGGGTATTGTAAATGCAAGGGCGGTTCCACAGCATGAGATATTTGAAAGCGGAGTCAAATTTGCAAAGGCCGAGGGAGTTGTCCCTGCCCCTGAGACCTGCCACGCCATCAGTGTGGCCATCGAAGAGGCCAGAAAATGCAAAAAGACCGGCGAGGAAAAAACCATTGTTATCAGTTTCTCAGGTCACGGCCTCCTTGACCTCAAGGGCTACGGTGACTACCTGGAGGGTAAAATTTAACCCCCATTTTTCATTTTATGCTTGTTAAGAATGATAACAACCTTTAAGTGCCATCAGCCGAACTATTTTTTATTTTACAATCAAGAGTATCCTGGATTCTGAAAGACATTTTAGGTGTGGCTTAATCGATGAGGACTATGGACTTAAATAAGCTCATATCCAGCATATCCCCCACCCATATCTGAAGCCACCGAAACCCGGTTAACGATAACTGTCAATACATATAAATACAATCATTACCCACCTACTAAATTGAGCATATTCAGTCTCATCAAGGTGATCATATGGACCGCAGGAATGTAGTTATTGGTGCTATGGTTCTTGTAATAGCACTTCTTGTTGGCTTAAATGTGGCCATGTACATGGGGTCCCAGGAACAGAACATAACACAGCTGGACTGGGCCGACAATGCAACAACAGATATGCGTTATGCAAACGAATCTCCAGCACCGGTAAGTGTTGATAAAACCATGAAACCCACCATTAAATATAACAGGACTTCCGGTACTGGCGGATCCAACGGTACAGATGAGAAACCGGAACCGGAACCACAGGGTAATGAAACCAGTTAAGGAGGATTATAATTGTACAGGATAGGTGAAGCATTAATAGGAAGCAGGAATGAAGTCGCCCACATAGACCTCATCATAGGGGACAAGGAGGGAAACGCAGGAGCGGCCTTTGCAAACGGCCTCACAAACCTCTCCCTGGGACACACCCCCCTGCTCTCGGTCATAAGACCCAACCTCATGACCAAGCCAGCCACCCTCATCGTGCCGAAGGTCACGGTGAGCTGCCTGGAAGACGCTGATAAGATATTTGGACCAGCACAGACAGCCGTTGCCCGTGCAGTGGCAGACGCTGTTGAAGAGGGCATCATACCTGAAGAAAAGGCAGAGGACCTTGTTGTAATTGTGAGTGTGTTCATACACCCTGATGCTGAGGATTACCGCAAGATATACCAGTACAACTATGGCGCCACCAAACTCGCCCTCAGAAGGGCCATGGAAGGTTATCCATCAATAAGGAAGGTGATAACCGAGAAGGATCGTGGAAGCCATCCAATCATGGGATTCCGCGCCGTTCGCCTCTGGAACCCACCATACCTCCAGGTCGCCCTTGACCTTGACAGCATGGAGGAGATGGAGAGAATCATCGATTCACTCCCGAACCGGGAAAGGATACTCCTTGAGGCCGGGACACCCCTGGTTAAAAAATTCGGTGTTGGAGTGGTGAGCAGGATAAGGGAACTCCGCAGGGACGCCTTCATAATAGCTGACCTTAAAACACTCGACGTTGGTAGAATAGAGGTTAAAATGGCTGCAGATGAAACCGCGGATGCTGTGGCCATATCAGGCCTTGGAACGGTTGAATCCATTGAGAAGGCCATACACGAGGCCCAGAAGCAGGGCATATACTCAATACTGGACATGATGAACGTTGAGAACTTCGTTGAGAAACTGAAGGGCCTTAAATACAAACCGGACATCGTCCTGCTCCACAGGAACGTGGACCTGGAAACCCTCAGGGCCGAACGTGGAGAAGACATCGGTGATATGAGTGAATGGGGTAATATAAGGGAGATAAAGGAAATCCTGGGTCCCAGGGGACTTGTTGCAGTCGCTGGAGGTATAACTCCATCCAAGATGCAGGAGGCCCTTGAAAGCGGCGCCGATATAATAGTGGTTGGAAGGTACATCATCGGCTCAAGGGACGTTAGAAGGGCCGCTGAGGACTTCCTTGAGCACATGCCACAGGACCCAGATACCATGAGGCTACCGCTGGACGAAGACGAAGCCATCTAGGGTGTTTTATATGATACTGGGTATATGTGGAAGTCCGAGGAAACAGGCAACAGAATATGTTCTTCAGAGGGCCCTTTCTCAGCTTGAGGAAGCCGGTTTTGAAACCGAATTCTTCACGGTGAGGGGTAAGACCATCGGCCCCTGCAGGCACTGTGACTACTGCCTCAGGGAAAAGAGGTGCCTTGTGGAGGACGACATGTACCCCCTCTACAGTCTGCTTAAAGAGGCTGAAGGTATCGTAATCGCAACACCCGTCTACAATGGAGGTGTCAGTGCCCAGATAAAGGCCATAATGGACCGCTGCCGCGCCCTTGGAGCTGAAGACTACGATGCCCTCAGGGGCAAGGTGGGGATGGGTATAGCGGTTGGTGGAGACCGGGCAGGGGGTCAGGAACCCGCCCTTCTCCAGATACACACCTTCTACATCCTCAACGGAGTGATACCCGTTAGCGGAGGGTCCTTCGGGGCAAATCTTGGGGCCTGCTTCTGGTCAAGGGATACTGCAGAGGGTGTTAAAGAAGACCCCTACGGCTTCAGAAGCCTTGATAAAACCCTTAAAATGTTCATGAAATTCCTTGAAAAAACAGGCTGATTTTTGGATAACCTCTAAGGTCGGGGCCCTGAAGACCTTTATTAAGCCCTGGCCACAATTTATTCTTCCGGTGATTCAATGGCATCTTCAGGCACTTCAAAGCTTCTAAGGGGCAGTTTTCTCATAATGATCGGCAACCTTCTCTTCAGGGTCGGTGGATACATCTACAGGGTCCTCATGACAAGACTCCTTGGACCTGAAGGTTACGGTCTCCTTGGACTCACCCTCCCGTTCCAGGGAATATTCCAGATACTATCCGCCGGAGGACTTCCACCTGCAATCGCAAAGTATGTTGCGCAGCACAGGGCCCTCAACGAGGATGAAATGGCAAGGCAGGTTCTTATAACCTCCCTGAAGGTTATGATATTCCTGGGTATCACCTTCTCCTTTGTAATGTTTTTCACTGCCCCCTGGCTTGCAAATGATGTTTTCCATAAGCCCCTGGCCCAGTACCCCCTCCAGGCTGTTGCCCTCATCACACCCTTCAGCGTCATAGTGGGTGCCTTCAGGGGTGCCTTTCAGGGCATATACCATATGGAGTACGTGGTGCTCACGCGGGCCGTTGAACAGGTGTTCATGATAACCCTTGCAGTGGTATTTGTGATGCTCGGATTCTATGCGGCGGGGGCCGTTATGGGGACTGCCATGGGCTTCCTGGCCTCTGCAATCTCCGCAATCCTTATCTTCAGGCGCTTGACCAGTAACTATTTCCCCCCCATCCCCCCGGAGAAGAGGCTCAGTTTCACCCAGGAGCTTGGACTTGTCAGGACCCTCCTTGCATTTTCAATACCCGTCATAATCACAGCCCTCTCTGAGATGGCCATATATGATATAAGCGTCTTTGTCATAGGGGTTTTCATGGCCACCACGTCCGTCGGGTACTATACCGCCGCAGACCCTGTTGCAAGGCTGCCCCTTGTAATATCCCTTTCTGTTGCAACCGCAGTCCTACCTGCAGCCTCTGAGGCCTTCGCACTTAATGATCACCGGCTCCTTGAAACCTACATGGTGCAGTCCTACAGGATCGTGACCCTCCTGGTGCTGCCCATGTGTGTGGGGATAGCGGTGTTCTCAGGTCCGCTGCTTGAACTCCTCTTCGGTGACCAGTTCGTCCATGGTGCCGGTGCCCTCAGCATACTTGTGGTCGGTATGAGCTTCTACACCCTCTTCATGATATCTTCAAGTATCGCCCAGGGAATCGGCTACCCCCGGCTTCCAATGTATGTTCTCGTAGGGGGAACCATCATAAATCTTGCACTTAACCTTTTACTGGTACCTCTCCTTGGAATTGAGGGAGGGGCCCTTGCAACAACAATGGCGGCCTTCATAATAATGCTTGTTATACTCTGGGAAACCTTCAGGATAACCGATGTCAAACCACCGGCAGCAGCCTTCATGAGAATAACCCTTGCATCCGCTGTTATGGGCCTTTCAATGCTCCTGCTCCCCCAGAACATCACCGGACTGCTCCTTGCAGTACTCATATCACCCCCAGTCTATACCACTGCCCTTATTTTAATTGGAGGTGTTGAAAAGAGGGATCTTAGGCTTCTCAGGAGGTTCGGTTCAAAGACAGGGCCCCTTGAAAAACCCATAAGCAGGATGGCTGATATGATGGAAAGATGGGCGAAGTAGTGGTATAAGGACCTTCAGAGCCACTCAGCTCTAGATAACTCCCGAAAAGGATAAAAATATAAAGAACAAGGACCATAGGATCTATGATGAGTGGTGCTATGAGGGTAAGGGTCAATGGTAAAGAGGTGCCGGTGGACCATGAAAGATTCATGCTCCTTAAACTGATAGATGAAAGGGGATCCATAAGCAGCGCATCCCATGATTCTGGCATCCCCTACAGAAGCGCCCTTGCCTATATACGAAGGCTTGAGGAAATTCTCGGCACCAGAATAGTTAAAACCCGGCGTGGTGGAAGAGGTGGTGGGGGCGGCAGCAGACTCACCGAAACCGGGAAGAAGATTGTGAGGGAGTACATCAAACTTAAAAAAGGCCTTGAAAGGCACTCTGCCAGCAACGAGATAAGAGGGGTGGTAAAGGAAGTCCTTGAAGATGGGGGGATAAGGATCCAGGCAGGTTCCTCCATTATAGAGGCTGCAGGGTATGATGATGTCGTTGAAGGAGAGGCTGTAACGCTCCTTATAGAACCGGAGGATATTGTCATTATGCCTGAAAGGCAGGTCTCAAGTATGAGGAATGTTATTCCAGGTACTGTAAAGGGTATGGAAATGCAGGGGGACACTGTAACCGTGAAAATAGATATAGGTGATGGCCTGGAGCTTGACACCAGCATAACCTCAAGGTCCCTAAAAAGCCTCAAACTTAAACTTGGCATGAACATATTTGCCGGCTTTAAGGCCGTAGCTGTTACCATAGTAAAGTGATAGAAGGGTGTTTGAGTTGAAGATAATCATTGATGAGGATAAGTGTACCGGCTGCGGTGAATGCCGGGAGGCATGCCCCAAGGGGGGAAAGATCTGGACCATTGACAGGAAAACAGGTAAGGCCGCCGCATCAAATCTTGAATTCTGTCACCAGTGCATAATCTGCGCCAGTAAATGCCCTGAAGGGGCTATACGAATCATAAGGGATGATAACTATGAGAAAGGCTCTGAAAACGAGGAAAACCCTTGAAACCCATGTTAAAGTTGATTTGAACCTTGATGGGAGTGGAAAATTCAGTATAAATACTGGACTGCGGTTTCTTGATCACATGCTGGAATCCCTTGCACGTCATGGGCTCCTGGACCTTGAAATTGAGGCCAGGGGGGATGTGGATGTGGATGATCATCACACAGTCGAGGATGTTGCCCTGGCACTCGGTGAGGCTCTTAAGGAGGCCCTGGGTGATAAGAAGGGTATAAGGAGGATGTCCTCTGCCATGGTCCCCATGGATGATTCCCTTGCAATGGTTGCACTGGACCTCAGCGGGAGACCCTACACCGTCCTTGAACTTGGATTCAGGGAGATGAAGATAGGTGACGTCTCAGCCCAGAACATCAGGCACTTCTTTGAATCACTGGCCGTGTCTGCAGCCATTAACATACATGCCTCAGTGAGGGGTGAAAACGATCATCACATGGCCGAGGCCCTCTTCAAGGCACTGGCACTTTCACTCAGGGATGCTGTGCGGGTTGAACACGGGGAGATCCCCAGTACAAAGGGCAGAATATAAGAAAACCATCTGGATAGGCATAGAACAGTGGGACACAGCGAGGTCCCCCGAAGGATATAAACGGTTAAAGTCCTCGCTCATTAGTGTGGAGGATGATGTGGAAGTCCATCAAATTCTTCAGAAAATTAAGAACTAAAAAAATAGATAATTTGATCTACTCTGGCTTTGCCAGGAGATCTGTTTTGCTGAGGGTTTCGCCTTCCTTGCCGTGTGGTGTTCTGAGAACACTGTCATTGGCCTTTTCGATTTCTCTTGCTTCAGCTGCCAGTCTGGCTGCTGCTGAAAGCATTTCATGTGCAGAGGCCACGATTGGTATGTATTTTTCAGGGTCCTGGACCATGAAACAGCCCTTAACGTCTATATCAGCCACCTTGGTTGCTATCTCATAGGCAGCCATGGCCTTGGCCTTTGCGTATGGGTTCTCGTAACCTGCTGCATCCACAGCGACGTCGGTGTCTATTACGATCTGTGGGAGTTCAGGTGCTTTTCCTGCCTCAACATCTGCTATCATGGCGTCTATTGTGTTCTGAACAACCCTGTAGGCTCCTGTGAATGCAAGAACCTTTATAACATCTGAGTTGAATGATGCCATCTCTGTTGGGTCAAGGAACTCCCTCCTTGCCCCTATCATGGGGTCAGCCTTGACTATTATGTATCCAAGGCCCTGTTCTTCAATTTCATCCTTCACCCTGAGGCCAGGGGCGTCACCAATGATCATTGCAGGAACATCTGCCTCTGAAAGGAGCTCCCTTGCCTTTGCAGGACCAGGTGCGCCAGGGTTTGGACTTATGAATATCACGAAGTCCCTGTCCATTTCAAGCATTGTTGGTACGGCCCTTTCAATTTCATCAGGGTTCATTTTAGCCCCTGATCCCACAACACAGACGTCTATGTTTGGCCTGTCAGCCCTTTCATCAAGGAGCAGGTCAAGTACCGGGGAGGTTCCAATGTTACCACAGCGTATTATCCCAATTTTTACAACCATTATATCACCAGAATCTTATTATTTTGTGCCTTATTAAGTAGTTTATGATTTAAAGATTATGATTAATCTTTTATAGTAGTAGTACAATTTCCATTTTTTCATGTGGTTGAATGATTATGATTTAAAATTTTAATAATATTTTAATAGTTTAAATTAATACTTAATTATTAATCATCCGGCCTCTCCACCACCAGAACGTTGCCCGTGAAGATCCTTGAAAATATCTCCCTTTTCATTTTGATTTCACCGAGTGAGGGGTCGGCAAGGGTTACTGTCCTCCCATTAACCGACCTGATGACACTGTAGTGACAGCTCTCACCAAACCTGACAAAGACTATGTGGTTTTTTCTAAGCTGAGAGACATCCATTTTAAGGCCCCTAGCCTTCAGGCCCTTTGTGATGGCTGCAACTATCAGGCCATACATGGTGGTGCCTGATTCATCTGTACCTGCAAGTTCGGCAAGTTCAGATTCACTGCATGGTATTCCAAGGCTTTTTAACACCGTTGCAAGTGCAGCAGGTCCGCAGGTGTAATCCCTGCTCTGCATCACTATCGGATCCCCGCTGGCAGATGAAGTCATAATTAATACCTCCTTATTATTACTAATGTTAATATTAGATTAATAATTATTATTAATAAATGTGGTGCTCCCAGGGGGATGGTAAAATCAGATATTTTAACGGGGATATTACCCCGTGAATGAAATGAATCAAAATTTCTTCCTTGCATTCCATATGCGCCTCATGGACCCCAAACCGCCCCTGGGACCGGATATATCATCAAAACTTTCAACAATCCTTCCAATATTATCCACAGCCCTCTCAGCCTTTTTAACAAGACCTCCGGATCTGGGTGGTTTCAAGTCATCCACAATGAAAGGCAGATCATCAGCACCAGCCACAGGAATACCTACAGACTCTGCAAGGTCCACGCTGGCATGTCTTCTGTGAAATCCCCTCAGTTTGATGGAAGGAACCCCCATAACCGCCGCCTCAATTGTAACACCCATACCGGCACCGTAGATCATGAGGTCAGCGTCCCTCATCAGGGAGGGGAGATCCACGAAGCCTGCAAGGACCCTTACATCCCTGGAGCCTGCAAGGCCCCTGACATAATCGCTGCTGAAACGGAAGGGAACCACAACCACCTTCCTGTTAAGAGCCCCAACCATCCCCATGACCCCGGGGATATCCTCCCCTTTAAGGTCTCCGCCAAGCACGAGGAGTATGAAGTCACCGCCGCCCCTGTGGGTTAATCCAAGATCCCTTACATGGAGTGCGTGGGGGTAGCCCCCAATGACCTCCACATTCTCAAGGAGATACTCTTCCTCAAGGTAATCCCTGTATTCGCCTGAAGGTGCCGTTATGATATCTGCGAAGGCTATCATCTCGATGGGGTTGTATATGTCCTGTTCAATATGCAGCACCCCCCTCCCCCTGAGGAGAGAAGCAGATATGGCCTTCCTCACATCACCTGCATTTCCACATGTAAGTACAAGGTCAGGGTCTATTCTGCCCATGGCCCTCCATGTCCTGACTATGTCCCTTGCCACAAGGTATGCTATTTCAGGGGCCCTGCCTGACCTGCTCCTGCCAGTCCCCATATCATGGAAGGATGAACACAGTCCCCCAAGGACCTCCCTGACACCGCTTCCATGGCAGAGGCAGTGATATTCATGTTCATATCTCTCCATGAAGGGATGGAAGGTCTTTGCAGGTGCAAGTTCAGCAGCCACTGCCAGCCTCAGATGAACACCTCCATACCATGAATACGCCCAGGATTGCCATGATGTAAAAAAGCCATACTATGAGGTCCGTGGGTCCGGTTTCAACCCATACCATGGTCTGGGCGAGTATAACGGCGTAGATTCCCCTTAAAGCCCCCCCTGTAACATGCTGGATCCTGTGGACTGTTCCGAGGACTGTGCCGAGGATGAACATCTGGATCAGCATGGCATGAAGGCCGAAGTCCAGGAGCGCGGGGCCGAATATGAGGGAAGTTGTTGAGTGCCGGTACCCCAGAACCACTTCACCCACAATCGCACGTGGGTCTGTGGAGTTAAGGTAGCCTGTTATGGTGTAGTAGAGGAGGCTTCCCCTGGTTGCGCCCTGGAGGTCAATGAGCCTGTCAAAGACCATCAGGGTGTACCCTGCCCTGTAAAGTATGAGCTCAACCGGGTTCAGATCCCACTGCTGCCACTCAATTGACCTGACAGCCAGATACCCCACGATCAGTGCCACCGCAGCAAGAACCGTGATGAAGACGAGGAGTTTACCGGCTGATGGTTTCTTTGAATAGTAAACAGTGATGAATGCGCTTAGGAGTATCACAACCACCGTTGTCCTGTAACCTGTGAGTGCAAAGAGAAAGGCGCCTATAATTACGGGTATATAGTTCCTCCTCCTGGGGTCAATGGAAAGAAGCACGTTAACAGAAGGCAGGAAAAGAAGATATGATAGGAGCCATATCTTCGTAACCGCCCTTGCCTTAAGGTACCCGCTGAGAAGAGGGATGCCCCCAAGAAGGTAAATGTTAACTGCCTGTAAGATGATCCCTGTAATGACAGCCGCAATGATCACTGTTCTCTTCTGTTCTTCAGAGAGTAGCCTGTCTTCTCCCCTGCCACAGGCCGGGTTTCCTCCCTGACTGCCCATGGAGGTGAATGTTTCTGTTTTAATACGTGAAGAAAGATAAACTCCAAGGGCAAATGCCGACCCCCCAATGGCCATGTATCCGAAGGTGGATGCTGATGGCTGGCCAAGGCCCCTTAGACCCAGCCCTGTTCCTGCAAGGGCCAGTGCAAGGTATATGAGTAGCACCAGAAGGACTGAGTAGGGTGAAAAGATATCAGACCTCATCCTATAACTCCCATGCATTCCTTGTGAGGTTAGCTGCGAACTGTGGACAGGAGGCTGCATGTATATGGATGTAGCTTGCAAGGGCAGAACCCGAGGTCACACCATCCATTGAATCCATTATACCCTTCCCCCTGAGCACCCTGAATGCAAATCTGGCATTCTTATCCACCAGGGCCCTGGAGTAGTGGAACTCATGGCCCCTGAAGACATCACCTGCCTCCGTGATTATGTTATCCTCGATGGCCTCTGAAATCACGTAGCTGAGACCCTGAACCCTGGGGGTCATCTCAGAGGGGTATGGGAAGACCCTGCACATTTCATGGTCATTTATGGATGCCATGAGGTACATGAGGCCTCCGCACTCGCCAAAGATGGGCCTCCCATCACCATGAAACTTCATTATGGATTTCCTCATGGGAATGTTCGATTCAAGTGCCCCTGCAAAAACCTCGGGGTAGCCTCCGCCGATGTATAATGCGTCTGCATCAGGCAGTTCCTCATCATGGAGGGGGCTGAAGTGGATGATGGATGCCGAGTTATCCTCAAGGGCCTCAAGGTTCTCCCTGTAGTAAAAGTTGAATGCCTCATCAAAGGCAACCCCTATCCTAACCCTTTTACTGTTTTCCTTCTTCCAGAGCCTTTCTCTTCCTCCATGGATCCTGCCTGCAGAGGACATTATATCCTCAAGGGCGTCGAGGTCAATGTACTCCTCCATGGCAAGGCCCCATTTCTCAATGAAGGATGCTATGCTCTCCCTTTCAACTGCAGGTACCAGTCCCAGGTGCCTCTGTTCAACGGCCAGTTCCTCATCCCTGGGGATTCCCCCGATCACGGGGGTGTCTGCAAGTTCCTCCACAGCCCTCTTTGTTTTGAGGTAGTGTCTCCTGTTTTTGACCTGGTTAAGTATGACGCCCTTTATCCTGACCTCCGGGTCAAGGGCCCTGAATCCCAGGACAATGGCGGCGGCGCTTTTAACAAGACTCCTTGAATTTATTATCAGTACAACAGGGGCGTTGAGGGCCTTTGCAACTGAAGCCGTGCTCCCAACATCATTAACGGGGCTTATACCCTCATATAAACCCCTTACTCCCTCTATTACCCCCATGCGGGCCCCTGATATTTCCATTGCCCTTATGAAAGCCTCTCTTATCTGGCCATCTGACATGAAGAATGAGTCGAGGTTCCTTGATGTGTTGCCTGTGGCCATGGTATGATAGGAGGGGTCTATGTAGTCCGGGCCCACCTTGAAGGGCTGAACCCCCCTCCCTGATAGTGCCTTCATTATACCCGTTGCAATTGTGGTTTTGCCAACCGCACTCCCGGTCCCTGCAAGTACAACTCTCATATATAAGAGTCAAGGCTCTCTTTATTTAATTATTGTGGAGCTACTAACAGGTTCAATGCAGCATTTATTCAATATTCAGGATGAGAATAACTTAGATGTGGTTGTACGTCATCTTATTACAATCATAAGCTGTCCTTGAGGTGGGTAAAGGTTATGGGGGGTCCGCCCTGAATAAAGAAGGGGTGTTGAATCAGATCCCGGAGGATATACGATGAACAGTAGATTCTAACTCTTTCAGTGCCCCCGCCTTTTATTTGCTGAGTAGGGTATTTATACCCTTGAGAGGTATTTTGCCCTTGATGTGTGTGATTTGCCATGAACCAGGCAGAAGTCGGCATCACAGCCCCTGCACACCCACATACCCTCCGGACAGGTTGGTCCCTCCTCATAGGCCAGTTTTCCATGGCTACCGCAGAATGGACAGTAATTCCTGAAGCGTGAAGTGTGTTCCCTGTAATCTGTGTGAAGGGAGCATGAGCATCTTCCACTGGCCTCCACCCACTGAGGGTTCACCTCATGATGGGATGCGCCAACATGCCTTCTGGTGGTGTATCTCAGGGTGTATGCCCATGCATGTTTCCTCTTCTTAACCTTCTTTTTATAGTATGCCCTTGCATACTTCCTCTTGATCTTCTTTTTATAGGATGCCTTTACATGGACCTTCACTGTGTGTTTATGGATCTTTGCATCCACCTTAACATGACCCGGGGCCCTGAAACTGCTTTCTTTATCTTCCATATCAAAGGAGGATACTGCGCCTGCAGCAATTATCGAAGATAAAAAAAGGGATGTTAATAAAATTCGCTTAATTTTACCGCCTCCAATCCAGAAAAAATCTGCTGTTTTTCCTAGATGTTAGATAGATTAATTCAAACATAATATATAAATATTTTGCTTCAAAATCGTGAAAGAAGCCTTCATAAATTCCTTTTTTTGGATTAAGCCCTTCTCATTCCTTTTTAAAGATGGATGTATCCAGTCTCACATTTTAATTTCTCCTTTAATCCATTATAATCATTTCAATGCTTATTTTTAAAAAATAAGACCTTTAAAATTCTTTTTAAGATGTACTCCTCGAATTGTGAATGTTGCTGCTGAGAGTTAAGCATTCATATTTTATTTCAGGAGACATGCGATCCCCTGAAGCCATTCAAGGTTACAAAAAAGTCTTAATGGATTTATATCTGTTTTAATCATCTTATTGTATTTTTAAGTTTCATCCTTTAATCATGAAAATGACTTCATTAACTCAACATCCAGGGCTCTCATGAGGATGGTAATCTAATTATAGAATCAGATACATAACATTCTCCATGAGTCTTGCGGATAGGGTTCAGATCCTCAGTGATACTGCACAGTTTGATCTCTGTGATTACAGTGCAGATCCCTCCCAGAGGAATCCCTCGGTGCCGGGAATATACTACAGCAGCTACAGGGGCTGCAGGGTCCCCCTCTTCAAGGTTTTACTTACAAACCGCTGCTGCAATGACTGCAGGTACTGCATAAACAATTCAGGGATAACCCCTGTTGAGCTTGAACCCAGGGAGATAGCCGGAATATTCCTCAGCTACTACCATAAAAGGTACGTCGATGGTCTCTTCCTCTCATCAGGTGTCAGCAGGGACCCTGATGAAACCATGGAAAAACTTATCGAGACCCTCAGGATCCTCCGCACAGAGGGTTACGGCGGTTACATCCACCTCAAGATCATACCCGGGGCATCCATGGACAGTATAAGGAGGGCCATGGAACTTGCAAGCCGTGTGAGTATAAACATTGAAACAGCCACCAGGGACGGGCTCGAGGAGCTATCATCAACCAAGGATTACGGTGTGGACATACTCAGGAGAATCAGATGGATTAAGAGACTCCTTGACAGGGACAGGACCCTTGCTCCGGCGGGTCACAGCACCCAGCTGATGGTTGGTGCCGTGGACGAGACTGACCGTGAAATAGTTAAAAGGATAAAGTGGATGCATGAGAAGTACTCGACAAGGAGGGTGTACTTCAGTGCCTTTGAACCAGTGGAAGGGACTCCCCTGGAGGAAAGAGAAGCTGAAAATCCTGAGAGGGTTATGAGGCTCTACCAGGCAGACAACCTCATTAAATCCTATGGTTTCAGTCCTGATGAACTTCAATTCCATGGTGGATACCTTGACCCTGAGGTTGACCCGAAGTACGCCGCCGCCCTTGAGATGGACATCTTCCCTGTGGATTTAAGGGAAGCCCCCTACAGGGAGATCATCCGCGTTCCTGGCATCGGCCCGGTATCCGCCAGGAAGATAATAAGTATAAGGAAGAAGAGGGATCTGAGTCCTGACTTGCTGAAGGAAATCGGTGTCAGATTAAAAAGGGCCGAGCCATTCATCCGGTTTGATGAAAGACAGACAAGTCTTGAAGAGTGGCTTGGATGACCCCAGCCCCCCATTTTGATCTTCTTTAACTGGTGCCTCTAGAGGTCTGAGAAAAGTTCCCATATATCAGGGTACTTCTCCCTTACAGCCCTCTCTATAAGAGAAGAGGCCTCCCTGCTTATGCTGAACTCTGGCTGTGTCTTTTTAAGGTACCTCAGAACCGCCGCTGACCTTGCGGACCATAGGGTTATCCGCGGGTTCTTTTTAACATCCTCCATCACGGCTTTAACCTGCTCCTCACTGGTTACAGGAGTTTCAGGTTCATTTTCAGGTTCCTTTCTTGTCTTTGCCTGGATGAGGGCATCCAGTCCCATTCCAAGCCCCTTTTTCTGTGCCATCATTCACACTCCATCCCTATTATTTCCCCTGCAAGTTTCATGTAGGCTGCTGTGCCCGTGCTTTCAGGGTCATAGGTTATGCATGGCTTTCCATGGCTTGGTGCCTCTGCAAGGCGGACGTTCCGTGGGATGGTGGTTCTGAAAATGTTCTCGCTCTCACCGAAGAAGTTCTTAACCTCCCTGTGGACGTCCCTTGCAAGCCGGGTCCTTGAATCATAGAGGGTCATTAGTATGCCCTTTATTGGGCATGGACTCTGGAGGCGCTCATGGACAAGGCTCATGGTCTTTAAGAGGTCCGCCATTCCCTCAAGGGCATAGTACTCTGCCTGGATAGGTATTATAACACTGTCTGATGCCACCAGGGCGTTGAGTGTCAGTATGCCCAGGGATGGTGGGGAGTCTATGAATATGTAGTCGAACTCATTTCTCACATCCCTGACCGCCTCCTGGAGTATTGCATGGTACCCTATTTCACTGCTGAGTTCAATCTCGGCACCGCTCAGGGATATGTTGCTGGGTGCTATGTAGAGGTCCTGGAGTTCTGTTGGCAGGATAACATCTGATAACCCTGTTTTCCTGCTGAGGACCGTGTATATTGTTGATTCCAGCTCTGATTTTTTAATTCCAAGGCCTGTTGTTGCGTTTCCCTGGGGGTCCATGTCGATTACAAGGACCCTCCTGTCAAGAAGGGCCAGTGCCGCTGAAAGATTGACCGCCGTGGTTGTCTTTCCACAGCCTCCCTTCTGGTTTATGATGGAAATCATTTCTCCCATAATCATCACCGCCTGAAGGTCATCCATTAGAACTTATAATTTAGAACTTATAAAGTATATCTTATAAGTTATAACTTATAACCGGGTTGTAGGTGAAGGACACCCGCTTGTGATCCTGAGATTAAAAAAAATGGTTTCGGGAGGATCCTGAAAAGAATCCGTGTGACCCTAGAAGTTAATCCTCTCTGAGAGTCTTACAGGAAGTGGAAGTCTCCTGAAGGGCATGCCCTCTGTCTCTGACCTTAAGGTTTCTATGAGCTCATCAAGGGTCATCTGGATTTTCTCACCGGTTTCCCTGACATTAACCGTGAGTTTACCCTCCATTTCACTGTCCCCTATAACAACAACGTAGGGGACCCATTCCTGGGCTGCGTTTCTTATCTTCTTACCGAGGGTCTCTGAGCGGTCATCCAGGTCCGCCCTCACATCTGCAGCCAGTAACCGGGATACTATTTCCCCGGCATATTCAAGGTGGCGCTCAGCAATCGGCAGAACCCTCACCTGCACCGGTGAAAGCCATACCGGTAGCATGGGCGGCCTTTCATCCATCTCAATGGCTGTCTTCTCAAGTAAACTGCATATCACCCTCTCGATACTCCCTGTGGGACTGCAGTGGAGTATTATGGGGTTTGCCTCCTCCTCCTTCTGGTTGATGTAGGTTATATCGAATCTTTCACCGCTTTCAACGTCTATCTGAACCGTTGGGTTCTCTATGGGTCTTCCAAGGTAATCTATGGCTGCGAAGTCCATTTTAGCTATCCAGTAGTGTTTCCTTGCCGGCAGTATCTCAAGGAGTATGGGTTTCCCTATTTTATCTGCAACTTCATGGACCCAGTCCCTGTATTCCTCATAGAAGTCTGCTGTGGCCCTGAATATGACCTCATAGTTCACCTGAAAGTCCTCCCCGGTCCTCATGCACATATCAACCTGCTTTGAGAACTCCTCAAGGGACTGTTCAAGGTCAGCGCAGACAGTGTGAAGATCGGGCATTGTGAATCCCCTGAGCCTCTTGAGCCCCACAACCTCCCCCTTCTTCTCAAGCCTGAAGCTGTAGGTTGAAAGTTCATATATACCTGCCGGGAGGTTCTTCCATGTGAGGAAGGAGTCTGATAGTATTCTGAATGCCCCGAAGCAGCAGGCGTATCTCAGCATGAGCTCCTTCTTGTTCTTCATCCTGTACTGTCTCTCACCGAACTTCTCTGCATGGACCCTTATGGCCTCATCCTCAAGGTCATACATTATGGGTGTCTCAACAGGCATTGCACCCTCACTGGTCACGAGCATGTAAACGTAGTCTGCAAGGAGGTCCCTTATGAGCCTCCCCTTGGGGTACCATCGAAGGTGTCCCACATCTGCAGAGGGTTCATAGTCTGCAAGTCCCTTCTCCCTCATCAGCCTAACATGGGGTGGTTCATCCCCTGATGATTCGAGTCTTCCAAGTTCATAGTTTACAAGGTTTTCAAGGTCCCTGTTCCTGAATTCGAACTCCTCTGGTTTTACAAGTTCCCCCCTGTAGAGTATGAACCACTCGGACTCCTCCGACCCTGACTCCTCCCTAACAGGTTCCGGTCTGATTGTCCTTGACAGCTCCGAAAGGGGGTGTCCCTTGCAGGATATTTCAAAGGCCTTGTACCATCCGAAGGGGGCCCTTGAAACCTTGATTCCCATTTCACCGATCCTCCAGGCCATTTCCTTAAGGACCTTCTTTGCTGTTGCAGGTGAACTCAGGGAGGAGCTCAGATGGGCGTAGGGGTATATGACAACGTTTTCTGCCTTCACATCATTGTATACCTTTACTATTTCCTTGACCGCGTTTTCAACAACTGACGCCGGGTTTTCCTCGTCCTCTGCCTCAACTGCTGTGAAGACCACCAGGGACTCTTTGAACTGTCCCTCCATCATTTCATCGGGTATATCCTCTGCTATGCCGGTCTTATTCTTTGTCCTGTATTTAATGTAATCAGAGTGAATTAAAAGTATCCGCATATCATCACCTTTAAAAATAATTAATGTTATTGTTTTATGTGATCTTTTTAATTGTTTCGGCTGGGGTCCCAGGAATATGCAGGTCAGGGAAAAATGGTTTTAAGCGGCTGAAACTGATAAGGGTTGGCTCTGCTGATATATTCAGTATTAAAATAGAGTAATTAACTAGACTGTTTATGATTCATATTCCTGCCCTTCCACCATAACTGTCACATGTGATGATTACATCGTCTGTCCAAGTTTATGATTCATATTCCTGCCCTTCCACCCTCCCATATCGTATCAAATATCCTTGAATAGTTCTCGGCGATTTCAGGGTACTGGTTCCATATACCTATGGCTGTTTCTGGTATTGGGGAGCCGTCCGGTGTGAACCTTGAGAAGACCCACATCATCTCCTCCCCATCCCTCACCATCATCTTGACTGGTGGCATTTCCACAATCCTTACCCTGCATGGAAGTCCCCTGATCTCGGCTCCTGCCATTACCCTGACATCAACGCCCAGGTCGTTTATCCTCCCCAGTACCGGTTCAAGTGTTTTAAGCTCGCCCCTGAAGAAGAAGCCCATCCTCATCTTAAATTCATGCCTTGACCTGGAAATTATCTCAATCTCCTTCTTTATGATCTTCTCCTGTCCATGTATAAGCCATACAGGGGCCGGTACACGTGATATCTGATCCTCATAGATCCTTGTAAGTTCAACACCTGCCTCATGAAGGACTTCATTTATCCTCTTCTTCTCTCTTCTGAAGACCTCCGATGGGGGGACTGCATGGTACCTCATTGGTTTACCCCTCTCAACCTCAACAAATCCCTTCTCTGCCAGTTTCCTCAGGATATCATATACCCGGGATCTTGGAATCCCTGCAGCCTCCCCGACTTCACCTGCCCTGCCTGAAACAAGTGATGTCAGTGCTGTATACGCAGATGCCTCGTAGTCTGTGAGGCCCATGAGTCTGAGGGCCTTCCTGATCCTCCTCTCCATAAACACACCTCTGTCTCATTTTATACTCACTTAGTGACAAAAATTATATATATTTTTCTGCCAGTTTTTAATATGGTGATGGAAAATGAAGTACCGCTGCATAGTATGCGACTACATATACGACCCTGATACAGGTGACCCGAGGGCAGGAATATCGCCGGGGACACCTTTTGAAGAACTCCCTGAAGAGTGGGTCTGCCCTGTCTGCAATGTTGGGAAGGACCAGTTCGAACCCCTTAAGGGTGAAATAAGACGTGTAAGGCCCGAAGATATAGACATGTTCTGTTATCAGTGCTCACAGACCGTGCGTGGAAGGGCATGTACCAGCCGGGGGGTCTGCGGTAAGGAACCAACCGTTGCAAGGCTCCAGGACAACCTTTTATTTGCCATAAAGGGCATTTCAGCCTACCTCTACCATGCCCGTGAACTTGGATACACCGACAGCAAGATAGACGCCTTCCTTGAAAAGGGCTTCTATTCAACACTCACAAACGTCAACTTCAATCCAGAGGAATTCGTGGAACTGGCCCTTGAAGCCGGTGAAATGAACATCAGGACAATGAAACTCCTTAAAAAGGCCCATATAGACAGCTACGGAGAACCTGAACCTGCAGAGGTCAGGGTGGGTGCACTTGAAGGTCCGGCCATAATAGCAACAGGCCACAGCCTCAGGGCCCTTGATGAACTCCTAAGACAGACAGAGGACACCGGTATAAACGTCTACACCCACTCAGAGCTCCTACCGGCCCACGGGTACCCTGAACTCAGAAAGTACCCCCACCTTGCAGGTCAGCTTGGAGGTCCATGGTTCGATCAGAAGAAAACCTTCTCACGATACACAGCAGCAATCCTCGGAACCTCAAACTGCGTCCTGCTCCCGGCAGATGATTACAGGGATCGTATGTTCACCTGTGGAGTTGCAGGGCTTCCGGGTGTCAGGCACCTTGAGGACTATGACTTCAAACCCCTCATAGACAGGGCCCTTGAACTGCCACCCCTCAGTGAGGAAGATGCAGGGACGCTTACAACGGGCTTCGGACTCTCAACCATACTCTCACTTGCAGATAAAATAAAGGAACTCGTTGAAGATGGAAGGATCAGGAGGTTCTTCCTGGTCGGAGGCTGTGACTCCCCCCTCCCACGGGCAGGTTACTACACAGAATTCGTCAGGAAACTCCCGGATGACACCGTGGTCCTCACACTGGCCTGTGGAAAGTACCGTTTCAATTCAATGGACCTTGGGGATATAGATGGAGTGCCCCGCCTCATAGACCTTGGACAGTGCAATGACGCCATAGTTGCAGTGGAGCTTGTTGAGGCCCTCAGCAGCCTCTTCGGGATGGATGTGAATGAACTCCCCCTCAGCATCGTCCTGAGCTGGATGGAGCAGAAGGCGGCAGCTATACTGTGGAGTCTCCTGTCACTGGACCTCAAAGGAATGTATTTAGGTCCTGTGCTCCCTGGATGGGCAAATCAGGATATAATCAACTTCCTCATTGAGAACTACAACCTTAAACCCATAGGAGAACCTGAAAGGGATATTGAGGAGATGCTGAAATAGGTGATACAATGGAACTTGCTGGAAAGGTGCTGAAAGTGGCCGGGCTCATAGATTATCAGGAGGGTGCCGTTGTAAGCAGGGAGATAATCCGGAAGGACACCGGGACTGTTACCATATTCGCCTTTGACAGGGGCCAGGGCCTCAGTGAACACACAGCCCCCTTTGATGCCCTCGTCCAGGTTATCGATGGTGTGGCTGAGATCACCATCAGCGGGAAGAGGCACGTTCTCGGTGCTGGTGACATGATAATAATGCCTGCAGATGAACCCCACGCCTTGATGGCAAGGGAGCCCTTCAAGATGGTGCTGACCATGATAAAATCCTGAAATTCCCTGTACAGGAAAACTGAGATCCGGTCAATACAGTCGGGTAAACAGCAAACACATCCCTACAACTAAAGTACTGTCAGGAAGACCGTCAGTACACCTGCAGCTATAACTGCAAGAAAAACCATCCCCACCCTTTTACCAAATTTTTTTGTTCCAAGCAGGAAGGCTATGCCTGTCTTAACCAGTGTATTGGATATGCCTGCAATTGTTATCGCTGCGGCTGCGGTGCCACTGGATATGGAGCCGGCCCCTGCAAGTACCGAGAGACTGACCGTTATTGCATCAACATCAGCCACGCCTGAAACCATGGCTGCTATCAGTAACCCGCTCCTTCCAAGGTAAATGCTTGCAGACTTTGAAATGAAGAGTATGCCCATGAAAAGCGCCCCGAATATGAGGGCGGGTTTGATTGAAAAGGGGTTCTCGATTTTGATATCAGATTCCATGTCTGATGGGGTCCTTGTGAATAAAAATCCAAGTAAAAAGCCCAGCCCTCCCATCACAATCATCGGAGGTGCTATGAAGCCCAGGAGGGAGGGGTTTATCACCGCAACCTCAAATAGCATCCTCAGAAACATCATGGAACTTGCAACGACGGCTGCAAATACTGCAGGGCCCATTAAAAATTCAGATTCCCTCACGTGCCCCGCCATTGCAGTCACCACAGCTGTACTTGAAACCAGCCCCCCTATGACCCCTGTGGCTCCGAGTCCCCTCCCTGGTCCTATGACCTTCATGGCAATGTAGCCGGCGTAACTTATCCCTGATATGAAAACAACCATGAGCCATATCCTGTTGGGGTTGAATACGCCCCACGGCCCCATTGGAGCGTCGGGTAGGAGGGGGAGGACCACGAAGGCTATCATGAGAAATTTGAGGGTGTCAATCATCTCCCTCTCACTTATCTTCCTTACAAAGACGTGTATGTACCGTTTAAGTGCAAGTATCGCGGTGACGATGATGGCAAGTATAACTGCAAGTCGATAGTCATATGAGAAACAGAGGGCTCCGAGGAGGAAGGCGATGATGGCCGCCACCTCCCCTGTAAGCCCCACATCTCCTTCATCCCATGTTGTTACAATGTAGCTTGCCAGTATAAGGATAATCAGGCCGAGGAGGGCTGCAGGGAACACCAGGGGAAATGCTCCTGAGAGATTCGCTGAGAGGGCCCCCATGAGGGATATGAGCATGAATGTCCTTATACCTGCAAATTCCGTCCTTTTAATTTTTCTTTCCCTCTCAATCCCCATGAGGGCCCCTATTGCAAGGGCTATCAAAAACTTAATTACAGGGAAGTCCATGTTATACTATATGAACTGTAGCATATTATTTATTTACTGAAGCTGCAAAACCGACGGCATATTATTTATCTGGTTATGATTAATATCATGATGGTGGTTCTATGAAAAGTGATACTGTAAAGAGGGGAATACAGAGGGCCCCCCATCGTTCCCTGCTGAGGGCCTGCGGTCTGACCGATGATGACTTTGAGAAGCCCTTCATCGGGATAGCAAACAGTTACACGGATATAGTCCCTGGCCACATTCACCTCCGTGAACTTGCAGAGGATGTTAAGGAGGGTGTTAATGCTGCTGGAGGAGTGGCATTTGAATTCAACACCATGGCGATATGTGACGGGATAGCCATGAACCATGATGGTATGCGCTACTCCCTTGCATCAAGGGAGATAATAGCCGACACCGTGGAGAGCATGGCAATGGCCCACGCCCTTGATGGCCTTGTCCTCCTCCCAACCTGTGACAAGGTGGTTCCGGGGATGCTCATGGCAGCTGCAAGACTTGACATTCCATCCATAGTCGTTACAGGGGGACCGATGCTCCCGGGGGAATTCCAGGGAAAAAATGTGGACTTCATAAATGTCTATGAGGGTGTCGGTGCTGTTAAGGCGGGGCAGATGTCACCTGAAGAGCTGGATGAACTTGAAAGATGCGCCTGCCCCGGTCCAGGGTCATGCGCGGGTCTTTTCACCGCAAACACCATGGCCTGTCTCACAGAGGCCCTGGGTATGAGTCTCCCTGGCTGTGCAACCGCCCATGCGGTGAGTTCCAGGAAGAGGCAGCTGGCGAGGCTCTCAGGTGAAAGGATAGTTGAAATGGTGAAGGAGGACCTTAGACCAGGAAAGATAATGAGTCAGGAGGCCTTTGAAAACGCCATAATGGTTGACCTTGCCCTTGGGGGCTCCACAAACAGCGCCCTACACATACCTGCAATAGCATCAGAGGTTGCCGGGGTAAAGGTCGGCCTAGACCTCTTCGATGAGCTCAGCAGGGAAATACCCCACATAGCATCCATTTCACCTTCAGGTGAACACATGATGCTTGACCTTGAAAGGGCAGGGGGTATACCCGCAGTCCTAAGGACACTCTCAGGGAAGATAAACCAGGACTGCATGACATGTACCGGAGGGACCGTCAGGGAAAACATTGAAGGCGTTGAGGTGAAGGACCGGGATGTTATAAGGAGCCCTGATGATCCGGTCCACAGGGAGGGCGGCCTCGCCATACTGAAGGGTAACCTTGCCCCCAGGGGGTCCGTGGTGAAACAGGGTGCAGTTGCAGAGGACATGCTTGTACATGAGGGTCCTGCAAGGGTCTTTGAAAGTGAGGAGGAATGTGTGAGTGCAATATTCAGTGGAAAGGTATCCGAGGGGGATGTTATCGTCATCAGGTATGAGGGGCCCAGGGGAGGGCCTGGTATGAGGGAGATGCTGAACCCCACCTCTGCCATTGCAGGCATGGGACTTGAAAGGGTTGCCCTTATAACCGATGGAAGGTTCTCAGGGGGAACCAGGGGCCCGTGCATCGGCCACGTGTCCCCTGAAGCCATGGCAGACGGCCCCATAGCCGCCCTGAAGGATGGTGACCTGATAAAAATCGACATCCCGTCCAGGAGGCTCAGTGTCGATCTTGATGATGATGAAATCAGGGCCCAGATTGAGAAGGCCAGGAAACCTGAAAGGAACGTCAGGGGATGGCTGGCCAGGTACAGGAAAATGGCAACCTCCGCCGATACCGGCGCGGTTCTGAGATAGGTGTTAACATGACCGATAGAAGGGAACTCCTTGAAGCAGGCGCATACCTCCTGCTCCTCCTACTCGCCATCACTGCATCACAGCACATGAACGTTGTGGTCTCAGGGAGCATGGAGCCCGTCTTCTACAGGGGGGATATAGTCATTATAGAGAAGACCGATTTCTTCGGGATCAGTGAACTGGACCCCAAAACCCTGAAGGTTGGGGATATCATAATCTATGATGCCACTTGGTTCCCTGAACCCGTGATACACAGGGTGATAAAGGTTGGAAGGGATGCTGGTGGAGAGAAATATTACGTCACAAAGGGTGATAACAACCCCTCCCCTGACCCGGCACCCGTATATCCGTCGCAGGTGAAGGCCAGGGTCCTGACGGTGAACTCGCAGCCGGTCATGATACCGAAGGTGGGATACCTGACCATCTGGTTGAAGGGTCTTTAGGCATAGATGAGAGCGGCAGGTGAATAAATGTTCAGAGAGATTGAAAAAAGAGCGTCAGATGCTATAACAGAAGCCCTTAAGAAACTTGAGATACCGGTTCCGGAAGAGATAAAACTTGAAGAGCCACCGAACCCTCAGATGGGGGACCTTGCAAGCACGGTTTCATTTGAACTTGCAGGGACCCTGAAAAAATCGCCCATGGAGATAACCGCAGAGATAATGTCAGTGATTGAAGCACCGGAAATATTCGAGACCATTGAATCCAAGGGGCCCTACATAAACTTCTTCATAGACTACCGGAAACTTTCAGGTGAACTCCTCAAAATCATCGATGATGACTACGGACAGCACCCCCCAGTTGATGAAAGGATCATCCTTGAGCACACCTCTGCAAATCCAAACGGACCACTGCACATTGGCCATATAAGGAACGCTATAATAGGCGACTCCCTTGCAAGGATACTCAGAATGGCAGGGTACAGTGTTGAAACCCAGTACTACGTGAACGACATGGGCAGGCAGATTGCAATGATAGTCTGGGGTCTCCAGAACCTTGAAGGCGACCTTGATGATTACCCTGGAGATAAAAAGGACCACAGGGTCGGCAGGCTCTACTTTGAGGTGAACCAGAAGCTCAATGAGAACCCATCAATCAGGGACGAAGTTGATGAACTTATAAGGAAGTACGAGTCCGGTGAGAACGAGGATATATTCAGGTATGTTGTCGAATACTGCCTTGACGGTATGAAGGAGACCATGGAAAGGCTCCATGTACACCACGACCGCTTCGTATGGGAGGGCCAGTTTGTAAGGGACGGAACCGTTGAAAGGGTTATAGAATCCCTTAAAAGGACGGGTTATACTTCAGAGAACGATGTCCTCTACCTTGACCTTGAGGAGTTTGGTATCGAGAAGGAACTGGTGCTTACACGGTCCGATGGAACCTCCCTCTACTCAACCAGGGACATCGCATACCACCTTAAGAAGTCCCTTGAGGGGGACACCCTGATTGATGTGCTGGGTTCAGACCATAAACTTGCAGCTGAACAGGTTAAGATCGCAATGAAGCTCCTGGGGGGTAAAATACCTGAGGTGATCTTCTATGAATTCATAACCCTCCCTGAGGGTTCAATGTCAACAAGAAGGGGTGTCTTCATATCCGTGGATGAACTCATGGATGAAGCCCGACGGAGGGCCCTTGAGGAGGTGAAGAAAAGAAGGGATCTTCCTGATGATGAGGCAGGGGAGATAGCCGAGATGATAGGTAACGGGGCTATAAGGTACTATATTGCAAGGCTCTCCCCTGAGAAGCACATGGTCTTCGAGTGGGATGATGCCCTGAGCTTTGAACATGGCTGCGCCTCCATACAGTACGCCCATGCAAGGGCCTGCAAGCTCCTTGATAAGGCGTCCTTCAGTGATGATGTGGAGGTTGAAGATAACTGGGCGCCTGATGATGATGAGAAGGAACTTTTACAGCTCCTTGCACGGTTTCCTGTGGTTATTGAGGATGCCGCGTCAGCCAGGAGGGTTCATCCAGTGGCGCAGTACGCCCAGGACCTTGCAAACGCATTCAACAGTTTCTACAGGTCCACTCCCGTTATGGGATCTGAATTTGAGGGTGCGAGACTCAGACTTGTTGATTCAGTTAGAAAAACCATCAGAAATGCCCTCGGTCTTCTGGGGATAGAGGCCCCGGAGACCATGTAACCCTCCTCCTTCAAATGAAAAGGTAACGGTCAGCTTGTGAATCATTCAAGCCCCTGAAGCAGGACGATTAACTTCAAATAAAAAAGTAATGGTTTTAGATGCTTCGGCCGCCGGACCGTTCAGCTCTTCAGTTGCCTGTGTGGTTGTGGCTCCAGCCGATCCCATTACAGTGGGCTCCAGGCTCTGTTACCAATCCTCAGTTAGCCCCATGATGAAGGCTTCCATGACTCCCTGGATTCAGGCCATTACCAGTCCTGGATCTTACCTGTAAGAAGCCAGTGCATTATGGCCTTCTGGGCGTGGAGCCTGTTCTCTGCCTGGTCCCATACAACAGACCTTGGACCGTCTATGACTTCGGACGTCGTTTCTTGCCCCCTTATTGCAGGGAGGCAGTGCATGAATATGGCATCATCCCCTGCAATGTCCATGAGCCCTGAATTAACCTGGTATGGTCTGAAAACCTTCATACGATTTTCCGCCTCATCCTCATATCCCATGCTGACCCAGACGTCTGTATAAACCACATCAGCCCCTCTTACTGCTTCCTCTGGATCATGGAGTATCCTTATCTGGGACCCTGTCTCTTCAGCTATTTTTTTGGCCTTCGCCACGATACCGGGGTCCGGTTCATAGCCCTCAGGGCATGCCACCCTCATGTCCATGCCGAGAATAGAGGTTATGATGAGGAGGGAGTTGCAGACGTTGTTACCATCACCGACAAAAACAAGGGTCCCGTCAAATCCCCCTTTCTTTTCCCTTACGGTCTGCATGTCTGCCAGGGCCTGGCATGGGTGTTCAAGGTCTGTTAATCCGTTTATAACCGGTACGGATGCGTTCTCTGCAAGTTCAATCACATCAGTGTGCCTTATTGCCCTTATCATTATGCCGTCAACGTACCTGCTGAGGGTCCGTGCTGTATCTGCTATGGGCTCGCCGCGTCCGAGCTGAAGGTCAGAAGCCGACAGGTAGAGGGGCTGCGCCCCCATCTGTGAAGCCCCCACCTCGAATGAAACCCTTGTCCTTGTTGAGGACTTCTCAAATATCATTGCAAGGGTCATGTCCTCCAGCACCTTCTCTCTGATCTTACCTGCCTTGTAACTGTCTGCCAGGTCCAGCAGATCCATGACCTGGTCCTTCATGTCACATACCGATAGTAGATGTTTCATCTGCTCAGCTCCATCAGGAGGACCTTATGTCCTCCATATGTTTAATCCGTTTTTCCACAAGCTCCCTTGTACCTATATCCCGTCGGTGGTAGAGTTTGCCATGAACATGCCCTGCCGCCTCCTCACAGAGCTCCTCTGCAGAGTATATGTCATCTGAAATGGCCACCAGTGCAAGTGCCCTTGAGGAGGAGGTGTATATCCTGCTGTCCTCCTGGTTAACAGCTGCATAGTAGGTTATGACACCCATATCTCTTATCCTGTCCTCATCAACCCTTATCTCGGCACCGGCAACACCTGCATCAGGGTAACCCTCAGGGACCAGGTACTTGCAGACCGTGGCGAGGTTCCTGAAGCTTGCTGATTTCAGGTTACCGTCAACTATCCCCTCACATATCTCAACCATCCCTGATTCAAGGAGGGGCAGGACGTTCATTGCTTCAGGGTCACCGAAGCGTGCATTGTACTCGATGAGTTTGGGTCCGTCGGCTGATAGCATGAACTGCCCGTAAAGGATGCCCTTATAGGGGCTCTCCTCCCTTTTTATTGCTTCTACTGTCTTCTGCATTATCTGAACTGCCTCTTCATAGTCCTTCTCTGTCATGAATGGCAGGAGCCCGTCTTTATCTGAATATGAACCCATCCCCCCGGTTATCGGGCCCTGGTCTCCTTCATATGCGTGGGGGTGGTCCTGGACTGCAGGCATCGGTAGGATCCTCTCGCCATCAGAGAATGCCTGTACTGTGAACTCCTCACCGATGATCCTTTCCTCTATAACAACACCGGCATGGCCGCCTATACGGTTTTTGATAACCTCCTCTGCATATTCAAGGGCCTCTGTGTTGTCCCTGAGGTGCTCGCCGACGATCTTAACACCCTTTCCACCGGTAAGCCCCACGGGTTTTACAACCGCCTCGCCATCAAAGTGGTCCATGAATTCCCTGAGCTCATCAAGGTCACTGAATGCCCTGTAGGTTATTGAACCAGGGATTCTGTACTTTTCAAAGAGGTCCCTCATGAAGGATTTGTCTGTTTCGATCCTTGCAGCCCCCATTGTGGGGCCTACTGCAGGTATATCGGCCTCCAGAAGTGCATCAACTATTCCCTTCTCGAGGGGGGCCTCCGGGCCTATGAATGCCATGTCAACTCCCTTTTCCACTGCAAAGCCCACAACCTTTTCTATGTCAACCTCGGGGGCTATGAGGAATTCGGTGGCTATCCTTGATATGCCAGGGTTTCTGTTGGACATCACTGAATATACTGTGGATTCATCTGCCAGTGCACTGCATATGGCATGTTCCCTTGCTCCTGTTCCCACAACAAGTATTTTCATTGGTAATCCTCCAGGAATATTTAATAAACTTAAATCTTCCAATTGTTTTATATAATCTTAGCACTTACTTAGTATATATTTATAAGAAATATGTCATTAATAATAATGATAAATTGGTTCAGGTGTTACCAATGAAAGGTGGCCAGGCAATAATCAGATCACTTCTGGATCAGGGAGCAGACACCGTATTCGGGTATCCCGGTGGACAGCTACTGCCACTCTATGATATGCTCTATGATTCTGAACTAAGACACATCCTTGTAAGACATGAGCAGTGCGCGGCCCACGCTGCAGACGGATACGCAAGGGCCTCAGGAAAGGTTGGTGTGTGCATAGCAACATCAGGGCCCGGGGCCACAAACCTCGTGACAGGCATCGCAACAGCATACATGGACTCCTCCCCGGTGGTTGCCATAGCCGGACAGGTCCCCACACACCTCATCGGGAACGATGCCTTCCAGGAGGTGGATATGATAGGGATAACCATGCCCATCACGAAACACAGCTTCCAGCCCTCAGATGCCAGTGAGATACCTGAAATGGTCAGGGCAAGCTTCCACATAGCAAGGACAGGAAGACCGGGTCCGGTGGTCATAGACCTGCCGAAGGATGTGCAGGAACAGGAAATTGAAGAATACGATGAAACCATGCCTGAACTTCCAGGCTACAAACCAACACTCAGGGGACACCCCCTACAGATAAAAAGGGCAGCTGAACTCATAAAGAGGTCCGAGAAGCCTGTTATCCTGGCCGGGGGTGGAGTTATAATATCAGGGGCTTCAGAAGAAGTTAAAAGATTATCAGAACTCATAAATGCACCTGTAACCACAACCCTCCTGGGTAAGGGCTCATTCCCTGAGGACCATCCATCATCCCTGGGTATGCTGGGGATGCACGGTCGCAAGGTCGCCAACCTCACCGTGGATAAATGTGACTGCCTCATAGCAGTCGGATGCAGGTTCTCTGATCGTACAACAGGTAATGTGGCTGAATTCGCCCCGAAGGCCAGCATAATACATATAGACATAGACCCGGCTGAGATAGGTAAGAACGTTGCAGTCGACGTGCCAATCGTGGGTGATGCAGTTAATGTCCTTGCAGAACTCATATCCTACCTTGAAGGTGCAGAACCCCGGAGTAATGAATGGCTCAGAAGTGTCCAGGAGTTCAGGAACAGCTGCATGCCCAGGATGAGCTACGATGACGTACCCCTCAAACCACAGCAGGTTATAAAGGAGATAAGCCAGGTCCTTGATGATGAAACCATCGTCACAACTGATGTCGGCCAGAACCAGATGTGGATGGCCCACTTCTATACATCAAGGACCCCCAGGAAGTTCATATCCTCGGGTGGTCTTGGAACCATGGGATTCGGTTTCCCGGCCGCCATCGGAGCCAAGGTGGCTCTCCCTGATAACGATGTGGTTGCTGTATGTGGTGATGGAGGTTTCCTCATGGTCTGCCAGGACCTTGCAACCATAAGGGAGTACGATATACCCCTCGTTATATGTGTAATGGACAACCGGCACCTTGGAATGGTTGCCCAGTGGCAGCGCCTCTTCTATGATGAGAGAATGTCACACACACACCTTGGCGAGGTCCCTGACTTTGTCAGGCTGGCGGAGTCCTTCGGAGTTGAAGCTGAAAGAATAGAAAAACCAGGAGAAACACAGGAAGCCCTCAGCAGGGCAATAAAGTCAGGTGAACCCGTACTCCTGGATATAATCATAGACCCTGATGAGATACTCCCAATGGTGCCGCCAGGGTGCGGTCTTACAGAGATAATAGGGGAATACCGTGTTGAAAGGGAGTATCCAGGGGAGTTAAACTACAGGCCAGAGAAAGAGGGGGGTGAGTAGGATGGAGCCAGACACACACATCATAAGCGCCCTCGTTGAACACAGGCCGGGTGTCCTGCAGAGGGTGGCGGGCCTCTTCACAAGGAGGGGGTTCAACATTGAGAACATAACCGTAGGTGAATCCGAAACACCGGGTATTGCAAGGATGACCATAATTGCAAGGGGAGATGACAGGGTTCTTGAACAGATAACCAAGCAGCTCAACAAGCTCATAGACGTCATAAAGGTCCGGGACCTTGAGCCCTCAGGGACCGTTAAAAGGGAGCTCTGCATGGTCAAGGTCCATGTACCCTCTGAAAAGATAAGGGCAGAGATAATACAGTACGCCAACATCTTCAGGGGCCGTATAATAGATGTAAGTCCCGAGACCATGACTGTCGAGGTTACAGGGGACTCCGAGAAGATCGATGCCTTCCTGGAACTCTTGAAGGCCTTTGGAATCAAGGAACTTGCAAGGACGGGTCCCACTGCAATGTCCCGTGGAAGCCGGACAATATGAACATATTTATTTTTTAAATCAAATAATCAGTTCTGAGGAGGTTTTATATGAAGATCTATTATGAAAACGACATTGATATGGGTATAATTGCAGATAAAAAGATAGCTGTCATTGGTTATGGAAGCCAGGGAGAAGCGCAGGCAATGAACATGGCTGATAGTGGACTCAACGTTATAGTTGGTCTGAGGAGGGGTGGAAGTTCATGGAAAAAGGCCAAGGATGATGGGATGAACGTCATGACCATCGAAGACGCCGCCAGGGAGGCCGACATAATACACATCCTCATCCCTGATGAGATCCAGGAAACAGTATTCGAGCAGTCCATCAAACCATACCTTACCGAAGGAAACACCATTTCATTCTCACACGGCTACAACATACACTACGGATACATAAAGGCCCCTGAAGGCGTTAACGTTACCATGGTAGCCCCCAAGGGCCCGGGTGCGATGGTCAGAAGAACCTACCTTGAGGGCTTCGGTATCCCTGGCCTTGTGGCCGTTGAGGTGGATGCAACAGGAGACGCCCTTGAACAGGCCCTTGCAATGGCAAAGGCATGTGGACTTGCACGTGCAGGCGTCCTTGAGACAACATTCAAGGAGGAAACAGAGACAGACCTCTTCGGTGAACAGGTGGTGCTCTGCGGGGGTGTCACCGAACTCATAAACACGGCCTTCAGGACCCTTGTAAGGGCAGGGTACCAGCCTGAGATAGCCTACTTCGAAACCTGCCATGAACTGAAACTCATAGTTGACCTCATCTATGAGAGGGGATTCCAGGGTATGTGGGAGAACGTCAGTAACACCGCAGAATTCGGAGGCCTCACAAGACGGAGAAGGGTTATAACAGAGGACACCGCCAGGGAAATGGAGAAAATACTTGAAGAGATTCAGAACGGTAAGTTCGCCAAGGAATGGGCCCTTGAAAACAGGGCCGGAGCCCCCATGCTCAAGAGGATGAGGGACCTTGAGGGTGACCTTGAAATAGAGGACGTCGGCTCAAAGCTCAGGAAACTCTGTGGACTTGAAAAGTAATCCCTTAAGCGGTGATTGGCTTGGTATTTGTGGGTATGGATCATGGGACCACCGGCGTATCCTTCACCATCCTCGGAGACGGGGCAGAGCACTTCAAGATCGGAAGGGAAGACCTCTCAGCGGGGCGGGTCTCTGCCCTTGAGGAGCTAAAGGAAAGGGTTTCCCTTGATGATATAAGACTCATGGCCATCACCTATGCGATGGGTGATGCCATCACAACGATAAAACCAATTGAGAGGGTTAAAAACAGGGGTATAATCTCAATTGGAGGCGCCGGTAAGGTTACCGGTGGTGGAACAGCAGTTTACAGTGAAATAGAGAAGTCAGGCATACCCACGGTCCTGATTCCGGGCCTTCACCGCAACACACCATGCCTTGATGAGAGGTTCCGGGCGGCCTACTCCCACCATGCAAGCCCTGAAAAGGTGAGCATATGCTACAACGCCTACCTTGAAACCGGCTGGGAGAACATGATAGTATCGGACATAAGCTCCAACACCGTCACCATGCTCATAGAGGACGGGAAGATCACAGGGGCCATGGATGCATGTCTTGGAGCCATGGGCATCATACACGGTCCCCTGGACCTTGAGATGCTCAGGAAAATAGATGACGGTGAGAAAACTGCCAATGAGTGCTTCTCCCATGCAGGTGCCGTTAAGGTTGCGGGTATAGAGACGCGGGTGTCCCGTGCAAAGGATGAACTGCTCTCAATGTACCTTGATGGTGACAGGAGGGCTGAACTCGCCCTTGAAACCATGCTGATGACCATTGCGATGGAGATATGGGGCCTTGCAGGGATATCCAGCAGGGTTGATGGAATCGTACTGACGGGCTCGGTTGGTTCCATGGTTGAACCCTTTGACTTTTATGGAAAACTCAGGGAGAATGTGGAGGACATTGCAGAGGTGCGGAGGATAGATGCCACATCCGGGTCCATGGGCAGCGCCCAGATAGCAAGGGATATCCATGGCGGCAGCAGGAATATACTTGGAATAGAAGTTGAAATATGAACCCTGCCCTGGTCACTCATGGTAGTCCAGATAGCCATAGATGACCGGGAGGCCGTCCCCAACCCTTACACCATCCCACACGTTGATAATGTACCTCCTGTCATGCCTGTGGTACTTTATTTCACATGTGTAGAAGCTGCCTCCCAAGGGCTGGGGTGTGAATGAGAGGGCCGAGAGACCCTCCCTGATATATATAAGAAGCAGATCCTGGATTATTTTGATCTTACCCTCAATGAATTCCGCTACTTTAACTTCATCCTCTCTTTCAGGAGTCTTTTCCCATACAATTCTCATGGCTCCATTCCCAGAAATCCGTGTCATGGAGATGAAGTTTTTGATCCGTCATTAATGGAATGCTTGGGGCTGAACCTGCGCTGATTATAAACCTGCAGGTAAGTATTCCTCTATCAATCACTGATTCAACTTTCTGATAAAGCTCCGGCCAGTATCAGAATTAAATGTGAATGACACCCGGTGAACCCGAGGATCATTCCTTCACCTGAAAATTAGGTTAAGGGCCTTCAAGCATTCATGGAGAAATCATGGCATGGCAATGAATGCTATCTTGGTCCCCTTAATGAACTGCAGGCCATTTTCTGTCTCAAGGACTGTGTTGAGGTAATTATCAATTGATATCAGTCTGCCAGTGGCTTCCTCATTATTCTTTAATGTCAGGATTACATCCTTATTTTTAAACCTGAGGAACTGACGGTTAACCTTGAATTCATTATCATCATTTTTCATTGCAATCCCCTTTAACCGGTTTAAATTAACTATGCACTCATCCATATATATACTTCACATAGAAGTCCCATCACCATCTGAGGCGTCATTCAGCAGATGCCCTCCTCCTGATTTTAACCATCATGGTCAGAGAATCCTCATACCTTAAAAAATTTCATTGCCATGTTATTTTCAGGAGGATGAGGATGGCTGACAGCTGACATAGATTCACGCTCAAAAAGGGCATTCCAAGTCCATGACCCCTGAAGCCTTCCCTGGTTACCATAAAACCTATGAATATAAGGTTCTGAAGTATGAGAAGAACGGTGAAGCCCACAAGGCCCCTGGTGAAGCTTGACTTAACCTTGCGGTACCCTGATATGTAAACGCCAAGCATTATAAGGAGTATGAAAACATTGAGGATGCCCACCACAGCAGCAAGGAATGTAAGATGAGGGTCCCCGATTACCCCAATATTGCGTCCATGACCTTTCATTCAATCACTGCTCCCCATTTTATTCCATATTTCCTCAAATAGATGATAGTTCTCCTCCATTCTGTCTGATAGGAAGTACATCCTCCCATATCGATCCCCTGCCCCCACTATGATACTGTTCTTCTCAAGGACCTTTATATGATGCTGAACAGTCTTATAGTCCAGTTTAAGTGCCTCTGAAAGCTGATTTGTATTGTATGGTCTCTTATGAAGCATCCTGATTATCCTTGCACGGTTATGGCCTCCGCGGGTCCCTGCAAGAAGCCACCACAACAACTTCTTTATTGAAATCACTGATCCGTGAAGTGCCCCTCATAGAGGGCGCCTTCCTGGCGACAATCTTAAAGATAATTATGGACATCTGCAGATATGCCTTTTTGTGTTGTGGTATGCTGCCTCGAGAACTGCAGCCATTACCAAGTACTCCGTACCTGGTCTGATCTCCAGATTTGTCCTGCAAACCCTGCACTCATGCACTGTCCCTGTCCATTAGGATACCTCCTGGGCCCATCAACTGGAGAACACCTGCCTGAACATGCTGAGCAGTGGCTTCCGGTAGAGGTGTATGTGTATGAATGTGGCCATAACCATGAGTACGGCTAATTCAGCATGCCAGTATGTGACTGCAGGGTTTAAAATCGTTCTTATACCGAGCCTTATGAAGACTATGATCATCATTCCTGTGAACCCTGTGCCTGCGTATCCTACTGTTAGAAGGATGTTCCATGTCCTTCTGTGCCCTGATCTTGTGAGGTACCCCCTGCTGAAAAGGTAATGGGTCAGGAGATAGGTCCCTGTTATCATGATGCTGATGGGTATCACATGGTAATCAGTATCATGCTGAGAGAGATGATCCGCACCATCATCCACCAGTCCCTCAGAAGTGTTTGCTGTGTCAGATGCGTTAACATCTCCTTGATCGGTTTCGGCGGGTTTCTGTGGATTATCATCATCTGCACTGTAATCTGCTGCTCCATTTACCTGTGAAAGGTCACATATACCATCACCATTCATATCCGTGAACCTTGGACACTGACCAGGGTACGGGTCATTCACAAGGCCATAGGGGCATGAGGCCCCGCAGACCAAATCCACTGAAGACAGCACTCCGCCAAGGAATGGTACCGGCAGATACCTTAGGATCCGCCTCTTCATCTCCCGGCCCCCATTATTCTACTTATACTACCAGGGTAGTAGTGGAAATGGAAGATGGTGATAACCGTAAGGGCAATACCCGCCTCAACATGCCAGTAAAGAAGCTGGGGGTTAAGGTATGATCTGATTCCATTATCAATGAGAATCAGGAGTACAAAACCCCCAATCCCGGAGACAGTGAATGCAAGGAGTATTATGAAATTCCAGAGGTTAACATGGAAGCCCCTATTTACAATTTTCAGTTTCTGAAGACCATATGTGAGTATGTAGAGTGCAATTACAGGAACTGCAGGAGTTAAAACATCATAAACCATTCTAGAAGCACCTTAAAGCTTTTTATCTGAATTTAGGTGCTGTGTTAAAAAAGGTTTTTCCGGGTTTATACCCAGATCTCTACCAGATTGAAGGATAGTTAAGGTAGTGGAGGTGTTCATAGGAACTTAAACACCCCTCTAAAAAAGCAAAAATACCTTTCAGTACCCCTGGTGACATGATATCATGAACTTTCGTGGCCTATTCAAGCCAGTCAACCATCAAATCAAGGCTTGATGTGCAGTCAAGTGATACAGGGGTCAATGTGGGCCTGTTCTCAGCCTTCAGTGTATGGACATCGGTGCCGGGTGCATCATCACCCGCCGGATCCCCATCTATCCAGTAGTAGGGCCTTCCCCTGGGATCAAGACGCTTCTTGATATGGACATTGTACATACGGTCCCCCAGCCTTGTTAACATCACCTCATCGGATGATGGATGGGAGGGTATGTTCAGGTTGAGGAAGTCAACCCCATCAGGGAGTCCCTTCCTCAGAATATTCTCTGCAACACGCCCGGTGATTTCTGCAGCCACCGAGAAATCAACATCCACATGCCCATCATGGAACTTGATATCCCCGCTTCTAACCTGGAGTGAAACTGCAAGGGAGGGCACGCCATGAACTGCAGCCTCCATCGCAGCCCCTATGGTCCCGGAGGTTGTGAGTTCGGATTTACCAAGATTTTCACCCATATTTATCCCTGAAATAACAAGGTCTGGTTTTTCATCCATGAGTTCAAATATTCCAAGGATCACCGCATCGGTTGGTGTCCCTGAGACTGTATATGCGTCTGATCCATCCCTGAGTGTAACTTCAGTCACCCTTATCGGTTCAAATAGTGTCAGGGCATGGCCTATCCCGCTCTGCTGGGTTGCCGGGGCCACTACCAGTGTCTCTCCAAGTTCCCTGACAGCGTCTCTGGCTGCCAGTATTCCTGATGAGTTCACTCCATCATCATTAGTTATCAGAATTTTCATTTGACCATCCCATGATCCTGGATTTCTATATGAAATTTTAAGTATATCTTATAACATAGGTCTATTAAGTCTAACCCCTGAAGGTGGAAGAGTTGAAGAAGAAAAAGCTGGTTGATTTCATTGCCAAAGTAATGGAGGATTCTGGGTTCAAGGTTTACAAGGATTTCAGGACCTCACAGCATATAGTCGATATCTATGGTATTCTTCCAACCACCCTCGGGGATATCGGGGTTGTTGTGGCCTGCAAAAATTATGATGAAAACTGGAAGGTTGGCATGGATGTCCTCAAGGAGATGGAGATGGCTGCAAAGACCCTGAAGGCATCCAAGATAGTCATTGTAACCACATCCGATTTCTCATCACAGGCCAGGAACTATGCTGTGAAGAGGAACATGAAACTTATAGACCGGAAGGGTCTTGTTAAGATTGCAGAGGAATTCTCAAAGAGGATACAGGCTCCTGAAGAAGAGGAGGATGAAGAAGGTTACTATGATGAAGAGGAGGTTGAGGTTTACAGCCCCCCAACCACGGTTCTCGGCAACAGTACAAGGGGATTGCTCTCAAAGAAGGAACATCGGACTCCAGTAGCCCCCCTTGTAAAGGGTCTCCTCCAGAATACCGTTATACTCATAGTCACCGTTGTTATCATTTCATTCCTGCTTGCAACGCTTCTACAGATGACTGCAGGACTTACCACAAGCCTGGCGGGCGTTATGAAGATAATGATTGCAGCAGCATTATCCTACTGTATACCCTACATTGTCGAGGATGATGGTGCCGTTGTTATGATAAAGGGGACCATAGTGTTCTTCAGTTCACTCATGATCCTTGTTATAATGATACTGATCTAGGGGAGCATGAATGCCTCCATGACCCCCAGAAAATTATAATTATTTTAAAAAAAATGAAAATGCTGTTTCTTCATCATGGAATGGAAAGAAGTGCCTCAAAAGAATAAAAAATAAAGAAGGTTTCATCTTCTGGATAGTACAAGACCCGCCGCCAGTACTGAGACTGCAGCTGCCAGTGCACCGGCGGGCACACCTGTCTCCTGCATAGGTATCATGTCTGCTTCGGTTTTTGAAGTTTCTGGAGACCCTTCTCTGACCGTTAACGTGGCATTATCCTGGTTGTTGGTTAAATTCTGATCATACTGGTCTCATGAGACCTTTGCCGTGAACTGTGCTGTTCCGGCTGCAGTTGCCTGCTGGTGCACAACTAGTTTATAGACCTGGCCCTTTGGAAGGTTTCCAATGGTCCATGTATCCGTCAGAGGACTGTATGATGGATCACCGGATACCCATGTTGTACCGGCATCCCATGAAACCTCATGTCCAAGGTATGTCATTGGATAGGGGCTGCTGCGTGTTATCTGAACCTTAACGCCGGTGGCATCATAGGGTCCAAGGTTTGTCACCGCAACACCCTCAAGGATTTCATCTCCGACGGTGGTGGTGTCTATTATGTTCTCATCAAGGTCAAGGTACTCTGCATCAACTGCAAGGTCCGATCTCTGATAACCGTTGTAGCCATTGGGGATCTCCTGGGCGCTGATGGCTCAAGTGCCTGCAATGAGAATCAGAAGAAAAGTTAGAAGTCTATACATTACTCACCCCCCTTACTATTAATCAGAAAAAACTTCTGATGGTTAATTTATATTGCTTCAATTATATAAATGTCGTGAAAGGCTATCCTGGAAAGTAACATGCCTGTGAAAAACCAGAAATCCTCCGGTCATTCAAATCTTCTATGCCTTAATAAATTCAGAAGCTGAAAATCAATAAAAGGTCCAGTGGGCCGGACGAGATTCGAACTCGTGACCACCTCGTTGTGAGCGAGGTATCATACCCCTAGACCACCGGCCCCTATGGATTTAAATAGAACTAATGGGCCGGACGAGATTCGAACTCGTGACCACCTCGTTGTAAGCGAGGTATCATACCCCTAGACCACCGGCCCTCACTCTGACTTTAAATTTTTACAGTATATAAATTTTTCCCGGAGATGTTAACCGGGAGAATCATATAAATACCCTTTTATACCTTAAAGGTTAATGAAGATCATTCTCTGAGGTTATTTTCATGTCATGCAAAGCCAGTGGAAAGATATGGTTCAACGGTGAAATGGTTGAATGGGAAAATGCCACGTTACACGTACTCTCACACGTTGTACACTATGGATCAAGTGTCTTTGAGGGAATACGCTGTTATAAGAACAGGAAGGGCTCAGCGGTTTTTCGTTTGCAGGAGCATGTGAGGAGACTCTTCGACTCTGCAAGGATCTACAGGATGGAGATACCCTACACTGAAGATGAGATCTCTGATGCCATAGTTGATACCATCAGGGAAAATGGCCTTGAGGAGTGCTATATAAGGCCCGTGGTTTACAGGGGTTACGGTGAGATGGGTGTAAATCCTGTGAACTGTCCTGTGGAGGTTGCCATAGCAGCCTGGGAGTGGGGTGCCTATCTTGGTGCCGAGGCCCTTGAGGTGGGAGTTGATGCGGGTGTCTCCACATGGAGGAGGATGGCCCCCGATACCATGCCTAACCTTGCAAAGGCCGGTGGTAATTATCTTAACTCCCAGCTGGCCAAGATGGAGGCCGTGCGGCATGGCTATGATGAGGCAATAATGCTCGACTATCATGGCTATGTGAGTGAGGGGAGTGGAGAGAACATATTCCTTGTTATGGATGGTGAACTCTACACTCCACCGGTTTCATCATCACTCCTCAGGGGGATAACAAGGGACTCTGTCATAAAAATTGCAGGGACCGAGGGTATAAAGGTCCGTGAAGAACCCCTGACAAGGGAGCTTCTCTACCTTGCTGATGAAATATTCTTCACCGGCACGGCTGCAGAGATAACGCCTGTAAGGTCCGTGGATGGTGTTGAGATCGGGTCCGGCAGGAGAGGGCCGGTCACCAAGACCCTGCAGGATGAGTTCTTCAGGATAATAAGGGCCGAAACCGATGACAGCTTCGGATGGCTCACATACATCTGAATTATAAGTGAAAAGTTATAAGTTATAAGTGATAAGCATGGATGTTATTCAGGCGATTATCATAGGGACAGTTCAGGGACTCACAGAGTTTCTCCCGGTAAGCAGCTCAGCACACCTTGTACTTGTACCTGAAGTCCTGGGTGTTCAGGGCAGCCTTGCCTTTGACACGGTCCTCCATGTGGGGACCCTGGCTGCAGTATTCACCTACTTCTGGAACGATATAGTGCACATGGTCAGGGCGTTCCTATCCAGCATAGGGGACATCCCATCAGGGAACTTCAGGGAGGGTATCAGGGAGGACCGGTTCAAGAGGCTTGCATGGATGGTGATCATAGGTACCGTGCCTGCTGGCCTTGCAGGCGTGTTATTTAAGGACTTCTTTGAGGCCCTATTCAGCAGCACGGTTGCCGTTGGTTTCTTCCTCATTGTAACAGGTCTACTGCTGTGGGGATCCGAGAGGGTCAGCAGGGGCGTCAGTGAAAAACTGTCCATTGAAAAACTGGGTGTCCGTAACTCGCTCATAATCGGGTGCGCGCAGGCCCTGGCCATAGCCCCCGGGATTTCACGTTCAGGGGCAACGATATCAGCAGGTCTTTTCCTTGGCTTTGAAAGGGAGCTGGTTGCCAGGTACAGTTTTCTCCTCTCAATACCCGCAATACTTGGAGCGGCACTTGTACAGGTAAAGGACATAAGTGTTGGGTTTGATCTCCTTGGGGCCAGCATGATCGCCGGTTTTTTGGCGGCTGCGGTATCAGGTTACGCTGCAATCAAGTTCTTCCTTAAGCTCATAAAGGAGAGGGACCTTAACGTATTCGCCTACTACTGCTGGGCCCTCGGTATCATCACCCTTGCAGTGTTCCTCCTCTGATCATTTTAGATCGGCACAAGGAGATTAACCGACTCATCACAACACAGAATTTATTTTCACAGAAGAGAGAAGCGATCCTTCACCATTATCTCCCCAGCATTCACCACCAGACAAACCCTTACCTGGATAACCCGCCAAGAATTATCACTGAGACCGATTCAACAGAACAGAAAAACCCTCCCATTACCCTACATGCACTTCTGGGTGAGATTAACACTTACAATTATTCTATGCCAACAAACCCTTCACCCTACATGCACGGAACAGACATGACCATGGAAGTAGGACCATGATACCTGCTGCTTTGTGAGGGTATAAACCCACCATGTACTCCAGAATACCTCAAGGATGGCTGCCGCTGCAAAAACCAGTAAGATCACCGGTAAGAGGAAGACCAGCCTCTCCCTGAAGGCCCTTTTAAATGGTTCTGCAGAGCCCGCGTAAACTGACTTCATGAGCGAGTAAAAGAAGACAGCTGCAGCTTCAAGGGAAAGGAGGCATCCCACCACTTCAAGGTGAATGTGCAGTGTGCCGGCATACACAAGTATGCCATATAAGCCCATCCTTGATATGAGGGCGTGTAAAAGACCACCTGCAAGGACGAATAAATTCAAAACAGGGGCTGCCGTGGTGAGGGTGAAGATAAAGAGAAGCACCTGTTTGATGTTTGAGATGAATATTCCAAGGGCGACTCCACCAAGATAATCAATAAACTGTGCCCTGAAGCCTGGGTAGTGTGAAAAACAGACGTTCATGTCCCCTGTTAGAAAACCATAGCTCCCGGCTGCTCCAAGGGCATTCGAAACAAAACCATAAATATAAAGGGCTGCTGACAGGACCATAAGCCGAGGATGGGGGATTATGGCCTTCAGATGCTCCTTAAATCCAGACATTCAGATCCACGCCCTTATCATGGGAATGTCTTTAAATCCAGACCGGGAGCCGGGTCCGGATATCATGGGAATATCCTGCTGCAGAGCTCCTCAACCCTCCCGCGGATTGCATCAACTGAGACACCGTGCAGCATGGCAGCCAGCATGGCGCCCCCGGCACCAACACCCTCCTTCACGGATCCGTTGAGGTACTCGTGAAGCCCCTTATGGGATGCCCTTTCAAAGGATGGGTCGACGGCGTATATATCAATCTCATCTATCTGTTCAGCTATCCTGTTTATATCGGAGGTCTCATCCTCTGCAACAAAGATGGTTGTTGCAATTGCAGTCCCTGAAAAATCAAATTCAGGGTCCAGGGCCTTTATAAGGGCGCATACAGCGGTCATCTGCGTCCCGCCGGCAAGGGTTACAGGGACACTGCTACCCATGCATATACCAGCCACCGCAGGTATCATTGGATCCCCAACTGCACCGACAGCCATGAAGGGATCATCCCTACAGTCCCCCGGTCCAATACCTGCCTTCTTAAAGCCCTCCATCACAACATCCCTTTTAAGGTTGTGGGGGTTCACTGGCATGCTTGCACTGACCCTGAAGTCTGCATCGTATCCCAGGGCTGTTAGAACACCCAGGGCTGTTGTTGTACCTGCAGGTGTGCTCTCACCAATAACAAGGTGTTCTGTCATCTCAGAGAGGGTTTTTCCCAGGATCAGGGCCCTTTCATAGATTCCCTGGGGGTCATCGACAGCCCTCCCTGTCCTTATGTCCCTCCCATGGACAGAATTGATGGTTATGTATGGAAGATCCGGCTTCACCGAGGCTCCTGCATCGGCCACTATGAAGGGTATCTCTGCAAGCTCAAGGGAAGCCTTTGTTATAACCGCAGGCGTTGGTGCGGACTCCCCCTCCACGATGGTCTGGGGTATCTCAGGAAGACACCTGGGGGCATCATGTACTATGAGTTCAACGTCTGCTGCTGGTGTGTACTCTGTTAAGTCAGGGCTTGCGCCTGCCCCTGTTATCCCCTCTATCCTTGATGTTTCTGTTGTTGCAATGGTGCAGAGGAAGAGGGTTTCCCTATCATAAACCTCATGGAGAAAATCACCTGACCCATAAATCTTCAGTCCATCAAACATTCAATCACCTCTCCTACTGTATATAACATAGAATACATAAAATTAGACCTAGGAGAAATGTCACAGCCGGTGGTCAGGAAAATGTTATGCCTTGGTATAGAGGGAACAGCCGAAAAGACAGGTGTGGGTATTGTCCGGGACGACGGGGAAATACTCGCAATAAAAGGAAAGCCACTTATACCAGAAAAGGGAGGTATACACCCAAGGGAGGCCGCTGAACACCATGCAAGATGGATACCGGTCCTTGTAAGGGAAGCCTGCCATGACGCTGGAGTGGAGATAGATGAAATTGGACTCATATCATTTTCAAGGGGCCCTGGACTTGGCCCTGCCCTCAGAACCGTTGCAACCGCTGCAAGGACCCTTGCACTTTCCCTCAGGATCCCCATTGTAGGCGTGAACCACTGCATAGGACATATAGAGATAGGAAGGTTAACCACTGGAGCCAGGGACCCGGTCTCCCTCTATGTAAGCGGGGGGAACACCCAGGTGATAGCCTTCAACCAGGGCCGTTACCGTGTGTTCGGTGAAACCCTGGACATTGCCGTCGGCAACATGGTGGACCAGTTCGCACGTGAATCAGGCCTCGGACACCCTGGAGGACCCGTAATTGAAAGACTTGCACGTGAATCATCAGGGTACATTGAACTCCCCTACAGTGTTAAGGGGATGGACCTTTCATTCTCAGGGCTCCTCACCGCAGCCCTCCGGAAACTCGAGGCAGGAGCCGGTCTGGAGGATCTGGCCTACAGTCTGCAGGAAACCGCATTTTCAATGCTTGTGGAGGTCACCGAGAGGGCCCTAGCCTACACAGAAAAGAATGAAGTGCTGTTATGTGGTGGAGTGGCTGTTAACGGTCGGTTGAGGGAGATGATGGAGACCATGTGCAGTGAACACTACGTCGACTTCCACATGCCGCCGCCAGAGTACTGCGGTGATAACGGTGCCATGATAGCCTGGCTTGGCCACCTTGTCTACAGGCACAGCGGACCGGACAGTATCCGGGATACGGGTGTCATACAGCGCTACAGGACAGATGAGGTGGATGTTCCATGGATGTCTGAATCACCGGGTGGTATAGATCTCCCCCATGAACTCATGGCAAAGGGTGCCGAGGCAAACATATACAGGGGCGGGTGGCTTGACAGGAAGTGCGTGGTTAAGGAAAGGATCTCCAAGGGCTACAGGATCCCTGAAATAGACCAGGATCTCAGATCATTAAGGACGAGGAGGGAAGCCAGGCTTATCAACCAGGCTAAGAATGCCGGTGTTCGAACCCCCCTCCTCCTTGACCTTGACCCTGAGAAGGGTTTGATGGTGATGGAGGCCGTTGATGGTTTGGAGTTCAAGGAAGCCCTTGAAGAGGACCTAGGGATCTGTGAGAGGATCGGTGAGGACATATCAAAGCTCCACAGGGCGGGTATAATACACGGCGACCTCACCGGATCCAACATCATCCTCAGGGGGGATGAGGTGGTCTTCATAGACTTTGGACTTGGAAGGTTCTCGGATGAAATCGAAGACATGGGAGTGGACCTACTCGTCCTCAAGAAGTCCCTTGAGAGCACCCACTACCGTGTGGCTGATGAATGCTTCAGGAGGGTCCTTGATGGTTACATGAGGGAAGGGATCGATATCAGAGAAAAGATAGATGAGATCGAGTCAAGGGGAAGATACACATCATAGGATCATAAATAGACGAAGTCAAAAGGAAAATACCCATAAGATACCATGGACATGCTTCATGAGGGGTGTGATATCCTTGAAGATAACATTTATAACAGGTAACAGACACAAATTATCTGAGGCAGAAAGGATATTCCATGGCACAGGCATAGAACTTGAGCATGCTGATATCGGCTACCCTGAACTCCAGGGGACACTGGAGGAGGTGGCGAGGTTCGGTGCAGAGCATGCAGCCAGGGTCATGGACTGTCCGGTGATCGTAGAGGATGCAGGACTCTTTATAAGGGCCCTTAAATGGTTCCCAGGTCCATACTCTGCCTATGTACAGGATACCATTGGAAACAGTGGCATCCTGAAACTAATGGAAAATGTTGAAGATCGCTACGCCGAGTTCAGGTCGGCTGTTGGGTTCTGCACCCCCAACTCCGAACCCGAGGTTTTTTTAGGCGTGGTGAAGGGACGTATAGGTACTGAGGAACGTGGAACAAGGGGCTTCGCATTTGATCCCCTCTTCTATCCTGAAGGAATGGATAAAAGCTTCGGGGAGATCAGTACCAGCGAAAAAAACAGGTTTTCCCATAGAAGCCGGGCCCTCAAGAAATTTGCCCGGTGGTTCATTGAAAATTATGAGGTGATCTGATGTCTCTAAAACCTGAATGGGTTGAATACTCAGACGAAGAAATAGAGGATCTTATAGTGAAACTTTACAGGGAGGGCAACTCCGCAAGTAAAATTGGAATCATACTGAGGGACCAGCACGGTATACCCAGTGTAAAGGCTGTTACAGGACTTAAAATAACAGAAATTCTGGATAAACATGAATTAAAACCAGAATACCCTGAGGACCTTATGAACCTGATAAGAAAGGCCGTTAACATAAGGGACCACCTTAAAGAGCACCCTAAGGACCTCCACACAAGGAGGGGTCTTCAGATCGTTGAATCCAAGATAAGGCGTCTTGTAAGGTACTATGTAAGAGAAGGTGTCCTGCCTGAAGGATGGAGATATGACCCACAGAAAGCAGCCCTCCTCGTCAAATAAACTTCCTGAAACAATTACAGTCCGTGGCGGTGAGGCTTCACGGGTCCTTGAGGAACATGTAAATGAGGGCAACATAATCCGTGTAATCTCACACAACGACGCCGATGGTCTATCGGCTGCTGGAGTTGTGGCCAAGGCCATTTCATCAAAAAATGGCCAGTTCCACATCTCCATCCTTTCACGCCTGAAAAGGGAATTCATAAAGAAACTGGCAGGGGAGAAATACTCCCTCTTCTTTTTCTGTGACATGGGAAGCGCCCACCTTGAGGATATATCCCGCCTCAGGGGAGATGTTATAATTGCAGACCATCACCAGCCCTCCGATTTCAGGACGGACTCAAATATAGTGCACCTCAACCCCCACCTGCATGGCCTTGACGGGAGCAGGGACCTCAGTGCATCAGGGACCGCCTACATCGCCACAAGATCCATCACAAGGGACACGGCCCCCCTTGCCCTTGTAGGGGCCTTCGGTGACATGCAGTACGATGATGGTTTCAGGGGCGCCAACAGTTTCATAATGGAGGAGGCCATTGAATCAGGCACGCTCCAGGCCCACAATGACCTCAGGATCGCATCAAGGTACCATGAACCACTCTACAGGTCCATAGCATACACCTTCAACCCTCCCCTCCCCGGGTTAACCGGCGACATGGAAGCCTCCAGGGGTTTCCTTGAAAGGATAGGTGTCTCATATGGTGTCAGGTACGGTGACCTTTCACCCGAGGAGAGGGATATCCTAAAGGAAGAACTGATACGCATAAACCCGGCTATATTCGGGGAGGTCCTCACTGCAAGGGGATTCCAGCCAGAAATAAGGGACCTTTCTGACTTTGCAAGGGTCCTTGACGCCTGCGGTAAGAACCGTAAATACGGGATCGGGATAGGTTTATGCCTTGGTGAAGGTGAAGGAGCCCTTGAAGTTGGCCTGGAACTTCAGAAGAACTACCGTGAAGAAATAATCAGGGGCCTTTCCTGGATAAGGAGGGAGGGTTCATCTGTAATGTCAAATATACAGTACATCTACAGTGAGCATAAGACCTTCAAAAGCATAATGGGTACAATTGCAAGCATATCACTATCCCTCCAGCTCCTGGACCCTGACATCCCCCTCCTCGGCCTTTCACGCATGGACCGCCATGTCAAGGTCTCTGCAAGGACAACCAGGTCCGCCATTGAAAGGGGCGTTAACCTTGGCCTTGCCCTCAGGGATGCTGCCTCAAGTTTCGGGGGTACCGGGGGAGGCCATGATATAGCAGCAGGCGCCATGATACCCTACAGGGACATGGAAAGCTTTCTGCAGCTTGTTGATGAGATTATCGGGACCCAGACAGGTAAGGTGTGAATAATGTACCTCAGCAGGACTGAAGAGAGAATGTATGATGGGGAGTTCGGTGAAACCATCCAGAAGAGCATGGAGATACTGGTTGCCCTGGGGGACATCTACGGTGCTGAAGGAATGGTTGATATCAGCTCCGCCCAGATTTCAGGTGTGTCATACAAGACCATAGGGGATGCGGGACTGGAATACCTTGAGGATCTCAGCTCACGCGGCGCCAGGGTGAAGGTTACAAGTACGCTTAACCCTGCAGGACTTGATCTTGAAAGATGGAGGGAAATGGGTTTTTCAGAGGAATTTGCAGAGAGGCAGATAAGGATAGTTGATGCCTACTCATCCATGGATGTTATGAACACCTGCACATGCACCCCCTACCTCATAGGGAACGTTCCCCTGAGGGGCTCCCATATCGCATGGTCAGAGTCCTCGGCCGTATCATACGCAAATTCTGTCCTTGGAGCCAGGACAAACAGGGAGGGTGGACCCGGTGCCCTGGCAGCTGCAATATGCGGAAAAACACCCGAATATGGCTATCATCTTGATGAGAACCGTGCCGCCACCCTGGTTGTTGATGTTGAGTGTGAACTCTCGGGTTCTGATTACGGTGCCCTGGGACACATTACCGGTAAAATGGTCGGTGAGGGTGTACCCTACTTCCGATTCATTTCAAAGCCTGAGCCGGACGACCTCAAGACCCTCGGGGCCGCCATGGCATCATCAGGGGCCGTTGCACTCTACCATGTTGAGGGCCTGACACCCGAGTACATGGATGCGGATGCATCAGGGGCTGATGATCATGTGAGCATCGATGCAGGGGATATTGCAGGTGCAAGGGAGTCCCTCTCAACCTCCACGGATGAACCTGACCTTGTATGTCTTGGATGCCCCCACTGTTCCCTGGGGGAGATAAGGAGGATAGCATCATTTTTAAGGAATAATGAACCTGGAGTGGAGTTCTGGGTCTGCACATCTGCGGCCATAAAGAGCGCCGCAGACAGGATGGGGTACACTGAGACCATAGAGGCTGCAGGCGGGATGCTTGTCTCTGACACCTGTATGGTTGTTGCCCCTGTAGAGGAACTTGGCTACGGTGTCCTGGGGGTTGACTCTGCCAAGGCAGCCAACTACATACCGGGTATGTGTGGCCTTGAAGCGGTCTATGATGACTGGATGAACCTCCTGTCAAGGCCATGAGGTCCATCAGTGCGGCCTCAGATTCCTGCCCCTGCAAGGGCGCTTCCGAGCTGAAGACCTATCGATGAGAGGTTCTCAAGGCTTATCCTGTTGTAGGGTTTTACATCGTAACTTGCAAGGTTCAGAATCCCTATTATCTCCCCTGAGAATTTGATGGGAAGCATTAGGAGCGTTCTTATATTATTTTTACGTATGGATTCATGGAGCAGTCTGTATTCCGGTGATTCAGAGGTTATGTATATTATCTTCTCCTTCTCAACCGACCTGCTGAAGAGGTCCCTGAAAACACCTGCCATGCACATTTTACTCAGTGTTTCCGGGAGGTTCTTCTGGGCCCTCATCTCAAGTTCCCTTCCCTCATCCATCAGGTAGATGCAGCCCATCTCAAATCCAAGGGTTTCTATAACAGCTTCGATTGATCCTTCAAGCATCCTATCCTCCTTTTCACCGCTGTTTATAATCTCTGAAACCCTGTTCATTGCTATAAGGGTCCTTATGAACTCTTCCTTCTCCCTTTTCAGTTTCTCCATTGAGAGGTACTCTGAGATTTCATCGGCAACCATCTCGATGATTTCAAGGATCTGTGAGGATACCGAATCATCAGATGTCCCTATGATAAGTGCCCCTGTGGCCCTCTCCTCGACTATCAGGGGGACTGAAAGCATTATTTCACCGGTTTCGGTCTGCCAGGAGACCGTCTCGAGGGTTTCCATGCTCCTGTAAATGAAGTAGTCCACCTCGCCAATATTAATTGTCTCTGGGTGTTGGTGGATGACTTCAAGGCCCGATGCATCCCTTCCTACAAGTGCAAGTTCACTGAGGGATAGGAGTCCTGAAAGTTCTTCCCTGATGGAGAGGAGGAATTCTTCAAGGCTTCCGGCTGAGGATCTTAACCTTGTGATGGTAAGAAGAACCTCGAGTTCGCCCTTTGAGAAGGAGGAACTTGCAGGGTCCCTTGCAATTATCACCCAGAAGTCATTGACAGGGTTTATTGAAAGGCTGTAGCTTCTTCTTATACCATCCCTGCCCCTGAGGTCCGCCTGTACTGTCCCTGCTGATTTCATTTTCTCCTTAAAAATCAGGAGGCTCTCTCTGTCCATGATATCCTCAAGGTTCCCGGTTCCAGGGAACATTCTTCTGAAGGGTTCATTGGCAACGATGATGTCAAGGAATGTGTTGACTGTGAAAACAAGTTTGTCGGGGTCGTCAACTGTTCTCTCAAGTTCAAGAAGTTCCAGGATTGTCCTGTGGAGTTTTGATGCGTTCTTGATGATCTCTGAGTCCCTGGATGTTTCATCAGGAGTTTCTGCGGCCCTTACATCGGCGTCGTCTGAGAGCATCCATAGCTTGCTCCTGCCGACGGACCTGTAATTAACAAGGCCCCTGGCCTGGAGTATGTGGAGGTATTTAAGTACCGTTGCCCGGCTCCTGTTTATACCCCTGGTTATCTTGTCCAGCATGCACTCCTCTGGAGGGTTTGACCTGAGGTATGAGATTATCAGTTTCTCTGTTTCAGAAAGGTTTTCCATGTATTCACCCGATCCCTTAATGATTTACTTTATGGTATAACCATTTATTATAATTTAAGGTTAGGTCTTCGGCTGAATACTGAGGTCATGGGTTCTTCACCTGAGGAATTATGAGGATTTGATGCTGTTAGATTATGTATATCATGATATGAACATTTTTTGGATGATTTCAGCCGGTGCTCAGCCATCCCTCCCCCCACCATACATTAGAAAAATTTAAATAGTAGTTTTTTATACTATACGGTATAGTTATACTGAAATGTAGAGGTGGTTTTGTGGATTATAAAAAAATATCAGAAGACCTTAAAAAACTCCTGGGCCTTGAAGGAAGCCCTGTGGCGGTGAAACTCCTTAAAGAGGAAGATGAACACCGCGCCATGAAACTTGAAAAAAAGAGGCACTGTGAATTCATACAGGATGCAAGGCTTGGTGGTGTAAGTGGCTATGCAACCTGTGAGGAGCACCTGTGCAAGGGGGGAGCTGGAGTAATGGGTATATGCGACCTGCCAGGGCCCGTTGCAGATGGAAGCATGTACCATAAACTCGGGAACTACAGCACCCCCGAGGCAGCGAAGGAAACCGTCGAGGCAATACCCGTGGTGACTGGGAAATACCGTGCATCACTTTACGCTCCCCTTGAAGATACTGACTTTGAGCCTGACTCTGTGGTTTTCATAGTAAAACCAGCTCAGGCCCTCAGGTTAAGCCAGGCCTACCTTCATTCACGTGGTGGTAGAATGGCCGGTGACTACTCAGGGATACAGTCCCTCTGTGCAGATGCTGTTGCAGCAGTAAAGGAGAGGGGCATACCCAACATGACCCTGGGCTGCAACGGTTCAAGGAAGTACGCGGGTGTTAAACCAGAGGAACTCATAATAGGGATACCCGCAGCAGAACTTGAGGGAATCGTGGATGCCCTTAAAAAATTCGCTGAAGAATGGGGTTAAGTATGATCAGTCTTAAGGGGATAAATCCATACGCAGCAGCGGTAATAACAGAGAACATCCTTAAGAACGGACCTGAAAAACTCAACATCCTCCTGGATGCGGATATAAGGGAAATCAGAGATCTGGCAGATAAATACGGTGTGAATATTTCATCAAGGAAGGTTGAGGATGGTTTGGTGCTTACAATGACAGCCGGAGAGATGGAAGAGATAGATGTTACCGGGGAAACATGTCCCGGCCCCGTTATAACTGTGGGTGAGAAACTCTCATCACTCAAAAAAGGTCAGATGATAAAGGTTAAATCAGGAAACCGGGACACCCTGGATGACCTTGAAGTTTCAGCCGCTGAAATGAATGCAGTGGTTGTTGAAAAATCAGATGACTACATAATACTGGAAAAAACAGAGAAAAAGGATCCGGTTGAGATCACCGGAAGAGACAGGGTCCTTGTGGTGCAGAGCAACGGGACAGCAAACGCTGAAAGGGCCTATGCAACATTCATATTCTCAAAGGCCGCCAGGAGTATGGGCAAGGAAGTCATAATCTTCCTCCTTATGGACGGTGTCAGCCTTGCAAGGAAGGGTGGTGCCTCAAATGTCAAGCACCCGGCATTCCCGCGCCTCGATGAACTCATGAGGGAAGTGATTGATATGGGTGTCCAGATATACGTATGCGAGATGAGCGCCCAGTTCAGGGGTATTGATGACAGCGCCCTTGAAGATGGATGCAAGATTGCAGGTGCTGCAACATTCATAACACTACTCAGTGACCCCAGATACGCTGTGGTGAACTTTTAGAGGTGATATAATGATATATCAGGTTATTGTTCTGGCATTTCTCCTTTCTGGAGTTACATCTGGCTTTATAACATTCCGTATCATGGGAATGAAAATGGCACCGCACTTTGGTGTGCTTCTGATCTCCATAATTGCAACGGCCCTGAATATTCTGATGGGTGGTGGAATACTCTACATTGCAGTGGCTCTTCAGGTCCTTGCAGGCATATCAGCCTACATACAGTTCATGCCTGCTCTTAAGGACAATTTCCAGACTGCTCCACTCTATTCAGCCCATCTCAGCATGATGACTGTTGCTGCGATTCTGGGGCTTGCTTCAGTGTTTTAAACCACATATTCTTTAATTTTTATTATCTCTCACTGTGCAGTCCCAGAAGTACAGACATTAGATCTTTAGATAATTCAAAGTAAGTAAACTGGATGTTTCTTCATCACTGGTAAACAATATCCTGGATATACTTGAAAAAAACCCATTTAATATTTCACGTAGATCCCTATGGAACTGCAGGTAAAGCAGAGAGAAAGCCAAGGAAATATTATTTCTTATCCCCATCAATAAAAGCAAGCTTGAATTTCATTCTTGGAAGATATGCTCCGGAAAAAAAAATGAATTCCTGGGACCATTAGCAGAAAACCTAGTTGCATCTTCTTTTTTCAAAATGAAAGAAAGGGGTATATTAAATGGAATATTATATCCGGCAGATCCCGGAAGCGTAGATTTCCTTTTAAGCAGAGCAGACGGAGAAATAATTCCCGTAGAGGTTGGAGTAGGTAGAAAAAGTAAGGGACAGTTAAAAAAAGCCATTAAGAGATATAAATCAAATTATGGAATTTTAGTATCAAAAAGAAGCCAAATAATTGAAAAAGAAGGTAATGTGATTCAAATCCCTCTAACAACATTTTCATTTATCTAAATTTTATCAGCACATATTCAGGGCCCTGAGTTCCCGGCGAGCAAGTTAAATAAATTGATGGTCAAAGAAAAGATCATGGCAAGGTACATAGAACACCCCCTCATAAAACCAGGGGCCATTGAGGCAAGGACCTACCAGCAGGTAATGGCAGCCGGTGTGCTTAAAAAGGGCAATTCAATGATCGTGGCCCCTACAGCCCTGGGTAAAACAATCGTTGCGGTTCTTGTGGCTGCTGAAAGGCTCACGAAATTTAAAGGGTCCAGGGTTCTTGTCCTTGCGCCCAGCAAGCCCCTCGCAATACAGCACGAGGAAAGCTTCAGGGAGTTCCTCCTTGCAAGCTGCACGTCCATCACAGGAAGTATAAAACCAGAGGAAAGGGTTAAGCGCTGGAATGAATCTCAGGTTATAACCGCAACACCCCAGACAGTTGAATCAGACATCCTGAGTGGAAGATACGATCTGAGGGATGTTTCTCTAATTGTTTTTGATGAATGTCACCGGGCGGTTGGGTCCTACTCCTACGTATTCCTTGCATCAAATTACATCCAGAATGCAAATAACCCCCTCATACTTGGACTCACCGCATCTCCAGGTTCAGATGAGGATAAGATAAAACACGTCTGTGAAAACCTCTTCATAAGGGATGTTAGCGTGAAAACAGAGAATGATCCCGACGTAAGGCCCTACATAAAACCCGTAAAGATTGAATGGGTGAAGGTGAAGATGACCCCTGAACTGGAGGAGATAAGAGAACACCTGAAAAGGGCCCTTAAATCCAGGATGAAGATCCTGAAGAACCTTGGAGTTATAGACAGCATAAACGCCGGTAAAAAGGACCTCCTCATGGCAAGGGGGCGTGTCCAGAACAGAATCGCCCGTTCAACAAACCCTCCAAAGTCATGTTACAGGGCAATCTCACTCATAGCAGCCTGTATAAATGTTGAACATGCAGTTGAACTCCTTGAAACCCAGGGCATAAACCCCCTCCAGAGGTACATTGAAAGGCTCAGAAAGAAGAATACGAAGGCTGCGAAGGGCCTTATCATGGACCCGGACTTTACCAGGGCCGCGTACCTTACAAGAAAGGCCTCTGCATCGGGAATAGAGCATCCGAAACTTGATAAACTCATGGAAATCCTTAAAGAAGAACTCAGGAACACAGAATCAAGAATAATAGTCTTCACACAGTTCAGGGACACCCTTGAGGAGATCTACCAGAGGTGCCTCAGGGAAGAAATAAATGCGGTTAAATTCTATGGCCAGAACAGCAGAAGCGGTGAGAAGGGCCTTACACAGAAACAGCAGCGGGAGATAATCAAATCCTTCCGTATGGGTAACCATGATGTTCTTCTCTCAACAAGCGTGGCAGAGGAGGGTATAGACATACCCTCGGTGGACCTCGTCATAATGTATGAACCGGTCCCCTCTGAGATAAGGATGATTCAGAGGCGTGGAAGGACAGGGCGGAAAAGATCAGGGCGGATGATGGTCTTGATAACAGAAAAAACCCGTGATGAGGCATACTACTATTCAAGCATGAGGAAGGAGAATAGGATGAAGAAGAGCCTCAGGGGGGGCTCGGTGGAAATTGATGTTGCCCCTCTTCCTGTGAAGGAGGAACCCCGTGAAAGGCCATTCATATACGTCGACTCCCGGGAGGTGAATTCAAGGGTCATCAGGGAACTGAAGGGGATGGGGGTGGAGTTTGAACTCAGGGCCCTTGCAGCGGGTGACTACCAGGTGAGCGATGATGTGATCATAGAAAGAAAAACCACCCAGGACTTCCTTAACTCAATCATGGATAAAAGGCTCTACAGGCAGGCCAGTGAGATGGTTAAAAGTTTTAAAAAACCAGTTATAATAATCGAAGGTGAAGACCTCTACTCAGGTTTCATAGGCCCCGATGCTGTAAGGGGGGCCCTTGCAGCCGTTGCAGTGGACTTTGGAATACCCATGATACCAACAAGGTCCCCTGAAGACACAGCCGCAATGATAAAAAGAATAGCCATAAGGGAGCAGGAAGAAAAGAAACCAGACATGCGTGTAAGGACTGATAAAAAGCCCCTCACACTGAGGGAAAAGCAGCTTTTCATCGTTGAATCACTCCCCAACATAGGATCCAGGTACGCCCTCAGACTACTTAGAAGGTTCGGATCAGTCATGGGGGTCATGAATGCATCAGAAAAGGAATTAAGAAAGGTCGAAGGTATAGGTAAAAAGAGGGCCTCTGAGATAAGGGAAGTGCTGGAATCAGAATTCAGGGATGATTAAAAGGATAAGGAAAGGTGATTTATTGCATTTACTGATGGATGAAAGGGGTAAAAGATATCTTATAAAGCCGGGCTCCGGTTTTGAGTCTGACGTTGGAATAATCAGCCCAGAGGTTATAGAGGAGAGCCAGCCGGGTCAGGTGATTGAAACACACCTTGGAAGGAAGGTCCTTGTACTCAAACCAAACCTCTCAGATTACTTTGAACTCATGGAAAGGAAGTGTTCAATACTCCTGCCAAAGGACCTTGGACTCATATCCGCTTACACCGGACTCCCAAAGGGTTCAAGGGCCCTGGATGCGGGTACCGGGGCGGGTACAGTTGCAATGTACCTCGCAAATCTTGTGGGGGAATCAGGGCATGTTACAACCTATGAGGTCCGCGAGGACTTTGCGGAGGTCGCGGAGAGGAACATCAGGAACTTTGGCTTCAGGAACATAGAGCTGAAAAACAGGGACATAAAGGATGGTATGGATGAGGAGGACCTTGACCTTGTCTTCCTGGACCTTCCAAAGCCATGGGAGATAATGGAGGATGTCCATGAATCCCTCCTCAGGGGTGGGTGGGCGGTTTTCTACAACCCCTACATTGAACAGGTGAAACTTATCCATAGAATCGGTTCAAAGGCGGGTTTTGGTGATATAAGGACCTTTGAAACAATTGAACGTGAAATTGAAGTTAGGAAACAGGGGACAAGGCCAAGGACAAGGATGGTTGGACATACAGGTTACCTCACCTTTATGAGAAAGATGATCTAGGAGGGGACTGTGAATGTTTGAAAATGTGATTTCAATAAAGGATTTCAGCAGAAAGGACATTGAGGTCATCCTCAGAGAAGCAGAGAAGATGGAACCAATCGCGGCTGGAATGGAATCATCAGATATTCTCTCAGGGAAAATGCTTGGGATGATGTTCTATGAGCCTTCAACAAGGACAAGGCTGTCATTTGAAACTGCCATGAAACGGCTTGGTGGTGATGTTGTTGGTTTTGCAGATACAGGGGCCATATCTGCAGCTAAGGGTGAGAGTCTTGCCGACACCGCCAGGATGCTTGCAGGTTACTCGGACGCCATTGTAATAAGACATAACCTTGAGGGGGCTGCCCGCTATGTTTATGACACCGTTGATGTCCCGGTTATAAATGCAGGGGATGGTTCCGGTCAGCATCCAACCCAGACCCTCCTGGACCTTTACACCATGAACAGGTTCTTCGGAAGCATAAGCGACCTGAGGGTGGCCCTTGTGGGTGACCTCAAGTATGGAAGGACTGTCCACTCCCTTGCCTATGCCCTTGCAGCCTTTGGTGCTGCAATGAGTTTTGTATCACCCCCCGAGTTAAGGATGCCCGATGACATCATACATGACCTTCAGGGGGGAGGGCTTGAGGTTAATGAAACTGAAAAACTTGAGGATGTTATAGATGACGTTGATGTCCTGTACGTTACAAGGATACAGAGGGAACGTTTCCCTGACCCTGAGGAGTATTCAAGAATAAGGGGCGCCTACCGTATAGACAAGCCAATGGTTGAGGAGAGGGACCTCATCGTGATGCATCCGCTGCCAAGGGTTGATGAGATATCACCTGATGTTGATTCGCTTCCCCAGGCCATGTACTTCAGGCAGGCTTTTTATAGTGTTCCAGTCAGGATGGCCCTCCTGAAGATGCTGATAAAGAACTGAATGAATGCGTTACCCCTCTCTGCAATCCTTATCTTTCCATCACACACCCCAGAGAGAATCCTCAAGAAGAGACGTGTCGCACTGAAGATTTATTATATTTGTCCTGCCCTTTCCTCTACCCCTTGACACCGTGTTTGTTGATATGAGGCCCAGCATTTCAAGCTCATTTATGAAGTCGAATATTCTCCTGTATGAAACGGAATCCCCCTTCGATATGTCCTTGTAGACCTCGTAGAGTCTTCCTGAAGTTATCTCTTCCTTCCTCTTTGTCAGGTACAGTATTGCTTCAAGGACCCTCTGCTGCTGGCTTGGAAGTGTGAGTACTATGTCCGTGATCTTGTTGTGCTCTATGTAATCCTTGGCCTCCCTTACAAAGTCTCCCTGGACGATTTCGGATTCCCTTTCATCTGCAATTTCTCCAGCTGTTCTGAGAAGGTCAAGGGCGTACCTTGCATCACCCTCCTCCTTCGCAGCCAGGGCAGCGCAGAGTGGAATAACATCATCATCAAGGGCTCCTTCCTTGAAGGATAGTTTGGATCTTTCTTCAAGGATATCGACAAGTTGCTGGGCTCCGTATGGTGGGAATACTATTTCCCTGTCCCTTAGACTGCTCCTGACCCTTGGCTTTATGAATTTCTTGAATTCAACATAGTTACTTATTGACAGTATCGAGACATTATCAGTCCTGGTCAGCGTGTATAGAAGGCCGTCGCCATCGTTTCTGAGGAGTATGTCAATCTCGTCAAGTACAACCATGAGTATCATGTCCTGGCCAAAGGCGTTTTTCTTGAACATGTTCCTGAAGGTGTTAACAATTTCAGCCTTTGTCCAGCCACGGTAGGGGACATCACGACCGAGTTGCTGGCACAGCCTGGCTATAACCTGATACTCTGTTGTGTAATCTGTGCACCTTATGTACTCTGTCCTTATATTAACATCACAGTCCCTTGAGGCCTCCTTGAGCTGTTTCATGGCAAATTTAGCCACCGCAGTTTTCCCTGTCCCGGTCTTACCGTATATTGTTACGTCGGGTGGTGTTACTCCATTGAGGGCCTCGACCCAGTACTTTGCTATGGACCTTATCTGTTCCTCCCTATGAGGTAGTCTATCAGGTAGGAACCTGTGATCCAGAAACTTTTTATCCTTAAAAACAGATTCTTTGTCCCCAATTTCATCAAAAATATTCATAGTATCCCTTCTAATGATATTTATTTGCAAGAAAACTGCTGTAGCCACCTTCAGGTTAACCCCAGCATGAACAGCTGATCATGTTCATCTGGGAAGTCCTATAGGTTGCAGTGCCCTTCCCACCACAGTATTCTCTGGGGTCAGGTGATAGGTTTCAAGTGTAAATTTTCTTATTGAATCTATTAGATAAAAGTTTTTATTATTTATGTGTGTCAGCAGTATGATGGATGGTCTGTGAGACATGTTTTTCAAGTGTAAATGATACGTTCGGGTCCTGCCATCGATGAAAGGGTGGTCCATTTCAAGTGTAAAATTTCATTCTGTCCCTACCTATTGTCGGTGGGGCATCAGTTTCAAGTGTACTGAAATTCCATTAGTGAAGGGGTGGAGGGAGACATCCATTTCAAGTGTAATAGAATTTTGTTCTTTAGGGCTTCGAGAGAGACATCCATTTCAAGTGTAAGTATTAATGTAATAATTTTTGTAAATAAAATACGTTAATTTCAAGTGTATCCAGTGTAAGTTTTGTGAAGTCCTGAAGCATCCATACCTGAGGTGTCAGGGCCCACCCCTGATCCCAACGTGTTTTTATGCATTTAAAATGGGAAATTAATACGGAGTTACACTTGAAATTGACCTCTCTAACTCAAGAAGCTGCCATGAATGAACACTTTTACACTTGAAATTGACCTCTCCCATCCAGGGTGTACCATGAACTCCATGGTTTACACTTGAAATTGACCTCTCCCGGATGGAGGTTCAGGGAGTATATGACTTTACAGTTGAAATCAATGTCCCTGTCAGGTCACCGGTTACGGTAGCAGGGACTTGAAGGTGAAGTATTCTTCAGGAACTCTAAATTGTCAAGTGTTCACAGAATACATCTCATGTTTTTGGCAAATAGAATAAAAATGTGGATTTACAGATGAAATGCATCTCCAAAACCGGAAAATATAGTGGATGAAGGGTTCAGCCTAAACATACATGCTGTCATGTTCCCTTTTCTCATCACCGAACCTTTCCTGTATCATCCACATAACATGTAGCTTTGCCCTGAAAACCTTTTTTATAGTTGAAATCAACCTGTCCTTTGTGAGGCCGTCAAAGAATATCTCATCGGTCACAAGGTAACCGTTAAGGACATTTTCAGGGTGATCAAGCTGAAAATCAACCCCAAAACGGTTAATTGCAAATCGAATATCCCATAGGAACTCAGTCCTTTTAACCATGCTCATGTCCCGTATGCCTGCCTGGTGTTCAGGGCTCACGCTGGTGGCGCAGGCAATCAGAACCATATCCCTTTTTCCTGCAGGCTGAAGCACATCAATGACATGATCCTCCGGATAGTTAACCACATAGTGAAAGTTTGCGTTCTCATCTGGAACTTCCATCCTGAAGATTCCTTCCTCTTCAAGCCATTTTCTGATCATCTTCTGTGACATAAAACCACTCCCATATTAATGTCTGTACCGGAGGAATATATACTAAACCGAAATTATTACAGCTGAGACAGTATCCAACGGGTCCTTGTTGAGCTCCCCCTTCAATGCTTTTATACAGCCTTCCATGACTGGTATCTATATATGGCCCCTGACTGAAACTCTCTACCATGGATCAGATCCCGGTTATACTGATGGCAGTCCTGCTGGACATTCTGATAGGTGAAATCCCTGTAAGGATACACCCTGTGGTCCATATGGGTAATCTGATTGATATATTAAGGGGTGAACTTGGAAATACACGTATCTCAGGATTTTTACTTACCTTCACCGTTGCTTCGGTTTTCACAGCACCCCTCATTCTGACATTCTACCTTGAAGGGATAGTATGGTTTATTGTATCAGGGTTCCTTCTTTCAACCGTCATATCAATCAGGTTTCTCATGGCATCTGCCCTTGAAATAAAAGGCGCCCTTGAAAGCAGCCCCGATGTTGCAAGGGAAAAACTCTCATTCCTTGTCAGCAGGGACACATCATCCCTTACAGAGGAACAGATAGCATCAGCGGCGATTGAAACCCTCACCGAGAACCTGACAGATTCTGTGACAGCCCCCCTCTTCTACTTCATCCTCCTGGGACTGCCAGGCGCATTTCTCTACCGCACAGTCAACACCCTTGATGCCATGGTTGGATACATGGACCATTACTGCAGGTATATAGGCTGGTTCCCTGCGAAACTTGACGACGCCCTGAACTACATACCATCAAGGCTCACAGGCGTGCTCATAATACCCGCAGCCATCATCCTTGGCATGAACTGGCGAAAATCAATCAAAACCATTATGAGGGATGCAAGGAGAACACCAAGCCCAAATTCAGGTTTCACAATGGCTGCTGCTGCAGGAGCACTCTCTGTTCAGCTGGAAAAACCTGATGTTTACGTCCTTGGCGATCCTCTGGATAGTCTCGGGTCCCGGAAGATATATGAAGCTGTTAAGCTCAGTTCAGTTACAGTTGCAATCTTCCTCCTCCTTGTAACCGGGATCATATGGGTGATTCAATGAACGTGACCATAATGACCCTCACGGACAGGGCCCTGAAACTTGCAGAGCGGATAAAGGAGAAGCTCCTGGAGGACCCCACAGTGTTCTCTGTGAGGCTGATACACAGGGACATGGACCTTGAGGATGTTTTCAGGGAGAGCCAGATGATCATAGGAATAATGGCCACCGGTATAATGGTAAGGAAAATAGCACCGCTCATCAGGGGCAAGCTCCATGATCCTGGAGTAATCGTCATTGACGAGGCCGGTAGAAACGTGATAAGCCTTCTATCAGGACATGCAGGCGGAGCAAACGATTTCGCCCTGAAAATTGCAGGGCTAATCGGTGCAAACCCAGTTATAACAACATCAACGGATGTTAACGGCCTCATTGGAATCGACACCCTTGCAGCAAGGTACTTCTACCAGATAAGTGACCCTGGACTTCTCAAGCACTTCAACTCATCAATCATCAGGGGGCACACCGTTGAACTTTTATCATCAAGGGATGTTAAACCCCTCATTGATGGGGACGCAGCAGGGACCTACACCTACAGGAAGGGCGGTGATGAAAACATCAGAGCAACGTGCAATGGTAAGACAATGATACTCAGACCCTTAAAGGTTTCCCTTGGCATAGGGACAAGGAGGGGTGTTATGTCAGACACGATACTTGAGTTCATCCATGGGACAATGAAGAGGACTGGTATCCCGGTCCAGCGTATCGACGCCATTGCAACCGGTGAGATGAAAAGGAATGAAGAGGGGATAATCAGGGCAGCATCCATACTAGGGGTTCCCCTTGAATTCATACCCCTTGATGAACTTAAAGACCAGGAAACCGTGTCATTTTCAGACTTTGTTAACTCAAAGTTTGGTGTTGGAAGCGTGTGTGAATCAGCAGCGCTTAAAAGTGCAGGGCCAGGTTCAAGGCTCATAGTAAGAAAGACAGCGTCCTCTGGAGTCGCCCTTGCCCTTGCGGTATCCCGGATACCAAAAACTTTTTAACCCGGATTATATAAACCATATTGGATATAAACATTATCAGGTTTTTTTTAAGGACCATAACAGGGAGGATTCAAAATGAGTAACGAAACATTCAATCGCGTTTCTGAAATTTTAAAACATATAATGGAAGATAACAGTGTTCCAAGGAACATCAGGAGAGCCGCTGAAGAATCAAAGGAGATTCTAAACAATGAGGATGAGGACAGCACCGTAAGGGCGAGTACTGTCATATCCATACTTGATGAGATAAGCAACGACCCCAACATACCGATACATGCAAGGACACTGGTATGGGAGATACTCAGTGAACTTGAATCCATCAGGGATTGATCCATTAAATCTATTTATTCTGCCTGTGAATCATTAAGTGGACACACCTCAATCTATTTTTCCATTCCAAGCATTGATGCAATGAACTGTGTCCTCGCCGATTCCTCAACGAACTCTGCAAGGAGGAGGGCTTCATCAAGGTCGCTGCCTCCACACACTGTTCCATGGTTTTCCAGGACCACAGCCTTCTCCTTCAGCATCCCCTCAGCACACGCCTCTGCCAGTTCAGTGCTCCCTGGAGGATGGTAGGGGACCATGGGTATATGACCGGTTCCAAGGTCCCTGAAGCCTTCCATCTTCATGATCCTCACACCAGCCATCGAGAAGGCCCTTGCACATGGTGAATGGGTGTGGACTATGCCACCAATATCCGGTCGTCTCCTGTAGATTTCAAGGTGGAGTTCCAGTTCAGAGGAGGGTCCTTTACCCCGCAGCACCCTGCCGTCAAGGTCAACGATAACAAGGTTCCTGAGTGACACATCACCCAGGGGGACCATTGTCGGTGTTATGATTACCTCATCACCCTGCCTTGCGCTTACATTTCCACCTATACCTGATACAAGCCCCGTCCTGTAGATGTATCCTGAAACCTCAACAACCTTCCTCATAACGTTCATACCATCACCTAGAATTCAAATACCTTCAGGGCGCCGCGATGCAGTACCGGGACCTGGCCACAGGTGGGGACTATGTTGTAGATCTTCTGGAACTCTGTCTGGGCCTGGAATGTCCCTGAATTTATCAGGTGAACACCCCTGTACTTCTTGTAGGCGTTGATATGAACATGTCCAGTGTGCAGTATATCCGGTACATCATCAATGACAAGGTGATCCTCTATCTCAGATGCAAGGGGAGTCCTCTCACCGTATATTGGTGCAAGATGCCTCTTCTCCAGGAGTTCCTCCATTATAAGGTGGGACTTGTCGTGGGAGAGGCCGTTTATGCTCATGGCCATGTCATCGAAGCTCCTTCCATGGTATATGAGGGTCTTTAAACCATCAAGGCTTACAAGGGAAGGGTTGCTCAGAAATTCAACGTTCTTTAAGCTGTAGAGGGACTTTGCATACTCCTCTGGGATGGCTGGCTGGGGCTCAGCGATCCTTGAGGCATCGTGGTTACCGGGTATCATGATTATCTTTATATCCCTCTGTATATCCCCAAAGAGCCTTGCAGCCTCCTCGTACTGCTCTGTTATATCCTTTATCAGGAGTTCCCTTTCCTGTCCAGGGTAGATGCCTATACCGTCCACAATGTCCCCTGCAACCACAAGGTACTTGACATCGGCGGCCACCTCCCTCTGTTCCTCACTGCCCTCATCACCGTTCAGCCACCTTACAAAGCGTCTGAATGAGTCCTCCAGGAAGGTCTGGCTTCCTATATGGACATCTGATATGAAGACCGCTGAGAATTTCATCTCCTTCTCCTGTATCCTTGGAACCCCCGGGTGGAATATGTCTGATGCAACAACTAAACGGCCCTTCTTAACACCATGCACTCCTATGACCTCATCCCTGACAAGTTTCTCAGACTTCTCGAATAGTTCATGGTTCTCGTTGTGTACGATGACGGTGATCTCACCGGTGTCATCTTCGAGCTCGATCATTTTATGATTGTTCTTTGTACTGCGCAGATCATTTACAATTCCAATGATACTTACAACGTCCCCTCCACTTCTCAGGTCAGCAATCGGAACGTGTGACCTGAGCTCAGGCCTTTTTGAGAGGAGGTTTTTCAACTTCGTGAATCTGCTGCTGAAGTATGATACCATGTCTTGGATTTCACCGCTGGTGTAGGACTTGTTACTGGTATCCTGGATGACCCTGAAGTCGAATTCCCTCTTAAAATCATCCTTAACAGGCCCGCCTGCCTTTATTTCATGGGGGTTCTCTATTTCAAAGAAATCATCAAGGACTTCTGATGTGAGAATAGTGAATTTACCGCCCTCTTTCCTTATACTGACTATGAGCTCTGATGATGCGGTCATGGGGTCATCCATTTCCTTTAACCGCAGATATGCCTCGTCTTCTATGAGTATTCCTTCCCTTGCAAATTTGGCTATTATTTCATTCATTTCAACCATTCTACTCTTTACAGGATTTTTCCCCTTAAACATTAAATGGATTAGAGTAAAATATTTTACTGGGTTCATATATTTTTTATCAAAGTGACCTTTAATATAGAGAGAAAAAAAGGTGATGCATTGCCAAGGATCATTAAATTCTTCCTGTTCCTGATTATGTTCCTGGCGTTCTTTGAAGCCGGGCTTATAAGTTCATACACCCTGGTAACATCCAAGCCGCCGGACATAGAAAAGCTGATTGAAATGCAGATAGACACGGTGTCCTCTCTGCTGGATTCAGGTAAAAATTTAACCTCCACAATCACGGGAGGCCCTGAGGAGGTTAAGATAATAAACAACGCCGATGTTGCCGACGCCCTGAAGGCGAAGACAAAGCTTGACGGCATAAATATAAGGTCCCTTAATGCCACAACAACCCATGACACGGGCCTTGAGAATATTGAGATAAACATCACGGCAACCGGTTACCGTGAGAACCAGACAGGGGGCACGGGCCAGATAGTCATCAGGGCAACGGAACAGTTCACGGTGACTGCAGCAGCAAGGGCTGAGACAAGGTCCTCCGGTGTATGGGTGGATGTAAACACCATAAGGATACTTTCGGTTACAAGGATATACTAGAGCCTGAAAAGCTTTGTTCGGCGTTATCGGCGAGCTTAGCCGTTTCGGTTACAAGGATATACTGGAGCCTGAAAAGGATTATAAAATGCTTTAGGGACCTGTAAACCCTTAAAGCCCCAGACCCCTCAAAAGGTGAATGCATGATAAGGATAATTGGAATTGGACCCACACGTGACGATATCACGCTCAGGGCCCTCAGAGCTATAGAGGACGCTGACGTTGTGATAGGCTATGTAAAATACATAAGGCAGATAGAGGATCTCCTTGAGGGCAAGGAGGTCATAAAGAGCGGGATGGGGGATGAAGTAGAGAGGGTTGAACTTGCAATAAAAAAGCACCTTCAGGGTCACAGCGTAGCCCTTATAAGCTCAGGGGATCCTGGTGTTTATGGAATGGCCAACGTGTTCTTCCAGATCTTTGACAGGTATTCAGGAATAGAATTTGAGGTCATACCCGGCGTCACTGCCGTTAACTACTCAGCTGCACAGCTCGGAGCACCCCTCCATGACTTTGCCGTTATAAGCCTGAGCGACATCCTCACACCCCTATCTGAGATAAAAAGGAAGCTGGAGGCGGCTGCAGAGGCGGGGATGATAATAGCACTTTACAACCCCACCGGAAAGAAGAGAAAGAAACCATTCAGGGAGGCCCTGGGGATACTGAGGTCAAAGTTGAGGCCTGAAACACCTGTAGGGATAGTCAGAACAGAGGATGGCAGGGCAGAAACCAGTATAGTCACCATCTCTGATCTTGACGAGTCAATGGTTGACATGTCAACCACCATCATAATAGGTAACAGGACGAGCTATGTCCGGGACGGGCAGATGATAACACCGAGGGGCTATGCTGTGAAGGCACCCCTCCACGAACTTGCAGCTGAATTTTACAGGGAAAACCCCAATGGAAAGGCTTCAGGTCCTGACACGGAATGTGAATTCTATCCATGCCACTTTGAGGGTCAGAACTGTGCATTCTGCTACTGTCCATTCTATCCATGCGGTGAGGGCTCCACCGGAGGTTACTGGATAAGGGATAAGAATGTTTGGAGCTGCCAGAACTGTGAATGGATACACACCGATGAGGCCGTTGAATGCATAAAGAGGCGTCTTGAGGTATCTGACCCTGAGGACCTCTTGAAGCGGAAGAAGGAACTGCTTAAACTTCGAAGGGAGTGCCTCATGGGCATGAAGTAAGGTATTTATGGTCCACCAATCAAACACTAGACCACCAACCCAGGAGGATGAAAGTTGTCTAAAAGTGTTAAGGATATTCTCATTGAGATGAAGAACCTTTCCGAGCTGATGGTGGACCTCGCATACTCGGCACTGCTTTTTAACAGCAGGGACGCTGCAGAGGAAGTCATAAAACTTGAAAACAAGGTTGACAGACTCAACTATGAGATCAAGAAGGAATCACTTCTGGCTGCAAGATCTGTTGAGGATGCTGAGAAGCTCACAGCCCTCCTTGAAGTGGGTGAAGCAGCAGAGAACATTGCAAACTCCGCCAAGGACATAGCTGACCTTGTTCTAAGGGGAATAGAGCCACACCCTGTTTTCAAGATGGTGATGGAGGAGTCAGATGAGATAATAGTCAGGGTAACCATCAGGGAGGGCTCTGAACTCGCAGGGAAATCACTTGGAGATCTTTTACTGGCAACGAGAACTGGTATGAGGGTAATAGCCATTAGAAGGGGAGAATCCTGGATATACGGGCCTGACAGGAACACAGTACTTGCGGAGAACGACACTCTGATTGCCAAGGGGAACGAGGCCGGAGCCGAGCTTCTTTTTGCCCTTGCAAAGAATGAGATGACCCTTGAGGACATTGGTTGCACCATATAAACCTTAGAGATGATTGGAATGTTAGCAGGTGATATTCATGAAGATAGCAGGAAAGTTAATGAGGATGACTCGAAGAACACTTCAGGGCCTGCTAACATTCACCGTGACACTTTCGCTACTCCTTTCAAGGGGCTTGATAAAGGCCTTTAATTTATTTAAAAGTCTTGGCGGGTTCTTTGCAGGGTCAAAGAGGATTATTGGCGAGAGTTTCGTGGCACTTTTTATATGCGCCATCGGAGACCTTTTTGCAGGCATATTCCTTGGTAAGATGTCCCCCATGCTTGAGTCATATCCAGGGCTCCTTGTCCTTATACCCGGAGCTATAGGCATGCGTGGTAACATCTTCGGGGCTCTTGGCTCACGCCTCGGGTCAGGGCTTCATATAGGTACACTTTCACCGGAGATGAAAAAGTCAGGTGTTCTCAGCGAAAACATTGAAGCCACAATTATACTGACAATCGTCATGTCCATTTTTCTTGGGTTCATGGCATGGATATTCTGCCAGATTTTCGGCTTTAAAAGTATGGGTGTGGTTGATTTCACGGTTATATCTGTTATTGGCGGAATAATTTCAGGGGCAATGCTTCTGCCTGCCACAGTCCTGATATCTCTCAAGAGTTACGAGAATGGCTGGGACCCTGACAATGTTACAACACCCCTCATTGCAGCATCAGGCGACCTTTTCACACTTCCATCAATATTTGCCGCCATATCGGTACTTGAAATTGTTAGGAATGGCGTGGCTGAATGGATACTCTTCATACTCTTTCTTATCATGGGAGCCACCGGTGTTGTCATCGGGATGAAGGGTGGATATAACCTCAGAAAAATAGTTCAGCAGAGCGTTCCTGTCCTTTTGATCTGTTCAGCCCTTGGAACAACAGCCGGAACAGTTCTGAACAGTCGTCTGGGCGTTATACTTGATAATCCATCTATTCTTGCCCTTGTACCCCTCTTTTCAGGTGAAAGTGGCGATCTTGTAAGCATACTGGGGGCAAGGTTATCATCCGGACTTCATTCCGGTATCATACCGGCCAGCCTTCGCCCACGTGGGGAGGCTCTAAAGAACTTTGGAATCATAGCCGTGCTGTCTGTTATCATATACCCTACCATAGGGCTTCTGGCGCATCTTGTGAGTGCAGCCCTGGGAATACCATCCCTTGGCCTTGAAAGGATGGTGCTTGTCAGCTCACTTGCAGGATACATTTTAACACCCTTCCTTCTCCTGGTCGGCTTCTATCTCAGTTCGGTATCCTACAAGGTACAGCTTGACCCTGATAACATAGTGATACCTATTTCGACCAGCATGACAGATCCGGCTGCAAACACATGCCTTGTATTTGCGATAATGGCTGTCCTTGCACTCTGATCTGGCATTGGTCATGATGATCCTCTCATGGGGACTGCGAAATGATGCCTTTCCTGCCATCAAGTCTTTTTAGGGTTGTTTTTTTGGGATATACTTTCATGTCAGTACATTTGATGCCCTAACCTCAAGGACGCATGGATGCACTTCAAAGTAATCCAGAGGAAGCATACAGTCCCTGCTCCCAGTAGGGACCGCTATTATAATGAATCTCCCGTGACCCTTCACATGCAACCAGACCACGGAACCCTCAGTCAGATTCAGCTTCACAGCCTTGGATACAAGTTTTATTTCACTGCTGCTCATATTATCAGCTGTATCCACTATAAATGAACCATCATCTACCTCTGATATCAGATAATAATCACTGGAGGAGTTCACCCTGAAATTAACACATTTCCAGGTATCATTGTGCTGATGGGGGCAGATGCCGGTCCCTGTCCTGACGGCATAATCCGAGAGAAAGTCACATTTAAGGGTCCTCCTCACAACAACGGTATCCCCTCCACCGGGAGCTGCACCTGCCTCAATTGCCCTGATGCTGCAGTTAAGGGGCTTCAGTGTGAAGCTGACCCTGAGTCCTGGGAGGGCCCTCCCGATGATTTCAGGGTTTGAGCTGAGTTTCATGAACTTCCGGTAGGAGATAACCCCCGGACGTCCTGGAACAGCAAGACCCGGTGACCTGCACATGGCAGCCGGGAGGTTTTCCCATCCCGGGGGATCCCCTGGACTGTTTATAAGGACCTCGACGCCATCAGCCGCCCTTTTTTTGACGTGATCCTCCCTGAAACTCTCTGCAAGGCGCGATTCCTCTGCATCAATGAGCCCAGCAGAGAAACCCAGGATAATGGTGACTATAATGAGAGATAGGAGAAAATCTGTTGAAAATAGCACTATAGACACCCCCTTATCAGGTCAGGATTCAAGGGATAAGGCCGTACTTCAGTTTATGGCCCCCGTCGAGGTAGAGGATGAAACCCGAGCAGTTAACAGGATCCCCCTCATATGGCTCAGTGAAGAGCACATGGTCAGCCGACACCGGTCCACTTGAGGCGCAAACCCCTGGTATTATGAATGTTTCAAGACCAGGGTGTGGACAGGAAGCCCTTCCCTGGAGTCTGCAGAGGTAACAGGCTCCATCATGGCTTTCATGGTAGTATCCGTTGAGTAGGCAGTTTATGAGCACTCCATCGTGTCCATGGCAGTCATAGGGTTCATAGGGGCACCTCTTTATGATGAAGGGTCCTGTTGCGTTTATGTAGAGGTCTCCCCTGACTCCACATGAGTTAAGATGGTTGCTTAGCTTATCACCATAATCTACTGTTGTGCTGTTGTGCTGGAGTTTCCCGAGGACCCTGAAGGGGAGGGGGTCAGGGAGTCCCTCAACCGAGACCCTTTCTGAGACATTTTCCAGGTGTCCTGTGTTTCCCTCATTTATCCTTATGGTGGCGTTGACTTCGACCTGGAAGGGATCATCGGGGGAGGATTCAACCGAATTCACTGTGCAGCTTGCATTGAGGTTCAGGTAGCCAGAGCAGATTCTATCGAGTCTCTCCTGTATGTTTTCCCTGATATCGGGACATTCATCACCATTTATAACCCTGTATGCGCTTTCATTCAGGACTTCCCTCGTGATGATGGGGATATTGTCCTTCAGATCCTCCGCAGCCCTTTTAACAGAGGATGAAGCCGCTGCCTCGGCGGTGCAGCTGGCCATGTGCTCATCAAGACCCAGCATCATCATGGCAATGATGACCAGGGGTATCATCAGGAGGAATGCGGCTCCGCCCATAAGGTATCCAGAATCATCCATGGTATCACCATAGATGAATTTATTATTACAGACATAAAAATATTACTCTAAACTTCATAAATTATTATCAAAATTCTGGGTGTTCAGGGGACCTCCCTGATTTCTTTAAAAACAGAAAGGGGACTTTAAATTACCCTGAACATTTGGGGACCATGTCCTGTTCTTTATTACCTCCTTGGGGATATCACAGTTTAAATACTAGATCACCCTATGATTTAATTATAATGAATCCGGATAGATAATGAAAGGATGATTATACTCATGGAGGTTGCAAGATGACAGAAACCGTTAGGACATGGCGCCACATACCCCAGCGCTACAATCTCACAGGTTCAAAATGTCTCCAGTGCGGGAACGTTTTCTTTCCCAGCAGGATAATATGTCCCGAGTGCAGGCGTAAGGGAAAGTTGCAGGACATGAAGTTCAGCGGGAAGGGCAAAATCCACAGTTACTCTGTGATAAACACCCCCACCGATGAGTTCAAGGACATAGCACCCTACGTGGTGGCGATAGTTGAACTTGAGGAGGGTGCGAAGATAACAACCCAGATAGTTGACTGCGACCCTGACTCAATAGAGATCTGTGACGATGTTGAAATGGTCTTCAGAAGGGTGAGGGAAGAAGGCGAGGATGGAGTGATATCCTATGGATTCAAATTCAAACCCAGAAGGTAAAATCGGCGTCCTCCTTGTGGGACATGGGAGCCGTCTGCCCTACGGGGAGGAGGTCATAAAGGGCATAGCAGACATCTACAGAAAGGAAGCTGATCATCCGGTTGCTGTAGGCTTCATGAACATATCAAAGCCATCGATACCTGAGGCAATAAATGAACTTGCAGCCAGGGGCGTTGAAAAGATCATAGTGACACCGGTCTTCCTTGCCCATGGAGTGCATACAAAGCATGACATACCCCACATCCTTGGAATTGACGATGGCCATGAACATCACCATCACAGCCACGAGCACGAACACGAGGAATTCGAATTCGATGGTGAGATAATCTACACCGAACCCCTCGGCGCCGACCCAAGGATAGCTGAGATAGTTAAGGAAAGGGTTAAATCAGCCCTTTAATCTACTTTTTGATTAAAATGTCCCATGGCAGAATATCATCCCTTGGAGAAAAAAAACTTGTTTCATGGATAATAAAAAGGGCAAGGGCAAGCTTCCCTGATTCGGAACTCCATGGACTTGGAGACGATGCAGCTCTCCTGGATATCGGTGATGAATACCTTGTCTTAACTTCCGATCTTCTTCTTGAGACAAGGCACTTCCCTGATCCCTCAAGGCCATACGAGATGGGATGGAAAACGGTAACAGCAAACATGAGCGACCTTGCGGCCATGGGTTCGAAACCTGAGGCCTTCATGTTATCAATGGCACTCCCTGACCTTGAAGAGGACTTCTTCAGCTCCCTCATCGATGGGGTTATGGATGCCTGCACCCATTACAGGGCACCCCTCATTGGAGGCGACACCAACGAGTCTGATGAAATCATACTCTCAGGGATGGCTGCTGGCAGGGTAAGGAAGGACAGGGTCCTCCTCAAGTCAGGCGCAAGGACAGGAGACCTTGTTGCGGTAACAGGCCCCCTGGGACTTGGAGCTGCAGGAACAGAGCTCATTTTATCGGGTGAAAAACCAGCTAAAAACCATGAAGCTGCAGTTGAAAGTTCACTGAAGCCCCTGGCACCAGTGGAGGATGCGTTGAGGATAGCGGAGTCAGGCCTTGCATCATCGGCCACAGACATAAGCGATGGCCTTGTAAGTGAACTTGGAGAGATCATGGACTCCAGCAGGGTGGGTTTCAGGATATTTAAGGAGAAGATCCCGGTGCCCAGGGAGGTCTTTGAAATAGCCTCCATTATCAACAGGGACCCCATGGAACTGGCCCTCTACTACGGGGAGGACTTTGAACTTGTCATAACTGCAGGGCCAGATGAGATGAAGGAACTTTCGGGAATCACAGGGCTTCATGTCATAGGCGAGGTCACCGACTCTGGAATTGAAATGATTGATAAGGATGGAAGAACATACACTCTAGATGTAAGGGGTTATGAACATTTAAAGGGGGGAGTCCAATGAAAAGGGAAGCCATGCTCTATGAGAGGAGCGGTGAAAGGTTAAGGTGCCTTGTATGCAACCGGAAATGCCTCATTCCTGATGGGGGGAGGGGGTATTGCCTTACAAGGGAAAGTGATGGTGAGAGGATATACACCCTGACCTACGGGGAGGTATCATCGGCTGCCGTGGATCCGGTAGAGAAGAAGCCATTATTCCATTTTTATCCTGGAAGCCCCGTATACTCCCTTGGAACGGTCGGCTGTAACTTCCGCTGCAGGTACTGTCAGAACTGGAGTATATCCCAGGCCGCAATAGACAGCGTGCCAACCAGGTACATGTCACCTGAGGAGGCTGTTGAGGCCGCAGCTGCCAGTAACTGTCTCTCCATTGCCTGGACCTACAATGAACCCACAATGTGGCTGGAGTATACCGTGGATTCAGCTGAACTTGCAAGGCAGCATGGCCTTAAAACAGTCTATGTGACCAACGGCTACATGAGTGAGGAGGCCCTCAGCATCATAGGACCTCTACTTGACGCTGCCAACATCGACCTCAAGGGGATGTCAGAGAGGTTCTACCGTGAGCTCTGCGATGCCCGGCTTGAACCCGTGCTGGAGAATATAAAGGGGATGCATGATATGGGGATCCATATTGAGGTCACCAATCTGCTGATCCCTGGCTACAATGATTCGGATGATGACATAGAGGCCCTTGTAAACTTCATGGTTTCCGAGGTTGCTGCTGATGTCCCCCTGCACTTCACAAGGTTCTTCCCCCATTACAGGATGCAGGACATCCCACCAACCGAGACGTCAACCCTCATGAGGGCACGTGAAATGGCCCTGGAGGCCGGTATGAAGTATGTGTACGTCGGCAACCTCCCGGGCACCGATGCCGAGAATACCTACTGCCCGTCCTGCGGGGAACTCCTCATAAAGAGGGATGGTTACATGGTTGATGCCAGCAGGCTCAGATCAGGGAAGTGTCCTGAGTGCGGCATGAAAATAGACATCATGATGTAAGATATTCCTGAACTCCACCGGGTTTATCTCAAAACCAGCAGAACACGCAGTTCATGTACTGGGGGACGCACCTTCTAATCATAGATTTATAGATCTCTTCTACAGGCTTTCAGAAAAAAGTAAAATTTAAGCAGGCAGTTCATCCTTCAGGGATGGATTATTCTGACCTGCTCACCCTCTGGAACTTCTTGGACCTGTCAAGGGGTATTGTTGCATCAACACCCACTTTGGTGGTTGTCCCGTCAGGGAGGGCTGCAGGGTCAAGGGAAGAGCCCCTGGCACCTGGAACCACGACTATGTCATCATCACCCTTAACCCTGGTTGCAATGGCGTATTCTATCTCTTCAGGATCAAATACGTTGATGTCATCATCAACAACCACCACGTGCTTCAGGGAGGGGTGGGCTGCAAGGGCAGCCATTATAACATTCTTACCATCACCCTGGGTCTGCTTCCTTATGGATACAGCTGCGTGAAGCCAGCAGCAACCCCCCTCTGTCAGCACAACATCCTTTACTGTGGGGACCGTGTTCTGGACTGCCCTGTAGATCCTTGGCTCCTGGGGTAAACCCTGGAGGAGCCGGTGCTCAAAACCAGCAGGCAGGATGGCATGATACATGGCATCTTCCCTGATATGCATCCTTTCAACCCTGATGACTGGTTCCTTCCTCACAACATCGTAGGTGTCCGTCAGGTCAACGAAGGGCCCCTCCCTTTCCCGGACCCCGTTGAGTATGCGGCCCTCAAGGATTATCTCTGCAGGGGGCACCTCCAGTTCAACCCCCTCACATTTTACAAGCTGCAGCCCACCATCATGGAAGGTGTTTGCAACCTCCATCTCATCGGCATCTATGGGTATTGAGGTTGTTGTTGCAAGGAGTGTGGCGGGGTCAAGGCCTATGGCAACCGCTATCTCAAGGTCCCTGCCCATGGCCTCAGCCCGCTGATGGTATGTGTAGAGGTGTCTTGGCACTATACGGACAGCCATACGGTCCTTCCCCATGACCATCATCCTGTGTATTGAGGCGTTGCGGGTTCCTGTTTCAGGGTCCCTTGCGAATATAACCCCGGCAGTGATGTATGGGCCACCATCCTTCCTGTAATGTGTCAGGACAGGGAGCCTTGAAAGGTCAGCCTCCCCTGAGCTGTAACCCTTAAGGCTCCTGGCCCTTCCCAGGGGGGTCGGATTTTCCATTGCATCCACTATCCTCCCGGTTATCTCATTGACCCTGCAGTTGAGGGAGAGGGCTATCTTCTCCCGGGTGTTACAGAGCCCTGATATTACAGGTATATCCGATTCCTTAATGTTTTCAAGTATTACAAGGTCCCGGGGGTGTTCCCTGAGTATCCTGGCTGCCTCGAACCTGGTTGAGACTTCATCCTTTATTATCACGGGCTTCTCAGGGAGTATTTCCATGAAGTTTCTCATTCCATCACCGTCAGAACTTAACTGAACGACTCTTTATCCTCTTTATACGGGATTCGATCTTTTCATCATAGATTCCCAGCATTTCAGCTGCCAGTATGGCGGCGTTGCCACCGTTACCTATACCCACGGTTCCAACAGGAACACCGGGGGGCATGTTGACCATTGAGAGGAGGGAGTCCCACCCGTTCATCTTGAGGGGGCAGGGGACACCTATAACAGGCCTGTCACTGAGTGCCACAACCGCTCCGGTTACATGCGCTGAGAGGCCGCTTATGGCTATGAACAGTCTGACGTCCCTCATCTTCTCAAGGTACCTTTCAAATCTTTCAGGATACCTTATGGGTGATATGACGTTAAGGTCATAGCTTATGCCGAGCCTGTCAAGGAACATGGTGGTCTTCTTGGCGATCTTCATGTCAGAGTAACTGCCGGGGATGACCGATACCATGGGGGCCTCACCCCACTCTTTATCATCGTCATCCTCAATTTCAGGTATCTGAATCTTGAGGGGTGAGTAGTATGAGCCTTCCATGCTGTTCAGGATCTGGCACTCATCCCTTCTAACCTTCTCATAGAATCCCATTCTCAGCTTTGAAACCCTTTCACGCACTTCAGGGTCCCCTATACCTATTATCTGGGCTGCCAGTATCGCCGCATTCTCTCCACGGTCAACCCCCACCGTAGCCACCGGGGCAGGGAAGGGCATCTGTGAACATGCAAAGAGGGCGTCCAGACCCCCAAGTTTAACATCCACAGGGACCCCTATTACCGGTCGGTGGGTGTTTGCAGAGATCATACCCGGAAGGTGGGCTGAGAGTCCCGCTATACCTATGAATACCTCCACACCCTCCCTTATGGATTCCGTCACAATCGCTTTGACCTTTTCATGGGTTCTGTGGGCGGATGCAACCCTCAGGTCGTAGGGTATCTTGAGTTCCTCAAAGATCTCCATTGCCTTCTCGGCAATCCTAAAGTCTGATGCGCTTCCAAGGAGTATCATTACTCTGGGTTTCATTTGAAGATTCACCTTTAGAGTTATGCTTAAAGGTTTATCATGATTCCTATTTAATACCTCGGAAGACTCTTCAATTTATAAATGAAATGGGACCAATAGGAGATATAGAGATTCAGAAGGGTGTAGCGATGTCATGGCTTATTCTTATAATGGTCTTCCTCCTCTGCGCACTGAAAAGAGGGATCACAGATAACCTGTCAGTCTCGGTGGTAATACCCGCATTCAATGAAGAAAAGACTGTTGCAGAGGTTGTTGAGGCAGCCAGAAACTCTGATATGGTCACAGAGGTCATAGTGGTGGATGATGGCTCCACAGACAGCACAGCAGAAGTCGCAGAAAATGCAGGTGCAAAGGTTATAAGGCATACCAGTAACAGGGGTAAGGGAGCTGCCCTCAGAACGGGCTTCAAACATTCAAAGGGGGAAATAGTGGCCTTTGTGGATGCTGACCTTAAGAACATGACAACAGAGAAACTGGAGAAGATGATAAAGCCCATCCTGAGGGGTAAGGCAGACCTTACAAAGACCAGGTTCAGGCGAAAGGCAGGAAGGGTGACGGAATTAACAGCTAAACCACTTTTAAATTTTTTCTTCCCTGAAATAAAATTTGAACAGCCCCTGAGCGGCCAGTTCGCTGCCAGGAGATCCGTGCTTGAGAAAATGAAGTTTGAGGAGGACTATGGTGTTGATGTGGGAATAGTCCTCGACGCAGATGTAATGGGCCTTACAGTGAGGGAGGTTGACATCGGAACCATAAAGCATGATATGGCCAGCCTCTCTGACCTCAACCTTGTCGCCAATGAAGTTGTGAGGACAATAGTTGACAGGGCGCTTGCCTATGGAAGGATAACAATGATGGATTCCATGGGTAAAGCCATAAGGATGTGTATACTGGGGCTTTCACTCACAACACTGGGTGTTTTCAGCATATTCTTTATAAGGGCCATTCCTGCCATGGCGGGGGTGGTCATAGCCGTTGCAGGGCTCATAGTTGCAGTTTATTATCTCTTAAGCCTCATCAGAAGATCGGTGTACGTGTTCAGACGATCAACAGGCAAGGTTCAGGCGGTAAGGTCCTTCATCTACATGCACTTCCCCATACTCGTATCCGGCCTGATCCTTATTGCAATGATATCAACCCTCCTGGGCGCGGTCCATGTTGATGATGGTAAGATATCCATTGAGCCCACATCAGGAAACCTTATAATATGGAAAAAGAGTCAGAATAACAGGACTTTTGATGTGCGGGGCCCCTACACCGTTGACAGCGCCCTTGAAAATGAGAACGGCACCATAAGAATCCCTGAGGAGGCGATAAAGACCCTTGGCCTCAACTACGGTGACCGCCTATTCATAGCCAATGAGACCTACACCCTCAACAGGACAAGGCAGGGGGAGGGCAACATAATGAGGATGCCCCTTGATGCAAGGGAAGCCCTCCAGCTGAATGCAGGTGACGTGATCCAGGATGGTAACCTGAGGAAGGTTTTCAATGGTGTCTATGCCATGAGGAACATTTCAGAATCAAACATCACGGTCCTTAATGGTGTGATTATCCAGACCGATGAGGCTCCTGGAAGACAGGTCAGAGTCCTTGTTGATGGGGTTAAGGTGGCCGAAACCTCGGGGGTAATGAAGAAGGGAGCATACACCATCTATATAAATGGTGTGCCCGTCCGGAGGATCATGTTCTCTGATGAAGCCGCCAACTACACTGTCTACTGGGGCAGGCATGTGGTGAAGGTTGAGGTCCTTGGAACCCTTCCAAGCGACATGCTCTTTGCATCATCATCGGAGGGCAGATTCCTCAACATATGGCTTTAAATTTCTTCTGCTGTTGGGGTTTTAGCTTTCAAAAGTGATACCATGATGGAGCCCCTGTTATGATGGAGTTCCGGGGCACAACCCGGAAAATCCAATCAGTAGTAGACCCTTGCAGCCTCCTGAGGGTCATTGTAGAGGCCAAGGGCTGCTAGGGCTCCTATCTTTCCCTGAGACCCGGTTATCTCAATGAGCTCTATCCCCAGGGCTTCTGCAACACTTTCAGCTTCTTCAACCTCCATGAGGCGTTTCTTGGCATTCATGGAATACTCTCTGAGTTCTCCAGGGACCCTTATGCCCTCCAGAACAGCCATGGCTGTTTTATCTGATAGGGTGCTCTTTTCAAGGAGTCTCGCTGCTTTATCAATAAGATGTTCCTTCCTTCCGGGGTCAACCCCAAAGGCCAGGGCAACTGATACGCAGTTCTGGGTCTTGTGGGGGTTGTGGGGGTAGAGCTGGACCGTCACATGGTCCAGGTATTCAAAGCCCTCCTCCTGGAGCCTGAGCCCCATATTGTTTGCAAGGGTCCAGGTTGCACCTTCAGCGGGGGTGTCGGTGTCATCTATTCCTATGACCACCTTCTCGAGCCGTGGTGTTATAACAGCAGCCCGGCCCTCCCTTGATCCTCCACCCACATCATAGAGCTCAACCCTTTTAACACCCTCTGCCATGCCACGGCACATTGCAGCACCAACACCTGCACCTGCAAGACCCGCATGCACCACACGGACCTCGTCACCCTCAACACGGACCTCCTCGATCCCTGCAGCGTTTAAACTAGCTTTAAGTTCCAGGGGAGCTTTACCGGTCCTTGCAATGTAGGTGTGTCTGTTACTGTCCCTCCTGGCGCTTTCTATTAATTTACTGGAGCGGCTGTACTGGTATATCATCCACTCCGAACCTGAAACGCAGGGGTGATACTCGACTATCTCAACAAGGTCACCGTCCACCATGGTGATGACCTTCCGGTAGGGTGATATCCAGGGGTCCCTGAACCTTTCCCTGAGATCAGAGGGTTTGAGGATTTCCATGGAACTTCTCCAGGGATCAGAATTCATTAAGTCTTCTGTGCATTTTAACAGCAGCTTCAACAGCTCTTTTAGCGTATTCAACACGCTGGTGGGCTTCAAGCCTTGTCATCCCTGGACCTGATATTCCCAGGGCAACTGGTTTATCATATTCAAGGGCCAGGTCGGCTATTTTACGTGAAGCGTGCTGTACAACGATCTGGTCATGGTCGGTGGCGCCCTCTATCACGGCTCCCAGGGTGATGACCGCGTCGATTTCATCATCCATGAGGAGCTTCTTTATTGCAAGGGGCATGTCAAAGACTCCCGGGACAGGGATAACCTTTGTTATCTCAGAGTCCAGGAATTTAGCATGCTCCCTGGCAAGTTCAAGCATCATGTGCGTTATGTCATAGTTAAATTCGGCTACAACAGCCCCTATTCTAACTTCAACCATACTGATTCCTCCTTAGAGTATAAATGCAGCTGCAACGGTACTTAGGACCATTATTATTACTATAAATATTGCTATTACCTGAGCCTTGTTCATGGTCAAACCCCCAGTAATGATATTTCATTAAGGGTTTCTGCGAGTAATTCTATCTCCTCTTCTGTGTTATAGTAGTGTATGGATGCCCTCACCGTGCCTCCCATTTCATGGAGCCCCAGGTGCTTTATTGCAGGTATTGCGCAGTGGTGTCCGCTTCTAACACAGATGCCGGCGGTTTCATCGAGGAGCTTTGCAACGTCGTGGGGATCCATGTTATCTATGTTGAATGAAAGGATACCATAAATGTTTTGGGGGTCACCGTAGCACTCGAGCCTGTCAATGGATGATAGTTCACTGTAGAGTTTCTCTGTAAGTTTAATGGTGTGTTTCTCTATTCTGCCAATCCCTATACGGTTCATGTAGTCTATGGATGCCCCGAGGCCAATGAAACCTGCAATGTTAAGGGTTCCGGCCTCAAATCTTGCCGGAAATTCTTCAAGGACGTATTCATCCTCTGATACATCCAGGACGGTGCCGCCTCCAAGGCTGAAGGGTTCAAGTTCATCGATACATTCCCTGTTACAGTACAGGAAGCCGGTTCCAACGGGCCCCATGGTCCCCTTGTGCCCGGGGAATGCTGCGAAATCAGCACCTATCCCTTTAACATCAACTTCCATGTGCCCTATGGACTGGGCAGCGTCCACAAGGTAGAGGGCGCCGTGCTCATGGGCTATACTGCCTATCTCCTCCACCTCCTGCACCGAACCAAGCGCATTGGATATGTGGGTTACCGTAACAAGTCTCGTTGTATCATCAACCGCGTCCTCAATAACGGATGGGTCCACAACTCCAGTCTCATCAGCCCTGACAACCCTCACATCCACTCCCATCTTCCTGAGCCTCAACCAGGGAAGGAAGTTTGAGTGGTGCTCGATGTTGGGGACAACCACCGAGTCACCCCTCCTGAACCGCAGGCCACCGGCTACAATGTTTATTGCCTCCGAGGTGTTCTTTGTGAATATGATTTCATCTGCTGAGGCATTTATGAAGCCTGCGACCTTTGAACGGGCTTCATTCAACCTTTCAGTGGCCCTTACAAGAAGGGAGTAGGCACCCCTACCTGTGTTTGCATTGTAGGAGAGGAAGTACTCCTCCATTGCCCTCACAACAGGAAGCGGTGTGGGAGTTGTGCTTGCGGCGTCAAGGTAAACATGGTCCTCAAGGAGGGGTATATCAGACCTGACATCCTCCACCAGCATAAGATCACCCTTCAATTCTCCTGGCTATTTCCCTGGCCATTTCATCTGTTCCAAGATCACCACCAAGGTCCGGGGTTACAAGTCCATTCCGGAGTGTTTCTTCAAGTGCTTCCTGTATTTTCTGGGCTTCTTGTGGTTTTTTGAGGTGTTTTAGCATGAGTGCTGTTGATAGTATCATTGCTGTGGGGTTGGCTATGTTTTTTCCGGCTATTTGTGGTGCTGATCCGT